>Ga0302186_10000952_pt1 | contig 25042 bp, 22 predicted proteins | sample II_Bog_E1_2_FD_198782 | JGI IMG/M metagenome (GOLD analysis project Ga0302186, IMG submission 198782) | Peat permafrost microbial communities from Stordalen Mire near Abisko, Sweden - II_Bog_E1_1 | ecosystem: Environmental > Terrestrial > Soil > Wetlands > Peat | place: Sweden: Abisko...
TGTTACTGGGTGGAGCAACTTCTTTGTAGCCAATCATAGCTTTCCCGCCTCTTTTCAACATTTTCTTATGCTTAATTTGCATTTTTCAACATGGACTAAAAGTTCAGTCCGCGAGCAGTCAAAAGCGAGTCGCCCAATTGACTTAAAACTTAACGGGGAACACCTGTTTCGCCGGCCAATCTTAGTAGTGTGCTGGTGAGGCATAGATAAAATTGTTGATCATGAATCTTGGGTAGCAATATGCATGAAGATGAGGATTATGCACCCCCTTCAAAAATAGGAGAGGAAGGCACTGTTGAAGTCCATAGTCTTGCGGCTTCGGTTCTCTTCATTTTATTTAAATTATTTATTAATTTATAGAGTTGAGTTGGCGGGATTAAAACTTGTCCCCTAACGTTCTAACCACCCCCACCCCAAAAGCCAGCAAACAAACATCTAAAGGATAGATCTGATGACTATACTACCTTTAAAACCACAGTGCACGATGCGGTGGAGAAAGACCTTTGGGATGATTTGGCGAGAGTGAATCGATCGCATTGCTGAAGACTTATTACAATGATTGATAATTTTGATAATAGGATTATAATTGGACAAAGCCATTTAAATGTTGTTGCCAATTGAATATTCATTAAAAAAAGAGGGGACAACTCGCAAATCTAAGCAGCAGTCGTCAGTGCCTGCCTTACCCCTTTCGGATTATCAGAAATATTTATTTGGAAGGCCTTGTTTTTTGAGTTTATATAATATCGAAATTAATTTGTTGGTCTATTATAAAATCTAAAAATGCCATCCTTCTTCCCAAAACGTTTTTTATGCATTCTAACTTACAATTCAGTTATGTCCAGCCTCAATACAATCGTAAAGCTCTCCAAAAAATATTTTAAACGATTAAAGTTTTAACAATAAGTTTGAAAACACAGAAAAGAGGAGATATAGTTTGATGCAACTTCATTTTTGATTGGAGTCAATTTGATTATTATTGCTTACGGTATATATATATATTTATAAACATTAAAGAGCTTATCACTTTGACATATTCAAACAAACGATAAGTATCTAAACTGTTTGAATTCAAGATCAAGATTGATTCTTTGCTGTTTTTTAATTTGAATCCATCAAATTTTCTTTAAAATTTAGATCATTCATTCAACTCGAACTTTAGCCGGTTGAACTGTAAATTCACCATCCATCATGTTCATTAATTCTGAATCTATCAGTAGATGTGAAACTGACAGTCTATGGACTGATTGATATCTATCTGACTTTTATGCTTTTGAACGACTATGTTTTAAGTATATAATTTTTAAAAGACAAAGTAGCACAAATGATATTACTTTTTAGCAAATACATTTACATTGTTAATTTGTTTTCTTTGATCGATTTCTTTCTAACAGATATAAAAATTTATAATAATTCCTTTAAATATATTGAAGTAAATGCAACTAAAGACCAAGCAAAGAGATATTTAGTCAGAAATTATACACTATATTCGACATATCACCAAAGATTTATTCAAGCAATCCTTTTAGGACCTGTCTAGAGAATAGGCGTACGTTAACCAATATTTTTAAGAGCAATAAATCAACGATTCGGAAAGTATGGAACAAGAAAGATAGTTTTAAGAAATACAGAAAACGCCATCACCAATTAAAGATTAAATAGAATAGCATAAAATTGATAATTTTGATCGAATATCTGCAAAAAAGTCAAGTAAAAAATTGCCTATTTTTACCCAGTTCGAGTCATTTTGGCAAAGTTGTAAACGAAACGACTTTACAACAAGAATAACTGGCAGAATATAAAAAATCAGCTCAAGGTAATTGGTTGATTATGAAGAATATAGAGTAACTTTCAAACTCCGAGTAGATTACCATAAAGCATCACCTATGGATTTGAAAGAAAAAGATATAAGAATGGAAACAATCAAGATAATACAGTAACGATATCCAGAAGAATAGATGCTGTTTAAAATGTGAGTGATGGACAAGGAATCAAATTACAATCATTATCTCTCGAGTCCCCATAAACACAAAATTCATTTTGATGGCTCTCCTTAATTGTGTCAACTTTTAAAAAAGATAATATTTCAACATTCTTAAGAGTTAGAATTTGTCTTATTCGCCAAATGATTTTATTTTATTGTATAATTACAACCGACAATGACCGACATAGAGACGTGTAACCTCTGCAATAAGCCGAATGATCAGATGCTCATGCTGTCCTGTGTCCATGACCCCTGTATCAATTGCGCCGCCAGCGCATATGCCTAGCAAATTCACATTAAGGGACAGAGCAAAGAAGTACTCATGGAACAATGCAGTTGTATATCTGCGAAATTTGTGGATAGGAAACGCTACTGGATAGTTCTACTGTCACAGAACTCACTGCACTTGCAAATGGAGTTATAAAAACGCCAAGTAAAGTCAATGCTTCCTCGACTAAAAACACAAATTTTAGAATCGCAGTGAAGCCCAAATAGACTCAGCAGCCCAATTACCCCTCGACTCTCCCCTCCACGCTCTCAAAAAAGATTATCTATTATTGCAAATAGCACAGTGAGGAATAAATTTCTTATTATTGCTTTTTGTGCTGGGCAAACATTTGTCCCGAATGCGCCATTCACGGTACTTGAGATTTCACGCAGGGTCACACAAAGATCATGATGTCAAGCTCATCAAGAAGGCTATATCCCAGGTGAAAGGGGAATATCAATAAATTTCAATCAAAGTAAGCGAAGCTCAGAATGGGATGGGCAAGATGAAGGAAGGCTTTCTAAGACTTATTAAGGAGGCTAATGATCGCCACACTCGAGAGAAAAACACCGTGACTCGCGAATTTGATATTATTAGGGCGTCTCTTGCAGCCAAAGAAAAGTAATTGATGCGTGAATTGGATGAAATCAACAAGCAGAACGTCGCCTCTTTGACCAGTTTTTTAGAAGTAATAAACTCAAATTCTGAAGAGGCAAATAAGGTGAAGCGCACTATTTAGACCATCAACAAAAAGGACGAAGTCCTAATCCTTGAGGACTATCGCAAGATTAGTGACCTCCACCAAGCAGTTACCTCCCTCAACAAGAAGATAGACTCCATTGCAGGCCAGTCTTCGCTTCTCAACGTGGAGTTTTTGCAGCAATAGTGCAAGCAGTTAATATAAGGGGTGGCAAAAATGAAAACTAATTTGAAAAAAGAAGATGTGGGTCCAAGCTCAGTGGCAACAGTTAGTCGAATCAAGGGTCAATCAGACTGATCCCCTAAAATGATGTCCTTTACATCGATTCATATTTATTTACATTTCCTGAGAAAGAGCCGATCTTTAAAAAACAAGTAGATCATTTGAATAGCTGCATTCCAAACTTCTTCCGCATCGGTTTGATAATCCTCGAGCAGGCTTTTGAGGTTCGATGGTCAATGCTAACACCGCCGATAAGATAATCCCCTAAAATAGCGTCTTTCAATTGTGCTTAGGCGTTGGCTGATTCTTATTAATTTCTTCGATCTTTCAGCAAGAGACTCCTCTTATCCACAGCATACATATAGTTTTTGGGCTTAAGAAAAGAGCCATTGCGGATTTGCAATTTCACATCCCTCATATTGCCCACAATTCTCATTGGCGGGTTCATTGATATTGGTCCGTTGTTAAATAGATTGATTTCTACTGCAGTGGGAGAGTAGCTGTTTTGAGACGAGCTTTTTTCTTCGCGATTGATTGTCAATTTTTGTTTAAACTGTTGAAAGGCGGAGTTGCTCATATTTTGTGGCAGTGAGCCAGGCCGCTTATTTTTCTCGTCCATCAAGTGGAGCATTAGCTCATTGAATTTGTTAATGGATTATGTATATTTTATTAGTTATTTGTTCGATCCAATTGAAGGATTAGTCTTGCGATTGACCCTCGTTCGAAAGTTAACACGCTTTTGAGCCGAATCTTATTTATCAGTCTCTTCATGGAAAAATTTAGATTTGCCCTCATCTATTGTCCCGACCCTCAAATGCTATTTCTCTAAGCTCGGTGGATTTGAGAATTGATGATTAGCTTTAGCGTTGACTAATGATTCGGTTAAATTTTGGTCCTTTTAATCCTCCGCAAACTAGTTGATGAAATGCTATGTGGCGCTAATATTTTTGGTGAATTGGATTTATTCCACTCTTTTGACTTTCTTTTGGAGGTTGAAGGCCTATTTCTTTATTTCGTTGTTGTTATTTCTCTCTCTTTTCTTTTCACTGCTCAGTAGTTGTTTCCTGGTTTCATTGTCCTCAGTTGATATCCTGAGAGCTGTCTCATAAAATTTATTATACTTCTGTTCTGCTTACTAGTTACAAGGAGGGAAAATTCGTTTGTATCCTCCCATCGCCTATTTTTCAAGGTCATCTCGCTCCATTCGGGCCTTTTTTATAATTGCTTCCCTCTACTTTCCCCTAAAAATCTACCGCTTCCCAGTCTACAATCGCATCTTCGCCAGCTCTTTGGCTCTTTCAAAGTTTTTTCGCTTGTTCTTTTGGGTAACTCTCATAAGTTTAAGAGTATCTTTAATTAAATTTTTCTTGACAAGATAGTCAAGGGGAGTTGCAGTTTAAAAGCTGGGAGTATGATTAACTTCGATGACAATTGGTCGTAGCTCATCAGTCAGCATAACATCAAAGCCCAAAATATGAAAGCACATTCCTCCCTCATACTACTCAGGCTGACAATATTGATATTGGTGTCTAATGCCGGGCAGCCCACTGATAACTGATTTAATGATGGCATCTTAAATAGACAGCTTCAGTTGATTTATATCAACTCCATTTTTGGCTAACCTCTGATAGGTAGAAGTCAATGATCGTTTATGGCCCTTATCCATATCTTTTTCACTGCTGTTGAATATATAGTTTGGATTGGATTTGTTAAGAGAGTAGTTCGTGAGGTGAATGTATGACCGAGACATATTTTCAGGGTTAGGTTACTGGTATTCTTCAGTTGCAAATCTAGCCAATCCTTCATGGTAGATGTAGAGTCGGAGAGGATCAGTTCCTGCTAAAAGGACATAAATGCGAAGATCAAATTTGAGTTTGTCTATTAGAAGTGGATTTTTGATATATCTCTGGATGACATATTTGTTGCCATTGATAATATCATCAATGTTCCTTGTCAAGAATATTCCTCGCCCTTGGGACAGAGCTTAAGGTTTCACAATGTAAGTTCTAACTTTGCCCTTTTCTACACTTTAATAATAGTGTCGAAATTGGCTAAATTGCAATGGTATAGTCCATGTTTCAGGAAAGAAATTATATTACTCAGGATACTGCTCCTGCATACTCATGAGTCCTAATCCAAACAGATTTTTTCGAGCTAATATATAAATGCCAGGAAAATGATTGATTTTTTGATGTAAATTCATTCGAAAGAGAACGTTTGGTTATATTTCACGGTCGGTCCACCAAACATCCCAGTCCCCAATGCCTTCCTCCTTCTGTACAAGCCATCCGAGTTCCTAAGCTATCTCCTAAACAATGGGATATTGAGTATCAGATATATTGATAACGATTTTTTTGGTTTTAAGTTTATCTCCAAGTTTGGCTATTGGTACATACTTGGCACTGTTATTAGTATTAACTTAAATGGATATTTAAGAGGCTTCCTCGTCACTATCCTCGGTTTTTTCCTAATTCTGAACTTGCATATTTTATTATGTTACAATTTTTATTCAGATTATCAATATCTGTAAACCCAATTCCTGAACACTAATATTGAAACTTATCATTTTTTGCATTGGAAATAGCTTGATAGAATTTGCAAGATTAGAACGGCTTTATTGCTGCCATGTTATATTCATATTCTTTGAACCATAGCCCTTTAATACTCATTAATTATCGAACATGTCGCTCAAGGATTTCTAGATTCTCTCCAAATTAGGAGATGGGGCTTACTCCACCGTATATCGAGTCAAACGCTGTGAAGATGGACAGGAGTACGCCTTGAAAAGGGTCAAGATGGGCACTCTATCCCTCAAATAACGAGAGAATGCTCTTAACGAAATTCGCATTCTTGCCTCCATCCATCACCCGAATGTGATCGGATATAAGCAGGCATTTGTAGACTAGCCCAGCAAGTCTCTCTGGTACTGATTGGTCAAAGGCAGAAGCATCGTGATGGAATTTGCGAACAACGGCGACCTTAGCACTAAAATCGCGCAGCATCTAAAATAGGACACGCGATTCCTTGAACACACCATTTGGAACTATTTTGTTCAACTCGTAAAAGGACTGAAGCAATTGCATGACTTGCATATTTTTCATAGAGATATCAAAGTACCAGCAATCATATGTAGACTGCTAACGTTTTTCTTCACGAAGGGGAAGTTGCAAAACTTGGGGATATGAACGTCTCAAAGATATCTGAGCAGGGGTTATGCGTGACACAAACTGGTACCCCTTATTACGCTAGCCCCGAAGTTTGGAAAGACCAGCCCTATGATGAAAAATCAGACATTTGGTCTTTAGGGTGTGTTCTATATGAAACAATATGCTTGAAGGTACCATTCAAAGCCGAAGATATGGAAGGACTCTACAAAAAGGTTACGCGCGGAATTTATCCTCGACTTCCTCCTTAATATTCACAATAGCTTAGCGCTGTCATTCGCAGTTTGTTGCAGGTAAATCCATAATTAAGGCCCTCTTGTGATAAAATTCTGAAGATGGGAGTGGTTCAGAAACATATGAGTTAAGAGGCAGAAATGGAAAGACATTGTGAACTCCTAAAAACCATTAAAGCTGAAGGTTTTCAAACCATTAATTAGCAATTGCCAAAGCCTAATTATCAGCAAAGCAAGCCTAAGAAGCAGCCTAAGGGACTACGTAGTGTCATTTAAACTTTGGAAGAGAGAGAAATACGTAATGAACAGCTTTAATCTATCTGTTAAATTGAAAGTCTTCCCTTGCTCGAAAAAGATAAAAAGATGTATCCCATGTAAAATTCTGATCGTGTAATGAGTAAGGACAAATTGAACGTTCATCTCGCTGTTCGAGATCGCAAAAAATCAGAGATGGGCTATTCTCGCTCGGGACAAGAGGGAACTGTCCTAAACTCAAAGTTGGATGAAATAAAATAACTGAAGTTGCCCAAGGTTCAGAACCGATACAATCGCAAGTAAAAGGCGTTGAAACCCAATCAAAGTAGTCTACGTTGCTACAAGATCTTCGAGTCTTGATTACTGCATTTCTTGAGACAAGTCGGACGACTTGCTTTTAAATATCAAAGTGCTTTAGTTAAGCCAATAATAGAAATAAAAGTAAAAAGATCACACGCCTTCAGTTTATTCTGTTTTAACTTGTTTTGATGTTTCTCTGTGCAAACTTCGTTTATCTTAACAGGCAGTCCGAGCTACGTAATGCCCAAATTCACTCGGTAGTTTGTAATTTCCTGGGCCAGGGTTTTAGTTGCGTTAGCCTAAAGGCTTCCTTGTCGTGATGGCGAATTTGCGTGTCAGGCAGTTGCGCATTTTTGAGCTTACATATTTGCCAGCAGGTGACAGATCAACATGAGAAGTGTCATAAGATCCTGGGCCTGGCACTTTATTTTCAGGAAGCTCGTTTCTTCCTCCAATTTTGCTAAAATCGCGTACACAACTGCTTTTATATTTTGACAGGAAATAGTTTCCTTTTTCGTTTATGCAAAATACGATAGGATATGTCCCAGGACCAGGCAGTCTTTGCTTTTCTTTGTCTTCCTCATGAGGTTTGCCATTGAGAGTATAGGCTGATTTAGAAAGAGTTGAATTTAACTTGTAGGATCCAGGTCCAGGGTTCTTGTCAATTTTAACAGCCGCCAGGGGGCCAGTAACTTCCATTTATTCGCGGCCTTTTCCAAAACCAAACCCCATTGTTTTGTTTGGTAAAAAATCTCCTTTGATACAATAGGAATTAGGAGGTGGGTTTTTGGGAGCACTGAATTACTAAAGATTTACTCTTGGGTAAAGTCATACTTATGGCCAAAGCCTAGGGAAGTGGTTCGACAGGCCAAGACAGTAGATGGTAGATCATAGTATCTGTCGCAACTGCATGAAGAAAGAATTACTAAATCTGACGACGCGAGTTGAAGCGTGCAGTTTTGGGGAAAGTGTAGAGCATCTTAGCTGATGATTTGTTGGTTGGGCTGCGACATATTTAATCACAGTTTGATATAGTGACTGACATTCTTCTTAAATATTCTTCGATTATAGCCATAGAACAATGCAAATGTGCAAAAATTCACCATTTATTTCAATCCAATATTTTAATTCCCTCAGTAAATCTGTCCATCACCTCTATCTTGGCAACTGAAGGTTTTCAGCTGGAGATGCTCAGTATAAAAAATAATGGCCTTGACCAAATTGTGCAGTTTACATGAGATTATTAATAAAATTTATTGAATGTCGGACAAGCAGGAAAGCCCCATAAAAGAAGGGGAAATGACTTCAGGTGATGAGGAAATTGAGACTGAGTTCTAAGAGTATCAGGCAGACTCAAATTATTAGGATAACGATTTGGATCTTGCTGAGGACTATCTCAATAAATTGAAGATACAGAGAAAAAGAGTAATACCAGCCTCATTTAGATTGAATAACTCTCTCTCCTGCACTCAACCAATCAGGAAAATCTGCGAAAGGAAGTCTAAAGGAATAAACTCTTGCGATAGTAAATCGAGAAACTGTCATCTATCAAAGATTATCAGGGGAAATATAGTGAGTTGGCTGGGAATATAGATATTCTTACAACCGAAAATACAAAATTAAAAGATCAGATATAGGATCTGAAGACAGAACTCTTCACTTCCAGCAATGAACGCTCTCAGATTATACAGCGCCTAAGAACATAGCTCAATCTTCAAAGAGATAAGCAAACCAATAAAATCGAAAATTTGGAAGAAGCCCTTTCTGCTAAGCAGGATGAGATTGAAAAAATACAGCGTAATGCTAAAGTAAGAGAACGCGAGTTGATGGATACAATGGCTGGAATTAAAAATACTATCACCAAACTGAAGGATGAACATGATACCGCTCTCAAGGTAGAGCAGCGCAAGAGCGACAAATTAGAACGTGAGATGATTACAAGAACTATGAGCATCACTGAAACACAGTCCAATATCGATTCTCTTCTCAAGGAAAACTCCCAACTGAAGGAGGAAATATTCAGACTAACTAGTGTGTTAGGCAATCGGGAATTGGAGCTTAAAACTCAAGCTGAAAAAATTAAAATGAAGATGGCCGGCCTGAAGAAGTAGGTTAAAAGCAAAGAGAAGTAGTGTTTGGAGCACAAATAGTATGCTCGCAAAGTCTAAGATGAGAGAAAAAATAATTCTCAAGAAATTGAGGATCTCAAATCCCAAATTAAGAAACTAAAAGATTCGACCTAAACTATAACTCGAAGATTATAAACAGATTTTTGCTTCGAGAGGCAAAGCCTCAAGGAAAGCATAGGTCAACATTTGCAGACAATTTAAGATTTAGTTAACATGAAGAACGATCTGATGGCCTAGAATAAAAGATTACAGGCCATTTTACGCAAAAAAGAGGCTGTATAAAAACAGCGACGGCAACTGCTGCGAACTGAGCTTAAGTAGATTGACAAGCTGGAAAAAGTGATTGACCGCATTACAGAGTGATAAATTATGTATGTCTATCTAAATCGATTTAGCACTTTAAAGATAATTCGAAAGGATAGATGAAAATATCCTGATATTTTCTTTCTAATTATCCTAATGGGATTTCCTTTGTAGCCCTCCTCGTTATCATATTTCTTTGATCTCAAAAAATAATTACACAGTGATAAAACGATGAAGGGAATACTATTCATAAACTCGCACAATCTTTCATTTTATCCTCAAATATAAATTAAGTCTAGTATAATTATCAATAATTAATTATCTTTAAAAAGCCTAAATTACCAATTCAATCAGTACTTAAAAACAAATAAATTTCAAGTTTTTTTTTTGATGGATTGATTACAAAATAGGTATGCTGACTGGTAAGACAAAAATAACTGTCTGCCTATTGATTTTTAATTATATCTTTGCTTTAGGAATATTCATTATATCTTCCCTTGCTTGATAAAAAAATTATATTTCGCGGACTTATCTTTTTTTGGACTAGATCAAGACATATTTTTGGATTGAAGTGTATTAAATATTGCACATGAACAGAATCGGTTATCTTCCTTTTATCTGGAAGTCGAAACTGGGCTATAACTCTAAACTATTTAGAGAGATATAATATAATCGTTTACTTCTTAGAGCAAATCATGGCTGAGAGTTTAAACCTTATGGGAGGATTTATTTGTGGTGGAATTTCGGGATGGGCTCAAGTACTAGTCATGCAGCCTTTTTAAATAATAAAAGTTAGATTGGTCAACCAGTCCCTTCTGAATCCAGAATACTTGGGAATTCTCCACTGCTTTAGGAGAATACTCAAGTAAGAAGGCTACAAATCATTCTACAAAGGTAAAACTCTAAATATCCAGGCACTCTTTCACCTTTACTTGGATACGGGATCCAAGGATCTTTAGCATTTGGATCCAATGAGATTTTCAAGAAGATTATCAATCTCTTCCGGATAAAAAACTAAGAGGCTGAGTCTGGAATTATGCCCATGCATGATATTCTCTTAAGTGGAGTGCTAACAGGTATGGTCAGTTCACTGGCAATTGTAGAGCTTTTATTACATAGACACCTGCAGACCACACTAGAATTATCTTACAAAAATAGGTGGGGAGGCATTCTAAATACAGAAGCTCTATCCATGCTGGGCGCGATGTCTATCAAAGATTTGGGCTAAAAGGACTGTATTTGGGATTTAATCCTACTTTTCTTAGATAAATTATTGCTAATGCTGTTTATTTTTATTCTTACGAATACATCATGAGATACTTCGCACCCGAGGGAGAAGGCTCAGGAAAGGCACCCATCATGGCTGCCTTTCTGGCTGGAGGACTTGCTGGCACTAATTCTTGGATATTCACTTATCCCATTGATTATGTGAAAACTTTGACTCAGTCCCAATGTCTTGAGAAGCTTAGATATAGAAATGCATGGGATTGTGCAAAAAAGCAATATAATCATGAGGGCTACCGTACTTTCTTCAAAGGGCTCGGAATCACTCTTCTGCGATCTTTCCCTGTGAACGGTGTCGCCTTTTTCTCCTTCGAGTTTGTGATGAGAAGGATGGGGTGGAAAAAATAATGATTTTTCTACTCTATGCTTTGACAAACTATGTTTCTATTATTTCTTACTGAGATTATCATTTGTTTTGTCTTTTACAAATATGCTTCTTCTTTTTTCAATTTTTCAGATTAATTTGATAAAGCTACCTGCTTATTTGTCAGGAAATATTTTTTATATTTTTTAATTTTTTTGTAGTAGGATAATTGGCTGATTTAAGGAATGGTAGAACTTTAAATATCGATTTTGAATGAGTTAGTTTGTATGTTAATATTATAATCAAGTTGAGAGTTTAGAAATGGGGTTATGCCAACCAGACAATAATTATCAGAATTATTGCATATCGGTAAATACAAACTCATCACAAAACAAACTATCCAGAAGAGACACCATGCAAACTTTTGGAAAAACCAACAAAACTATTTCATTCGACGAAAGTACATCAGTTGAGGATGTTAATGCTGAAGCAGATCACAAAACTTTAAAGACCATCGATTAAAAGAATGCCCTGATTTCTGTAAAATTGAATGCTCCAATTTAAGAGTGCTCTTAGAAAAGCAGCCCAATGATTGGGCCACATAATAGTGTTCGAATTCGACGTCCTTCTGAAATAAACTAATCTATTCTTAAAAGGTGGGATACTCCTGGATATGAACCCGGAGAATTATTTGTTTAAATCAACTACGAAGATATTTTCATGAGAAAGTGATGTAATAACCCATTAATTTTATCTTCAGAAACAGTAAAATGCCTATCAAATTTGAATAATTTATGATCTTGAGCCTAAATATTAATTATGTCTGTCAATCATTTTAAACTGGCAAAGAATTCAATTAAAGATAACTAATTATTCATGAAATTATTAGTCTTTAACTCCGCCTTATCCATACAATCATTGCTCACTAACTAAGCTTTTGCTTTACAAGAAGTCTATAACAAGAATTGGCTTGTTATCCTTTGATTACAAACATAAAAAAATCAAATCTTCAATAGATAACTGATTAAATTAAAGGAATGCTTTGATAACAATGATTCTACATTTTTATTATATTCATGACAGAGTAAATTGAGGACTATTCTCTAACTCGATAAAATTTAATACCTTTCTATTTGGTCGAGGACAGAATCCGAGACAACTTCATCAAAGTCGAAAAATTTATTGGCAAGCAACAAGCCAGTAATGAAAAAGTGCAATCCGCCATCTCTGAACTAAAATTATATAACGGCAAATACAGTTAATAAATGGGCAAGAAATTGGTTTAATTCGAAACCAAAATCGTGAAAGAAATTACAAGCTAATTGGAGGGCAGAATCCTTGTTGCCATCAACAAAAATATGGGAACATTCGCGGCTCGAATTGAAGAAAAGGAAAAATAAATTTCATCGGTCACTGAAGGTATTAATGACAAGCTTGATGCCATGAAAAAAAATATTGTTTACGAAATCAGTCAAGAAAATCTAAAATCATTCACAAGGGAGACTCAAAAATTATAAAAAAAGTTTAAATCTGAAATCACAGAGGTATCAAAAAAAACTGAAAAGGTGAGAGTGAACAGCGGACTAAGACCTCAAAGTCGAGAGAGATAAAGCAGATAGAAAGACTATAATGCCAAATCACCAGTTTCTAACAATTATCAGTCCGCCATTGGTTTGCCCGAGCATCAATTCAGTGAAGAGTGGGTCTTGAAAATCAAGTAAATGTAAGGTAAAATTAATAAATTCTAGTAGTTTGCCATTTCTTTCGATAAAAGGTTTTACTAAAATATGACCTCTCTCAAAGATAGTTGGAAGGAGATTGGCGAAGACATTCTGGATACAAAAAGAAGGCTCACATCAAAGCAAGATGAGCTGAAATTGGAATTAATCAAAATCAGGGGTATTAAAGAATTTCAGGGGGCGCCTGAGGAGATAGAGGAGAATTTCAAAAATAGACTTATGCAAAAATTTACTGATATTTACCAACTTGTCAGCAACTTTACTACAAAAGCAGACTTGAATTCTGAACTATAAAAAACCAAAAAAACATTGGCCCGCCAGGACAGTTAATTAAGTGATATTCGAGAGGAACTTGCGCGAAACAGTGAATATTTTACCTTCTATGTCAATAACTCTAATGAAGACGATTTAAATGGCAGGATTAAAGAATTAAAAGAAGAGATTGACCAAAAGGATGCTACGTATCATGAAAGGTTCAAACATCAAGTTGAAAAAAATTAAGCAATGCGCGGCTAATTCTTTACTTTAAATGAAGAAATTAGTAAAAATATTCATTCAAGTATTAAATTGGAAGCGGAACTTGCTCGGTTGAATGAAGACTATGACAAATCTATTGAAAGGATAGAGGCTCTTTAAAATCATAATAAGTTCGGTCCTGAGAAAATGGCCAAAATTCACAATACGCTTGATATTGATTTCACCCCTTCCGAACAAGAGCTGATTGCCAAGAAGAGTAATACAAACCATCAAAACGTAGCTTTAAAAGAACTCAAATCGGAGCTGGGCAAAGTCAAAGATTAAATGTTTGTCTTAAATCATTAACTAGCAGAAATGTAGAAAGTCAAAAAGTCAATGACTACCCTCGAGTCAAAGATGGAAAAGTTTAAATTGTAATCAGATGATGCTTTGCTAAGCCGAAAGCCTTGGGTTTGCTTGAGTTGTGATAAAAATTAAAAATAAAAACAAGAAAGCTAACGAATGAGAAAAGAAGTTAGCAAAAAGAAGCTATCTGAGAATAGGGGAGGTCTCTTCACCGAAAATAGGGGTGGCCTCTTCACCAAGTAGAAGAATTAAAAATTAATCAAATTATTGCCAAGCACCGAAGAAAAATTCTAAGTCTATGAAAAATACCGTTAAAAGTACCTCAGTGACTCCGTAAAGCTTCCAGATCTCTACAAGTAAAAATTTGGAGATAAGGAGCCCTTGTGATCGCATAATATTCTACATAATAAATACATTTCTATCCTTCCTGTCTTCTGATAAATGCCTTCTTTGGCGATGATGCTGAAAATACATTTTTTATAACTAAATTTGAAATTTTCAATATATATATCTTATAAGGAATAAATATTGTCGTTAAAATGGAGTTAACATTTAGAGTCAAGCAGCGTGGCAACAGTCTTAACTTTCTTGAAAAGTTTAAAGATAAGATCAGCAGAGTAGATAAATATTCGGGTATAATGGGCATCCTCGGAGTTCAACCAAATCGATTTCGTTGTTGTGAGACTGAATAATCTTAAAGCGACCCTTTATAAAGTCGGGCCGTTTCAGATTGCTCTTTAAAGCGTGAGATGCTTAAGAAAGTCAGGGTGACTACTTAACCAGCTCACGGCTAATAAAATTTCGATTACCATAACTTGATTAAGTCAATCAAAAAGGAAAAAGACTAAAATTAACATGTAAAATAAAATAAAAAAGGTGAGCCATAAATAAAGCGAGAGACAGCTACAATTGTGTTGCCCCCTATAAAAATGTCTCGAAATGAAAATAGCCTTTATCTTAATCGCATGAAGAAAGCAAAGAGGCAAAAAGCGAAATTGAATTGGTTAGCGGCATAAAGCAGTAAGGAAGTGAAACTTGAAAATATGAAAGTTAGATAAATCAGATGATTAATTAATATCGACAATTCCCGTAAACTATACTTTTAATCTCTAAAATTTATAATTTTTAACCAGCATTGCAAAAGCATCAATAATTATCTTAGTCAAGATAATCAGAAGATTGGCAACTTGTTTCTGAAAAATATTAATTTGATTTTATTATCATTTATGACTGAAATTTTCATTGAAGGTAAAGATAAGCCCATTTAGGTTACTCCGAGTACGAATTGGAAGCCCTTAAGATTCCCAGCAACGCTCGAGGAAAGTGTCTGCATCAGCTCGTGGACTACACTAAATGCTTTCAGAAAGAAGGCCCTTTCAATAATATCTTCAAAGAGTAAATATCATCCGACAAAGCCCTTGTGCAGATGAACTAGCCAAATTCAGTCGCTGCAATCAGCGGATGTATAAGTTTATGAATAAAGAGTCGATTACACATCATTTGGCAAGCTGGCAGTCATGAAGGCCAACAACCCTTCAGCTTTTCAGGAGTTGAATGTCAGCCCGACCCTCGAGAATGTCTATAACCCCACTTTCATCAACTTCCATCGTTGATCACTTACAAAGAATCAATCAATCATCTATCATCTTATTCAATTGATCAAAAAAAAGTTAGATCATTGATACTTATGAATACGAGATTTGGCATCAGTAAAATTGGTTAGATTTATCTGATTTTGATTATGAATCAATAACGCTGCCTACGAACTCCTGAGAGGCAGGCACGATAGATATTTTCTGGCTCTGTAGGGTACATTTCAGAGTAAACCCGTAGGTCAGTGATGGACTCAAGCTCACCTTTCAATGTGGCCATGGACTCAGAGGTGAAACGCTTGCACATTTTTTGTGCCTATTCGCGACCTTTTGGATCATTAACTCTGCCAGTGGCGTAGTCGCATCCCTTCCAGCAAATAGCTATGGAAGGATTATAGCTAAATGAAGGGTTGAATACAAGACAAAGGTTTCCATGCAAGCAGCATAACAGGGTCCACCTTCGTAGCGGTTATTCCATATTCCCAGGGCTGACATTTAGCACTAAATAAATTATGGCAAGCCACCAATAATATTTAGTAATAAATGTAAACTGACTACCACAAGTTATGCGCATATAGTAAGCCAGTCGACAAAGCTGGAAAAACTTCCTTCACTGAGCAGCAAACAGATCAATATGCTCGCTCATACTAGTATTTTTAAATTAATAAAGTAAATCCGATTCTACTGCTTCAGTTTTGCTTTATAACTATGCTTGTACACATACATTTGACTCTTATGTTAATCCAAATTTCAGAATTCCGAGAATAAAGTCAAAAAGATGATAACAATAAAATATGAACAAAATATAAATATTGTATTGATTGGAAAGTTATAGTTTTATACTTGAATTCTTATTTATTATGCTACAATTGATTTTTAATAAATAGAAAAAAAATGCTTATGACTTGAAGTTAAAGAGATGTATTAAAAAAAAATTATTTTAGCTTATAATTTATAACTTTATTAATTTAGTTAGAAATGGAAGACAGAACTTATGTTAAAGGAATTTCAGATTAAATTAATAAATTGAAAAAGAAATAATAATAATTCTTTTACTATTTTAAGCACTTCCTTTTTATGACTCAATAATATATCAACATTGCTCAAGTATTATTGGCTCTTTATAACTCCCAAACTTAATACACTACCTCTTATGCAAATTAAAGTTGAATGTTCGTATAATTGTATCGTAGTTTAGATCGTATTACAATAAACCACCCTTGAATGATTGTGACCCCTATCTCATCTTAAAAACCCCACACACAACAAAAAACGCTTGATTTCAAAATGAAATACAAGACAGAGGTACTGACCTTATTATCTAAGAAATGCCGGTATTGGCTCGAAAAAGGATATTGCCCATACAATCAAAGCGTAACCGAGACATAACTCAGTGCACCTTTGCCCACTCTGAACAATAAATTAGAAACAAAATCCACATTGCTTTTAACTATAAAACAAAGCTATGCATCAACTTTTCCAATAAAGGCTATTGCACTTACGGAGATCGCTGCCAATACCTTCATCTCACTCCAGATTCTTCAAAAGGCGGGGAAGATGGTCGCCTTACTCGTAGTAACTCAGAAGAGTCAAATTCATCAAAACAAAGTAATAATTCGAAGGGAAGTGTGAAAGGATGGCAGGCCTTAAGTCACAACAAGCAAGTCGAACTGATTCAAACTTTGGGTCTAGATTTCGCTATCAGGTTCATCCATAAATAAATAGATCTTCATCGCGTCTAATGCAAATTTTAAACTCCAATGAGGCGGACAGTCAATATTCTACCGACAGCGAATGGGATTGTCCAGAAGAGGCGATGGAAATCTAAAAAAAAGGAAAAAAATATTCTTTGTGATCCCATATAATCAAGATATTAGCATCAGATCAGCTTATGAGATCATCCTTTATTATTGTTTAATAAAGCATGTATTCATTCAGGAATATTTCTTTAATTTAAAATTAACAATAATGAGTTTTGGCAATAACCATGTAACATAATAACAACCTCATTAAACAATCCATGCTTCCCCTTGTTTTCTTGCCCCAGTTATTACTTCCATCCCTTACAAATCTCATTCTGTGCACGAAAAAGCCCTCAGAAAAATATTTCTCACACTAACTAGGAAAGAAAATTAAATGCTCAAAATTTAATTAAAGTAAAAAGAAGAATTCATCAAAACTTGACTAAACAAATTCAAATAATATCATAATATTTAGCAATTCTCATCTATGTTTCCCATCGATAATCAGGATATAAAAATGAAAACTGAGCTTAGAAACAGAAAGCATTAGTATTCCAATCGGCAATATCATCAGTATATAGATAAGTTAAAACATGAACTCAAAGAAAAAACTAATTTTGTTGGTAAAATGAAAGCTTAACAAACTTTGAAAATTGAGAATTATAATTCTGTAATCGCATATTTAGAGAAGGAAAACGAGTTATTGAAAAAATATAATGATGTGGACACTGCCTGCATGCTAGAGGAATTGGAATTATAACTTTAAATTCTCAGGAAAGAGAAGACAAAAGATCATGCTATTATCAGTGATATTTAACGCAAAATTAATGGTATTAGCTTTAACAAGGCTGCCTTGACATCCTCTTAGTATTTATTTAAAGGTTATGATTATGATCTTGTCAATTCCTAGCAAGTACCAATAAATTTATTTTCTGCATATCAAAGAATTTCACAACAGATTAATTAACAAAAATATAGGAAGTATTACTCTCCGAATTATTAAAGAAAAATCAGATTATCGCCCAAAGATGTAAAAGCGCACCTTTTATTAAATCCTATGCTTTTGAAAAATATTAGAGTAATTATTATCTAAGGATAAAAAGAAAACCAGAAAATGTGAAGTAAAAGTAGCTGCTATTTAAAAACAAAGGCTTATTTGGTGTAAAGCTAGCAGATCATTAGTCGTTCATTATTAAATTCTAAGTCAAATCTATTAGATGGTAGGACTTTAAAAAGGTTGTGATAGTTCTTTAATATAATTCGTTTATTCATCAATCATTGTCATCATCAATCACAAATTATGACTCATTTGAGAATTACTCATCATCGTAGTTGCGCTGATCCCACTCTCCTGTCTTTTCCATGCACTTTTTCACATATTCCTCCAACTCTCTAAATTTTTTTACATGCAGTGTGTCAAGGTCAAATATGTACTCCTTATTTTAGGTGGATTCATACACAATGTAGCACACCTGTTGCAACGATTATGAAGGCAGCTTTTTTATCATTTGACCCAGAATTCGTTTTTCAGATGGCACTGGAGCGCGAATTTATGTTAATGGTTGATATATAGAACCTTTTGTTGGAAAAGGACGTCGACGAAGTAAGCTTACTGAAGGAGTTGAACTAGTTCTGATTAAAGAAATCGGTTATATCTTTTTTACTTCAAAACTTTTTTCAATTTTTATGAGATTAGCGAGAAAGCTTTCCAATTCTGCTGCTTCTCTATATTCGGATGTAGTTTTGGGGAAGCTTTTATAAATCATCATGCAAAAATTTTGAATATCTATTTCCAGATCAGGAATTTTGTATAAATCTCCTTCGGTTAATATTTTTCCTTCAATTTAGCGTAATGATAGGTCGCTCTCTCTAACTTTTGATACACTAAAAAGTGAATTAAAAGCTTGGTGCCTACGAAGTTTTTACAACAGTCTTTAGCTGGTGATGGAAGGCCCTTCAAGTGCAAGGTTGATTGCCAAAGGAGGAGGTGGTGGAGGAATGTACTTACGTTTTGGCTAAAATTACTCATCTTTCACTTGGAGAATTTTCGGTTTTTGTGGTATTGATTGAGGTGGAGTTATGACTTCTGGCGGAAGGCTAATAATAACTCTTTTTTTAGTTATCTTCGGCAGGTCTTTCTTTTGCAGTTCTTCCCTGACAACAAATTTGTAGCCTTTTGGAAGTAACCCATTGATCTTTTTTAGTTATTCGACAGTAAACTTGAAGGATGCTGCTTTCTCCATCTTTATATGTGATTATAAGCAATCCAAGATAAATTGGCTATTGAGCTAATTTGAACTTTAAATTAATGATTAAGTTTTATATACTTTAAGGATAAGTAATGATTATTCCCAGCCATTGTTTTCAAAGATGTCCAAAAAAGATGAATCTTGAACCAGAATATTCCCAATTATTCATACAATGATGCGGAAGAATTATATAAATTGATATAAACTTATTTATAACATAATCATAACCATCATTCTTTTATTTTTGAGCTTATTTAACAGATATAGTGCTCATTCATTCAGGCCTTTATAATATTCATATTTACTTTGAAGAATAACGCATGAACCTTGATTTCATCCTTTTTACTCCTCCCAAAATCAAGTACTCATTTATGGACTTCTGGGGATAAGTGGTCTTTATTCCAAAAATGAGAAAACGACAAAAAGAATAGAGTAGTTTGGCTTCATTTCTTAATTGCTATAAGGCATCATCCACTACCAATGATGTACATCTTACCATTGATGCTGCTCTTTTAGAAGTTAAGGGCACTCTCGATTTGTAGTCAGACGCCACTGAGTAGACGTCAAACCTTTAAGATTAATAAATTGACAGATATATTCCTTGCCTTTTTCTGAACTCAATGGTAGGCAGCAGATACTTAATTATATACTTCCACGCATCAGGATAAGACATAAAACTTAGCTATAAGTTACTAGACTTGCTTCGAAACCTTTATCAGGTAAGGATTTTGCAAATGCAGATTAATGTTTTGGCCATGGAATATTCTGGATATAGCATATACAAAGGAAAAACCACTTCTGAAACCATTAAAGAGGATAGTCAGTATGTCTATAATTACGCTATATTTAAAATGGGGTTTAAGCAGCATAATATTATCATCATGGGCCGATCAATCGGCACAGGAATCGCCTTGGAACTTATGCAAAAGATTAACCCGGGAGCATTAGTACTAATAAGCCCATTTGTCAGCATTAAATCACTAGCACGTTAATTTATTGGATTTCTTGGGCATTTAATTGCCAAAGAAACGTATGATAACAAGTCAAACATTTTAAGTGTTAGTTGCCCCACTTTTTTTGTGCATGGAAAAAAGGATGATATCATTTCTTTTTAAAACACCCTAGAATTAGCAAGTAATTCTTTCCTAACTCAGAGCAATGCTATAACAAAAACTATGTCTTGACTCCAGCCAATATGACGCACGCTAACTTTGACTTTTATACTGACCTTGCCGATCCCCTTCGCGAATTCTTGATGCATCATCAGTTTAACTTCTATTAGCCCAATCAAAAGGGGCCTGTTATCTCAGATCACCTATTTCAATGGCCTGAAGTATTTAAATTTTGAAATGAAGTGATAAGATAGCTTTTTCTATTCCCATAATTTTAAATTTAACGGATTTGCATGGGCGCATCAGAATCGCAAGATAAGAAAATTGACTACAATTTTCAAATGCACAGATATCTCAATCAGGGACTGAACCAAAACCAAATTCTTATGATTAGAGAAGCCTTTTAATCATATGAACCCAACGACTAACATATTCAATTGCACAAATATCGTGAGTGTCTTGAGCAAACTGATATTAAGGATATGGTCAATAAAATGTTAGGAAAAAAATAGACTATCAGCTTCGATGACTTTTTTGTTTTGGAAAAAGAGGTATTGTTGTCACATCTTAAGAAAAATCCTACAATAGAGATTGATTCCACTCAGGTGTCACCTCCTTCAGACTTTCTCTGTCCATATGCTCAAGAAGTCGTCAGAAATTGACAAAAATGCACATACAGTGATATTTCCGTCACCAACTCAAAAAATTACACAAATTTGTATTAATAAATTAAAATTTTCTACAGATTTAAAGAAAAATGTTATTTTTTTCGCTAATTGTCTTTGAAATTACATAGCAATCAATTTGTTGAAAAGAATGACGATTAAATAATTATTAAAAGAATACATTGTCTTCCCGTATTTTTCTGAATAGAATATTGATAACTCCCTATATGAGTTAAAATAGAGAAAATCAAGATAATCGCTCGGGATAATTTTTATTTTGAGACTTCAGAACTCTCATGAAAATGTAAGACTAAAGATTCTAAACAATGCAATATGAAGATTGCAAGTTTTGTCGAGTCACTTTTTCTTAGCTGCCGCATTGATCGAACAGGCATGACTTGGTCTGTCCAACCTAATAAACAGCTGTATACTGATATTCACAATATGAAATAATTATGAAAAAATAGGGATGGCATTAATTTAATAAGAATAAATATTAAAAAATCAGTTTTAAAATGATTTTAAACAATTTGGTGATATATTTAGCATGCCTGGAGTTATCTATATTATTTCAAGATCTTTAAATTATTATATTTTGTTTTGACTTTTAGGAATTAAATCCATGGACCTTAGACTAGAGTTTTTTTGAAGAAAACAACAAAATTATTTCGATTAAATTTTTAGTTTATTCGCCAAGGGCATGAGATCGACAATCTTTGCCATTTTTGAAATCTATACACCTTTTAGCAATAATTATCTTTTGTAAAAACAACTTTTATCGTTTGTATGCAAATTTGGTTTTGAATTTTATATTTTTTTAACTTATTTGTATCTTGTGTTTGTTTTCCGATCTTATACCAGCAATTATAAGGAATTAGGCCTCTAGAGTAAATATGGTTATCTGTTATACTTTAATTTATAGAAATATAGTTAAGCATGACTCCTTTTAATCTATTTCTCATTTAATTTGATATACTTTTATGGAGATTTATCAATTATTTTAGACGTATTTGATTAGTTAATGGCAATCTATCGATGTTTTTCCTCTTCCCTTTTTTTCAGAATTTTTATTAAAGATTTTTTGTATTTGTAATTCATTGTTTATCCATCTCGAGAATATTTCTGAATTCTTTTCTTCAAAGATTAGTGGTCTGATTCGTTTGTTTTATTGTAGGGATCAATCGTTGACTTTCTTCATTCAAAAATATTTACGAAAATTGTAGAGCGTTATACATTCTCTTATTTTCATAGACTCTGTTCCACATCTTTCTTTTTTAATAGGGAGAAAGAAGCCGCTGAGATTATTTGTGATTTCCTTATTCTTATATTCTCATTTTTTATGTCAATTTTTGAATGGGATAATATTTTTCATTCTAATTTAACTCAATTTAATGAGATTATACTTGGAGTCCTTGATGATTAATTATTTAGTTGCGATTTTTTTCTTTGCATTAGCTTTTGATTTATTTTAGTCTTGATACATGCTTTTGGTATAATTTATTTTAAATGAACAGTGAGTTCAAATTGGGAAGGTAATACGCCTGTTTATTCATATTAATTTATAATAATATATCATGAAGAATAGAAGAGATAATAGTAACAATAAAATTGAAGAACCAAAAAAGTATCTCTATGCAGAGCCTAAATTTATGATTGCTCCAGACCCCCTAGTTTTACCTGAGCCATTTAAAAATATATCGAAAAAAGAGGATAATACAAAAAAAAATATTAAGTGATATCAAACATCAATTTCATTTCTTCTTTATTCAATTATTTAGTTTATGATCTTTTTTTGAAAGCAATAAATTAACCTATCAAATACTGCAAATAAGAATGAACCTGAAGCTTATGTTTTGATATAAGATATTAGTTAGTGGGTTAAAGAAGTCAAGTTGCAAAGTAAAAAAACCTTTTGATTAAAATATTGACAAGCTATGATATAATTTAATATACTCATAATCATCAGTAATTTAACGGTCTGGGGAACAGGATTTGTACCCGTTTAAATATTTAATTCAATTTTTAAATATCCTACATATTGAATATGAATTTTCTTCTCTAGATAATTTATCTGAAATGGATAAGGTAATCCTAGCATTGCCTTACATATGTAACCAAAATTCGAGCCATTCGAATAAGTTATTCTTTATTTGCTTCCTCTAACCGATCAGACATCACTAAATAAATCCATCATTTACGAACTAACAGATTTTTTAAAAGGTTAGGCTTGTTTATTTTATGAACTTATAAACATTACAAAATCTCAAGTAATTCACTGGTGTTTAAATTGCTGAATATGGTGAGCTGCTATTTTTTCACAGTAAAATTCATTAATTTTTGAATAAATTTAAGCCATTCTCCTTGTAGCTTTTTGCCTCTTAGGACAGAATAAAATTTGACCAAAATATGTAATTTAATAGTTATTTTCCAGTCATCAAGCATCAAGCTACGTATTATTTTAACCATATACTCTTAAAGCTTAAATTTAATCTCTTCACGATTCGATGTATCGTAGACGTATTTGATGGGTTTTTTTTTCCTTTCTCGTTCTTATTGATTAATTCCTTTATTAATTTCAATTTATTCCTCAAATTAGTTTTCAGATGGATTACAAGCTCGCACATCTTGATAGTTTAATTTTAAGTGTTTATCTAGTTCTATTAGCAATAAACTTCTTTTGATGCCATCAATTTACTCTAAATCAAGACTATAGTCAATCAGCAGAAGTTCCTCAGAAAAAGGCAATCTCATTTATAATCCTAATAAAATAACTCCTAATCTCGATTCACTTTATTCTCCTTGAAATAATTATTTGATTCTTTTAAAGCAGCGATCAATAATTTGCTGGTTTTTTAGTTTTACATTTGAGGATAAACCACTTATTATAGAAAATGCCCCCATTGAAATTAAATAGAGATTATTTCCCTCATAAAGTGGCACTGATTTCAACCAGTCAATCATCATATCTTTTGGATATACTTCTGCTAAGATGACTAGTAGTCCTTAGTTATTTAATAAGGATTTTGGATATGGTATTTTTGGTTTAATTGTTAATTTATGAGCGAGAACATATTCAAAAAATAAGATAAGTTCTTTGGAGTTCAAAAGTGGCACGTGGGGATATAGCATTAAAAGGTGCTCTCTAATTGTTTCTTATTTTTCAAGGGTTGGTAAAATCATTAGTAGTAAATGAGGATCTATTTGGGCAAGCTTAGTATCTCTTGATTTTTGTTAAATCATTAAATGTTCTAGATAAGATTCTTCAGTAAGTTATACGTAATTTTTAAGCATGTTTTACTAAACGACATTTTTGAATAATTGCTTTGAGGTAAGTTTATCAGAAAGTTCCTCAATGATATTACTTATTTTTTTAGTACTACATTTGTATTTTATAAAATTCTGTAATGGATGCAAGCAATATGCTCTCATCAGATAATTTTTGCTCATTATTAAAATTATAAACTAATCATAAAGAAATTCATAAAAATATATAATAACATATTTTGAATCATCCTTACCTTAACAGCTTAACATTCTATTATCATTATAATTAATATTTATTTTATAGTAATTTGTCTTCGATGTCTAGACAATTTTCCGGGAACAGAAATGGAACTCAGTTGTTACAACCTAAACTCAGAAAGAGTGCAAAGTATTAATAAAAGAAATAAAAGTCTGAATAATTCATACCAAAAAAAGGAGGAATGCGAATTGGAAGTAATGAAGAATCAGGAAAATGGCGTTGCAAAACTTGCAAACATCTAAACTCGTTGCAGGCAAATGAATGTCAATTCTGCGAAGACCCTAGATAAAAATCTTTTCCACAATAAATTTGCCGTGACATTAAAAATGATTGATTTAAAAAACTGATCGAATAAATATCAAAACATCAGGATAATTTTTTCCTAAAATATTTTTTTTATAAAATAAATATTATAAATAAGTTTTACTATTTACCTTTTACCTTTTAGCGGA
>Ga0302186_10000954_pt1 | contig 25022 bp, 19 predicted proteins | sample II_Bog_E1_2_FD_198782 | JGI IMG/M metagenome (GOLD analysis project Ga0302186, IMG submission 198782) | Peat permafrost microbial communities from Stordalen Mire near Abisko, Sweden - II_Bog_E1_1 | ecosystem: Environmental > Terrestrial > Soil > Wetlands > Peat | place: Sweden: Abisko...
AAAGTTTCAATAAAAAAATATGAATTTCATTTTTTTCATTTTTTTAATAATAGAAACTATTTTTTTTTTTCAAAAAAATATCTAAAAAATTCAACATAAAATTTTTAAAATGTTCTCTCGCGAGATCCTCCCCTTTTTCATTTTGATTGTCCTGGTTTCATCATATGAAAACTGTAGTGTACCCTTTCAACCCAATGCAACAAAGGGCTTCCCAATATTAGAGCCATACAGTTTCAACGATACCTTTGAAGTAGTTGAACTCGATAACACAACCGATGCTGTTTGTCTTGATGGAACCAATTACAAATTTTGGTTCAAAAGGGGTCACGGTTCAGGTCTTAATAAATGGATGTTCAATTGGCAGGGGGCGGCTTTTTGTGGTGCTGATGGAATTAATATTCTGGAATCTTGCTTAACTCGAAGCTTAGGGGAATATGGCTCCAGCAATTCTTTGGGAGATAATGGCACAATAATTAATTCATCAGTTGCATGGGGTTATTTTTCTAGTTTGAAAGATTTCAATCCGATGTTTTATAATTGGAACAAGGTTTTCTATCTATCATGTGACGGAGCCAATCATCAGGGATACCTCAAGGAACCAGTTGTCTACCGAGACACTAAATTGTGGTTCAGAGGATTTAACAATACCATGTCTACAATGGAGTATTTGAGAACACGTTATGGGCTTTTCAATGCTACGGAAATAATTTTATCGGGAGGGTCCTCGGGAGGACTTGCCACATATCCATGGATGAGTTATTTGCAACATTATTTCCCTCAAAACACGAAGTTGATGGGTCTCCCAGATGCTGGTTTTTTCATTGATACATATGATGATGAAGCACATTGCCATTTATTTAGATATCTCATCCAACAATTAACTCAATTTGTCGAAAGTCAAAATAATCCTCTTTATCAATATTGTCGTTACTATGGAACAGAAGAAATTTGGAAATGTTTAATACCACAATATATTGTTGATGACATCGAAATCCCTGTGTTCATATCAAACTCACAGGTTGATTATGAACAGTTAACAAATCTTAATGGGGTTGAATGCATCATGAATGGTTCACCAACTAGTTGCACTGCAAAAGATAAAAAAACAATTATTAAAGTTCGGGAATATTTTCTTGCAAGAATTTTCGAAATCAAGGAGAAAAAACCTAAATGGGGATATTTTTTGAGGACATGCTTCGAACACACTTACTGCTTCACATGGGCTTGGTACGGAACATCAATGAACGTTTTCAATGCTGAGCAGGGAAAAGAAGGAAGTTTAAGAGAAGCTTTTTATGAATGGTATAATAACGGAACTGTTAGAGAAAAGAGCATTTCAAGCTACATTGATTTAATCGATTGGCTACATAATCCGATGTGCCATTACTGAGAGTGATGATAAGAGATGATAAAAAAAAAGTTAGTTTTTTTAATAGGAATAGAAATAAATTTTATTTTAATGGTTAAATTTTAATTTTACAAAATTTGAGTCTTGATAAAATCAATTTTTTTGAGATTTCGGTTTTAATTTTTGAAGGACTTTCTCGAATAAGAAACTGTGCGTTTTGTCTTAGAATCAAAATTAAAAATCAATTTTTTTTTCTTATTTAACTGAAATATTTACTATTTTTATTTTTCATTCTTTGTTCTAAGTCAACCGCTAAACTTTTCATGCATTTTGAAAATTCCTCTTTTTTATGTCTTTTTCGTTTTCAAAATTACTTTTGGGTTCATTACTTAAGCTATATAAATTCTCTTTTCCTTTAAAATGTTGTTAAATTTGTTCATAAGGATAAAAACCTGAAATATAAAAGGATGTCCTTCTTTCCTTGATTCTTTCTTGAATGTTATTAGTTTGCAGGTTTAATTGATTATCGATTATTTCAAGTTTCTTTTCGAAATTTTTTTCATTAGACTCGAAAATCTCCTTCATTTGATCTTCATAAATCCAATGGTTTTTCTTCATTGAAAGCACTTTTACTTTAAACTCATCTTCCTTTTTTATGTTTTCAAGATCTTGGATTTCAGTATCAGCTGGCTCTAGTTTTGATTCTTCCTTATTCGAAGACACTTTTTTTTTGTTTTTAATAGAGCTGTTATTCAAGGCCAACATCACGTTTGGTTTATTTAGGATAATCAACATTTTTTTCTTAAAATGTAGGTATCTGGCGCTGTTTATAGACTCATAATATTCGACTGCGTCCTTTTAAAAAACTAAAGAATTATTTTAAATTAATGTTACGGCATAAAGTTCAAGCAATTGTCGCAAAGCAGAAATGTTTATAATTTCTTTATCCATTTCGATTTCAAGATCGAGAATTTTTTCGGCAAAATTATTGGGCAAACTTTTCCTTTCACAAAATCTGTCAGAATTTAAGGATTCATTTTTCAACAAATTGTTATTATTTGTTAGGTTTGATTTTTTAGGCATTTTCATGCTTCTTAACTTTTTAAGCATTTAAAAATTAAATTTGGGAACAAGTTAAAAGTTAAGAATAATTTAAAATTTATATAATTAATATTATTTTGAATTTTGCCTCAAGAATAAGTCTTTTTTTCAATTACTGCCAAAACTGGCATCAGAACTTTACTTCTTGCATTTGTTTCAATTTGGAAAATTTTCGATATAGGCTATTTTATAATTAAAATATCTATTTTTAAAGAAATTCTCATTTAATTACTTTTCTGCACAAATGACATTCTCCTTCTGTTTTCTTCCATAAGTTCAAAGCACATTCATAACAGATGCCTATTTTATCAAAATTTCCTTTAAATTTTAAGTTCTTTTAATTAGTTTACCTCCATGTCCACATTCCATCAGTACGGCATCAGGAGGTCTATCAAAGCAAATGACACAGGTTTTTATAGATTTATCAGATTCGGTTTTTATGATTTGGCTCAATGAAACAGAGTTAGATTCCGTGTTTTCATTTATTTTAGACTTTTTGCCAATTATTCTTTCATTTGTTTTATTGAAGGCTGAAGACTTGTTTTGAAGCTCCATAAGTTCGAAATTTAGAAACCCTCCAATTTCTGCTTGCTTTGTTGGGGTTTTATTTTGGTTTTTAAGTGAAATTTTCTGTGAATTCTTGGATTTTAGCTTGTGTTTAAAGATCCCGAAAACTATTTCTTTCTTGAAATCAGCAACTTGGAAATAACTTGCTGAGAATTTCAAGAGAAATTGTGGGACATTCTTTGGGAGATTTGTTCTTCTTTCAATAACTACTTCTTGTTTCTTATTTTTGGTTTTCACTTCCAGACTATTCGGGATATGGTGGTCTAATGAGTCCATATCGTCTAATTCATTGGGTTCCTGGATTAAATGAGAATCTTCATTAATTTGAACAATGAAAAACCTTTTGTGAATAATTTTAGAATAAAATACGAATGAATTGTACATTACATTAGAGGTTTTGAAAATAGGAATGTCATTATTTGAGATATTGGCAACCAAAGAGACATCATCAAAAAATTTATTTTGAGATTTTCCGTGTCGCCATAAGTAAAGTAATCCACAAAACCTAAACTCAAAAGACATATATTAATGTCTAACATTAAGAGAATATTCAAACACCAAATTAAGCCTTGAACTACAATTTAAAAATGAATTTTGTTTTAAACAAAAAAATTGAACTTTGGTAGTTGTTTTTTTTTCCTAGGCAAACCTGAAAGCAAGAATATAGGATTAAAACAATAACTCCCAGAACATATAAAGCAACCAAGACAAAAACCAACCATGATGGCCAAAAAACCATTTTCCATTCCCACATTATAAATGTATCCAATTTTAAAGAAATTTGCAAAAGCTGCACAAACAAATATAGTCTAATCATTGATGAGGTCTATAATTAGTAAAAAATTGTGAAATTGATTTCAAAAAATCACTTACTTACATATATGTATGATTTCGACTCTTTTAAGTTTAGAGTGTACCAAATACAAATATCCAGCAAAGGCAATGGTATTGCGACATAAAGAAGTGGAAACAAATTGAATTGCAAATAAACAAACAAGCCGATCTTTAAAAAAATTGTTAAAAAATCAACGAAAATTTAAAATTAAATAACTATTATGAAGATGAAAAAGATCTCATCAAACAATTCTGATATCATCTTGTTTTTAAAGTCGTTTTCCTCCTCATTTGACGAATATATATAATAATAGTAAATGTTTCGAAGCATATGCCAAAAACAAATCGCCAAACATGCAACGAACAAAATCCAAGATGGGAACATTATTTCGTAAAACAAAAAAAAAGCCAACGACAAAATAAACGCAGAAGCCATCGAATCAACTGTCGCGACCAAAATTCCATTTGCAATTTTCTGCATTTCCGGATTGATTTCTTCTTCATTAATTTTCTGGGGGTTTAATTCATGATTTATTTCTTGATAATTTGAAGGGTGAGAAACAGTTTCATTCTGAGGGTTCGGATCATTATCCTTATTATGCTGTTTTTTCTTCTTTTTGTTTGCAAATGCGAGAATATTCGAATCAGGAATTCGGTCAAAAGATGAGGAATCACTGTTTGGTGGAAGTCCTAGCAAATTCAAATTACTGCGACCTGTGGTGTCTTTGTTAAGCTTTTCATCAGGGATTTTCTAAAAGAAGTTAGAGGTATAGAGGGTTAGTCAAAAAAAAAAGGTACGCTTAAAATTTCTTTGATTTGTTGAGCGGCTAAAGAGTTATTTGTGGGATTCATATATTATTTCTAATGTTGAAATAAAAACTTTCATATTTCAGAATTTTGTATTAATTTAAAATTCGGAAATTTTTTTTTGAATTATTATTACCTATTAACAGTTTTGCAATTTTCTAAAAATTTATGTTATAAAAATAATTGTTGTAAACCCAAGGTGAATTCTATTTCATTTTTAAAATACTTTTTGATTTCCACCAAAATTTTTCAACCTAATTCTTGAGAAAATGGAAAGCTCATACATATCGCACACCTCAGAAAACTTTGGTTTGCACCACTCCGAAGCTAAGTATCCGAAGTGATACTAGCTAATTTTTAATAAAATCCCCCAAAACTCCACCAAGTTTGTTACTTCATTAACACTAAAAACTCCATGGTATTTTTAGAAGAACAAAAAGTAGCCAGTCGCTTTTCACAGGTGAAAATCCCCAAAATCAAAACTACAGGAGATATACTAAAAAAAATTTCAAGACTCTTTGTAAAACTGAAGAAAAACAAAGTTTTTCCAAAAAGGTTCAGATCCCATTGTTGAAAATTCCAAAAGAATCAAGATCTTTTTCACCAAATATGAAAAACCTAAATCAAGATGAGATGGAAAATGCAAAAATCCTGCGGAAATACAAAATGATGAGAGTAGAAGAACAAGAAAGGGAAATCCAAATGAGCAAAATTAGCAAGATGCTGGAAGAAGAAATACAGAAAAATAATTGTTGACCAGAAGTCAGAATCCCAATTATTCTTGAGCTAAAATTTGGGTGTTGTAATTTTATTAATGAATAAATATTTAACAATTAATTAAATTTCAGATATTTGAACCGAGATGTTGCATTTTTTAGCAAAATTCCGAAACTATTGGAAAACTATTTATTTTGCACAGATGAAAAAATGTGCAGGAGCATTCAAAGTGCTTTTGACTTGAAGATATATGCAATTAAAAATATGACTTTTCCTTCTATTATTGAAGAATTATGCAAAAAAGCAGAAATTATAAAAAATCACTCACAGAATGAAATTGAAAGACTTCTAACAAAAATTGAAGATTTAGAAAAAAATTTTGCTTTTAAATGTTTGAGAATTTTCGTGCTAATGAAAATGTCATAAATGGACTTTTGGAAAAAGAAATTATAAAACTGAAGGATAGGGTATTTTTTTGAACAAAAATTTCAGACTAATTATTCAAATATTAGATTTTTTCTTTGGATAATGAAAAGAACCACCTAATTAATGCCAATATTCATTTGCAAGAAGAACTTTTTAAATCCAATACATATTTGAAAACGGAAAATGAAAGATTGGAATTCGAATTCAGCCAAAAAATTTATTCTTTAGAGTAAGAAAATAAAGTTTTGACTGGCGTATTTTTCGTTTTTTTTCAGGATTTTTCTTAAGAAACTCAAAATTCATGAAACCACATCCTCAAAGCAAAAACTTGCTTGCCATTCCTTATTCGAGAGTTATCAAAAGTCGATTATCCTTTTAAAAACTCTGAAGGAAAAGCTCGAGAAAAAAGAAAATGCAAAATAAAAAAAGTTCGGAGATTTCTGAAGAGATTTCGAAGCTGCGAAAAGTTTCAAAAAGAAAAAGTTCGAATACCAACAACCATTTAATGAATTCAAATGAAAAAAACAGTTGTGCTACAAGTCCAAAATCTAGTTGGTTGAAAATTGAAAAGGATATTCCAATAATAATTCCCATAAATTCCTCGAACCAAAATCTTGAAAAGAAAAGATCGAAGAGTTGTGGGGGAAATTTAAAATCTTACTATTTCTTCTTTAATGTTTAAAAAAACTTTTGTTTTTTCTCTCAAAAATACTTTAAATCTAAAAATTTCATCGAAAAATGGCCTTTTGTTTTTTTTGTCTAAAATATTTAAATTTTAAATTTGATCAAAAAATATATCCCAAAAAACAGAATTTCCAAAATGATCAAAGTGTTAATCTTCTCTTTCCTGTTCATCACTTTATCCCTTACAACTTCTGAAGAACAATGCAAATTTTCTTCAACTGCATATTCACAAAATGTTGCCCAGCAGGAATACTCTTACACCCGAAACACAAGTTTCCTTATCGTCGAACTAGAAAACTCTACCGGGGCCCGATGTCTTGATGGTTCTAACTACAAGTTCTTTTTTTCTAAAGGACATTCTTCTGGCGAAGACAAATTCATGTTTTTCTTCGAATCAGGTGGTTTTTGCGGTTATGATGGGCTTCCAATTGATTTATCATGTTACAAAAGATGCCAAGAGTCGACCACTCTTTGTGGGACTGAAACCTGGGGGGACAATAACACAATTTACACCTGGAAAAACCCAATGGGTTTCTTTTCTGTTTTTGAAGATGAAAATCCCCAATTTTGGAATTGGAACAAGATTTTAGTCATGTATTGTGACGGGACTAATTATCAAGGGTATTTGGAGGATTCTGTTGAGGTGAACGGGACTGAATTATGGTTTAGAGGTTACAATAATACAAAGTCAATGTTCGAATATGCTAAACAAAATTTGGGTTTATTCGAATCTAGTGAAGTGATTGTGTCTGGGGTTTCAGCTGGAGCTCAAGCTTCGTTCTATTGGTCAATTTTTATGAAAGATTTTCTCCCGAACAACATAAAATTGAGAGGCATAGCTGATAGTGGGTTCTTTATGGATCTCTACAATAATGCTTCTGAGTGCCATTTGTTCCGATTTCTAATGAAAAAAATCGCTAATTACACGAATTCAGTCAGTTTGGATCTCTTCAAAAACTGTCCCTATGCCAATGAAGAGGAAATCTGGAAGTGCTTGATCCCGCAATATTTAATTCCAAACATCACTTTCCCCTATTTCATCGCCAACCCAATACAAGACTATGAAGCAACGGCAACACTTTACGGTGTGTATTGTGTGCAAAGCGGGGTTGAAACCTGTTCCAAAGCTGAAAAAAGCAGTTTAGAAAAAATTCGACAGCAGTTTTATAGGCAAGTTTTAAAAATCAAAAAAATCAAAAAGGATTGGGGATTCTTTGCAAGGAGCTGTTTCGATCATGGCTATTTTTGCAGCCTATCTTGGTATGGGACTGGGATGGAGGCTTTCAATGCAGAGCTAGGAGAAGAAGGCAACTTTAAAGAAGCATTGTCCCGATGGTACAATAATGGAGACATAAAAGAAGAAAACTTAGTAAGCTACATTGATTTGTTGGATTCACCAGACAACTCAAAGTGTATTTTTGTTTTGGATAATAGTACTTAACAAAAAAATATGAATAATTAGAAATATCTGAAATTTATTGTGTATTTTGTTAAATTTCTTTCTTTAAGACGATTTATCTTGATCGCGATAGGTCTCGTCATACACACAATTGGGGTTATGTTTCCAATCGAGAACATCAATGAATGAAGCCGAGTTATGTGTTTTGTTTTTTCCATCATTGTACCAAAAATCCAACGCTTCCTTTAAACTCATTGAACTACCTATTTCTGCATTAAAGACATCCATTGTGGTTCCATACCAAGCCCACGTGAATTGGTAAGTGTGTTCGAAGCATGTTCGAAGCCACAATCCCCATAATGGCTTATTTTTCTTTATTTTAAGGGCCAATTTCAAATGTTTCTCTCTAAAATTTGTTATCATCTTTTGTTCTCGCTGAGTGCAAAATAAAGGGCCGCCATCGACCAAACAATAAATACCGTATTGTGTCGCCAGCTGCTCAACATCATTTTGCGAATTCGCAATGAAGAAAGGAATTTCAATGTTCTTGTATATGTATTGCGGAATCATGCATTTCCACACATCCTCCAATGTACCATGGTATCGACAGCTCCTGTATAATTCTGAAGTATTGGCATTGGTAAGGTATGCAAGGTTTTGCATGAAAAATCTGAACAAATTACATTGAGAAGCATTATTGTACACATCAAGAAACAAACCACCATCTGAGAGCCCCATGAGTTTGACATTTTTTGGGAAATAATCCTGTAAATAACTAGACCAAACCATGGCAGAGGTTCCTCCTGAAGATCCACCCGAAATCAAAACTTCTTCCGCCTCAAACAAATCCATATTTTGTCTGGCGTACTCAAACACTGATAAAGTATTGTTAAACCCCCTAAACCAAAGAGGAATCGTATCATTATACATGATTGGCTGCTCGACGTACCCCTGACTATTTGTGCCATCACAATAAACTATGAACATGATGTTCCAAGTGGAAAATGTTGGGTTGGTTTCTTGGTCACTTGAAGCGTAGCCGATTGAAATGTTTTTTGTGAAAGTCGAACCATTGCCCCCGAAATCATTGCTATTTCCCAAAGTCGTCAACGACCTTCTGTAGCAAGATTCTAACGTCTCATAACCATCTGCACCGCAATACGCAGCTCCTTGGAAATAAAAGAGGAATTTTTTGGTATTTTTGCCTGAACCTTCATGTATCAGGAACTTGTAATTGCTTCCATCGAGACATTTGGCGCCTGTTGTATTGGGATTGGTTTCAATAACAGTGTAGGTTTCATTACGCTTACATATTACCTGATCAGGCAGACTAGCAGTTTGGTTTGGATCGATTCGGATTGTGCAGTTTTCCGAGGAGAAAGCCCTCGCAAGCAAAATGGTAAATATCAGGATCAGGATTTTCATTTTATTTAATTTTTTTTTGAAATTTGGAATTGGATATGTGTGTTATTATGTGCAAAACCACAGAAAATGATTTTTTTTTGTATTTTATGTATTTTCAAGAACATGCACTCCACCAAATTAGTTTGAAAAGGATTTAGAAGTGGAGAGAGATAACTGGGTTATCTAAACAAATTCAAAAACCAAAGTTAAGAAAGACATATTATTATAACCAATTTTTTCATTGCAGAAATTAAATTCTAGTTTGAAAAATGTCCTTATTTTTTCACTTTTTTCTAATTTTGCATTTTACTCTTTCTTTTTTCGTGCGAACTTCTGAAATTTGCCAAGATTCCATCCTCACAGTTCCAGTTTCCCCTCCTCCTTACCGAATGTACGTCAATCAAACGGAGAATTTCAGCATCATAGAGCTCAACAATTCGACGGGTGCTAAATGTTCTGATGGAACAAATTATAAATTTTTTTACAATCCTGGTTCAGGTGAAAACAAGAAAAAGTTCATGTTTCTTTTCCAAGGTGGTGGCTATTGCGGATTCGACAATGCTGACCTTCTTTTGTCTTGTTCTATAAGAACATCTTCCTTTTTAGGGTCAAGCCGTTTTACAGGTTTGAACGGCAGTCTTTATACAACCAATTTTTCTTATGGCTATTTTTCTTCAGACCCAACGATGAACCCATTATTTTCCGATTGGCAGAAAATCTATATTCTTTACTGTGATGGCACCTTGTTTCAAGGATACAAAGAAGAACCACTAAACTACAATGGAACAGATATTTGGTTCAGAGGCTACAACAACACGAAGTCTGTGTTCGAGTATGCTCGAAAACATTGGGGATTATTTGAAGCCACAGAAGTAATCATGGCAGGGGTTTCTTCTGGAGGTAATGCGCTGTTTTATTGGCTTCCTTATTTAAGGAATTATCTCCCTAAGGAAATCATTATGAGGGGAATTTCAGACGGGGGGTTATTTATTGATATTTTGAACCTGAATTCGAAGTGCTATTTGTTTCGAGCTCATATTATGGATATCGTCAATATTACTGAATCTGAAAAGTTGGATTTGTTTGAAAACTGCAGTTTTTCTAAAAATAAAAGCGAATTTTGGAAATGCCTTATGCCGGAATATCTAATTGATGATTTGCATATTCCTATGTTTATTATGAACTCGCAAAACGATTTTGAGGGTTTAAGAACCGCATATGGCTTACATTGTTTAAGCTATGGAATTAAAAATTGCTCAAGCGACGTTAATGAAAAAATTGCTTTGTATCGTGAATTATTTTTGAGTCTCACTTTTAAAATTAAAGAGAAAAAACCAAATTGGGGATTCTGGTTAAGAAGATGCTTGGAACATTATTATACAAATTCAAGGGCTTGGGGAGGCAATTTAACCGCTTATAGTGCAGAAAACTATCAACTAAAAAACGTTATGGAAGGGCTCAATCAATGGTATTTAAATCAAAGCGTTTCATACATCGATTTAGAAGATTGGTCGAACGATTGTCCGACTTTTTAGGCCAAACAGCCTGAATCCAATAACGAAAACAAATGACTTTCTCTTACCTTAATAAATAAAAATAATTTAATAATATAATAAATTTTATTGAAGAGTGAAAATTTACACAAATAAAACATTATGTATAAGCCAATGTCATTCCAAAAAAAAATTAATCATTTTAAAAATCCATCGCACAAAAAACAAATTTCAATTTAATTAAAAAATAATTTAATTCGTTTTTTTTTTCCTCGAATAATTTCAAATTTTTTTTAAAAATCACAGAGTTTTATCTCCCCCTTACGAATTAATTATATTTATTCCTCATTTGTTCTTGCTCAACACAGTTTTGTCGATCTTCACCTCCCCCTTCGAGAATTTATAGACGTATACAATTACAACGCTTTCCTTAAACTCCAACAACAAAAAGCTGGGCTCGACCTCCAACTGCATAGGGCTATAGGCTCCAGTCGCCGATCCTGGGTTAATATAATATTTCCCATCCAACTTACTGACTCTGGCTTCATGGGTGTGCCCGCTAATTAATATATCCACATCATTCTCCCTGATGACATTATAAATAGATTCTTCATCGCCCCATGGAATGATTTGATGTCCATGAATCAGACCCACTTTAAAAGTGCCGATGGTGAAAGACTTGAATTCAGGTACTGCAGGTAGTTCATCGTAATCGCCTTTGACGAAGAAAGTGTTGCTTGAGAGCGATTTCAACCAATCGATGGTTTCTCTACAACCGAAATTGCCAGTCGATATCACGTTTTGTACTTTATTAGGCACCAACAACTCTTTGAAAGCTTCAGGAATGTCCACTGCTCGCATGGGAATATGAAAATCTCCTATCACGAGAGCTAATTCACCGAATTCTTGTTCATAATCGGACGCCATTTCGGGTGTTTTTTTTTTTAGATTTAATCGAGAATTTTTTTATTTGATTTTTAAATTAAATCGATTTCGCTTAAAATTAAAGACATAAAATTAAGATTTTCTCATGGTTTTTCATCTTCAGTTTTCTTAATTTCCATTTTTTCTGATTCCACATTATGTTCTGGAACAATCACGTTTTTATTAGCCATTTTCTGAAGGAAATTGCTGAATCTCCTTATATTTTCATGAATGTCCTTGCTTTTTTTTTTAAAATGTTCATATGTAGAATAGGCAATCTTCAAAATCGTGAAGACGATCAAGGAATACAATAAGCCTACATTCGCGAAAATTATCAGCCATCCTAGGAAAAATTTCTGATCTCCATTATCTCCACCGATTTTATCGTAAATGCCAATGGTGAGGGCAGAAACCATTGCCATTCCACTGGTCAATTCATTGAGAATTGTCATATAAATCCCTATTTTCGTGGTCAAAGGCCTTAGAATTATTATTAATGTCAAATAAGAAAAATGGATAATTGTCAAAATCACTATTTGGAAAAAAGGTGCAGAATAGAACAAAGCCACTGTAAAGGACATAAGTGTTTGACGATATAGATCTAAAAGAATAAAGTTTTTGATTAAAAAACCTTTGTTTTTGCAATCTTCGTGTAGAAATAAGTACTTTTTGAGGTATTTCTCATGGTCTTGCACTTTGTTCCAAGTTATGAATGGCACAAAAAAGCAATTTAGACATAAGATTAAGGGTCTAGCTTTTGAATATTTTATTGATACAATTTTTGAAGCTGAAAACAATGGAGTTTCCTTCATAAAATTACTCTTCCTCTTAAATGATCTATTATTAGTGGTTGAAAAAGGAATTTTGATTTCGAGCTTTTTGAAAATGGTGGATTTTAAAGGTGACTCTCCTGTATTCGGGCTTTGGTTTTCCGTGATTCCATCAAGTCCGTCTTGTTTGTCGCTTTCTTGAATCTCATTGTCTCGTTTTTCGCATTTATCTTCCTGCCCTATTTCAAGATTATAAATTTTCTTCAGAGAATTTGAGCTTGTATAATCTTCTTCTTTCTCCTTAAAATCTCCTCCTAAAATTACTTGATTTCTTTTATAACTTTCTTTCCTTGATTCAGTGATAAGGTTTTTGTTAGATAAAGTGAAATTTTCTTTGTCTAAATCTCTATTTTCTTCGATTTCAACCAACAAGTCATTCAACTTTAGTGCGTTTCCATTATTGTTATGGTTATCCTCTGTAATATCTCTTTCAGAACTCATTATGTCCTTTGTTGGTGGTATATTGAATTCATTTTCCCTGGTTTTTTTGGACTTGAAATTTGAAGGCTTGCAAATTGCTTGTTTTGTGGTTAAACTTAAAGTTTTTAAACTTTCAAAAAGAGTCTGTGACTCATTGCATGGATGAATTTGATTTTTTTGGTCAGTTTTAGACCAAATAATCGTGTTTTTATTGGGAGAAGAAGGGGGCTTGATTATAGAACATTGTTTGACTGCATTATGGAAAAGAAAAAAAAGAAAAATCGCTAATATGAATGAAAGGGCTGATAAATACCCGTTTTCCACTTGGGTTTCATAGTCGAAATAATGGTTGTATTTGAATGTTAGGAAAATCTTAAAGCTGATTTCTTGGAAATAACCAAAAAATATGAATAATGGCATGAACCAAAGAAAGATTTCGCTCAAAAAATTGACAAATGCTTTGAATTTGTCTGTTTTTTCAGTGAATATCATTAATAAAAACCCTCCACTCCAGAACAAGACTATCCTGCAAAGGATTTCTCCAAGATTGTTCATGAAATAAGGAGAAATATCATAATAAATCCAGATTTTAGGAAGAGGAGCGTTATTTTTCAAGGATTCTTGATGCATTTTTTTGAAAATATAATGGTTAATTGATGATTTTTCATAAAAAACCACACGCAAATTCTCTGGGTAGTTTAGATTTACATATTTTAACAAATAAATCAATTCTATCAACATAATTCCTCGCAATGCAAAGAATGAAGAGCCTAAATATGAGTTCGTTAGACCAAGTAAGTTATTTGATATATCTTTATCAGATAAAGCATTGATTGTGGAATTCAGAAGTTGTTTTTGATCATTGGAAAGAGTGTAACTGTCATAAAGTTGAAGACTTTGTTCTGTTATCAAGATATTCAGATTATTTAAAACAACAATTTGATCTGGAATCTTCAAAGAATATGTCATTGTGGGCATGTTGAGAATTTTATTGTAATTGTTTAAAATTATCTCAAAGTTCATGAAGTTTGTTGTTTCGTTGATTGTGTAATCGAAATCAATGCCCCTCTTAAAATTATCAATTGTGAGTGAAGAGAATTCCTGCAAAAAATTAAATAAACAATCGATTTCTTCTTCAAATTTTAAAGAAAACACTGTTGAATCAGAAGTATAGTCTAATGAGAAAAAGACATCATGTTTATTTTGACAAATTTGAGCTGTTGTATTAAAGAACTGTGTTTCTGGACAGACCTGGTAATTTTCAAGATCTTCAGTCAGAACCGTATTATCAAAGGAAATATAAGGGTTATTGGTTGGGAAATTAAAGCTTACCTGTAATTTATTATGAAAGAGTTGAGTATTATATGTAAGTAAAATTCCAAAACTCAAATTTTTATCATCCAACGAAACGAAACTATAATCATAATCTGTGTTGTTTAATCCTGTGATTTGTACTATCACTGAATTTGATAGGTTAACAGAGTCTGTGTAACCAGTTATATTACATATGAAATATCTTGGGTTTGAAACTTCAGTTATATTGTAAGAAACTCTGATTTTTTCAATACAAATGCCATTAAATGGATAAGTGTTGTTGGGACATTGGCTTAAACATTCAGAGAGAAGGTTCGGTTGGTTAATATAGAGGAAAAGTCCTAGTTGGCAAGTTAAACAGTCATATGGACTTTCACCTGAGCATGTTAAACAAGAACTATCACATTTCAGACAAGTTCTAGTAGGTTCATATGAATAGAGGTTAAAAGCTTCACAATTTTGAATGCATTGATTGCCAAAAAGATAATAACCTTCAACACAACTGAAACAGAAGTCTCCTTGTGTTTGATTGCATAGTTCACAAGGAATTATGCAGTTTACACATTTCTGGAAAGGGTTGGAAACAATGTAAGTTGTTTGAGGACAGTTTTGAACACATGTGCTTTGACTTTCGAGGAGATAAAAGGAGGATGTGCATTCATAACATTGATTATAATCACCATTCAGACATTTTGAGCAGCTGGAAAAACAAGATTCGCAAGTCATAGTCGTATTTATTGGATATGTTGTAGATGGACATGCTAAATAGCAAGAATTATTTAAAAGATAATAAGGGGTTTGACATCGAATACAGTTGGTTGAATTGCATAAAGTGCAATTATCAACCTTATCTGTGCATGATATGCATATATTTTGGATGTTATCTGGATAAAACCCACTTGGACAATTTTGCAAACATTGATAATTGTAATAAAAATTGTTTGAATAGCAAGATAAACATTGTCCTACATCACATGTTTTACAATCAGCTGGACATAAAGAGCAAATTGAGACAGTTGAATTTGCATAATAACCTATTGGACATTCGTTGAAGCAACTGTTGTTCAATAAATAAGATCCAATTAGACAAGAAAGGCATTTTGTTGTTGAATCAATGCATGTTTGGCAGGAAAAGTCGCAACTTAAACAAGAGTTTGTAGCATTATTAAAATAAGAGCTGGTATTGCACATTATACACGAATTATTACTAAAGTAATATGGTAAGGCGCATTGCGAACATTCTGTATTTGTCGGTCCTGTGCAATCAAAACATTGGGTTGAACATGTACTACAAATATTCTGAGCATTATTCTCATAATACCCACTTGGACAATTTGAAAGACAAGTCTTATTGAAAAGAAAATATCCAATATAACAAGAAGTGCATTTATTCGGACCATTTCCGCTGCAAGAAAGACAAGATATGTCGCACGGAAGGCACTGCTGGGACAACCAATCACCATATTCATTTTTTGGGCAAGTCAATGCACATATGTTTTGTGTGAAAAATCTGGGATAAGAACATGTGAGACATTCAAGCGATGAAGGACCTGTACAATTATGGCATAATGGGTTGCAAATGTGGCAACCATTCGTGACAGAATCTGGGTATTTTTTCGCTGGACAAACATATACACAGGTATAACCATTTAAATATTGCCCGACATCACATGAAAGACAATCATTTGAGGTCGCTCCTTGACAAGTGTTGCATGAGGGATCACAAATCAAACATTGCATTGTCGTGGAATCAGGGTAATAACCATCAGGACAGGCGGTTACACAGTTATTTTGGAAGAAGAAGTTATTTAAATCACAGGAAGAACATATATTTTGGCTAGCGCATGAGGAGCAACCACCATTGCATCCAGCACATAAGTTATTAATATTATCCGGAAAAGATCCATTTGGGCAGAAACTAGCAGGAATGCACGAATATTGAGATAAAAAGAAACCTGATGTACAAGCTGTGCATTGATTTATTGATGGACCAGAACATAAAGAACATGCTTGGTTGCAAGGGGGACAACTTCTCAAAGTATAATTATAATAAGTTCCATTCGGACAATAATAACTACAATATCCTTGATAATAGAAATAAGGATAGTCACATGAAAGACAATTGGAAACCAAAGGTCCACTGCATGTCAAGCATGAAATATCGCATGTTTCGCAAATTGAGCCACCTGCATAAAAATAATTTTCGCAAAAGGATAGACATTGAGTATTTTCTAGAAAATAACCAGATACACAGGAAAAACAATCGGAATTGGTAGGTCCGTAACATGTCGAGCAAGAAACGTCGCAACTCATGCAGATGTTTGTAAGAATATCACCATATTGTCCATTTGAACAAACTGATAAGCATTGATTGTTCATTAGATAATAATTATAGAAACAAGATGTGCATTCATTTGAATTGGGACCCGAACAGACTGAACATCCTGTGTCACATGTTGAACAATTTTGGGTATTCACTTGAAGATAAAATCCCAAAGGACATCCTATATTGCATGAGTATGTCGAAAAATAAAAAGGACTGTTACATGAGTAACAGTTCCCATTCAATCCAGAAGAGCATGTTTGACAATTGGAAAAACACGGCTCACACAGCCATGTTGTGGTATTTTCATAAAACTGAAGTGGACAAATAGAAACACAGCTTCTGTCATTTGTCAAAAATTGGCCATAATAACAAGAAAGACATTGATTACTCGCACCTCCTGAACAAGAGTTACATGAATTATCACATATGACACATTGATTGTTTGGAATATCAAGAAAAGTGCCATCGCTTGGACATTGACTAACACATCGACCAGAAATTATATAAAATCCAGGCTGACATGAAGTGCATGAAATATTAGTTGGACCAGTGCAGGTGACACAAACAGAATTACAAGCTGAACATGTCCAATTTGAAGTTAGTGGATAAGTGCCTTGTTGGCAAATTTGATAACAAGATCCGTTATTTAGAAAACTTCCTGGGAAACAAGAAGTGCAAGTTAAGTTTTGGAGACAACTTGAACAATCATTAAGACAATATTGACATGTATTATCAGAGGTTCTCAGGAACATTCCGAAAGGACATGATAAAAGACATTCTTCATCTATTGACAAATAAAAACCTTCATTACAGGAAATGCAATTGTTGGGAGTGGGTCCCGAGCAAGTTGTACAGCTGGAGTCGCAATTGGAACATTGAAATGTTGAATTATTTGGATAAGTTCCATCTGGACATGTAGCTAAGCAACTTGTCCCTTCTTGATAATAACCGTCAATGCATTGAGAACATTGGGAATTGGAGCTACCAGTACAGTCAAGGCAATTTGGACTGCAAACAAGACATTGTTTAGGATTCGTTGTTGGATAAGTTCCGATAGGGCAAATGGAAAAACATTGATTAATATAAGAATACTGGTTAGAGTTACATGAACATAGGCCAAGAGCGCAAGTTAAACAACTTAAAAAGCAATAATCACAATAATTTGTTGAAAAATTAGGTTGATAAAAGGTGGGACAAGAATCACTGCAAGCCCCATTATATAAAAGCCTTCCTCCTATACAAGATAGACATTCGGTGCTCAAACCCCCATTGCATGTATGACAAGTAGGATCACAATTCAGACAAAAAGAACCTGATAGATAATAACCAACAGAGCATGATGTAACACAGCTTGATGCTTGCAAATAGTAGTTATTCCCAGGACATGATTGGCATTCTGAAGGCAAAGGGCCATTGCAAGTTAGGCATGACATGTCGCATGACTCACAAGTCGAATCAGCAGAATTAGGAAATGTGCCTGTTGGACATGTTTCCACACATGAAGAACCTGATAAATACAAGTGCGTTCGGCATGAAAAACAAACTATAGATGATGAGCAAGTTTTACAAGAACTTGGACAAAATTGGCAGGAATTTGTGCTTGTATCATTCCATTGATCGTTATCACAAGTCAACGCACAGACTGAGATATTCAGAATATTTGGAGTTTGACAGCTTGAACAGTTTGAGAAACCAGACCCCACACATGTTTCACAAGAAGGGTCACAAATGTCACAAGTGTTACTAATGAAATTCTTATATCTGCCAGGGCTACATGAATAAACGCAAGTATTATTCTCTAGGAAAAGAAATTCGGTGCATGTGTAACATTGGGAATCTGAGCCCCCATAACAAGTTAAGCATTTTCCATTACAATATTCACAACCATTGTCATATCCAAAATATCCTGGGCCGCAATCAACCACACAACTGGATCCGTTTAAAAATTGGCCCGATTGGCAAGAATTGCATTGAGAAGGAAATGGACCAGAACAATTTGAACATGAACTGTCACAAAGGCCACATGTCATATTAGTAGGATTTTCATAATAACCGGAAGGACAAAATTGATAACAAGAAGAACCTAATTGATAATAAGAAAATTGACATGAGATGCATTCGTTGGAAGTTGGTCCTGTGCAAGTTAAACAAGCTGAATTGCATTGAAAACAGTTTTGTGTGGTTGGGCTATTGTAAGTGTCGGAAGGGCAGCTGCCAGGATAACACTCGTTTAGGTAGAAATATGAAGAACTGGGACACGACTGGCAATTTGTGGGACCATAACCATTGCATGTCAAACAAGAACTAGAACAAGATTGACAAATATAATTAGTGTTATTGGGGAAAAAGCCGATTGGACAGTTTTTAATACATTGATTGTTATAGAAGTAATAGATTAAAGAAACTGATTTCTGATAGCAGGAGAGGCATTGATAACTTGAAGATCCAAAACAAGCTTTGCAAAGAAAATCGCAGGGAACACATTCGTTAGTAGATGAGTCTGGATAGAAATTTTGAGGACAAGAGCTTGAACAATTTCCTAAATAGAGAAAAAGTCCTGTTTGACATGAATTGCATTCTGAAGATTGAGGACCAGAACAAGAAAAACATGAAGAATCGCATGAATCACAGAGATTAGTTGTTGAATTAGCAAATGTGCTGCTTGGACAAGATAAAACACATTGTGATTGATATAGATATCTTAAAGAAGAGCATGTTGTGCAATCAAGAGCCGAAGGTCCTGAACACTGATTGCATAAATTGTTGCAAATTCCACATGTATTGTTTATTGTGTTTTCATAAAAGCCTAGCGGACAGGAAGACAAGCATTGCGAATTTATTAAATAAAGTAAAGGGCTACAGGTCAGACAATTTTGATTGGAAGGTCCTGAACAGGAGAGGCAATATGAGTTACAAGAAAGACATGTATTTGTGGCTGGGTCAGGATAATAATTATTGCCACATGATTGGACACATTGAAAATTGTAGGATAAAAAGAAATTTGCAACGCAAGACAAACAACTTGAATTGGAAGGGCCATTGCATGTCGCGCATGAAGTATCACATGTGTCTATTGATATAATTAAAGCCTGGAAACCCCAATAATTCAAAACCTCTGATGTTTGTGAGTTTTCCATTAGAATATTGAAATTTTCCGAGAAATGCGATGTGGTGTTAACACTAATGGTAAAATTTTGATCGAACTGTGAGGGATCCCCACAAATGTTGGCAATCAAGTCTTGATTTGTCAAGATCATTTGATTCAATATGGTGAAATTGCCACTATCGATATCTTCTGACTCTATTATAAAACTATTGCCTCCCCAATCATTGATCTGGAAAAAATTAAGTTCCATTTGAAGGGACCAATGTGCCGGAATGTTTGAAAAATTCGTCGATATCGAGTTATAACCGTCTCCTCCTAATATCTGATATCCCCCAATTATATCAGTAGAACCGCATGTCGATACCTCACTTACCAAAGTATTTGTATTCGATCCTGAAAATGTCCAATTTGAAATATCAGAGTCAAGAATTGAAAAGAAATAGGAGTTAGTTAGAAGATATTGATCTAAAAGGAAATGTAGCTTTATTTAGGAAAAAAGAAGAACCTCCTCTTATTTTTGAAGTCAAAAGGATCAACGAGAAAATAAAAAAGGGGAAATTTCTAGGGAACATTGATTTTGAGAAAATGACTAATATAAGAAATAAAAACTTAAGAAAGAATATAAATTAATTTGCAAGAAAGATAGCAAGAACTGCCTTAAAATAAAATGCTTTGAAAACATTAAAAATGATCAAATTTCCTCTTAAGGCTATGTTTACGACATATAAATTAGTAAAAAAACCAAAAAAATTCAAAAACTTTTAACAAAAATTTGGTCTCATTTAAAATTCAATATATTTGAAAATTTTATTTTTTTTAAACTCTGGGAGTTTTTAATGAATTTTCAAGAAAAAAAAGTTTTGAATTAATTAAAGGATGGAAAACGGAAATAATAAAGTCCCACTTGAAAAAATTGGAAATTATCTCAAGCTTCTAAATTTACAGAAAAGGGGTATAAAAGATCTTGAAAAGCTAGAAAACCTTGATCTGGAATTAAAGGTGAAGGAAAATATTGAAGCTTTATTGGAAGAGATGTTAAATTTTAACCAAAGGAAGGAAACCAAAGGAATTGAATTAATTCGAAAGATATTCGCTTCAGAAAATGAAGAAATTTGGCTCGCGAAATCCGAGTTCTTGAAATCACCAATATTATTGAAAATCCACCAATTTCCAAATGAAATTATCCAATCTTTTTCAAGTTTTCTCAGGGAGTATCTTTTAATGAAATTTCTTGAAACTAATGAAGAATTCTCTAGATTTTTCAAATTACGAGATATTTTCTCAAGAAAAACAGATAAAATCCGAATTTTCGCAATTTTTGACTACGGAATAGGAAATTTATCTGAGATTTTGGTTCTGAGAAAAAGCTATTCCGATAATGAAATCGCTTATATTCTTTATGAACTAACTTTAGAATTGATTTCCTTGAAAAAAAGCGGAGTTTCTCAGGGTAACATTAGTCCAGAAAACGTGGTTTTTTCTTTAGAAAATGGAGAATTTCATTATAATCTGATCGATTTCAGCAAAGGGTTTTCAAAAGAACTAGAAAATTCGCCCTTTTTTGAGAAAAACACAACAATCATTTATAATGAAGAAGATTTCGAGAGAAAAGACATAAAATTATTAGGATTTTTAGGCTTGAAACTGATGGGATATTCATTAGAAAGCATAAAATCAATAAAACCATTAGGGTTTCTCACCAAATACTTCAATGTTCCCGATAATCGATGGACTTTTAATGGAAAAGATCAAGAATCTTGAAAATTTGAGAGAAAATCTTGAAAAAATAAAGAAAAAAAGCCCTGATGAAAGTCCTTTTCTCATTATTATTAGAAAAGAACAAGAAAATCAGGAGGAAATAGAACTCTTTTCTGAAATTCTCAACATTTATTACCAAGACTTCAGAAATCTCGAGAAATCATTAGAAATTGCCTTAAAATGCTACGATCTAATGAAAAATCTCGAAATTTCCTCAATATCAAAGAATTTGTTATTAAAGAAATGTGAGTTTCTTGATATTTTGGGGACTCTTTATCAGGAAAAATGTGATTTTCTTCAATCTCTGAAATATTTTCAAGAAGCTTTAACAGTGAAATCTTCTGTTTATGATGAAAATAACGAGGAAATCGCTGTAACATTGAGAAATATAGCAGAAATCCAAAGTGTTTTCAATAATAAACAAGAAGCTATGAAAAATTACTCACGATGTATTGAAATTCATAGGAAAAATTTCGGCGATATTGACCAGATGTCATTAGTAATTTATTACAATCTAGGTCTTTTAAGCAAAAGTCTTGAAAAACTAGAAAAAGCAAAGGATTTTCTTGAAAATGCCTTGAAAATCGTAGAAATTATAAAAAGTCCTGATGATCGTGATGCAATTATCTTAGAATTAAGTGAAATTTATTGCGAATTGGAATATTCAATAGAAACCGAGGATTTTCTCTTGAAATTAGAAGAAATCGAGAGAAATATTAAAGAAAACCCCGAAAAATTATTAAAGGTAATGAAAACGATTTCGAAAATATATAGAAAAACCTCTCGTTTTGATAAAAGTCTCGAATTTTCTGAAAAATTGGTGAATTTAGCAGAAAAAATGCAAAACTCAGAGGCTTTATTATCAGGATTGAATAATCTAGCTGAAATTTACTTTAAAATAGGAGATTTGAAGAAAAACCTCGAAACTCAAATGAAAACAATACCGATTTTAAAGATGACCAATGAAAAAGACCCTTTATTAGCAATAACATATAGAAATATAGCAGAAGTCAATAGATCAATTCAGAATAATGAAAAAGCTCTGGATTTTTATGGAAAATCATTAGAATTTTACGAGTTTTCTCAGGAATTTAAAGAAGAAAAAGCTATGATTTGTGAGAAAATCGCAGGGATTTTAGAGGAAAATGGGGATTTTGATAAAATGAGGGAATTTCTTGAAAAAAGCTTGAAGTTTCTAGATTTTTCAATTGAAATCGAAAAAAATGCCATAGTTTTCAATCGATTGGGGTTGATTTATTATGAAAATGAAGACTTTTTGAAAGCAAAAGACTGTTTCGAGAAAAGTCTAGAAATTAATGCCAAATTTAATAATGAAGACAGCATAATTTATCATGAAAATCTTGAAAAATGCAGAAGAAAAATCGAAGAAAATAAGTCCTAAAATGATTTTTTTTATTATTTTCGAAAGTTTTTATTATTAAAATTCGGTTTTTTCCCGAAATTCCCAATCCCTTTACCCTGAACCCCCATTTTTTCTTCTTCTTTTATCTCGAATTTGGAGCCTTTAACTGGTGTCTCATCAAAATTCTCATATTTTATAGGTAATGCAAATTTCGAGCCTTTCACTGGCTTTTCATCAAAATCTTCATATTGGATCGGTTTCTTGGGTAAAGATTGAGGCTTTTTAACTATTTTTTGTGCCGAACGGGTCATATTCACTATATTCTTCGGTTTTTCGTAAAACACAAGGTTTTGAATATCTTTATTGGTATTAAGAGGGAGATAAGCCTCGTCTATGAGAAATGATGTTTTATTAAGAAAAATACTAGGGCTTTCAAATTACCCACTGGTTTTTTCATTAGAATCCGTTCATCTCTAGTTTCATAGAGAGTCTCATGTTCTTCCCATAATGCGTCGCAGGAAATACATCTAAAAAATGACAATTTTCCTTGTTTAGCATTTAATTTTTACTCGAAATCTGATTTAAAATCATAACAATTTCCACAGGCTGTGCAGATAAAAGGTCTTGTGACTTTATGTGCATTATGTCCATGTTTACATCTAATAAAAATAAAGAAAATCAGGAAATTGTTCAAAGAAAAAAATTTACTTGCATTTCGCCCTCCAAGTCTTGATATTAAACTCTTTTCGTCTCGGTAACCACCATTCTCCTATTTCTTCAGGTCTTTGGGGAATAAAAGCAAAGGATTTACAAAGACAATTCAAACATCCAGTGTCTCTTTTCTTCTTGAAAGCGTCTTGTTTATGATCTCGATAGAAATGACCACAAAAACAAAGAGAACTGGACCCGACACGAGAACATTCGGACTTTTTATTCTCGTTATAATAAGTGACATAGAATCCAGAATCAATTGCTTCATTGGCATGAGTGAATTCCCAATCCATCATTTTTCGGGCACCCGGAGCAGGACCAAATCTATAGAAATATAGGTATGAGGTATATGCAAATTTATGGACTTTTTGACCCCGTTGAGAACCATTTCTTCAGAATAAGCGTTATAATTCATTAAATTTGTAGTTTAAAAATAAAAATTTTTAGGCTTATAATTAAATTTATTTTTAAACTTTAAAAAAGTTCAGAGTTCCCTCTAAACCAACTCATTGTTTTGTTAAAAAAAAACATGATGTGTGAAATGTTCAAATACAAATAAAAATAAAAAAAAGTCTAAAACTTTTTGAAAATTGAAGTTTTTCATGAAAGAAAAAGTGATAGTGTTTCATTTTTTATTTCTTCTTTAAAACATTGTTAAATTCTTCCCAAACTGCTCCTTGTTTGAGCATTTTCTTATTAAATATCCAACAAGGACCCTGGGGATCGATTTGAGCCAAGGTTTTGAATAAAGTTTTATTTGAATCTCCTCAACTTTATCCATCTTAACTGCCATAATCGACACTACAGCCCTAACTCTTCCTGGAACCAACCAAAGGAGCTTTTTCATGTTGATATGAGCTTCCTGTAACCAGAAAATTTCCCTTCTCGTCTTCTTTCCAACCATAAAGAATACATGAATCTCTGGGATGTATAATACATTTCCCCTTCCCTTTGGCATAAAGAACTCTATAATTGGGACCTGATTCTAAATCCTCACGACCTTGTTTGCTGGGGTCATATTTGCGGATTTGAGGAGAGTCAAATAGAAGATCAAAGACTTCTTTAATTGGAGCATCCATAGTACAGTGAATTTGGATAGTTCTATAGCCATTGGGCTCAATTTTCGAAAGTAACTCATATGCTGGAGTTTTAACAGAAGAAACCCACCCTTTCTCATTGATTTTATTTTGATACTTTTCAAAATTGGCAGCTATAAAAGTATCATGAGAAGAGCCTCCTTCAGGTAGAATTTGATTCATTTAAAATGTTTTAATTAATTTTATTTGTTTTCCTAACAGATCCTATTATATTTAATATGATCGCAGTAAATTAAGAAATAACTTTTAATTTTTTGGAATTTCTAAAAAAGCATTTAAAATTAATTGTTTTAATCACAAAAAATTTATATAATAATTAAACATTCATTTAAAAAAAAATATATTTTTTTTTACAAAAACATATATTTAAAAACTTTTCCATAATTTAGAAGG
>Ga0302186_10000957_pt1 | contig 24997 bp, 17 predicted proteins | sample II_Bog_E1_2_FD_198782 | JGI IMG/M metagenome (GOLD analysis project Ga0302186, IMG submission 198782) | Peat permafrost microbial communities from Stordalen Mire near Abisko, Sweden - II_Bog_E1_1 | ecosystem: Environmental > Terrestrial > Soil > Wetlands > Peat | place: Sweden: Abisko...
ACCCCAACCCCAACCCCAACCCCAATAATAGCCTAAATGGTGAATATAGATATGATTGATGTAATTGATCATTGTCATATTCTTTGGACTTTGGCGAAGGTTAGGAAGTACCTGGGCTTGTAAGCTGTAATTCCAGTGAAGACAAGTGCTGCGCTATAGCCGTACCACAATATCTCAGAAAGTCGTGCGTTTTTCGCTCCCATCGTAATATCTAATTATTATCAAATTAACCTACCTTTCACATCCAAGTCATACATCACTCTAATTTTATTTTTTATTAACATCAGCCATTGGGGCTAACATTTTCCTTGTGTTTATAGATATCTTTCATTATTAAATATGCTGCTCAAAAGGATAATCGGCAAACCCTTCGCTAACAATTTTAGGAGGCCTATTTTTTCGCAATCTAATCAGTTCAGTTATGCGAGCCACTTGGTCAAACCTGGCAAAGAATCTTTAGTAGGAGGTTGGCTTTTCTTGACTGCTGCTGGCGTGCTCGGCATGATTGTGCTTGGAGGATACACAAGATTGACGCATTCTGGCCTAAGCATGGCAGACTGGAGTCCTTACACCAAGCGATATCCGCGCAACAATGAATAATGGTAAGTGGAATTCTAGAAGTACAGAAAATGCATTGAGTATCAAACAGTGAATAAAGAAATGACAGTGGAGGGATTCAAGCCCATTTATTGGGTTTAATTTTTTCATAGACAGATGGGAATGCTCTTGGGGTATCTGTTTATTATTCCCTTCTCCATTTTTCAATACAAAGGATTTTTGCAGCCAAAATTAAGAAACCGTCTTCTTGCACTTTTTGGACTTGGAGGATTCCAGGGATTTGTCGGATGGTGGATGGTTAAAAGCGGACTGAAGGAGAAGCCTGAATATCAGAATAGACCCAGAGTCAGTCCATATAGATTAGCAGCACATTTGGGAATGGCGGCAACCCTTTACACAGGACTTATTTGGCAATCCTTCTCGCTGTTGATTCAACCAACGCAAGTCGATGCGCAAGACCTCGCTAAATTAAAGTACCTGAGGAGTATAAGGATAATTGGCATAATTCTAATAAAATGTCTGATTTTAAATCTGTTGACTGGTGCTTTTGTTGCTGGTATTGATGCTGGTCGAGTGTACACATCCGTTCATTCAGGTATAATACTTGGCCTCTTATGAATGGACAGGTGATACCGGATGGTCTTCTGGCTAAAGATGAGCCTGTCTGGAAAAACTTCTTCGAAAACGTTCCAATGGTGCAGTTTAATCATCGGAATATGGCCTATGTGACCATGTCCATCTCATACCATTTGCTCTACAAAATATTAAAAGCTAGAATAGGAGGACCTTTTACAGTTGCAGGGCTACTTGCGGTAGTCATGATTAACTATCAAGCGTTTAGCGGAATTCTGACTCTATTAAATCTGGTGCCGAAGGAAAGAGCTAATATGCATCAGATGACAGCTATAATAACTTTAACATCAGTCTTGCTGATGGTTTATCTAGCTAAAGTGCCTTTGCTTCCAATTTGATGATACTTGAATCAATCTTATGTTAATCATATCTTCATATCTGCTAATATCAAAGAGGCAAGCAAAAACTGTAGAATACGATCAAATCTGTTTTTTCTTTTTCTCCTTGGGGATGACGGCAAAAGGCAGCTTTTAATTTAGTTTGAGGTTGATGCCTTTAAGATTGAGGTCCATGATATTGTTGTCCTTATCCTTGCTATTGATGGGTGGTATCTTGGTAGTGGATTAAATGTTTTGGCCGCTTGCTTTCTCCCTTTCCCTTTCCCTGTCTTTTCTTTTGTTTAAATTCGGAATACTCATCTGATTGTTATTTTCAGTCAATTCTTTGGTGATTTATTTTTTCTTGTCGCCCTCCTCATCGTAGTTATTTTTTATTATTTTATGAGAGGAGACGTTTCTCTTTATCTTCTTCTCAGAAACTATCTAGATATCTGGTTCCAGCTGTTCTTCCTCATTCTATTACGGAATTTATCCGTCCTCCTCTTCGTCAATTTCGAGTTCGATGTTGTCCTCATTTTAAAGCAGATTGCTATCGATATTGATGTTCAGGTGGTTGAGTTCGATGAGTTCCTTTTGTTAGATGGCTATATTGTGCAAATTCCCTATAATTCTTTCTTGGATCTGTAAGTTGATCTCCAGTTCTATGTTTTGCAGTTCAAGGATATGATTTTTAATGATGATTTCTAAGAAATCACGATTTTCCTTGGTGCGTATACGGCGATTCATCTCCTCTCTAATGGTCTTAGTATACTACATACTCTAAACTAGCTGTAGATTGGTAATTTCCTTCTTTAGCAGATTCTTTTTACTGTTCAGTTTTAAAGTGAAAATGACCTTTGACAATGACTTGATCTCGTGGTCGATTCGCTTCCACTATGGCGTATTCTATTGCACTTAAATTGCCTTTAACTGAGTGATATCGTTTTATTTCTTTTTTATTTACATGTAGTTAATTGAATTTTGCTCCTCTATCTCCATGAGAACTCGCCTCAGCTGTATTCTCTCATTAAAATTTTAAAAGATTTGCTACTTGATCCTTCTGATTTCCTGGGCTTCCTCAATCCTGCCACAGTGGCAAACGTGTCCTTCTTTTCTTATGAAACTATGTCCCGAGTGTATTGGTGTCATTTCTACTTCTTATTAATTGACACCCTTGCTCTAAAGTTTCAATTTCAACTGATCGATTTCCTGTCGTAGATCATTAATAATATTCTTGTACTCACTAATATGTATCGAAACTAACTGTTTATTGGTGATGGCCTTTGTCTTAATGTTCTTGGCACTGTGTAATAATGCAAGTACCGATTGGCGTATTTCAAGCTGTTGATGGTTTACTAAAATTGTGAACTTGCAGGACTGATATTGGAAATCATCACTGTCTTGCAGTTCCCTCCCAAACTGTCCTTTAGAAGACGAGTCAATTTTGAATCTCTATAAGGCACGAAAAATCCTTTTTTGTTTTTATCTCCCAGCGCATTAATACAATTGGCCAAAGCTAATAAAGACCGATTTATTTTTGCTCCTTCCATCAACCTCAGCCCTCTATTTTCAGTCACTGTTCCTCTCTCTGAGCCGGCTAAATCAATCAGTGACAGCTTTCCGATCAATGTTTACACATTGATACTTCTTGTCTTCGATTTTTTGGTTATGTTAATTTGAAAAACTGCATGACTGCGAGAGCTTGTTAAATTAGCATTGGTTGCTTCTGTCGTCCTCCTTTTGTTGCCAGCTATCAATAGATTCATGACTTGTTAGGTAGACTCAGCCTTATATTCTGTCACTCCTGCAATAGTGACCCCTGTATTAGTTGGAAACTACCTCTATCAGAGTCATCTCTAAGTTACAAATAGCCTGTAATGGGAACCAACAGATCTCTGATCATTTAGTTATAGATTTCAACGTAGTTAATGATAACACTATAGTCGTAGTCGTTGTCAAACTGTATCTGCTTAAAAATATCCTGTATGGCCAAAACACTAACTAAAATAGGGTTTACTTCAGTCCATAAGTCTACTGGTTGCCCAGCATTGTATATGTCTTACCAGTTCCAGTGGGTCCATACGCGAAAACGGTAGCATTTTTACCCGCGAGAACTGTGCTAATGAGTGGTTGGACAGTCTCGTTATAAATAATTTCGGAAGTTTAGTTGCGATAAATTTTATCGAAGGCGTAGCGTTGTTCCTTGGAACGATGATAAACCTCCAGTATCTTCTTATTTTAATTTTCGAACTATTTATCAATGGGGTCCAAGATAATCTAAGTATGCTTGATGGTAATGTACAATGAGGTTGTCCTGTACACGAATAATGTCCCAATCACCAGAATTATTCTATTTTTGATTAAGTGGGCGCACTCGAATAGCGACTAGGATGTTGGACTCGCCATCGTTATTTTTTTCCTTCTCCTTGACGTTTTCCATGATGGTTAGTCTCAGTTATAAACTTTTAAATTATCACAATCATTATCAATTGGGAAGTAATTAAAATAACTTACAAATAAATGAATTTGCATGGATAAGTATATGAGAGATGGTTTATAGTCACCAATTTTAGTAAACAATCATCTTGCTTTTCTTTACTTGTTATGTCGATTGATTCATTATCTGAGAAGTCAGCGTCAAAATGAATTAGTAAATCTACTTTGGCCCGCAATACAAAATACGAACATTGGTTCCCCCTGTTTTAAACATATCTATCAGTTTTTGACTTTCTCTTTCCAGGAGTCTGATCATGCGTAAGCCACCCTATCTTGTGCATGATACTACTTATTCATAGCTATGGTTTTTCACTAGCATTCGATGGTATATTTAGTCAGCAAAACTATTTGTATAGAATACAAGATATTTGCGATCGTCGGAGTGGTCTAATGCCCAGATAAAGGGAGCAATGCCAGTACCCAGAGCAATAATAATGTTGTTTTCCCTAAACTCTTTTGGTGTAATATCTCCCTATAAAATTTTACCTCTTCTAATTTTTCCATGACTTTTAATAAGGTCATGACTGCAAACTCCTTTATAGAGCCTCGTTCCAGCGATTTCTTCCTCCACAAGTTTAATCAGCAACCATATTTTGTTACCTAAGACTCGAGCAATGGAATATTTCCTGCCAACTACTTCATTCGTATAATTAATCAGATAGTCTACATTTAACTGACACTAAAAATCCTTGAGAAACTCAGTGATATTTCTTTTGTATCTCTTAATAAAGTTAAAATACTCCTCATAGTTGGAAATAAACTCTTAAATTTTCTTACTATAGAGCTCCTCTTTAACTGAAGATATAAGCTTGTGGCTTTAGCCATTGGCGAAGAAATAATAGTTGAGCACAGAGCTAATGTTCAACTATTCAGAGAGCAGCTGGGTTAAGCTGATCAGTTTGTTATCATAGGATATTGCAGTATTAGGATCTGTTTTAAGATGATCGAGCATATACTCCACGTCCTATGGTCGATTATGAGGATATATTTCGATAGTATCTCCTTATTTCACAGTAGCATCCTTTGGAAGAGTCAGTTACACCCAATAAACTCTTCTCCCCTTGTGACTAGACAGCTATTTTACATCTTCAATCACAAATTCTATTTAGCTCGCCTTATTTCTCAAAGTCACTCGCTCATGATACTAATTAAACGCTGCTTATTTGACATGTTCTCGCAAATACTTACAGGTGTTCTCCCTCCAGCTGGTAAGGTAAACTTGCCGATATCCTGACGGATCCAAATCATCTCCTAGTCCTATTTCAGCTATTTCAACAGCTCCTAGCATTTTCAGTCTTTGTCTCAATTTTCTGGCTGTCATCCCAAAATTTTCACCATATGAGCTATCTCCCAAAGAATAAATACAAAATTAAATAGACTGAGGCAGTTTGTAATTTTTTTTCATGAGCTCTTTCCAAAATGCTCGCATGTTGTACGGAGGACTGCCTTGCCCGGTAGTTGAAACAAAAAATACCCACACTCCTTCATGAAACGTCAAATTTTAATTGATCTGCTGGATCGAAGTGATAGGTATATGACTGTTGTTGCAATGTTCAATGAATTATCTGAGTAAATCGATTGTATTTCCTGTTTAGGAGCTCCATGCCAAATTCAGCTGCATAACTGTACTATATATGGTTGATATTATATATGAAGATTGGTATTATATATAAGTTGGAAGCAAGCATCATCTTTTAGTCTTCTTCTTGGGCTCTTCACTTGATGAGTCTTCATATTACTCGTCAACCTCTTAATCGTCGAATTAATCATCAGATTCATCCTATTCTTCGTCTTCCTAATCGTTTAATGATTCCTATTATTATTCAATAGGATTGCCTTCTCTATCTTTTTGGTCGACAATCTATAAAGTTTTAATGCTGATTTATAATAAAGATACGTTTCGAAGAGAGTCGATCGATAGTTACTCTCCTATGATACTGGGTTTTAACTAAAGTCAACCTACACCAGCTTTTACAGAGCTGACAGTTGCTTGAGGGCCTAGACAGATTCTATTTGATTGGCTACACATATAATTTGAGTTAGAGACCCGATGGCTGCCAAATTAAACAGACAGTTATCGCTTAACCTGAATATTTACAAGCCTACTTGTTATTGGAAAGTTCGATGACAGTAAGCCTCCAATTGGGCATATTTTATAAACTCTCAAGATCACATTCGGAGACCACCAGTATTTATACGTTGGGACACAGCTACAAATATTTTCGTATATCGTCAGTAATGCGACCTATCTTAATGCCACTTAAATCCAACTCAGTGGTGTCGTCGAACTCCTATTAACTCAGCTTTTATTTTATCAGCTTCAGCGCACTCATTTCCCGAATATATCAAAATTAAATCAAAATAATTCTGCTATTTATAGGCTATTGCTCAATGCAGTCATCTTTCATCATATCCCTGCTCATAATCAAGGTTTTTGAGGTTATGGAATCTTCAATAGACAATCATAATTTGGGCATGGGCTGATTTTTGGCTTATAAAGCTTAAAGCTCCTTGAGCTATGATGTTCCACTGCTCTTTTCGTTGTTGTATTTTTTATAAATAGCAACTACACAGGCTCCACCAAGGCCCAAGTTATGCTGAAGAGCGTATTTGAGCTTAGGAACTTGTCTTTTTCCGGCGATTCCTCTTAATTGCCAGGCGAGCTATGCACACTGTGCAAATCCCGTAGCTCCTAAAGGATGTCCTTTGCTGGTTAATCCTCCTGATGGATTCACCACATACTTTCCACCGTAAGTGTTATCTCCTTTATCAATAAACTATCCTGCTTTGCCCTCCTCACAAAGGCCAAGTGCTTCGTAAGTAACCAGTTCGTTAGCGCTAAAGCAATCATGAAGCTCTACTACTCCCACATCAGAGGGTTTAATACCAGCCTTCTCAAAAGCTAAATAACAATTATTTTACCTCTTCTGGCACACTCTTTGGCCATAGAATAGCCGATCACCTCCCTTGCGTTATCGTATACCTTTGGGAAATCTGTGGTTAACTCCATAGCCAAAATTTATATGGCTTCGTTTTATCTTTTCAACTTTTTCATTGTAGCCTAATCGCAAAGAATAGCAGCTCCTGCTCCATCGCTTGTGGGGCAGCACTGAAGCTTGGTTAAAACTCCATGAATATGAGGACTGTTTTGAATTTGTTCAAGAGAGTATCCCTTTCTAAACTGAGAGTAAGGGTTATTTAAGCTGTGCTTATGATTCTTGGCTGCAATTTTGGCAAAATGCTCTGGTTTTGTGCCAAACACCTTCATATGTTCAGTGCCTGCGTTGCCGAAGAGCATAGGGGCCCAAGCTTTGGGCATACCTTCCATTGGGTGCAGTTCCATTGACCTTTCTACAAATTTTCCAAGAGGATTTGTTCTATCAGGGAATTTTATTCCCAAAGAACCTTTTTCCATTTTTTCAAAACCAACAGCCAAGACACAACTATAAATTCCTCCTGCAATCATATTTTTAGCCAAGTGAAGAGCGGAAGAACCAGTAGCACAGTTATTGTTCACATTGTAGATAGGGATACCGCTCAATCCAACTTCATAGACAGCTCTAAGTTTGACATCAATTACCTCTGTCCGCATGTGGAATCTCCATAGACATAACCACAGATGGCAGCTTAGCATGTCTTATAGTTGCAGGCAGCATCAGTAAGAGCCCTATTGATTGCCACCTTAGCCATTTCTGGGTAGTCAGGATTGAAATCTGATGGTTTCAGAAATGGCGTCATACCAACACCCACGATATAAACCTTTTTTGACATTTAAAATTTATACACATCCTAAATCTTCACAGCTAAAATACTTTAACCCAAAAAAATAAAGATACCTATTCTTTGCCTTGAACTCTGTATTCAAAATTATGATAATTATGATCGATATTTTTGATAAACAAAAAATGACCATATTACATTAATGGGCCTTAGTGCATAAAGTTCTCAGGAAGAGATCATGTATTTGAAGATTTCCTTTGTTTTTTATCACTCTTGAGCTGTTCAACATTTTCATCAAAAAGGAGGCAAAATCAAATTGGACCTATATAACGTCCTATATTTAGCAGGCTTTATAATCTAATTTGATGCAGTCAAACAGAAGCAGAAGCCGATCAGGCTCATAAACTTCAGACAGAGGCGGCAACAGCAACTTCTGTGAGCCCAACCGCCGACTCTTCGTTGGCGGATTCCCTATTGAGGTAGATTTCATCCCATTTAGACTGAAGATGCTGATCTCAGAAGCATGTTTGAAGGACTAGGAACTATCTTGGACTTCTATATCAAGCGACAAGAGACAGGAAACTGCTTTGGTTTCGTTGAAATGGGGTCTATTGAAGAAGCTGAGAGTGCCATCAGCAAACTCAATGGCAAAAGGATATGCGGCAAAATGTTGAGAATTAGTTTCGCCAAACCCAAAGTTCCCAGAACAGGTGGAAGAGAGGGAAACTCAGAGCGATCATCTGGAGGATTCAAAGGTCCAAGAGAGGGAGGATTTAAGCCCAGAGAGGAAGGAGGGCAGAGAAGATTTGACAACAACAGGAATGACAGAGGAGATGACAGGCAACAAGATAATCGGAATCGTTTCAACAACAACGATAAATACGGTGGAGGTTCAAACAACGACAAAAATGGAGGTTATGATAACTCCAATCGAAGAGAATTTGGGGGAAGAGGAAGCGAATCAAACGGACGCAACAACGGCGATCAAGGACGTGGACGGGAACAAGCTCCAAGCAAGTCCGTAGTGAACGATGAGCACGATTACTGAGATAAAAGGATATGATCACGATCAACCTTATAAATGAATAATATGTTATAATTAATAGTGAAAGATTGGACATCTGTAATAGAATTATAGCTTGCTCAGTCATGTAAAGATCTTTGTTTTCGACTTATTCATAACAATATCCTACAAGTAAATATGATTTAAATTTAAAAAAGCAGTAAATGATTTAATTTCATAGAGTTTATTAAGATTTTCATGAACGGAGTGAATGGTAATCCAAAGTATCCTACAATTGAGGTCTATTCTTGGATTTTGTCTGGATGCATAATTCCCATGCTGAAAACCATAACCATTTTGCAAAACAAAAATCCTCGCTTGAACATTTCGTTCGTATCAGGTGGCTACCTCATTAGTAAATTCCAAAAAGGCTACCCTCACATAAAGATGGTGGCTGTCAAAGATGGTTATGATGAGTAGCTGTACAATAAAGTGATAAAATTGGACGGGAAATAGCTGGAAGAGTATGCAGGCTCATATTTGAAATCATATTTTGACAAAAAAGAAAACCTGCCTGACTTGATAATAGGAGAGGTTTCCCAAATTTATGCATTCAGATATGCTAATAAACACAACATCAAATTTATTGTTACTCTTCCCAATGCTTACCAAGAGCTTTATCATTTTTGGAATTTTCCTGATATTGAAAGGAGTATTACTATTGAAGGGTACACTGTTCAATACCAGCGTAAAAGCCACTCACTATAGAGAATTGTAAAGCTTATGCATGATGAATTTAGAGGAAAAGCTCTTTTCGTCATAAACTCCTTTGTTGGACTGGACTCTGCAAAAGTTATGCCTACTAATCACAAATTCATTGGATTGCTGGCAAACTATACTCGCAACTGCTATGAAATTGATAAAGATTTAGTATAATGGATGGACGCTTGGAAACAGAAAGGGAAAAATCAATTTGTATATGTCTCCTTCGGCAGCATGATCACCCTCAGCGAGACTCTAACATAAACTTTTTATAAGGCTTTCTTAAAATTGGAATTACCCATGATTTGGAGTTTGAATTCGCCCATTTCAGCCTAAATAAAATCTGAATTTATCTATCATAAAGAGTGGCTGCCGCAAGAGACCATTCTTGGTTTCCCAGAAGTGAATGCATTTGTCACTCACTGCGGGTGGAGTTCAATTGGAGAAGCTATATCCTCTGAAACGCCGATGGTTTGCGTTCCAATCTTTTATGATCAAAAAGGGAACGCATAATTAATTTTGAAAGGGAAACTGGGTGTGAGAATTTATTAACCAACTCCTAAGGACAATCCAGGATATCTAAAAATTGATCTGAAAGAGAAAGACATTGTCGAGGGAATTCAAACTGTGATAAACAATAAATTATATTTGGAGAGTATCCAAAGAATGCATCGCCTTAGTTTGACTTACAATACCCCAGACCTGCTGAACAAAATTATCGAAGAGACTCTTGAGTTTGGATACGAGCATCTGATAAACCACACTTATGAGAAAATGACTGTGAGAAGAGACTTAATATAGCTGAAAGAGATAATTGCGTAAAAGTATTGGCCTGCCCTTGAAAAAAAGGAGTGATTTGATTAAATAAATCTTAAACAATTGTTTGCTTATTGTTCGAATGATATATGGCTTCATGAAAATAGTTATATAAATTAATATTCGAATCAGGAGGATCAATAATTAGAGCAACCATTTAATTTGAATAGCTGCATTAAAAGAAAAGTGGATTTCCTTCCAAAGCAGTTACTCTTGTAACAAAATCATTGCTGGTTTATGTTTACCAATTATATTGCGATTTGAATTTGATAAGACTCTAATCAACAACTCACGCGTAGATTGCGTTTCCTGCATTGTTTTATTCTTAATTAATGAGCATTCAACAATTATTTTGATTTACCAGAATTAATTTAATCATTTGACAAAAAATTTAAATATGAATTCTACCCTAAAATGGTAGTCATTTTGCAGAACATTCATCAATTTATGACACAGCATATGAAAATGAAATTTGAATAATATCAAAGTTCAAGACCTTTTCGTCTAAGAAACTTGTTTCGTTTGTAGCATTGAGATAAACAGGTCTTTTATTGCTTCGAAAACCCTTCAACAAGTTCAAGACATCCCTAAGCACAGGACGGGAGTGTTTTGGCGTTCCTGAAGTCTTCAATTTTGCGGTATTTTTGATTTTTTTGCAAGTTGATCAAAGGAATAAATAGAGTTTGCTAAGTTTGCATATGCTCTTAATTAATTATTATCAACTAGGGCATAATGCTACTAATTTAAAGGCTAAACTCTAGGCTGAGATGCCAATAATTTCTCTATATGTATCGGGATAATAGTTGTTACGTATTCGTTGCGCTTTTTTCCCTTTGAGAGTCTCGGACTTAAAATAGTAGTCCTTGAGATAATTATAAAAATTATTTTGATAGTTTGGGTTCAAAGTTCGTCTCTAAGAAATTACACTCACTTTTGTCTAGTTCAGCTCCCTGTTTGAAGTATTTCCTTAATCAAGAGAAATATTAAATGATGATTATGCTCTATGGAAAAGCAAACAAGAGAAATGATTCCACAATTTTTTTCAAAGAGATGAATTCCACACTCAATACTGAAACTGATATTATTAAAGTTCATTATCCGCAAGCAGTTATACGAAACTGTTGTTACGTCATATTTATAAAATTAAAAAAAGTTGTTACCAATTATTTTAAACAACTTGAAATTTAGTCAATCATTAAATACATTGGGAAAGATGAATGTTGCAGCGTGTGTCTTATGCTACAATACGGTATAGTTTTATAATCAGTGAAAGTTAAATAATGCACATCAATAAATTTAGCATTTCGCACAACTACCGTTATCCCTCCCGCTACCTTTCTATTTACTTTTGTTGCCATTTATATTCATTTATTTAAAAATAGTACGCTAAGACCGTTTACTTAGTTTAGAGTTAGATTTTCGCCTCTGCCCAGTCCAGCTCGCCATTTAAGCCTAGCTAATCTTGAGGTAGGGCTGTGGCTGGACACTGTAGGGTTGAGAAATGTTTGATGTTTTTTGTCCATGATTTAAATTAAAGTTTTCCCCTGAATATTATCTTAACTCTCTCATTAAATTGCCTCGGACAACAATTCTTTCCTCTGAGCGTTAAGGGTCATGCTCTTCCAAAGCCGCTTTCTTCAGTTTTTCAGTTAAGAGTGATCGAACAGATCCAGAGTTGGAGACAGGTTGAGGCTGATCAGTATTGAATGAGCATTTGGAGTTGTTTTATTCTTTATTTGCGGTGATATTTAAATATTTGTTGACGATATGCTTGAGTTAAACAAGGATACTAACCATTTGCTCAGAACTAATCCACTTTTAATTTTACTTTTCCTCCTATTTTCGATTCAATTGAGAAGTAGTATTTTTTGGATCTTGAATATCAGGTAAAAAGGAGAGCAACTGAGAGATGATTTCGGCAATTCTATCAAGATAGTTATTAGCCTGAAGAGCAAGGCTGGCTGGTTCTTTTGCATGATCCGATTCTGATTCGGAAGCATTATCGATTAGAACAATTGACAGATGTTCCGAGCTGAATGACTCTTTCTGCTCATTTTATTACTAGACCAACTGATCGAAGAATTTTAGTTGGGTTTGGTTGAAAAAACTATCATCTGAAAGCACACGATTGAATTCCTGAATAGATGCATGCATACACTGAGGGTAGTGGCAAGCGAAACAGGTAATACACGTTTTTGTAATAACAAAAGCTACTCTTTGGTGTCTCTCAGTAAGGTCTATAGGTTGAGCATAGTGAGATTTGCTTGGATTAACTTGCAATTTAAATTTTAAGGATAATTTCTACAGTCAACAACAATAGACTCAAAATAATAATAAAATATATCCTGAAGGATATGATTTATTACATTATGAAATGATATCATGACTTCGAATTTCCCTATTATTTCAGCATTCTATTCTTGAATCAGGACCAGTGCCTTAACTTTTTTAAAAGAATAATGTTTCATAGTGTTTGTTTTCAAATAATATATTATTAAGCGATTTGTTTGCTTATTCGATCAGCATATTTCCTTATCCCTTAGATTTGTAAAAATTTTCTAATGCTATTTTGCATTTTTTTCTTCTGTTGATAACCAAGTATATTTAAAATGTGAGCATTTTAAGCTTTGAATATTTCGTTTCTCTCAGTTATAAGTCAATTCAATGAAGCAATGAAAAATGGATGACTCTTATATTTGACAAAATTAAGAGTTAAATGACGAGTTTTCTCTCTCTCCAATGAGAATTACCCACTAGATATGTCATCTATAATAATACTTTTATGAGGATGATTAATAAATCGATTTTCAAAATTAATTAAATATTTATCAAAAAAAGTATTTTATACATACCTTAAATTAAAGAATTTTAATTTACTTATTATTGATAAATTATTTATTAACGATTGACATTGTGGGGAAAATGATGTCCTTCTTTAATGAAAAATAGTTTTATTAAACTTTCTAGAAATATAAAACTACATTTGTCACTGGATGTGTTGTCATCGTAGGTCTTTTCGTAGGAACCTTTGCAGTATATTTTAATATATCTATAGGGAATAAAAAAATGGTTAGATAAAAAAGCAAATCCTTCAAAAAAGATATTTATTGGAGAAACAAGTTCTGGTAAATCAAGTTTGATAAATTATTTGTTCGGTACAAAAGCATAAGTGAGTATAGGAGGATGCACAAAGAGTGTGAGCTAAAAACCAATTTATCACGATCCTCATATTTAAATTTTTGATAGTCCTGGAGTTAATTTTTCCTTTCTTTAGAAAGAAGTAGATCTCAAGTTATAAAACTACGATGAAATCATTATCACTTATGATTGCTCGTTGAAACCCATTTAGTCTTTAGTGAAAAGGGTTTTTGCTCTCAAACGGTAAAACCCTTCAAAATACATTACTTTGGTTCGAACCAAATGCGATAACTTCGACGAGACTCAGATAAAAACTTTATAAGAGGAAATCGAACAAGATAAAGCAATTCTAAAAGATTGGAATTTATATGAGGATGACATATAAATATTTTCGACATCTACACACAGCAATTAATACGCAGTCAACAACATAAAGCTAAAAAATCATTTGCTAGGCGATTCAATTAAAAATTAAAAATTAACAGAGGCAGATAGTAAATGATTTATCTCGCATGCCGTATGCTATTTAACTTATATAATAATAAGTAATATATTCTGCTGTGATTTTAAACAAAAATTAGAAAATTAGAAATAAGATATAATTTGGGCCAAACACTCGAGGATGCTCATTTTTTGAACTTTCGATTGATGTTTTTTTTGATCAATATTATTTATGAAGTAACTTTAGCATGGTTTGAGCAGGAAATAATTTTGACTAACTTATTTTGGAATCATTAAATTTGATAAGATTTAATGTTATATTTTGATCAATGCTATACCGATAAAGTCTATGAAAACGAAATACTTTCTTGCAAATTAAGACTGCTTTGATCGTTATTCCTGCTTCCATAGCTCGTTGGCCTTTCGAATGGCACTTAATTAATATTTTGTTTGCCAAATCTGGATAATCGTGTAAAGTAATTTATTTTCCTGATGATCTAATTAATAAAAACGCTCCGGAGGCGGAATCGAACCGCTACGCCTTGCGGCGTCTACAGGATTTGAAGTCCTGGCTGCCCGCCAGAGCATCTCACCGAAGCAAATTTCTCACAGCATTCGACTTCAAATATTTTTTGGTCAAGTCAATAAAAAAATGAAAACAGAACCTAGTCATGAAAACGAAATGATAATCTGATTTCAAGCCCTCTGAAATTGGTTTGGGCATGAACGAATTGACTGATGCATAATATTGTAAAATGCATAATATGGTATGATGATGCATTAAATAGAGAAAATGTAATTTAAACAAGAATATTAGCAAATAGACATTGAATCTACAATGATACTCAAATAATAAATCCTTAAATGTGGTTAGAAGAAATAATATTTTGATATAAATTTCAATATTTGGTTGCTTTTTGGATTCTAATCTTGGCCATGATCTATCTCCTCTCCTCCTCATTACTACCCTCACTACTAGGATGCTCTTCTAATTCTTAACAATCAAAGCTGTGAAAATCGAGATCAAGCAGAGTACGTTAAATTGAAGCAAACTTTTCCTGAGAAGCTAACTCGATTTGTAAATTCTTTTAATCGTAATTCTGTTATTTATGACATTTCCAGTGATAGGGCTTGCCGATGACTGAATGATTCAACACTTTCGAAAGATATGTTTTCCAATAAACGAAGTTGAAATCCTATTCAAAGTTCAACTGTAGGACATCACAATAAAATAGGATAAAAGGCTCAGGAAATTTGCAAGGGAAATCTTATAAGCTCAAAGCTGATTTCTTTTCTTGGTATTTTTCGGGGTGGACTCCCTCAAGAAAGGTATTTGGGGCGTATAAGTCCATGAGGATATAAATCGCTGATTCTAAATCATCCTTTATATGTGCATCTATGTGGCAATAAAAGTACTTCGGCCAAGATGGCTTCCTAGTGAGCAAAATTTTGTATTTAAATATTTTCTTTTTTAACCCTTGTGCCTAAGATGAAAGCAATTTTGCAAAAATAGCTATGTCTTGCTGGGATTTGCATCTAGGTGAATATTTTCAGGAGATAACTCTGTGCAGACATACTTGTGATTTGATAGTCGTTCCAGCAACTTAAGCTTATATATAATATAATATACCATTTAATATAGAAGATGGAGAAGCTGTTTTGAAGTTATTGGGTCTTTGATTGTCTCCGACACTTTTCTCAGCGATGGTCCACTACTTTCGTGAACCTCACCTTAGAAAACGCTTTCATTAAGAGTGACGAATCCTTTCCATAGAATTTTGGGAGCTAAAATATTATTGACTTCTTCTTTAATTTTTCCTGAAAATCCAAATTTGTTGTGAATCTGAATATCAAATAAGATACTGTCTTGAGGTAGATTTTAACGAACTTCTTGGTCTTGATGTCAACCCCTTCGTAAGTATTATAATGATGGCCCTTATTTTTTATTGAAGTAATAAAAAATCTCTCCTCAATTTGTATTAAAGACGAATTTTTGCTTTATCCAGCACTGCTAACTAAAGTAAATGTCCTATGATTAATTTATGTCTTCGAAGTAGTCATTAGAATTTATATAAATAGAAGAAATTATTATAACGATTTCGAGATCAACTTGTTTAAATATCGGGGAGTAAAAATATTCAAAACATTGCATAAAGTATTTCCCTTCATTTTATCGATTAGACAGTCATTTCTAATAATAATATGCTAATTTACAGAACTTTTTAGATACTTTGCTTTTATTCTATAGCTTAAATCGATGAGATCAAACAATTAGAAGATTAAAAATCGTATCGAATTAAAATAATGGAAAAATATAGAATCATAGATTTATCACAAATGGGATTTTAGATAGAGAATTTTTACGCTTCTAAGGCATCTACGATAAAGATTACTTGTCCACCCGATGGATGCTAAATCGACCGTTTTTTGGTTTTTTAATCATCGACTTAATTTCCAACAGGGAAGGACGATTATTCTGATCGGGATGAGTCATCTTGATGAGCATGATGTACAAGTCCTCTCCATAAGTTTATAAAATTTATTCACACGCTATGTGTAATTTGCGATAGTTGATGACTTACTATCCAGTACAATCTTGATAAATTTACGAAATATCGGCCAGTAGTAAACACTCTATGAAATTTAAAGCCATAGTGAAGACTAGTGAAGGCTATCGGTTGCATATTTAGCGCATTCCATAATTTTCACCCCTCTGCAAGGCTTTATAAGCTTCAGGAGAAAGGTAGCACTTTTAGTATTAATCGATGTATTCCGGATCGTTCCTAAAAACAGGTTCGAGAATTCTAAGATCAAGGACAGGTGAACAAAGAAAACTATTATTCGTCAGCAAAAATTTATATGCTTTTCCTGTTTCAGGATTAACCCGTTCTCTCAAGATGAAAGTTATTTCCAGCTGCTGATAGAAAATACGCATCGCTTATTCTCGAGTAAAGGGATTGGCGTCCTGTAATCGCTTTGCTACCTCTTGCTCCAAAGTGTGAGGTGTATATTAAAAAAGAAAGAAGTACAGTCGAATGTCCGAGCATAGAGACATGTCACATACATCGTATTTCTCCAGCTTTAATAGGTAATTTTCATTGATATTTATTGCCAAAAATTGTGCGAGAGCACCGTTGGCTTTTAGAAACGGTTTTTCTATGAGGGCGTACTGGCGCCTGGAAGTTTTGTGCTGAATGACAGTGATTTCGCCGTAGACAGGGTCACAATATTTTCTTAGTGATTTGTATTCGTTTTCGATACGGGCTATAATCTGCTTGCTGTCTGTTAATCCCATGTTTGAATATATAAATGTCAATAATGATTAGAGGGATTTAAAGGTATATAATCACTCAGGCTTGTATTGAGGGGGTTCAAAGAATGAAACTGCAGGCTTGGGTGGCTCAAATCCTTAATATCAATATTTATACCTAAAAATTTCTTAAGATTGCTTCTCCACACGAAAGCTATTAGAATATAAGGCAGTAAATAGGCGGCTTCATAGAAATTCTCACCCGGTATGTTCCTGTGAGTAATTCCACGAAGGAGAGAGAATGGTTCGAAAGGAAGTCTGGCCACTATATGTCCGCTGAAGTATGTGCCAATGACATTAATAACTGCTATCATGAGTATTCCCACAACAGCATGACTTTTGAATGATGAGAAGGTCATTTGCTGACTCAAACTTTTTAGTTGAGATTCAGTGGCCGATATCTTTTTTTAGTGTCCCTTGCTTTGCGCCTGAATAACGTGGGTATTTTTTAATTTTTCCAATTTTTTATTGAGTTTCTAGATCTCGGCTGTGTAAGATAGGATCTACTTTTATTGGTGCGGTATTATTATTTGCGATAGAGCAGAAAGTAACTGATGAGCTCGCTAAGTGAACTCGAGAAAATGGCAGCAGCTGCGATCAGCACCAGCATAAAAGGATCAAAGGCAAAAGCAGCCGGGGTCTATACTGTGTTCATCTTATTTGTTGATAATTTATAATGGGATGATGCTAAAATATCAAAATTCAGGAGATATTATATTGTTCAAAATATCTGAGGGACATTATCATTTTGGAGTTGAGTATGCTCCCTATAAAATATTATATGCTCTAAAACTTATAATCAAAAATGGGAGAAGAGATTCAAAATTAACATCATTTTTAGATCTGGCATAACTTGACTTCTTTTGGGGGGAAAATGGATTTTTAGAGTTGCCTTCTTTGTTTGAACGCAAATTATAACCAAAATAACATTAAAAGTTTTGTTTGTATGAGAATAATAAATAGCAAAATAAATTTTAAATTGTTAAACATGAACTCGGACATGCCTTGAATCTACTTTACGTATGATTTTGCTCAGAAAATAGGCTTTGAAAGAGTTATTTTTGGGAATAAAGGCTTTTATCTGCCATATTTAAAATGAGATGTTTCCTATAATATTATATCTCAACCATCAACTTATGTCAGTGTATAACTGTCAAAAAACAACTTAAATTGATTCCAGCTCTCACATGATGCTTCCCTCACTCACTTCCCTCCTCACTGAAGACTGTAGTGCTTTTGATCTCAATGATAAGGTCGCGGAGGGGATTATGTAGCACAGATCCAAATGCGACTCCGTTTTGAACTGGCTCCAATCAAAGGATATTTTTATTGGCAATCCCGAAGAAATGAAGTTTTCTCACTACTAAATTCAATTGAGAAAAGCAAAGACGGAAACAGAAAAACATTCGGCGTTACATGGGGGAATTTTTGAGAGGAGGCTAAAGCATAGACTAACGATAGCAATATGATCAATGATCTCACTATGATATTTATGCTTTTTTTAATTTTGAGTCTATTTTACGAGTTCTAAGATAAGATCAAAGAGCCAATAATTATTTAAAGAGGGAAAGATATATTTAAATAGGATTAGGCTGTTCAAATATAAATTTTAGGATCAAAATATGAAATTTGACCTTCTCTTTAATGTCAACCATATTTATTTATTCTAAGTATAAATTATCTTCATGCAGAGCTAAATAAAGCCTAAGCCTTGCTTGGAGAAAAAATAGAGCCATCAAGAATTACCAAGTTCATAAATCAAGATATAAACTTTGATATAATTTAGTCTTCATACGACCTTATCATATCGTTAATGATAATTATACATTAGGTATGAACACGAGGTTCAAGCAGCTGCCTTTACTTACGCTTATACTTTGACGATATATTTGAGAAAACGACTGATTTTTATTATATTCATTCATTTCTGTGACTATGTCGTTTTAATTATTACAGGACGATGAAAAATGAATTTGAAAAAGATTCGCGATCAATGTACGGTTTGACGATAATTCCTTCATCAATCATCGAAAACAATTAGACTGCAGACATTCATCAATAAAGTTATCTACTGAAGACTATCGAAATAAAAAATAAAAACATTGATGATCTTCTAAAAGAGTTGAAATAAGCAAAGTAGCTGTATTCGGAGTATAAAAATCAGTACATTAATGAAGAAAGGAAATTAAAGATGAAGGTTAGTGATCTAACTGCTCGACTTGATGTACAGGTCAGTTAGGTATAAAAATTAAAGGCGATGAATAACAAAATGAGAGGCGATTTACAAACAGTTCGATAAAAATAACAAAGATTGATATAATCGCACACGAAAGAAATGAAATAGAGAACTTCAACTTTAAATAGTTTGGAGCAAAAGTACAACGACATGAAAACATAGAATAACAGTTTGAGAGAAAAACATTAATTTTTGATCAATAAGTGCTGCTATGCATAATAGAAGAATAAAAAGCTATAGATGTAAGCGTCTCAGTACAAATTGTAGTTGAATAATATCCAATAATAAATGACCGTTCAAGGGAAGAAGTGGTAATAATAAAAGAGGGAATTAACGAAAAGAGATATCGAGAAGGAGAAGAAGAAAAACTAGAAGGTCAAGATGAATGATAAACTCAATCAAATTGAAAATAAGATTAAAGATACTCTTAGAAAAATATGATCATTTACAATAATTTTCAATATTTATATTAGTAACAGAAAGACAGGAATACAGATCACATGAAGGCTTAATTTACTCATCTTAATATTCCTATTATTGGCTCGTATGGCACCACTAACGAACATGTTTTGATAATCCCCTGCACAGTGATTGCACACTAAAAGTTTATATTGAAGGCTGCTTTCGGCACTCCCGTCGCATATAATAAAAGACAGTTATACTATTTTAAACTTGAATTGTCTATACTGCAATAATACGAAGTTGCAGTCGTAGAAGCATCTGCAAATTGAATAGTGATAAAATTTTTATCTCGACTATTTGAGGCAGATAGGATAGAAGAGGAAGCCTCTAAGATAATATATATATTTTTGTTATTGTACTGCAACTTGATCAATTTTAAACATTATTCTGAGGCAGTGAAGGCAGACGAAGGTATTGATGAGACTAAAGTATCATTGGGAGCAATAGTTGAATCAGTTACCGAATTATTAGAATTTGAATTTTAAGAAATGCAATTGTTTTTTTGGTCGGATATGAAGCCATTGAGGCATTCGCATTGCTTTGTGGCATTGGAATAATATTTATTTTGAGGGCATTATCTACACTCTAACCCTCCATCAAAATAAGTGATTATCCTGCTGGTAGAAGGGCAATTTTAAGTGCATTATCTATTATGGATAAATATTTTATTGATGGAAGAACAATTTGGATTCTTTTGGCAAAGTGTTGAAGGAGATTGACCCAAGATAACGTAAGATATTTAAATGACTTGAATGAATTCCCAATCTTTGACAGAGTACACAAAAGAGTAATTATTATTTAAATTTGATTGAAAAGTAAAGCTATTATTTGTATTATCGGTCATGATTGCAGAAATTCCATATAGGGCATAAAAATTAGAATAGGGGAGGATATACTCGAGATTCTTTTAATGAGATGAATTAAAATTTACATTATTTATGACTCCTCCATAAGATTCAAAGGATACTTCTTCAGGAATGTAGACTATATAGCTTAATGTTAGGGAATAAACAGGCAATGCCTCCAAGCAGGTAAATTCAATCATTAGACTGTTATAGCTAAGATATTGCGAAAGAAGAGTAAAGCTGAGACGATGATTATTTGTTGTTTGATTATCAGTATTATATCTAATTCCATTCAAAAATACCAAGACAGCATATTTAGCTGGATCTTTAACACTATTCATATTTAATATGTTAGTTATTAGATAACTGTTGTTTGATGTACTAATTTGATCAGCAATGAAAGTTTGTGCTCCAATCTCCATATCATTTCTAAAACTAATCCAGTAGTTATAGCTGATTAAACTCCACTTGTTTGGCTCATAGATAAAGTTGATAATCAAATGAGACTGAAAGGTTTTTAGGATGACTAAATCAAAGTATAGGATATCATCTGTCATGGTAAACATGCTATTAATCGCAAATGCGTATTGGAGATTATTGTTTCTGTCGTATTGTATTGGAAAGGATACATTATAGGTTTGATAGGTGAAAGATTGAGTATTGTTAACCGCAATAGGAATCGAAAAAGATGCAGAACCTACATTAAGAGAAAAATACCTGATAAAAACTGATCGATTACATTGTTCGGCTGACACTGTAATGAATAGCTTTTCGTGATAAGCATAATAACAGAGAGAAAAGCGAATATTGGCTTCGACATGGTTCTGCTATTTTAACTTGGAAATGACAATTAATTATTCAAAAAGGCACTAAATACTAAAGAATTAAAGAAATAGGTAAATTATCTTCATAATAAAATTTATAGCGTTCAAACTGAAAGGTTTGCGTTTACTATAACTTATAAATCAATAATTTTGTAAACTTCCCAGCTTAGTTTCATAAGTAGCAATCATCAGGCAATAAAAATTGATAACTCTAAAGGACGACTCAGCAGTCCATATTTTGTTATGGCTTTTTTAAGCAGCTTTATATGTGCTATTAAAGAATGAAAAAAAAATATCAATGAGTCTATCTAAAATATTAAGATAAATTTGATGATTTTAATGATATTTTGATACATGCATTGCTTAGAAGAATCAAAATTTATAAAACAGATTTATTGTCAATATGAATTGTTGGGAGCTTATCCCTCAGAATTGAGTATTTACACAGTTAATTAAGATAATGACAGTCTATTTATAGTAATACTCATAGTTAATGAGTTGAGTACAATTTTACTTCTCTAAGCATGCGAAGCATATGATACATTTATGATAATGTGAACATATTCTTTGCTAATAGCTACTCTATTAAGCCAAAATGAAGATAATATGCTCGGGCAAATACAAATGGAGAAGAATCAAGAAAAGGAAACAGAAATTATGCTTAGTTAAATATTAATAGCTGCAAAAAATAAATACAGAATTATCACAGCTATTTTGGTCACACTCTCAGCAATCCTTTCAGTGATTAAACTTAGAATGAAACTTGGCAAACGTCTTTTTTAATTACAATAAAAAGTCCTTAAAAGGCATCTTTAGATTTTTTTTAATAGAAAATGAAAAATGAAATGAGTAATCGTGAGCAATCTCAAACTCGCAATTAAACGTAAATGGAGGGTAGGATAGTTAAATATAATGAGTGAATTATGCCATATTTCAGATTTTTTGGGATAAGTAAAATAATATATATCAAAGCTATTCTTCAATTCATTCATAATAATTTAGAATTATATTCTACCACTGAATCATAGAATATGGATATCTAAAGCATTCAATGGACTGGACAAGGGAGGAGGAGTGATTATAGTGGGGAAGATAGTGGGCTTAGTGAAACGGTGAAAAGGAATCATAAAAAATTGCAGCACTGTAAAATATTTTCAAGAAGAATGTTTGCCAAATTTAAGGAGAGTCATTCCAAAAAGATATAGAAAAAGATGTTTTCCAAATCAGAGCTGATAATAGTGGAATCTTTAATTCCTGAATGGAACTTCAATTACTTTGATTTTTCAAGTTTGGAAGAGTGATTCTTTATATTATTTTTAATTACTCAAAATCTTACGATGATTCTAGGGTTTTAAAGGATCTGTGGCTTGTCAGATGTTCATCAACACTTTTATTATGTTAGAATTTGGGCTTACTTAATTTCAGGTTATTTTACCATATTTTTTCGAATCATTATAAGTCCTGCCTTTTCCCATTAATTCTAAACTTAGATAAAATTAAAATATGAGTTTATATATACAGTTCGGTCTTTCTCAGAATGAAAAGACCCAAAATCAAGTTATAAATCTTAAATTAATATTTTTACAATCATTTTTAAGAATTTTTTGCTTATAATGCAATAATTTTATTATATATATTCTTTCTTGTTTCAGAGGTTTATATTTTTATTGATGCTAACTTTTCATGGGAGAAGTGAAAAGGGAAGTAAGAATATTCATTTATAGCTGAGATACCTTTTATTAAAAACAAAAAACAAAAATAGTATTTTGGTCGAATAATTACCAGCACAAGAAAAGCGAAGAATCAATATTCAAAATAGTAACTTTAAGAGGCAAAAAATGGTGAGTTCTTAATTTAGCAAAGAAATTAAGAAATCGAGCTATGCACCCAAAAAATGCATTTATGGCAACAAATAGCATGATATTTAAAGTTGTGGTCAATTTTCGTAATAAAAAAGAGATATCAATAATTTTGACTAACTACTCGACGATCTTGGTTGTTGTTGATTTATTAAACAGTATAATATTCGATATTTTGTTCAGCTGATCTCTTTAGAAAATAAAAGATGTAATATTTCCGCAATAAGTCAAGAATAATGATAGCCTATTTATAAGTTTATTGATTAATAGTGACGTGGGTTGGAGTTTTTTCGCCTTGAAAAGGATAAGCATATGATATGTATATGATAACTTCAACATATTTTTGATATTGCCAATGAATATCCAGCAATTCCCTAAAAGTAGACATAAAATGCTATTGCAAATGTAATTAACCGTGAATTAACACGACAAATAGAATTTACGCGCTACTCCATAAACAGCTACAAAATAAATGCAGAAGCACAGGTTTTTTAGTCACAAATTCAGCAATAATATCAAATGGCTAAACTTTAAATAAAACATAAGTGATATCTTTTATAATTCTTCTTTCGAAATTCTACAAAGGCATCTTTATAACTTTTTATGAAATAGAAAATGGGGGGAACAATCTCAAACTTGCAAGTAAATATAAATCAAATGCCAAAATAGTGAAATATAATTATTCCTTTATACTTTACGTAATGTTTTTGGGATAAGTAAAATGATTCATATCAAAAACTATCCTTTAATTAATTCATAATAATTTAGAATTATAATCCCACACTTCATCAATAAAATATGGATTTCTAAACCAAGGAATGGGCTGGACAAAGAAGGAAGAGCGATTGTGGCGCGAAGGGCAGTGCGTATAGTGAAACAGTCAAAAAGGAAAATAAGAAATCGCATTATTATAAAATCTTTTCGAGAAGAATTTTTGCAAAGTTTAAGGAGAGTCTTTCTAAAAAGGTACAAAAATAAATGCTGTCCAAATCATAACCGATGATCGGGAATTCTCTAATTCCGGAATGGGAGTTTAATTACTTCGATTTTTCATCTGTTTAGGAGTGATGTTTTAAATGTTATTTTTAATGACTCAAAACTCTGGATAATATTAATATTTGAAAAGGATCAGTGGTTCATGAGAGTTGAATTAATAATTTAAATCTGTTAAAATTTAAGTTAGAGTAATTTGAGGTTATTTCATTTTGTTCATTGGAATCATTATAAGTCCAGCAAATTATTATTGTTTTTAATCTTTACTAAAAATCAAAATATGAATTCAGGCATCAGAAATATATTTTTTTTGAAATCGCGATACGACAATAAAGTCATAAATTTTAAATTAATATTTTTAAAATCGGTTTTCAAAATGTTTCCTGATATTATTTTATTCGATAAAAATATTTTTCTGATTGTCATATATTTCAATGCTTTTCATGTTAATATTTATTGGAAGACTCTGAAAATAAAGGAGGAGGATTCATTTGCTGCCTTTATATTTTTAATTAAAATCATAAGATTAAGAACAGGGATGCAGTTTGGACATAATGCTTATTTAAATTCATATTTGCAAAACA
>Ga0302186_10000960_pt1 | contig 24905 bp, 10 predicted proteins | sample II_Bog_E1_2_FD_198782 | JGI IMG/M metagenome (GOLD analysis project Ga0302186, IMG submission 198782) | Peat permafrost microbial communities from Stordalen Mire near Abisko, Sweden - II_Bog_E1_1 | ecosystem: Environmental > Terrestrial > Soil > Wetlands > Peat | place: Sweden: Abisko...
TAACTCAACCTCAGCCATCATATTCCTTCTATCGAACTTATCTTCTTGGCAATGCATAGATTGTGAAAATCCGCTCTCTTACACACTTTCCAGAAATTCTTTGACAAGTTGTAACTGCTTCCCAAATCTGATATGGAACTTATTGGGATACTGTGACTGTGGACCAAACAGCGCAATGATAATTTCAGGAAGTTTTTATACATGTGTTGTTTGTAACTCATCAATATACTCAACTGGTCAATATGACTCTTATTCCTGTGCTTGCCCTATTCCTCTTATTTGGAATTATACAGCTAATACGTGCGACTGCGGTCCATCAGCGGTTGTTGCAAATACAAGTACAGGATATCAATGCGTGGTTTGCACTGGGGCTATTTGGGCTTCTGCCAAATATAATACAACATCCTGCTATTGTTTATCATCTGTTTTGTATTGGTCATATGTAACTTTTCAATGCGTCTGTATTCAAGTTAATAGTGTTGTAATTCTAATTTCAGGAGGAGTTCATACATGCGTAGCATGCAATTCCTCAATTTTTGCAGTAAGCCTAATTGATTTTATTACTTGTAGTTGCCAAAGTTCCTTTGTATGGCTAAATAATTCTGGCTGTATCTGTAGTGATCCTCAAGCAGCCGCTGTTAGTAATGGAACTGGTTCTATATGCGTTAATTGTAATAGTATAGTTTATTCAACCGGTAAGAAAAGTACAACTACCTGTGCTTGCATTAATAATCTCAGCTGGCTGAACGGAACTTGTACTTGTAACTCCACATATGCCCTCCTTCCAAACATCAGCTGTATCAAATGCGGTAGTCTTGTTGGTGCATCAGGTCTATTGAATGCGACTACATGTACTTGTATTTCAGGCTATCTTGCTTGGCTACCCAGTCAAGGAATCTGCGGATGCACCAATAGTAATGCTGTCTTCATTGGGGCCAGTACTTATAAAACTTGTCTCAACTGCAGTAATAGTATCTATGCCGTCAGCCCCAACACTTCTACAACTTGTAACTGTATGAGCTCAAATTTAACTTGGGACAACACGAACAAAATTTGTAACTGCGGTACCAATATGGCCTTCTATATGAGTGGATCCAACTTCATCTGTGTCGATTGCACCAATTCTAGCTACTTTACTCTTAGCCAAAAGAATTCTACTTTCTGCAGCTGTCTAAGCTCTGCCTTAGTCTGGTCAGTGATAACTGGCACATGCCAATGCAGCAATAGTCAAGCTATTATTTTAATTTCTGGAAATTCCTATCTTTGCATGATTTGTAATTCAGCTATTTTTGCGTCTAACCTATCAACTCCTTTAACTTGCAATTGTTTAAGCACAACTCTCACTTGGAATTCTACTTCAGGCTCATGTGGATGTAACTCAACTTCAGTAGTTTATGCCAAAGGCAATTATTTGTGTGTATCCTGCATCAACTCTATTTATGCCATGACCAAATTTAATGCAACTACCTGTAACTGCATCGATCCCAGTTTTATATGGATGGGAAATTTTTGTAACTGCTTAGCAGGGAGCATTATCCGGTTTAACTTTACATGCTTTGCCTGTTCTACTAAAGTAACCATAAGCAACTTCACTTGCAATTGCTCGACCGCAAGTTCTCCAAACTCAATTTGGAATGATATTACTCAGACATGTGTAACTTGTGGAAGTACTGTTGTTCTCAACTCAGTTATTGGCTCCTATGGTGTTGCATGTAAATGTGTTAGTGGTTATTTTTGGGATGCAATGACAAATACCTGCATCGTCAATTGTATTAGTGCTGGATGTACCATGAATTGTGGAAGTATTCCGAATGTTCTCACAGGTTCAGTAGCAGTAGCTGTTAGTTCAATTTCAGTACGAAATATTCCAGGTGGTTTAACTATTTCAGCCTTTTATACCACTGTGGGGTCTAACTATGCAAGTATTTCTTCAATGGCATGCCAATGTAGCCTAGGATATAGCTGGGACAGTTTAAGACTAAGGTGCTATAGTAACTCTATAAATCTGCAATGATTCAAATGTTATTAATCTTTTATCATTCTTTTGTGTGCGTTTATGTTATTGATTGAATTATAGACATATTGAAATTATTTATTCAAATCGATCTTTATCTTTTTCTTCTTAAATTGTACTTGTTAACTAAAAAATAACTCGAAGATCGCTTGCTTGAACATACTGATTTTTTGTTAATAAACTTCCTGTTTATTATTGCTCGCCTAAGAATTATTTATGATTGAATGATTGATATTTTATTTTACCTATTAATATTCAACAAGAAATACTGAAAAAAATCGATAAAATATTGATGGACTTGATTTTAGAGGACTAGTAAGTATGAAATAAAAATGAATCTTATTCACTGTAAATAATTTGTTATTAATCATGGTTGGCTGGAAAATTATTTAGATTACGAAAGTTATCCTAAATAGACAAAGTTTCAATTGATAATTGAAGAGCCTTAAATCGGTTGTTTAATATAGTATTGCTTTCTCATTTATTCTTCTTAATTAAAATTAAATGCTCAATATTTATAAAAAGTATTAATATTTATTAACAAGTATGGATGTAGCGCAAGAACAACTGTCAAATTAATAAAGCCTTTTTTACTATACTCATCACATCTTACGCCAAGCCAAGGCAATCGCAAGGAAAGATGCCATCATTCTGATTGGATCAACTCGATCTGGCAAATCTACTACCTTCAATTGGCTCCTCGACTAAAATTCACTCATAGGTACTGGCGATTAATAGGAAGCCATTTATAATCTAAGCTGGAGGAAACAAGATAAAAGCAATTTTGCTGATATAAAGGATGGTTATAAATCAGTAACTCTAATTCCCAATATTAAAGAAATCAATGCGAACATATGCCTCATTGACTTTCCAGGCTTCAAGGATACTCGAACCTAGAACGAAGTAATGCTAATCAAATTCGCCATCAGCACCTGCTTCAGTTACACTGAAAATGCTATGTTTATTTTGGTGATCACAGAAAAGGGCTTTACTTCGATGGATGGAAACTAATTTATTCGATCGTTTAAAGAGTTTATTTATCTTTTCGATTTCAAGAATATGAATACATAACAAAGATTACGAGTCTATCGATCAGTGGGACTTTTAATAACTTCAGTGTCATTTACCAATTATTAAAGCAAAAAAGCATCCCTTCTCAAGAGAATGAAGGAAAATTTAGAGTATTTGCGCAGACTCAAAGATTCTAATGCTGAAATTAAATAAATATATGAGTATTTATAGTAATTAATTCAAAACTTGATTGAAAATTCAAGAGTATAAATTTTCTAGAAAGCAAAGAACCAATAATCACCCAAAAAATCGCAACTACTAAACAAATTTTTAGGATGCGAATGGAAAATGAATAATCTTCAGAACATAAAGCCGTACTTACAATTTTCATACTAGAGATAGTATAAAACTCTTAAACAGTAACAGAAGTAATCTTTAAAACAATCAATTAATAATAAAGTTAAGTAATATACGACTTTGACATACAACATTTTTTTGTTAATTTAAATTTTCCTTAAGAACTTTACGTTGAAGTAGCCTGATTTCACTAAATGTTTTCAAATTTTATCTAATCTATTCGTGTAAAAACAACATGTATATGGAGATGTACCTTAATTTAAAGGAAATTAAAAATAAATAGGCAATCAAATTTCCCCTATTTAAACAATAGGTGCAATTCAAAAACTTATGAAATGCTATATACAATTTAATGATGAGAGAGACTAGTAAGATTACAAAAGAAGGCATTATTTAGAATATCTTAAATAGTTTTTTGTAAAACAAATGGCATAAATAAGTTTATCCTTTTGCAAAAGCCAAAGACAAAAGATCATTGTTGGGTCTCTAACAAATATTTATGAAGAATTGCTATAATAATTTATATATTTAGCTGAGATGGATTCATAATTTATTTCTACTTGCTAAAATTGTATCAGAGATGGAATATCAATATCAAATTATTTTGTAATAACTTAGAAGTAAGTGATGTAAAATTTTATGAATGAAATCAATAAAAAGCTTGATAAAAAGAATATATATAATGCGGCTGACCTCAAGAAAATAATAATAATGATTGATGACTGCTCAAAATTAATTGATCTTTGCAATATTAAATATGAGCTACTTTTTAAATTGAATAAATGGTTGAGCATAGAAGCAAAAAGCAAAAAAATATATAAGTAGGTTGTTGCAAACTCCTTAAACGAATTTATTTATTTAATAATATGGCAGTTCTGCATTGAAAGCGAGCAAAGATACAATTTGTAAGATTAGATGAAGGATTCATCAATGGTCATATCTAAAATACAATAATAAAGAGAAAATATTTATTCATCCGTATGGCAAGATGCTTTTTAAATTTAAGGCATCGATTTTAAAAAAATTTACTAAATTTATTCTGCACACAACTTTTATAAAGAATAATAAGAAATATTAGATTTTTTAATAAAGAATTAACCTTAGGAATAAGTGAAATGGATGAAGAAAGAAGCATAATTGTTTGATAAAATTGGAGCTAAATTCAAATTATAAAATATATACAAGTAACTCGCAGAAAAAGATCAAATAATAAATGATTAAGCTGAGCTTTAGTGGCTTAGCAACAACCAAACTAAAATATCAGCAGCTCCTAAATAATTTTGGCTGTAAAAAATGAAAGTGGGGAAGCAGATCTAAGCGAAAAGCCAATAATTAGACAACTTTACATCATTTATAGATTAAATGTGGAAATGCATATTTCCAAATCAAGAGCAACTCAACTATCAGATAATATTTTAATCAATATAACAAAAACATAAATAGCAAAGGAAATACGCCATTGTTTAAAATTAATTTAGTTTTGAGACTCCAGCAGAGATTAAGTTTCACCAAGTCGCAACTTTTTCAAAATATTTGATCAGTAAGATTAACCATCGTAAAGTTATTATAGTGATTGGATTCTAAAGTGCTGGCCGAACAACTATATGCTATACCCTTAGAAAAAAGCTCCTAGATGTAAAAACAACAATCAATGGGAAAATATAATATCACTCATCCGAAAAGAACAAAGAAGTTGACAGAATTCACAATCAAGGAAAACCGCAAACTGAGATTCTAAACATTTACAATATTTAAGAGGACTCTCTTCTGATTGACTTCAGCAACATCCATCAAAGCAATCCTGAAAAACTTCTTCTTCACCGTAGCATTCTCCAAAAAATAATAGAAAACTGCAGTTCTTGTAAGTTCTTATTTGTTGTCAAAGAGGAAGACCTTACCAAAAAAAATTGCATATAGTTTGTGAAACTTCTTCGATTTTATTCTCAGCTTTTTCCATCCTTAAGTGAGGAAAATATTCGTTCTTTAGCTTTTATTTTCACTTTTCCTCAAGATAAGGAGAAGGAGAAAAATCCCTAACCAAGAGTAGTATTAAATAAATTAAAAGAAGAATTATAATTAGGCTCAGATAACCAACTTTAAGAGTTATAGTAAAGATATCAAATCACTTGCCAATAGCGAAAGAATTGCTTGTTGTTAATGTCGGAAATATTTGTAAAAGCCAAATACATCACCTACTTCCCTATTTTATAAAATAATAAGAATAAATAGGTCATTAAAGATTTTTCTACAACCCGCAACTGGAAATATATATAAAATCCCGCGATAAAAATGCATAAATCCTTTGCAAAGTAGGGTCTTATGCTAAGAGAAGATAATAAACATTAGTTTTTGAATAAATTGAAATAGCATTTTAGGATAATTGACAAAATATAAAAAATAATAGAGCAATTAATGCACAAAAGAATGGTTGATTTTGTAAAATAAACGGAGACCAATGACGATTCTTAAAAATATTGTGAATTATCTAAATTTTTAACCACTGAGGGTGGAGATTATCTCACAAAAACCTATTTAGAGATTAAAAATAAAAAGTCGATAAAGGCAATAGAATTTCCTAACATGTAATTTTATGAAATTGTACAAACACCTCAACTGATGAGACTGTTGATATTGACTGCAGCAGCAGATATATAATCTGTAATTGATCCTCACTATGAAATCTAATAGTTTTAAGCAATCACAAATAAAATATATCCTTGTTTAGTGCGGATATGCTGCAAAAATGCAGATCAGCTTGCCATTTTTGAAAAAGCATGGATATTTTTTCGAATGAACCTTTAGAAGTTGATAACTATTCAAAAGATAATGACAAATCTAAAATAAATACGTTTAGACTCACGGGAGCACAATAATTTGCAAGACTATAATTGTTAGCTAGCAGGATTAACTAAAGTTCAACATAATTACGCTTTATTTGTTCCAAATATGTTTTTTGAAGCATCCTAACTCTGTATTAAACAGTTCTAATTAAATTTATTTCAGCAATAAATATTCAATAATAATGATAAGAACTCCCTTCTGTTAAAATCCCTAAATATATTTATACATTGTATTTCTCAGAGACTTAAATATATACAAGAATAGGAAATGAATTCTAAAAGAAAATCTGAACAGCAAATTAAAATGCAGGAAGAGATATAAAAATCAAAAAGTATTTGCAAATATTTAAATGAATAGAGTAAGAAAAACAAAAATAATAAAAATCAAATCATACAAAGCTATATTTATCAATATAGAATTGCTGAGATTGAAATATAGATAAATAAAAAAAAATATTAATTTCATTCGTCAATCACATACATCCTTGAAAATATTGCAATTCCACTCTCTTATATAAGCGAATATTTGGCTTTTTAAATATGTAATTTATTAAATTCTAACGTCATTAGGTATAAAATATATGACTAGTTAATGTCCTCAAAATATAAGGATAATATCCCATATGTCAAAGGCCTCATTTATAATTTTATGTCCCATTTTATGCCAATATACCGACAGCATTTTGAAATTGACCAGTATATATTTGCAATTGTTCGATTATATCTCAATTCCGAAGATAATTTGATCCAGACACAATAGATTAAAGTATGGCTAAACTAACTTTATGAAAATTCGTCTCGAGGATTAATGGCCAGTATTTTAACTCCAAATAATTAAAATTTTATCGCTGAAGCAAACGACCTTATAAATAGAATATAAGGAGTTATTTGATAAATTAATGTATAAAATATTTGATATTTATTTAAGTCAACTAATAACATTTAATTAATACAACTATTATTCATCTGTTAAGAAATCAATGAGAAAATCATCACCCAAATTCTTTATCAACGCCATAATATTTTCCTTTGATATCTCCTCGTTTATATTTAACTAAATCAACTCTCTCTTGAGTAGAACAAAATCAGATGGCCATCAAATACTATTATATTTTTACACAGTCAATTGTCAATTATCTAAATTAATGATATTTGGATTTGTAGCACATATGATTCTGTTCATTTAATTATGCTTGGATAAATCTTGACTTCCATTACTCAAAATTTTGATGGTGCTGATTCGTTGAGACAGCAGCTTGAATAAGAAAATCAAATACTCAAGAATTAAATGCTGGAAATAGAGGCAACTCTTGAAATCGTGCCGATGAAAGAAATTGCAATGTATATTGAAGCACATGATCACAAATTCAGACCCCTTCTCAAACAATAAAATACAGAGCTAAAATTAAGTATCCTTTAATAATTCTATCTGATTGTTTCCAGAGGCGAAGAATCAAACAAAAAATGTCAGCACCTAATGGAGTAGATTCACACCATCAGCAACTTAATTAAAAAATTTAACTTGTACGATTACTTCAAAGCTGAAAATGATTAGTACAGCTAATAAAAAGCCAATTCAATAAAGAAATTAATATCTCAGCTGTCATAGGAAATACTTTCTTGGCAGGATATTCAGAACATCAACAAATTTAAAGTTTAGTCAGAATAGACTTGCCAGTGGAGTTATAGTATATTGTTTTTGTAAAAATGCCGATAAGTTATCGTCAATGTTTACTCATCAATGGTGAATTCTATTTATAAAATAACTTAAAATTCAGTTACTATCAATCTATTTTCCTACTTATCCCTTTGGAAAGAACAATAAGGTTTTAGTCTCAACTTTATTCGCTCCATTGAATCCTTTTTCTAAAAATTTATTACTTATCAAGTGAACGACAAGCAGTACTATTTTATCATTTATCGTTACATTATTAGCGACAGTACTTTCGGTATAAAATAACACTCTCATTTAGTCTTTGACTGCAGTTAAGTATCCCTCCACTACTAAACGATAATATAAAGTCTACAGCAATTTGGTTAATTCTTCTATTTTTTAAACAAGGTACTGCCGAATAAGAAGAGTCACTTGATATGTGACTTAAGAAAAAGGATATCAACTATGATAAAGGAATATTTCGAATATCTTATGCCCTATCTTCCGATGGGCATGCGTAAAAAGCTGATAGCGATGCTTTCCACTCAATAGGAAGCCTCTAATCTCACAATTTATGAGTTATTGGTCAACCTTAAACTAACAGGTCAAGATGCTGATTCTCTTGTTGATATAATAAAGCAAATGACTCGAAAAGCTACTGAAGATCCTAAAAGCATCGCTGCGATCCTTAAGTTCATCGAAATGGCTAAATCTGGTAGAAAAAACTTCAACATGATTTTTTTCCTAACCGATCAACTCATTGATGAATTTGAATCGGTATAAGAAGTCAGCCCTGAAGTTGCCGAGCATATAAAAGAACTGCTGTAAATAAGGGAAGAAATTAGAGGAAAGATTCACCAGGGGGAAAACATTGATTAATAATGATATAATTACTGATAGCTATAATAATGTGAAACGCTAATTTTTAAAAGCGAATCGTTTCTTAAAAAGGTCCATATTTGGGCGAAGGCCTTGGTGTCTCTAAGTGCTTCATATCCAAATAAAGATGAAATTCTTTCTTCTTTTGTTTTAACGAACATGTCAAAGCTTTTGATAAAATTTGATTTTTTTGGTAAAAATAGTAAAAATACAGTTTTTATAATATTGTTAAAGTCATTCTTTGGGATAATATCAATTTCTGGCTTTTGTAGAAGACTCGGCATTTTATAAAAAGTTATGTTAATGCGCATATCATTTGATTGAAACCTATAATTGAATTTGATTCTGATATAACCTTACAAAAATACTGATGATACTCCAAAGCAACAAAAATCAAGCTATTCCCTCCACAGAATAGGAGCTTTAGAAGTCTTCGCTGCAAAAAATGGATGGACCTTCTCCAATTGTTGATTAAAACCCTAAAAGTCGACAATGGACTGACGAAGAACATGTGCTCTATATTTTGTTTTTGGAATTAAACCGCGAAAAGATCAAATCCAAACTTATTAGGAGGTATTTCTTATTCGATATAGATCTAATTCTTTCTACAAAGAAATGTCTGATATGGTCAAAACCAAAACTTTAGTTCAATGCCGCAGCCACAATCAAAAATACTAAGAAAAGTACAAATATCCCCATCGAATCATAAGAGAAGAAAAAGAAAGACTCTCTGAGGAGCTTTATGCGGAGATCGAGGTTAGAGTCAAGTCTCAATTATCTGAGCTAAAGGGAGGCAGAATCAACTAAAATGTTGAAGAAGACGAACGCTTAATCAAAAAGCATGATATAAAAGACCAAAAATCTATTGCTTGTCAGACGGATATTCAGAACACTTAAATGGTGATGATGATGTAAAGATGCATATCGCAACCTGTTTTAAAAATGCCCTAGAGTAGTTGGCACAGTTCTAATTGGTGTCAGCAATGGAGCGGTTACCCAATGATGTGGTTTTGTTGAAGAGGATGCTTACGTGCCATCTCTCTTTATTAATATTTTATACATGCTGTTTATAATAATGTCAAAATTGTTTAACTGACTTTAATAGGATATGAAGGACTATCTGTTGATGCTGGGTGAATACACAGGAATACAAAATTATCATCAAAGTATTTATAGTAAATATCAATATTTGTATTTGTTTATGATTTGATCTCTAAATCTCTGCAGATATTATTATTCTTTGGTCCATATCTATGGACAACTCTTCACTTATGTATTGGAAATTTATGAATCATTTTTAGTAGGATTTTATTTAAGTGTATTCAAGGAAGATTGAATTCTTTTTCTTACGCGAAAAAAACACTCTCTAATTTATCATATGTGTACTTGAATTTATTATTGTCAATCTTACGGATGGCGTAGGACAGATGATGTACATCTGCGAACGGGATAAATAATTAGCATGCCACAAACATATCCACCAGTTCATCAACAAGTTTGTATTATTTTTGTAGACCACGTCCATAGAATAGCTCTAAAGTCATTGCAAGGGTTAACGGTCGAAACTTTTTAAAATTTATCATTCTATAGGCTGACTAAGGAAAAGTTTGTACTCCCACCAAGCAATCGACCGCAATCAATAATTTTAAATTATAGAAAGATTATCCAAAATCTTCGAGTTAGACAATACTAAGTGCTTTCTATACAATTTTAATAACTGCTTCTTTGTCTTTGCTGCGGTAATGGTGCATTTGATTGAGAATCGTAACCAATGATACTCTACTGGTAAAGAGTTGGAGGTTGCTTAAAGCATATACTACAAGCTGATTGAATCTTTAGTTGGACTGAGAGGTACGGTAGCAGTCTAGAAATAAAAGCACTGTAAAACGTTCATCGAAAGGGGATGTTAATAGTTTAGAAAAGTATAGATGGAAGAGACTGGGATTAATTATAATGTGATCCTATTCATGCTTGCTTTCTAATAGGCTCGGGAGATGATATCCTCTCTTAAGCTGTAGCAGAAGATTTCTGCTTTGTTGACCAATTAATCTAAGCATAACTATAATTAACTAATAATTGCGATCACAATTATGGATAATCACTTTAGCAGTTATTTTTCCTTTTCCTTCTATAGTTTTTCAATTTATTGATTTCGTTTGTCGAACAAAGTCTTTGCCTCTGTTTCGATGGTTTTAAGTCTGTCTTCAGGAATCAATTTTTTATATTTTTTTAGTTCATCAGCAGTGTTAGATCTTAATCTTTTGAGTTCCTCTTTCCTATCGGCAGTTAATTTCTTGAGTTTTTGCACCAATTTATCTTTTACTTCCTTTCCCTGAGCTAGCTGAGTTAGTAATAGTGATTTTTACTGTCTTTTAATTTAGAGTGAATCGTCCCAAACCTTTAAAGATTTCTAAATTATCTCCAATTGATCGGAATCAAAGGGACTTATCGCACAACTATTGGCTCCTTTTGAGGAAATTTGAGCTAAACTGTTTAATGCCATATGTTCATTGCCTAACTTGATCAATACTTTGTTGAGAGTTGCCACTTATAACCTTCCTGCGCGAATGGTACTAATTTGTTCTTTAAAAGCCACTATAACCGCACTATAACTCTCATCAAATTTATTGAGGTCGATTTCGCTTATGTCTCCGCCAAGTTCCTCCTTGGCTCGAGTTTTTTCCTTTTTCTTTTATATTTTTTGCTCATCCTTCTTGGAGATTTTGGCAAAATCATATCGAATGAGGGGCTGGGTGGGTAATTTGGCTGAGAAGAATGGGCGTAGTGATCTCAAGGTAATATTAGCAAATTTTCTCATTATTGAATGATTTAATCACAAATATCTTAATCCCATTTATATGAAATGTCATATCAATTATTCATGCTATTTATCACAAATCACAAATATTTCGAGAATAAACATCATATCTGATTAAATAAAGCTAGATCGACACCTACGTTACCCTCCATGCTCACCCGAGTGAGGATAAGCTACTTCATTTTGTGGATATCATTCAATTTTACGATGCGTTATCGTTTTAATTTGATTAGCAAGTCCTAAATAGAAAGGATTGTACGTATGATCTATTTGCAAAAATAGTCAAGCTACTCTGAGATGATATCAACAAGCAGAAGTAGCACAGCCAATTGTATATAATTATGTTTCTGTCCATAATAGTGAAATTAGTCACTCCCTCACTGACTGTCCGCAACCAAATAGAATAGTATTGCTTGATTTAATGTTATTCATCAAGTCCACATTCTAAAAAATTGAAACACAAAATGGGAAATTTAAGTTTGGACTGCCACTACATCAGTAATACTTCTGTTTCGCTCTCTGATACTTCAAGAGCCCTCAAGGCCTCTTCAAAGCTGGCACTTCCTAGATAATTATTAACAATTTCTTCGTGGAAAAAACATTGAATGACATGATCTATGAATGTTGCAGAGTTGATATATTTTTGACAGTGTTTCATGACGAAGTTAAGAGTGTTCTGTAGTTGACTCCATGATATTGACATATCTTTTGTTTTCCAGAATTTAAGTTTGTCCCTCCAGTTTAAGGAGGGTTGCTTACTTTTGTAATCGTATTATTTTTTTAAAACACTTGCATAAAGGGAAACTATTTTGTTCCTAATTTATTTCTCATTCGGATCGTTGAACATATATAGATAGACTATATAAATATTCTAATTTAACAGTTTTATAGAATTTTACATTTATTGAACTGGTAGTAAAGTTCTTTACAACTGTTGCATGACTGTTATATCTTTCAGATGGGCCTACTTTTGCTTATAAGCATCCAAAATTAGTTCTTGGATTGCTACCTCCTTTTATATCCTCAGCATATCACGTTTATTGGTGATATAAAAAACATCCTAGCATCCCTTTTTGGAGTCGAGATAATTGGTCATTTGCATTTTTAAGGTGCGAATAATAGCACTTCTTTGAAACAAAGGCACAAACTCATCTTTTAAATTTTTCAATAAAAACTACATATTTTATCTAGGAGTGCTGCATGAAGGAAAGCTTATCTTTGTGGTTGAAAAATCTTGACAAAATTAAGTGAGTTCGGAACTTCTCAATTGTTTCTTCGCTTTTATTAAGTTAAGCAAGTATTTTGGCACATTTTTATGGTAGCGTAGAGTCTCAAATATTTTTTAGACACTCATATGCCTTGTTTCATTTTCAATTTTCAAAGATTTTTATACGTTTTTGCCAATAAATAAGGGAAACATTTGTTTGAAGTTTTCAAATATTTTAATTGGATTGTTACAGCTTGAAATAAGATAGTTGAAGATAAAATCTTAGTAGTAAGTTGGTTCCGTTCCAATAGCATTTTAAAATGTTTTAGGAATAGCAATCTCTATCCTAACAGTCATTAGCAATAATTGCTGCGCTTTATCCATAAACTGTCGAAGTGATTTGGCCCTGATTACATCCTTTTAGTTTTAAGTCGATTTGCTATCAAATGAAAGGTCTGTTTATTTGGCAGTTATTCTTCTCAGACGATGTTTTGTTTACTTAGCTGAGGATATATTAGCACTTGATCGATATTGGAATGAAACAACTTTATCAATAAGATTTTTTAGCGACTAAATTTCTTCTATTAAATAAAAACTTTGCTTGGAAATGGAGGATAAATTTTTCCTCCATATAAATCGCAAGAGTCTGGCAGCGTAATCGAGAATGGAGGTAAAAATATTGTGATGTATAGATTCAATGTTGTTAAATTGATTGAATTTGTTTGGCTTCTATTCTTTTTAGCTCAACTGAAACAAAAGTTAAAGGACAGCAGTCTACATCTTTTTATCTATCACTTCTTTGCTCTGAAGGCTAGCACTACTTGATTTCAGCCTTTATGTTCGGGAAAGATAGGGATCTATAAGCTTAAATTCATAATCTTTGATATAGTCCTCAAAGTGACTGTTTTCCAGTCCCTATTTGACTGCATTATTAGCGTAAGTGACTACTATTTGCAAAAAATCTATATCTTTAACATAAAGTCCTTCTTGATCGCAGAGTAGTTGTACTAACATGAACATCAGTTATTTTCTACTAAACTCAGGCATTATTTTACGAATAATGCTCTATTCATGAATTTCAGCCACTAGAGTGGTCAATAAGATATCAATGGGTCGCATTATGAACAAATATTAAATGTAAGATTCAGTGGAGTGGATGTAAATTTCTGGAAGAATATACATATCTCTAGGAAGTTGATGCAAGGTAATATCATATTTCGAAGCATATTAATTTGATTAAAACTAAGCGGTTACCATCTTCCATTTTTTTGTCAGTAAAGTTTATGAATTACATTTAAAAAAGTTACTCTGAATGGGAGGGCTACCTCCTTCATCATCTTTTATACTACTCCCCCAAACTATCTTGGATGAAAATTAATCCTATTTGTCCTAATTTTTCTTCCAAATGGAATATGTCGTATGTTGATTAACATCTTTCAGCGTCATAACTGTCAAACTGCCTTGGCAAATGCAATGCACAAGCGATATCGGTCTAAAAAAATCAGACTACCTGGTAGTATTTCGGCCACTATATTTGCGTTGATTTTCAGGACCGTTAATATGATGTAAGGAAAGGATCTGAAAACGATTAGTTACTTTCATATAGAGTCTCAATCCACACTCAAGTACGATCAGTAAATTGCTCTCAGGATAGAAGCTTTGCTAAACAGAAAAGATTCTTGCAATTCGACAGTTTGTATTATCATGCTGAGACAGCATCTGTTCCAGTTATGAGCAATACAACTCTACTTCGCTAATTTTGCATCTTTATAATAGTTGGCCATTACTGAAAGTCCAGCAAGTCAAAATTTTAGAGTAACTCAGGCTAGTCTATTCCCTGGGATGAGTATCAACAAGAGAAAATAGCAAATTTCTTTTTTCATCAAAGCAAAGGCCAATATTTTTAGCTTGTCGCCTAAATAAGTTTTTAGCTTCAGTCGATATTATTTTGCTGTAGTGTTTTATTTTTTGAAAAATTCCAATTTTCCTGCTGACGTAGAAATGATTTGTAGTTAAGCCCGTATTCTTGGCATGGTTAATTAACTGATAGTTTTTGCCAGTCAATACTTTTCGAACCCAATTCGTAGGCTATGAAGAAATGTGATTAATTCCTCCCTGCTAATTCAAGTAAAACATGTTCTATCGATTTGCGACCAAATGGTCCATTTTTTTAGATTAAATATTACAAGAGAAATTAAGCATGGTAGTGCGAAGCCATCTGGTTTTTGAGATCAATATCTTTTGGTTGAAAGATTATATTTAAATCATCATTAAAGATAGAGACCAAGGCTGCAGCACTGCAATTAATTTTTTATTATTAAATTCTTTAATCAAGGGGCTTTTCCATTCGAGTTATTTCAGTTCAAATACCGTTGCTTCAAAAATCGTTTCATTGAGGAAACAGTCTTCTAATTTTGTTGAGGTTTGCATGGCAGCGGTAATATCATAAAATAAGACTCTGTTTTATATGCTAAAATAATAGACTCCGCACCTTCCTAGACATCCATGGCTAAAGTTAACCACACTATTGTTCGAATGGCTTGATTACTGGCCATAGAGTTAATACACCTTAGCTGGAAATTAGAAGCGACATCCTTTAGCCATTCTTTGCTTGTTGTGCTTCTCAATATAAAAATGCCCTCGATATGATCGATAGGTATTTCGTTGTGAAAGTTCATCATCATTTTGAATTATCTATGTAATTTTGTTCTCCAGCAGAGTAGTGCTTTCATATTATGAGACGGTAATAGTTATCTTGGTTTCCTATTTCGGGACACTAGCCTTATTTAGAGGAAGCTCCTCCCGAGAGAATGAGGGAGCAATGCTGCCAAATGAACGGACTGTCTTTGAGCTGGGGAGCATTGTTCGGTCCATTGTAGACTTGTTAAAAGCGTCTTGATTGCGCTTCAATTTGAGCGGAGTAGTCATTGGCAATTGGAATTATAATAAAAATTATTTTTATAATTGCGCTTTTTCTTGAATTATCAGCAATCAGTCGATGATATTGCTCATAGTGAATAACTATGTGATTTAAAGAATTTGAATTGTTGATTATGATTCTATCTTTGGAAGACCATTTAATCCCAAGTGCCAATAATGATAAATTGAATCATTTTATATCATCTTAATGTTTTTCGCCAAGATAACTTTATTGTTATTTTAGTATCGTATTTAATTCTTATGAGTTGGAAGGGATACTATGTTCAAAATGATGTCCAATCAGAAATGATTCTTTAAGAACTCAAAATTAGTCCTGTTCCTGATGGATAAATACGAGGTAAAGGCTCAGACTCAGTGGGATAATTTACTATATAGGGCGCCTACACTCCAAATGGGTCGGTGTGCAAGTTTGTTAAACAGTACATTGAGCAACATCAAATATTCTATGAGGGTATTTATGATGCTGCTACTCATTCTGTATCTGGATACTGGGGATTTTATGAAGGACAACAGGAGGACGCATTCAAACTTTATCAATGATATCACATTATCAATCGATCTGTCTAAATACAATTAAAATATTTAAAAACCAACTTATTATTGATATATTTTATAGGATCAATAAGGACCATTCTTCTACTATAAAATCATTCTATTGCAATTTATCTTTTGCATAAAGGGCAGATCTTTTCCTTTGCTAGCCATCCCAGCAAGCATTCACGATGGAAGGCATGCTTGCATGGAGGCAGAACAGTAATCATCTAACCCTTTTCCATTGAACAAAAGCAGAAAGTACACTGGTCTTCAGTACTTGCTTGCAACTATAAGCAGGGCAAGTTCGCAATGACATCTGGATGTAAACCACGGCTAATACTTCCAATTTTTTCCTAAAGTTAGAGAAGCTCTTCATATGTCATTTGATCTGGGTCAATATCGTGATCATACTCGGCTTGAAATCTCATTGATATCAGCAAATTAGATAAATAATCGGCTTCGTTAGTCATCCTGCCCTCCAGAGATTCGCGAGTCTATCGATTTTTCTCTCTAAGATATATGATCTTTTCTTTGAGCATGTTGAGCAGTTTTTAATATTTTTATCTTTCCATTTAAAGGCGACGCTCTTATTCCATTGCTCCCTCTTTCTACTTTTTTAACTTTTAAATTTACTAGCTAATCAATTTCATACTTATTCTAGAGTCTGTTTGTACTCCGCATTTTTGCGTCTGCTTTCATTATAGATTTGTTTCATATCATTGTACGCTTTTGAAGTTAGGATGGCCTCATTAACTGAACAGTCGATCAAAAGTTCTTTCTATTTTTTGGGATCTGAGTTGCAAACTCATTACTAGTGTAGGTCGGAATTTCAGGGTATTTTTCGTATTCGAAATTAGGGGTATATAATTAGCATTCTTAGTAATGTTTATTGGATCCTTTACGCTGCATCTTACGAATGTTGAAGGTCGGGTAATCTACATGAATTGTTTCGTACCTTTCCTTGGCTGCATGTTTTATTGGGCAATCAAAATTTATTATATCCAAATTGAAGTAAGAAATGAATAGTAAAATATACTAGTCTATTCTTTGCGACCAAAATAAAATGGCAATGATTAAAATATTACAATGTTTTGGCTTAAAAATAGTATTAACATAGTTATTGATTTCAAAATGATTAATTCTTAATATTCTTCATCTCTTGTTATTTACTGTCTCTAACTCTTGAAATTAAATGATTAAGGTTAAATATTTATTGATATCTATCAGAAGAGCCCCAATTTTATTATACATTTTATAAATATCACTATTATTCTATTTTTGAAGGGTTTTACTTCGAGATGACCAGTCTTTAAAGCAGTTTGTGCCGAAATCTCGTGTACCAGGTTTAATGTTCCCCTTTGTTGCTGTGATTAAAGTTTTGGTTGATCTGCCAGAGTGGAGATTATTAAATTTTAACAGGGTTCATCGGAGATAAGTCTTAATCTTACAAATTTTATCTTTTGGTTAACTTTGCTTAATTACTGTTTTGAATTTTCTTCATGTAGTAAGATTATAAAATTACTGAAGGCTTGGTTTTAAAAGACTTATATTGATCTTAATCCTCTTCATTAAGATTTTACGATTGACTTTTCGAGTACGGTCTTTTAGAGTTAAATTAGATATTTAGGCTTTCGCTATATTAATTTGATTGGTCCTTATTATTTTGAATTTCTACTCTTGACTCCTCTTCATAGGACTCTTCGTATAAATCACTGTCCTGCAACTATTCGGAATCGAGTTATTGTATCTAGATCATAAAAGATTCTGTGTGATATATGTCTTAATTGATCTTTTAGTTTAAAACATTTGGACTTCCACTACTGTTGGATGGATCACTAAACATTTAGCCACTATTTTCATTTATAGCCCAATATTAATCCTATTTATCTTCGATTTCCATTTTTTATTTCTCATTCATTTCAGGCTCTTACCACTCATCAATAATCAATTAATCTAAGTCTGGCTCGTAGTTGTAATCCTCAAGAGTAACTGCTTTAATACTCAGCTCATTGAATGAATTATATATCTCCGACTAATTGGTCGAATTAAAACCGATGTTGTTAAGATCAGTCAGTTTTGATAAATAATGACTGCCAGTTTTTTAGAGTTACTTTAAACCTTTTTCCAGTCCTTATCCCTATCTTTTAGTAATGTTTTTATTGTCAGCATGCTATATTTTAAACGACTATTTATTTTTCAATTTGGCTGAATTCAACTGATTGCCAATACGAACCTATTTGCCCAAGATCATCCAGTCAAAATTGTTCTGCATTGATATAGCCTCTTCCTCACTTGATCCTTTTTTTGATGTTTAATGATTGTTTGCTATTTATTGAGGAAGTTAAGATTCTTGAGTTTTGACCATGGCTATCCTTTTTTGTGTCGAGATTCCTTATAATATTTTGACCATACCATCAGCTTAACTTTATTCATTATTGGCGATACTATCGTCTTGATTTGTAACAATATCTTTGACTTTATTTACCATAGAGACAGGGATAGCACATTCCCCATCGATAATAACTGCTTCGTAATCATTCTTTTCGCGTTTTTATGAATTTTCAAATTTGATCCTTCTCAGTCTTTCTTTTCCATCTTCCTCCTCCAGATTGATCTTTAAATTCACATCTTTTCGATTGAACTGTTCGTGCAACTATTTCTCCTTCATTATCTTGAGTTCCAATTTGATAAAGTTATCAATGTCGTTGATAATAAACTCTACTTTCCTCATTAGATAATCCTCGTTCTCACTGCATTTTAGAATGCGATGCACAATTTCTATATTGATCAATGAGTACTGTTTGAAAGTTTATTATCCGCCTTGATAAGGCAATACAGAAAGAAAGCTATTTCCTGATCAAAAGATTATCTGACTGGCCTGTTTGTGACCAGTGGCCACAGTTGATCAATCGTCCAGTGCATATCCTGAATCTTCGCAAAGATTTATCTTCTCGTTCTAAATATTCTAATCCATACTTTTTCTAAAAAATGAGGTAAAAATCTGAGCGCTACTTTTTAGCGATATTCTCACGAATGAGCAGATAGGTCCGTATGAGGTGGAGAGAAGTGATTTGTAGCTTATGCTGTTTACTCATCTTCTTTTTCTTTTATTGCTCCGCCAAGATGAGTAGGGATTAAGGAATGGGCAGATCCTACACTACCTATTTCTTTTGCTAAAGGATTAACTATTTCTGTATTTCGCGAAGGTTTTGCTCTTTTTTTAATTAAATTGCTCTCTGTTACTACGCAATGGTTGGTTTTAGTCTGTATTTAGGCGTGGCTGGTCGTGGTTTCTGGAAAAGGTCTCTAAACTATCTTCTTTTCACTCTATTTTTAATTTGATTGCTTGATCTTCCTGGCAGATGTTTGGAAATAAGTTCCCAACTATTCCCGTATTTTACGTAACATCTTTTCAAAATTTGGTCTTCTTCCCATGTCCATGCAAATTGCTTCAGATTTGGATCGAGATGATTGCGATATCTTTACCGAATATGTTTGCCTTTAATTCCAGGAAAGGCTTTACTCAGTTGGTTCCAGCTTAATTTTCCGCCATACATCTTAACCAATTCTAATAATTTTTTATCCTTGTCGTTGTTCCAATATCCCTTCGACGCCTTTAGATCAAAATCTTTGAGTCGACCTTAAAGTTGCATAAATATAACTATTGTATGATAGCCGTTAGACAAAGCAGTTTTAATTGCAATTTGCAATGTGTATTTTTATAAACTGAGTTGCATAGCTCTATTTTGCTCATTAACTATACTCTAACTGACATCCTCAAATATATAAAAAATATATTGAATATATATGAGTGAGGACAATATATATATAGTATATATATATATCAAATATTGTCACAGAGAAAACAAGAATAGCATATTTGCTTAATTTCCAAGCCACTACTATCTTTTCTTAATGTCCATTAAACTTCATGAATTTAAACAATAATTAGTCAAGGTCCATGTCTGCGAAGAGAGAATATATCATAAGAATTAATAATTATTAATTTGAAAATAATTAAATGGAAATATTAAAATTTAGAGCATTTTCCTCCAAAGACCGAGAAGGCTTTGTGCTCTTAAAAAGGGGGTAAATTCCAGAGTTAATGCTGGAAGACATCCTTTTTCAGTTATTTGAACCTCTTTTTCCAAACGTATACTGCCCTTAAATCTACTTCTTCTCGAGCACTGACTAAATTCTAAAGATAGAGGAACTCTTCAAGACAAAGGATTACATCTATGTGCACTTTCTGTAACGAGTATAAAGTTATATTCGAAATGGCAAGGTAAAGTAAAAGCTAAAAATAAGCTCGATTGATGCAATGAGTCGAGGCTTATCTTTTTAAGGAGCAAATTTATATATTTTTAGCGAAAAACAATTCATGATGTACGGTCGAGAGGTGTTTCGCGAATCATTGCAAAAGCGAATTAAGGAGTTAGACCTCAAGGAATAGCAAAAAATCATTAAATATGAGGAATACTTAAAAGAACTTCAACAACTTAAGGACAATTTTGCTATGATAAAACTAAAAGACGAGATCAAGGACACTGTAGATAATTTTAAAGAGAAAGTGGGACAGTTGTAACTTAATTATTCAAGATATTTGAAGATTAAAGGCATACTTGGAGGAATACTTACCAATTCGGGAATTTCAATACAAAATCTACAGGATCTAAAGTGATCATTCATTATCTTTTTCAATAATAAAAGAATTTATTCTAATTCAATTTATTTTTTATTAGAACTAGATCAGATTATATTCTTACTCATCATAGTATTACTATTAAATTTAAAAATATTTAAATGCAGCCCCTATCGCAAAACACTACCATTAAATTGGCCATTGAACACAACATCAGCTCGCTCAAAGTCATATAGGCCCGCTATGATCTCCACCAAACTGTTCTCTCTGTGAAATAGAATATCGAGGCTCGCTTTGGATCGTAAGTGTCTTATCTCAAGTTGCAACTCAAGACTCCAAAGGGTGAACTTATAGCAGAACTTAGCGATGACATGCGTCCCCTTGGATTCTACGGGGCTCAGACTGGCATGGTTTTATATGTTAATGATCTCAATCCAAAGTCAATCCATAAGGAAATATAAAATTACGAGGGATTTGAGAAGTATGTGATGAGCGAAGAGGATTATGATAAACTTCCTTAGAACTTCAGAAAGTGGAAGATGGAACAGATTAAAAAACATCCATAACTTAAATAGACACAAACTGTGGTAAAAACGGAGGAACTTGACCCGGACTATATGCAAGAACTAGCCAATACAATTAAATTGCCCACAAGATGCAAAACAGAAGTCGGAGCTAGGGGTGAAATATGTTTTGTTGGCAAAGTGCCTGACTTAGGGGCTGGTTACTTTGTCGGGGTACGTTTAGATGAACCTTTTGGCACCTCTAACGGAGTGATAAAGGGAGTTAAGTACTTTTAAGCAAATAACAAATATGGTTTATTTTTGCGTCCCAATGCTCTCTAAATTGGCGATTTTCCAGTGTTGGATTTAGACGACTAACTCTGATATGTTTGTCTATTTGGATATTATTACCGGATATTTAATATAGCAATAAATTCTCCTTAATTTGGTTAATTAAGAATGCGTCGTTTTATCTACGGATGCATGATTGGAGGTGCAGCTACCTACTATGGTTTCACAAACTACAAGACAGTTAAACCGAGTCAAGGTCTAGGGAAATAGGAGTAAACACTGATTCATACATACTTGCACCATCATAAATTAGAAAAATTGTTGAAGCAAAGCGTTATGAACGGATACATGCAGCTAAATAGAGCTTTCCTTGACTATGGTATCCGGGAGAAGATGGAAGCTTTTTATTATTATGGTACCTACTTTGAGCAACAGCAGATAAGTGACTCTAACATCACTAGAGCTTATTGTATATTTAGTCCAAAAGAGCAACTTTGTGGGCATCCTAGTATTCAGCATGGAGGGGCGACTGCAACAATTGTTGATCAAAATAGTGGCATCCTTGCTATGCTTTACAGTTATGATCTAGTTGCAACGGGATAACTCAACATAAAGTATAAAAGACCAGTTAAAAAAGGCCAAGTATATGCTTGGAGAGGCGAGGTGGAGAAAAGGTAAGGTCGCAAGATAGATGTTAAATCAACTATTCATTAGCTTTAAACTGGTATCATTTGCGCAGAGATAAATGCAGTGATGGTGACTGTCAATTGGGAACATAAAATGGCTGAGGTATTTCATATGCTATTTAAAAAAAGCAAGGAGGATGAACGGACTGTTAATTGATATATGTATAATCGTGTTGAATATGGTTGTAATTTTGATAATACATTAAAATGGTGAAACTTATCATAACATCAAAGGAGGTATTTTCTACGTATTATCTCCTCTTATGGTTCCTCCACCAGTATCTCCTTCTTTTTCTCCTCCTTCTTAATGATAGATCTTGTCATGATTGGCCTACCCTTGCGCTTCTCTCTCTCAGGGGAACTTTCAGCCTTCTGTTTTAAGGCCTTCTCCTCCTGCTATTCCTCGTTTTTCTTTTTTTTAAGTTATCTCTTTTCGGATATGCAACGTTTCTCCTCATCCTTGACAACATTCGGTGCTTCCTCCTTACAAAATTTTAACGTTAGCAATTGGTGCTAGATCTTCTTTTAAATATCTTTTAAAAGATCCAAGGCGGCTACATTTTTTTGTTCTGTGGTGGCTGGCGCAGTCTCCCTTGATATTCGTACTATCTCAGATTATAGTATTGCATAGAATTCTGATATTTCGTCTTTATTGGTTGTGCGTTTAAGTTCATCGATGTCATCATCGATGAGAGCTATTTGTTTTTGAAGATCTGAGCGGTTGGCCAATAGTTAATTCTTCTTGACGGTGAGAGTATCTCGTTTGTTGTTAAACTTAGTTTTGGCTTATTAAATTTCTTGTTCAATCTCCTTGAGATTAGTGATGAGAAAGAGATTGCTTTATTCCAAAGAATGAAAGATGCTTGCTAACTGCTCAGGCTCACGGAAATACATTTATTACTCCTCTGACTCGTCAGAAAGTTATTCATTATTATTGCTGTTGAATTGATTAGCCTCAAATCCTTCTACCTTTTCCTGCCTTTTCCTTCGTTACTCTTCGTCAAGCTCAGGGCTGAGGCTCTATAGAAAATTTTTATATTTTCTAAGGTTTTGCAATGTTTCCTTCTTGCTCATATTCTTGCCAGTGAGATCTGCCTGTATTTCCAATTTTTATTTGATTATAGCTACCTTTTAATTTTTCTTTCTTGTTTGAGTCTCAGCTTTCTTAATAGCATCACGGGCCTCCTTTTTGTTTTCAGCAAGATAATTGTTAAAATTTTCCATGTCTTCTTCCAACATAGTTTCGGCTCGTTCTAAGCCTTTTTTGTGGAGCTTTGTCAACTATTAAAACTCGTTTATTTTTTATCGCTTGTGATCAATCAACATTTGGAAGAGCAGTGTCTCCCGCTTTTTACTGACAAAGTCATGCATCGGCTCGTTAACCTTTACACGATTTTTGATTGCATTTTTAGCAGCTTAGATGAAGCTAGCCTTGGATTGGTAACTTCCTCCGTCTCCGTCTCCCTATTACTTGCGACCTATTTCATTTAGCTCCCGAATAGTTATTCCCTGCTTTTTAACACCCTTCTCCCAAATCTTCAGCTTTTCATTGCGTTCCTTTTCTTCACGTTTTCTCTCTTTTTCCTTTTCTTTCATCCGAAAGATCTATCTTGCAGCATATGTACTTCTGCATCATCAGGTATAGCAAAGGGACTTTCGTATTTTGGTGTGCTTTGGACTGAAGGTATCCTTGGCAAGCTGGTATGTTTATCTTCGCTATCGGACTCTCGTGGCATCGAAGTTATATTTAGTTTATTCGAACATGTAAATCAATCAATAGACAAACAGATATACTCCCATAATCAGTTATTAGCGCATGCAAATTCTTCCACCTCAATATCAACATTATCTGTCTCTAATAGTGTTGTTGCCATTGTCGTTGGCTCAAGCAGCAACTTCTCATTTGGCACTTCTTGCGCTTTAATTACTTCTTAGACCAAGTACTACTCAAAACTATTGCAACGCTGCAGTATCTGTATTACTGACTCCCCTCCTACTATTACAGAATGTGATGGAGGCTAGTTTGGTCATTTATTCGTAGCAATTAAGATACTTAGTCATACTAGCAGCAACTTTATAAGTATGCAGGGTAATATTCTCTGTGACTGGCGGTTATATCTGTTTCTGGCAGAAGGAATTTTTCTGATTTTAAATGCTCGTTACTGCTATCTAAAATATAAATAGTATCGAACTGAGACTTTCAATCTCTTATGATCTGATTTACGTCTCAATAATTTTACTAATAATTCCTAGTCAAAATAAATATTATTTGATGCCAGTGAATTATTGATTGAAATACAATATCAATCATAATTTCAGCAAAAGACCGCAATACTATGCCACTATAACAAGTGCACTGATTGGAAGTTTGTATTTTAATTGCCAAACAGTTAATTCAGTTTAGGACCTTTACTAGGAACGAGCAATTGCACATGCCCTGCTGCTTTGGTCTGGGCCTTTACAATTTCAACAGGGATGGGTGCTTGTATTTGCAGCAATAGTTTGCAAATTCCTTCGAGCATAGGTTCT
>Ga0302186_10000962_pt1 | contig 24825 bp, 31 predicted proteins | sample II_Bog_E1_2_FD_198782 | JGI IMG/M metagenome (GOLD analysis project Ga0302186, IMG submission 198782) | Peat permafrost microbial communities from Stordalen Mire near Abisko, Sweden - II_Bog_E1_1 | ecosystem: Environmental > Terrestrial > Soil > Wetlands > Peat | place: Sweden: Abisko...
GACGGCACAGCTTCAACAAACGCAATTTTTCAAGACAGCGATGGATTACCGATCACTGCCGCTCAGTTCAACAATTTATACCCAGTAGGTGTAGCGCTTCCAACGGTTACCGCTGGCGACAGTACACCAGGCCCTTCAGCATTTAAAGTTGTAGCAGTTACTCCTCCAACTGCAAGCACTGCGGTCCCTGGGGCCTTTGTTGTAGCTACAACTTCCGCTGTTACACCACCTTCAGTTCCACCACCAACTGGCTGGGGACAAGCTGTGGATTTTACTTGCTCAATCGCTAGTGGATTGGTAGGACAATCTACAACCCAATCTGTGGATGCCGGAACATTGAGTGTTGTCAGCAACTCCAACAATCCAGCAGCGTTCACCGTATCAACAAACAGCAGCGGTGTAGGGCTGGTGGCAGCGGGCGTGCCAGCTACTACGATTAAAAGTGCGTTTACTTCACCTGCTAAGCCTACGATTACCCCTGGATATCAACATTCTCCAGATCCATCAACAGGCCGTAAGATTTATTAGGCACAATTATTATGCCGGCCCAAAACACAGTCATGTAATAGAATTTGCACAACTATAAAAGCCGTCAACTAAAAATTGACGGCTTTTGTTTTGAAAAGAGATAAATGGAATAAATCAGTATTATATATTAAGTCCGGCCCGCCATAATCTGATTACCAAAAAACGCCGTGAAGCCACGCCCTTCAGGCTGGGGATATAAGGCGGAAAGTGCTTGTATTAGATCGCAGGTTGTGGTATTTTTATTGTATGGCACTCGAAGGCTACAAAATAAGCATTGAAAGTCTTGCGAAAACCAAGCTGGCTAAATCAATGCTGCATTCGGGAATTATCGTCGCCTCGGGATACATGGAGTCGTTAAACGACTGCGGACAGTGTGTAAGTCTTGCGAAAGCAAGCAGCGCTGGTTGAAACAGTTAAGGGCGGCTTTGCCGCCTAGAATCCCTCGCCTTTAGGCGTGGGGAGTATCAATAGATAGGGAGAGAAACAAATATGAATTTTCAAGAGCGTGTTATAACAGAAAAAAGAGAACTAGACAATAAACTGGATAAATTGCAAGCCTTTATAAATGAAGGAACGGTTTATGCACAGCTTCCCAAAGAGGAACGTTCAAGATTAGCGAGACAGGCAACTGTCATGATTGAGTACTCTCAAATTCTCGCTGATCGTATCGCAAAATTTCAAGGGTATGATCCAACTAAAATTTGGTCTTTGTAAATAAATCTTGACAAATATTCCAACTACCAGTATTATACTCATAAGGCATTTATGAACAACATTACCCTATCACCGTCATTGTCGTTGCTGGCTTATTACCTTAGCTTGCCACGCGGCGGTGTGTTCAACGGGTAAATTTTAACCCGATTCGAATTAACCGCCGCCCCGAAATGGGCGGCTTTTGTTTTTTGTGGTAAGCCCAGACTTCTAGTCTGGGTAGATGACCTTTGCCTAGAACGCAGATACGGTTGGCTGCATCCGGCTGTAACCCGGAATTTGGCTAGTCCAGACAATGGGAGTTCGAATCTCTCTCTAGGCACCAAAATTTTATAGGGGTGATTATGGAAAAATTCATGTCCAGATCGGAACAGAAACGAGTAGCTTCAATGAAGGGAGAGCCCGCGCCTTCATTTGAGATTAGAGTTGAATACGATGATGGCGAATCGGTTTGGCATGATGGTAAAAGTCCTTTTTGTACACGCAGGGATCGCCCAATGGGAATGTACGCTATGATGCCGGATGACACGCAGCGGCCTTTAAATATAGGGTACATGCGTGTGAGTGAAATGCAAGGATTGGAAAAACTCCTCAATGAAATTTTAAATTTTAAGAAATAGTTTTGCGGCTGTGGTGGAATGGGCAGACACACCATCTTGAGGGGGTGGCGTCGAAAGATGTGAGAGTTCAAATCTCTCCAGCCGCACCAAGTTTAGAGTCAAACCGTAGTTGTGAGGTTGCAACGGGGAGCTAACACAATGCTGCTCGATAAGAAGCGAAAGCTTCCGCTCGCGGGCGTAAGGTCGGGGTGCAGGCGTTGATCCGTTGCCTCTAAAATAAGTTTGCCGGGTTGGTGGAATTGGGAGACACTCTGGACTTAGGATCCAGCGGTTAACAGCCATGCAGGTTCGACCCCTGTACTCGGCACCAAAAATTTGCGCGGGTGATGAAACTAGGGAGACATGCAGCGTTCAGACCGCTGTGCCCTTAAACAAGGCGTGCAGGTTCAATTCCTGTTCCGCGCACCAATTTTGTAGATAGGCCAGAATGGCGGAATTAGGGAGACGCGCACGGCTCAAGCCCGTGTGAGCCTAAAAAACTCGTGGGGGTTCGATTCCCCCTTCTGGCACCAAAAATAAGTATTACATTTTATGGGCATATTTATTTGGCAGTGTATCAACTGTAAAAAGTTAGTAAAAACTTCCATGGATTTTTCTATCAATGATCGTCCAATATGTTTTGAATGATGATGAAGTAGCAGAATTTTTTGCTAGACTTTCAAAAATCAATTTTAAAAAACAATAACTATTTAAGTATCTTAAAATATCCATTTTCAGTGTTTCCGATGTATAATTGGGTATGGATATCACACTAAAAATTAAAAGGATCAGTGTCTTAACTGGTCACGGTACTGATAGGATTTACCTTTATTTTGATCTGCCTACAACATTTCCTGACTGGCCGCTTGAGGAATGTTCCGCAGTCATCGAAGCGACTAAAGGTTACGGCGTTGCCTGGGTAAAAGAAAATTTCCACCTAGAACCAGATGTAGTTTCGTCCTGTTTCTGAAATATCCATTTTCAGTGTTTCCGATGTATACTAGGGATGTATGAGTAAACCACCAATAAGCGAGAAACCTCCTTGGGTTCAAGGGGCTAAAAACACCAAGAAACGAAAGAAGAAAGACAACGATGCGATTCTAAATCCTGTATACGACGCAAAACTTGTGGAGAAATTGTGCGGAAACGCACGAAGGATAGTTCTTCAAGAAGGCAACGGGATGCTAACAAATGGTGTTCCAACGGAGTTATATTGGCACATCAATGGGTGCTCTGCTTGTGAAGAACTTCGCTCCAAGGCTAAACCACCAGAGATACCGTACTGAGGTGTAACGCATCATGGCCGGGACTGTGATCAGGAGGAATATGAACAAGCCGATTATTCTCATTGTAGCACTGAGATACGAAATTGATGGTGATTTAGAAGATGCGAAACGTATGTTGTCTAGAGCTTATGCTCCGCGTGAGGGAAGAGTTGAAAGTGCAAGTAGCCACAAAGCTACAGCAACATGCATATCAATGCAGGCTGAAATTGAGGAGATGCAAGAAGATATGTGTGAAGTTAGGAATGGTGTTGGATATGCCTACCTACAGGTCCCTTACCCAGCGGGGGCAGCTGGCGTGCAGCAACAAAAGCAGAGGAAGAAGAAATAGACAAAGAAAAGATCATCAAAGCGATCAAAGAGATCGATGATGAATGTCGGAGGCGGTAATGAAAAGAGAACTCACTGAGAAGTTTTGCCAATTCGTCAACTACCCTGAAAGCGAGGATGCCTGCGGAGAGCCAGCACGCTGCAAGCATGAGGATGTGTGGTTGTGTGCCGCGCACTACGACATCGTCATGGATTCACCAGACGATTACGATGCGATCACTGTGGATAATACGAAGTCATCGTTCGTATTCACTTTGCCGGAAAAAGAACCCAATGCCAAAACCTAATTTATTCAAAGAAGACGCCATTTTGGAATCCCAGATTATTGATACTTTAGAAGCTGGTTTGAAGCGGTGGCGACCAGATTTATCTTACCCCGAGTCTTACAGTGATATGCAAGCCTGTGTCCGGGGTCTGCTAATGGTCTTTGATGTTAAGCGCCTACCTCTGCCAAAGCCCCTGAGAATTGAATGTCATGTTTGTGATGGTTTAGGATATATGATAACGAAAGCAGAAAATAGCTATCGTGAATCAACGTCTTGTAAAGAATGCAAAGGACGGGGGCACATTCCCAGTGAATAAACGAGTGGATATTCGAGCTATTCTACGCAATCCGGCGCAACGCCGGGAGTTGATGATTCGCTGCATTATCGCCACACAAGCCAGAGAAGATGTCCAAACCACTTATAAACAGGCCGCCGTAGCTTATGATAAAGTCAGTGACTATCGTAAATCAAATTCCTAATCATTCCACCTCTTGCCATAAACAAATTCTTGAGATAGTATCAAGTTATGGCAAATGCAAGCGCAAAAAAATTAGATTTTGACGATGAAGATGAATACGAGCCTCGTCCAGAAATAGGGTCAGATGACGATCAAGCTTATTATCATTGGTCCAAGCGAAATGGGGTATTTCGCCCTGTAGGTCACACTCAAGATACCGTACCAGCCGGTATTTATGAAATTGATAACGATAATAGCGGCTGGTTCCTATCCAAAGTAAAATTTCCATCAGATGCTCTACTCCGTTTACCTGGAATGCCTATTGATTTTATCCTTGATCAAATTGACACATTTTGGAAGCGTGAAGAATTATTCACCCAAACCAAACTCCTCCATAAGCGTGGTATTTTGATGTATGGACCCGCAGGCTGCGGTAAAACATCAATCATTAGACTGCTCTGTGACGATATTGTTAGACGTGATGGTATTGTGATCATGGTTACTAACTGCCGCTTGGCGGAAACGGCTCTTGGGGGCATTAGGCAAATAGAAACTCGTAGACCTATTCTTACAATTATTGAAGACATCGAAACCTTCATGGGTCCTGGTGATGAATCTTCATCCGCCAGAGCACTGTTGGCTCTGTTAGACGGAGAAACTCAAGTGGATCACATTGTTCATTTGGCCACGAGTAATAAACCTGAACAATTGGAAGATCGTGTCGCTAAGCGTCCTGGGCGTTTTGATCTAGTAGTAAAATTAAGTCATCCGGTGGAAGAAGCCCGTAGAGCATACCTGTTAAATTTACTCCACGATCATGTAACCCCTGAAGAACTTCAGATTATGGTAGATGAAACTGAAGGTTTGGGATTGGCCCACTTACGCGAGTTGGTTGTAGCAAACTATTGCTTAGGCTTGGATCGTAAGCAAACATTAAAGCGTTTAAAGAAAAATTTCACAGGATCCTTAAAGGTCAAAAAGTCGCCCAGCGAGGGAATGGGATTTACCTTTGGTATCGATGAAGATGAAGATGAAAAATCATTAAAAAATGAGTAAATATGCCTGATGAAATTGAACTACCTAAAAACGAATTCGACATACTACAGGATCGTATGCAAGCCTCTGAAGTGAACCGTAGAATACTTGGGGCCAATCCAGCAAGCGAGATGAGAAAAGTAGCATCCGTGGATGGTAGTACACTTCTTTCATCCATGACAAAAAATCAATGGGCTGTATTACCGAATGATTCATTCACAGCCATTGGTACTACGGTTTCTCATTTACCTCCAGCGATTTATACTTTATCGTCCGATGGGGGCGCGATATTTTTCCATAAAACTAAAGTTCTTACTGATAATTTAATTGATCTGGATGATAGCGCGGCTTTGCGAATCATTGCCGGAATTGAGAAATTTTGGGAATCTAAATCCAAATTTGATCGTTTTGGTATTCTCTTCAAGCGCGGCATTCTTATGTGGGGACCGGCGGGGTCTGGAAAAACTGCCACAGTTAACATGTTGATGAATGATTTGGTGGGGCGCGGTGGAATGGTTGTAATTGTGCAATCCCCAGGTCTTGCGATTGGGGGACTTCATGAACTTCGACGCATTGAACCGGAGCGTCCAATTATTGTAGTATTAGAGGACATCGAAGAAATGATACAAAATTTCGGAGAGCACGGATTGCTAAGTCTGCTTGACGGAGAGCACCAAGTTTCTAATGTTGTTGTACTGGCTACCACAAATTACCCAGAGCTTCTTGGCGAACGTATTATCAATCGACCAAGCCGTTTTGATGAAGTTATTTTAGTAGATATGCCTTCCAAGAATGCACGATATCGGTATCTCAAGCACATATTAAAAGACACGGTACCAGAAGTAGAACTCCGGCAGTGGGTTATAGCAACCGACAAGCTATCCATCGCCCATTTACGAGAGCTTATTGTTGCTACTCAATGCTTGGATCGCCCATATGCCGAAGTTGTAGATCGTTTGAGGCGTATGAAAATTCGCCCGAATAGCGAGAAACGCGATAAAGAAGTTCCAGGCTTTTCAAATGTGGGCATGATAATTCCCGGGAATTTTTCAAAGGAATGTGGGGGTTCAAGTACATCAAGTAGATAAATGTCAAGAGCAAATAGTTATGCACAATACTAATAAAGGCTGGTATAGGAAAAAATATGTCACATTATAGTGTTTTAGTTATCGGTGAAAACGTAGAAGAACAATTAGCCCCCTTTCATGAATTTGAATGTACCGGGGATGACAATGAGTATGTGCAAGATGTAGATGATACAGAAGAAGCCAGGGAATCTTATAAAGCCGATAAAACAACCATGTATAAAGATCCAGATGGTAACTTACACAGTCCTTGGACAAAAGAAGGACACGCCAAATCTGAATTTTATCGAGACCCTACACCAAAAGAAGAAAAAGAACGGGAAGAAACGGGATATTCTAACCTATCTTGTACATCTCAAGACTGGGGTGACGGTAGGGGATATAGAGACAGAATTAAGTGTCTCCCTGAGGGCTGGCAAGAAGTAGAAGTGCTCACATCTTCTGTGGAAACTTTCGCTGAATTCATTAAAGGTTATTACGGGCATGAACCTGTTGCTTTTGGTGAATCTCCTGACCTTGATGAAACCCACAAGTATGGATATGTGATACTTGACGAAAAAGGTGAAGTGGTACGAAGTATCAATCGGACCAACCCAAATAAAAAATGGGACTGGTGGACTCTCGGTGGTAGATGGAACGGCTTCTTTAAAACAAAAAAAGCAGGAGTAGGGGTAATGGGTGCGCCTGGTTTGCAATCGGCGCATGAGGATTATGAACCACCTACTGACGATCGTGCCGATGTTTGTACTAAGGATGATATCGATATCGATGGGATGCGAGATGAAGCAGAACGCGAAGCCGGTAAGAGTTATGATTTGTATTCCAAAATAGTAGCTGGACTACCTCCGATTGTATCTTGGGAAGCTACAGTCGAAAAGCATAACAAAGATTACGCCGCTGCTAGAGAAGAATATAATGCACAACCGGCCGTATTAGTGCTTCGAAAGAACGAAGAGACTACTTGGTATGACGCAGATGATTATTTGTGTTCTAGAGAGGTTTTTATTCAACGCTCACGGAATGCTGCTTTCTCTACTTTCGCTGTGGTTAAAGACGGTAAGTGGTACGAACGCGGGGAGATGGGTTGGTGGGGCGTGGTGAGGGATGAAAAAGACGCAGATGAATGGTATACTCAGTTTGCATCTCTTGTGGATAGTCTGCCTGGGGATACTGTAATGACTGTGGTAGATTGTCATATATAAATTGAGGAAAATTATGGCTCGTTTAACAGATGAAGACATCCAAAAAATAGCGGAAACTCCTTTTGACGGTCTAATTCAAGTTGAGATTTTGACTTACCATACTCAGTTGCTCGCTGAAATCGCACTAAGGCTTGGTGATCTTACTGATATGATTAGTATTCCAAAATAGTAGCCCAGATTTGAAAAGACTGGGAGAATATGTCGTACCATTATTGTAGAGGGGAACTAAAATGGCTGTAGAACGGATACAATTGATCAAGCGTACGATATGGACAGCGAATTGTCCCCAATGCCAAGACACTAAGGAAGTTACTGAGAATCCACCCAAAGAACGATTTTGTTTGCAATGCAAAATCTGGATACCGTATGAAGAACAATTTTATTTGGGACCGGAGCTGTAATGGGAAGCGCGCTCCGACCTTGGCAGGTCGCGCGATCTGACCATATCCCCGATCACAGCAATGTAGCGTTGTGTTTCGACGGTCACATGCGCCTCCTCGACGCCCGCGTCAGTCTGATGTCCCGTGTGGACGGGGCCAAGACCATTGTCACCCAAATATGGGTAACTTTCAACCGGTCACCCATATTTGGGTTACTTAAGTCCAATCACCCAAATGTGGGTGACGCCCGTTATGAGCAGGCCGAGTCGGCCTTGAAAAATCAATCAAGCTTCACTCTTTACAGGGAGTTGAGCTAAGCCGCCTTGGGCGCGTACGCGGCGACGGATCCTTTGCGGGCGTTGGCCTAAAATCAATAGCTCTAGCTCGCAGAAAGGCACGGCTATGAAGATACGCCTACAAACTGCAATAACATTTGTAGCCGCACTGTGGCTGCTGATGCTTCTGGTGGGTTGCGAAGCTGACCCGGTATCAAGGGTGCAGAGCAGCAACAACAAAAACATCACGGTGGACTTCCTATTTGAACATGAAGGGTGCCGGGTGTACCGATTTGATGACGGCGACATGCGGCAGGTTTACTACGCCAACTGCGGTGCGTTCGCACAAACCTCGTGGGACCGCTCGTGCGGCAAAAGCTGCACTGTACACGAAACCGTTTCAACTTCCGGTTATGGAAAAAGCAAGCATTAAAAAAGGAGAACGAACCCGATGAGTAAAATCACACCAAAGAAAGAGAAAGTGTTTACGATCACAGCCCGCGTTGTGATCATTAAAGATCTGGATATCAAGGCCGACACTTTCGAAAAAGCTTTGGAAGAAGCCCAGAAACTATCGGAGTCTGACTTCGTGTCTTACGAGGGGTCGCCGCTCGATAGCAGCATACGCATCGTATCTATCAGTTCTCCCGACGCATGGCAGGTGGAGCGGCCACGGGGTTGAACGGTAGCCCAAAGGAGCCGATAAACAGGCAGCAAGGTGAGGTTCGGTAGAACCGACAAAATGATGCGAGAAGCGGACAAGCACTTCATATGACGGCTGTAGTATCATAGGTACAAGGAATAACAGGTGATGAAAATAGAGGATTCTGTGGAAACTGTGAATACATCAGCTAAAATTGATATCTTTAAATATGAATGGGAATTTTTGTCTAATTTTTATCCCTGTGAGATTGTTTGGGAAGGAATTACTTACGCTTCCACAGAGCACGCATACCAAGCGGCTAAGACACTGGATATAGAGAAACGCCGGATGTTTGGATTAGAAGACAACCCTCGTTTAACAGCCAAAAAAGCAAAAGATATGGGAGCAAATATCAAGAAGAACGGAGAGCTGCGCTCCGATTGGCTCAAAGTCAATATCGGCATCATGCGGGAATTGTTGGTATTGAAATTTGAGAAAGAAGAGCTGAAACAAAAATTATTGTCCACAGGCACCGCTTATTTGGAAGAAGGGAACTGGTGGGAAGACAATTTTTGGGGTGTTTGTTATGGGGGCACAGAAAAAGGGTTCCATGGAATCAAATGCGGCAAATGGCCCCATGTCCCTTCGGGTGAAAATCATTTAGGTTTATTGCTTATGGCTATTAGGGCTACGTTTATTCCTAGAATACAGGTGGCATAAAATGACAAAAAACGAAATACTATACAACTTAAAAAACGGACGAAGGTTGCGTTGCGATAGGAAAGATGAACCGTTATTGCCTTGGTTGCTAGAACATCCAAACATCCAGAATAAATTTGTGCAAGTTGATGACCAGTCTAGCTATATTGAATTTATTTGGGAGAAAAATAATCCTTGACAATTTTTCAACTACCCAGTATTATATAAAGAGTAGTAGTAAAGTAAAAGTTGGCTCGGAACGAGCCATCAGGAAATGGGGGGTTTTGGGTAAAACTGAAGCCCATCACCAAAATTGAGATAATTATGACCAAAATGCGACCGATGCCGATGTTTCCACCAAGCCCTATGGGGCGCGGGGTCGCTGGACTTTAGTCCAACCCCGTGCTAGCGGGGTTCTGTTGTTGTAACAAATTTTCCCATATCAAACAGAAATCCCTTTTTGCATTTCAGGGTATAGTGTTAATGGTAGCACCCTAGTTTCGGGAACTAGTAGTCTCAGATCATTCCTGAGTACCCTGACCAGTTTACGGTGTAGCTCAGCCCGGTTTAGAGCAAGCACACCGACTTTCGTTACTTTTTGTACAGCTATCAAGATTTTTTGTAAAAGGAGTTACTTTTAAGCAGGGCGTAGATCAGAGGAAGATCGCAAGTCTGGGGGACTTGAGGCCGGAATATCATAATTTCCCGCCCTGACCACAGTTTGAAAATTTAAATTTAACTAGGTGTCGGGTAGTTTGGTTTAGCCCACATGCCTTGGGCGCATGTCTCGAAAGAGAATCGCAGGTTCAAATCCTGCCACCTAGACATTGGCGACTGTCAGCCGTTAGTAAGTCTGACTTAAAGGCGCATAGAGCGCAGTCGCACTTTTTTATGAGTGTATTCGGCAATACATGCGGCGTACGCATTTACAGAGGTCCATGCACCTGTAAAACTGCCTGCCCTAAATGTCAAATAGGCTGCTGGAATCCCGCTGCATATCGTAACCCATGGTTTGGGAAGCCTGGGCACCAGATTTATTGGTGGAGGGATCCATACAGCTACGCGGAATTTTTATGCGTAGAGCATTATGATGATGCTGTTAAAGACATTGAAGAATATGAAGAACTTTACCAAACGAAGGGTGTTTGCTGAAATGAAATATATTTATGAAGATCACGAGAAGCATACCACATGGGAATGTGAAGCCGAGGATTTGCTTGCAGCGGATAAACTCTATGAAGCCGCTGGATGTAGGATGAGTGAAAACGCAAAAAGAAAAAAATCTATGCCTAATGATGTAGGGGCATGGTCACCCGATTGGGCGTGTAACAAAAAGGCATAATAGGTTTATTCCAACTAATGGAGGAAGTATGATTATCGAAATTAGAGCGGCTGAAGGCGGACAGGACGCAAAATTACTGGTCGAAGATCAAATGACCATCTACGCGAGGTTGGCGATACGGAGGGGTCTTTGAGTTTGATGTTACCGAACAACGCCCAGGTATAGCTATCCTGCGCATTACAGGGGCTACAGCGCCTCAAGTCTTCGCTAACGAGGCAGGAGGTCACCGTTTTCAGAGAATTCCTCCCACGGAGCGTAGCGGTAGAGTTCAAACCAGTACAATTACTGTGGCTGTTTTTGATGAACCGGAAGTTGCTGCTTTTGCCGTATCCCCAAATGATTTGGCATGGGAGACAATGCGCAGCGGGGGTAAGGGCGGTCAAAACGCCAATAAACTGGAAACAAAAATACGCTTAAAACATAAACCTACAGGATTAGTCGTGGTTTGCGAATCAGAACGTAGCCAAAAAAGAAATAAAGACACGGCCTTAGCTGTCCTTACAGCACGTTTGTACGCTGCTGATAAGGATAAAAAAGCTGAAGCTGCTACTACGGATAGGCGACAACAAATAGGAACGGGACAACGAGGAGATAAACGCCGTACAATACGAGAAAAAGATGGAAAAGTCGTAGACCATATCACCGGTCAAAAATGGCGTTATTCTGATTATGTAAAAGGCATTTGGTAAAAAATGGAACAATATCCACATATCGAAGGCAGTACAAAGGCTCCTATAGGAGAACCGTGCATCGCTTTTTATAAGTACGATGGTAGTAATCTGCGCTTCGAATGGAGCCCTAAAAAAGGCTGGCATAAGTTTGGCACCAGAAAAGAACTTTTTGACGCTCGCCATCCTTTGTGGTCTCAAGCCCTTCCCTTGTTTTTAGAGTTTGGAGATGAGATTGTAAAACGAGTGAAAGCATCGGATTGGCGATTGAAAGGTATCCAACGAATTACTGTTTTTTGTGAATTCTTTGGACCTAGCAGTTTTGCCGGAATTCATGATGAAAAAGAGCCTAAAGAATTGCGTTTGATCGATGTATACCTTTTCAAAAAAGGTATGATGCCAGCGAAGCAATTTGTAGAAATTTTTGGAGATATGCCCCAGGCAGCACAGGTAATTTATCAGGGAAATTTGACTAAGCAATTCATAGATGATGTGCGCTTTGGGGCTTATTCTGTGAATGAGGGCGTGGTCGCTAAGGGCGCTGATTTTCGGGTAAAAATAAAAACTGCTGCTTACTTCAAAAAATTGAATGAACGGCTCCCAGAGTTAGCGAATGCCTTTGATTGGACGAGGAGTCAAGGGCTTAAAGAATCCTAGATTTTTAGTCTGGGAGCATCAAGCAGTATTTTTTCAATTGGTGTATTCACCGTTTGCAGATTTGTACCGCTGGGGTTAATAAGGACGGTTGGTATGGAAAGTATAGGGACTTGGTAAAATTTTTTATTTACGCCAGTGTAGCATAGTCCGGCCTAATGCGCTTCGCTCATAACGAAGAGATCGGTGGTTCAAATCCACCCGCTGGTACCAAAATTTTAATGGAAAGTATAGTTCCCATTTTAAGGGGGTTAAATATGGCAATTCAGTTCACGCTTCATACCGCGTAAGGTGTGGGCGGATCAGGAGAAGGCCATGAAACACCCTTGTAATCGGGCGGAACGCCGTGCTGTTCGTGACGGTAAAATCGACCGCCGTAAGTATATTGCTACATGCATTTGGCGTGATTACGATATAGTTCCCCATGAAGGAACCCCTCAAAATTGGTATCAACCCAAAGAATGGGGGCGTTTTGCTAAATTTAACCTGAATTGTGGCTGTATGATGTGTCATTCAGAGAAGTATTTTAAACATAAACGCAAAAGACGCGAAGCCCTCAAACAATCAATCAGTTATAACATAAGAGAATGGGATGAAATATCTTGACAATTTTTTAATTATAGGTATTATAATAATTGAAGCGTGGAACCCTTTTTACCTGACGAGGGAGTTTGTCGAAGTTGAGCCGCTCCTGCGATGATTGGCGGATCAACAAGGTCTCGCAAGAGAGTGAGCTTAGCAAAGCTCCAACCGTGCAACAGGGTTCCCACTTTCTTATTTAAGTTTTGGGATAGGCAGTCGCCTTAAAGCGTCTGCCAATGGAAGTGCATAGCGCTTTCCGTTCCCAATAAAATTTGCGGGGATTAAGCTACGGTGCGCTTGGATGTCTCATAAGCATTCCTCTTAGGTGGTTCAACTCCACCCTCCGCTACCATTTCAAAACCCCGACTTTGAATATCTTGTTATGAGTCAGTATTATATGTATAAGTTAAGGAGAAAATATGCAGCAAAAATCTAGTTTTCAAAAAGCAATTGTAGCATTGATGTTGTGTGGAGTTATGACATTTGTAGGATGTACCGCATCATGGGTCAATACATTTGACACCGTTATCAGCGTTGCCGCTCCTGCTTTGACCGGTATTTTAGATGTTGCAGCGCTGGCAGATGGAAAGCCGGTAGATGCCGCCTTAGTTACAAAAATTAACGCCGATGCCGCAGCAGTTGAAACTCTCGCCAAAGATTTCGCCAATGCTTCGTCTTCAGCAGGGCCGGGACTTTGTTCACAACTTCAAGTAGGTATAACCACTTATGAATCAGACTTGCCGCTAGTATTACAAGTAGCTCAAGTATCTGATCCGAATACAGAAGCAAAAATTGAAGCGTTATCAGCTTTGATTGTTAGCACATTCAATAGCATTGAGCCTTTAATTCCGAACTGTGCGGCTCCAGCTAAAACCACATTGGCGGTTGCATTGTCAGTTAAGAATTTTGTGAATGACTATAACGCAGAAATGGTTAAGCCAACTGGAAATCCACAGGTAGATGCAGGAACAGCAAAACTTAAACTGCACACGAAATCAACTTTTATGCGCGTGGTAACATTTAGCTGGTTGTAAAGTTTCAAAGAGACATAATCCCGTCGCCCTGCTTGCTCGACTAAGGCGGTGTGGGGTGTTGAGACCGGTAAGTTTGACGACGATCCGGGTACGAAGTCCCTATCCTTTCTGATAGGGTGGTTGCGGGTGTTCTAGTCCACGCAATGACTAGCTAGCATTTTAGAAGTGATTTTTGTGGCGGGCGCACACGCAGTGCGTAAGCGGAGGCTGCTGTACAATCTATAGTAGTGAGCCTCACTAATCCGACTGGCGTACGACGGTCGGGATATTGATGAGATGTATCGGAGCGGAAGCCCACAAAATATTTTCGTTGCAGCAATACCGCAACAAAAGGAAACTTAACCTTTATAGGATCGCGTTCCTACTGGGGTGGATGACGAGTTTCCTTTCCATTTCTACCGTAACAGGTAAATCAAATGACCAAGAAGAGTTAATCTTGGTCATTTTATTTTATACGCAGTATTAAGTCTGATAGAGGTTCAAAGAACTTGTCAGACTTCAATCCCCCAATTATTGACCCCCTGGAAGTACCAGTCAAGCCTAAAAGAAAGCGTAAGCTTGCTTCCCCTCCATCCAAGGTAAAGAAACCAAAAGTAGCTCGGGATCTTCGTTCAGTTTTCCTTGAAAAATTAAAAGAAATTTCAGTTGAAAAAATCAAGAAACCTTGGATGGCAGAAAAAGTTTTTCGATTAATTAATACTACATCTGAGTTAGAAACTTGGGTAGAAAAAGTCTTAACTGATAAGTCTCAATTCCACACTCAATTTAAGCATACATGCCCAGTCTTGGCGGTTGATACAGAAACCACTAGCTTAGATACTCGTATCTTTTCTACTCTTCAACAACTACCTAGCGGGGAATCAGAACTTCAATATGAAGTGAAAGTTGAAATTGCAGGAGTATGTCTGTCTGTAAATGGTATCGAAGGTGTGTACATTCCCATCAACCATGAAAGCGGAAGCAATATTCCACGAGCTGATGCGGCTCGTATTTTACAACGATTATTTGATAACTGCCATTTGATTTTCTACAATGGTAAGTTTGATCGTGAAGTGTTACGTATTACTTTGGGTATCAATTTCAGACCCTATCCATTTTTTGAAGATGTTCAAGTACTGCAATATATCAATGACCCCAAAGCAGATTTAGGGAAGTCTGGTACTTGGGCTGGGGATAGCGGCACATTAAAAAAATTGTCAGAAAGTAAGCTGGGAATTGAACAGATTGAAATTAAAGAAATTGCCAAAGTACGAGCGCATGTTTGGAATCCGCTTACTCAAAAAAATTCCTTGAAGATGCAAGTTGTACCCTTTACTTGGGTACCTCCAGAAATAGCTTTGTGGTACGCCGCAGCTGACGCCATATGTACCTGGTTACTCTGGGATAAGATGAAAGATTTGGCTCGTAGTAGAGACCTAGTTCATCATATTGACCATGAGTTAGTAGATTCTTTATCTTATGTGGAGCGGCAAAGATTTTTGATAGATGTGGATCGTCAACGCCGTACCACTCGCTGGCACACAAGAAAAACTCAAGAATTACGAGATGAACTAGGTCAGATGGCGAAAGATGCTGGTTGGGTTAGCCCCACCGCAGATGATGAAGACAAAGGCGTATTTAATCCTAGTTCTACAAAGCAATTGGGACCTTTGCTATTCAAGTTGATGGGTTTTAAACCTTATCGGATGACGGATAAAAACCAAGCATCTACTGACAAAGAAACGCTTCAAGAGTTGGTAAAAGATAACCCGGATAATGAATTTCTTAAGACGCTTCAAGAATATAGAGAGCTTGCGGCTCTACATCCCGGCAATTTACGTTATGATACCAAAGATAATAGTGCTCGGTTATATTTGAAACAGAATGTAGTAGCTGGTGGAAGATTATCAGGTTCTGGTGGTAAGTTTGAAAGAGATGGAGGCTTGCAATGGAATCCTCAGGGCGTAAAAAAACTGGAAGAGGATGATTTTTGGCGTGTGTACGGTAATGTATTGGAGCCCGATTCTGTTCCTGAGTATGATATTGAAGCGTATACTGAAGAGGATTTACACCCGTCCTGCTTTCAAGAAGATGGAGATAAACGAGAGAAAGCCCCAGGGATCATAAAAAATCACATAGGATTGTACCAAGATTACGCCATTTGTCTTGTGCCTAAATGTACATCTTGCGCTGATAAATTCGGTATTCTTATACCAGATACTTCTTTAGACGCGAATCAGGTAGTTAACCTGCGTGTGCTATTCGTAGCATCACCCGGTTGGACCTTCTTTTCTATCGATTATCAAAATATCGAAGTTCGTACAGCGGCTAATCTATCGAAAGAGCCTGAATTGGAAAACATCTTCCTCTTAGGTGATGGAGATCATCACGCCCTTACCGCATCTAAAGTTTTCCCTGAATATAATGACCCTAAAAGTAAAATGTATAGGTCTAAGTCTCTTCGTGCCATTGCAAAAATTATTAACTTCGCTCTCCAATATGGCGGCACTTCTCACGCTATTTACAAAAATATGGTGAAGAATGATCCGACCATCACTAAGGAAAAAGCGGAAGAGATGGTTACGAAATATTGGGCTGGCGTTCCTAAATTTAAAGAATGGTGCGAAGGAAGACAAGCACGGGCGCGGGATGCATTTGTTAGTGAGACAGCTACGGGGCGTGTTATCAACTTTAAATCTGCTATGGAAGCTGAACATCTACATGTTCCCACCAGAGATGAAAGAAGCAGGTTGAGTCAATACTATGAGTGGAACAAAGAAGCCAAGAAAGCTAAAGCGGATCAAAACTCCGATAGAGAGATGAAGTACCGTAAGGCAGCGGATAATTTATTTAAGAACCTAGATACAGGAGTACGTAACGCCATAGAATACAATAAATTCTTGGGGTATATTCAACGGGTGGCTGTTAATTGCCCCGTACAAGGATTATCTGGGGATTTCATGCGCATCGCAATTAACCGTATAAAAAAGTGGGTGGAGAAAGACCCGCAAATTCAAAGGGTATTTCGTTTTCACGGGTCTGTACATGATGAGATTGATATCAGTATTAAAAATGAATATGTGCCCTTTATCTTACCTCGTCTTACCCGATTAATGAAGTTACGTAAATATCATAAAAAGATGGATTGGAATGTTCCTATTGAGTGTGATGCTGAATATGGGCATAGCTGGGATGTAGATTATAATGTTACAGACAAAAAATTTCCAGCGGCTTACACCCATATCCCGGGCTGGGAGTCTTATGTACCCTCAGATTTTGATATGAAGACTGTAAAGAATCTTTATCAGGCTTTTATATCGGGGGATGATGTTAGAAAAGAAAAAGCCAAGAATTGGATTACTGAAATATTGCATTCAAAAGTGCAACAATCAGTGAAGACTTTATTTGAGTCTAAGGATCCAGTAAAGATTAAAAACCAACTTATCGCCGTACTACAGTTACATGAATATTGGATGATTGATTGGACGCCAGATGAGGATGAAGCTAAACTTGAGACCCTAGAGCGGTACGAACAAAGAATGGGATTTTCACCTGACGATAGAGACAAAAGTTGTCCGGAGTTTGGTTATATGGGGGCTATTCCACTTTCTGCCCCTGTGATTCGCCCTGATGTACATACGCTAACTTGTGAATCAGAATCTTCTTCTGAGCAGGAACTAGTATTGGCAAATGCTTACGGAGCACCTTAATATATGAGAATTTTGGTAGCTTGTGAGTATTCCGGGGTTGTACGAGAGGCATTCAAAGCATTGGGTCATGATGCTTGGAGTTGTGATATTTTGCCTACGGAAATACCGGGGCAACATTACGAATGCCCAGTAGAGGAAGTATTGAATCTCGGATGGGATTTGATGATAGCGCATCCTCCGTGTACATACTTGTGTAGCAGCGGGTTACATTGGAATAAGCGTATACCAGGGCGAGCAGAAAAAACAGAAGAAGCCTTGAAGTTTGTCCAATTGCTAATGAACGCTCCTATTGAAAAAATAGCGTTAGAGAATCCTATCGGTTGTATCTCTTCCCGAATTAGAAAACCAGATCAAGTGATTCAACCATGGCAATACGGTCACCCGGAGTCTAAACAAACAGCGTTATGGCTTAAAAATTTATCACCTCTTCAGCCTACTAACATATTGGAACCTCCAGCTTATCAAAAGAATGGTAAACCTCAGTGGAACAATCAAACACCGACTGGTCAAAATAAGTTAGGACCATCACCCACCCGCGGTCTGGAGCGCAGCCGTACATACACAGGAATAGGAACAGCTATGGCTTTGCAATGGGGATCAGATGGCAGATGAAACTAAAAAACAGTGTCCTCAATGTAATGGACAAATTGATTTTTTTGGGTCATGTAGAAAATGCGGTAGGCAGTGGTCTGAAGATTTAGAGTTGGGGGAGAAAGCTTTTGGTTTACCTGAAGGTGAACAGTATAAGTCTGTCGTTAAAAAAATAGGCACACACATTCCTCGTAAGAATCGTTTTACCAAATCAAAAGGAGCGCTTGCTGGTAAAGATTTTAAAACTTTTGCACCTGAAGTACCGCCAAAATATCAAAATTGGCAGATTAACGCTGATTATGATGATGTTACAGAGATCGTAAAAAAACGAGCTTTGATGCGGTTGGATTCCCGTAAACTTTACTCCGCTTTGGGGTTATCTATAAGAGCTTCCGACTGCCAAAAAGCTACTCTTTCATCTTTATCTCGAATGTGGGAATTTCTGGATGAAGAAGAGAAAAAAATCCTTTCCCCTACAATGGAGCGTCTTAAGATTACTCTAGGTGAAATTCAAAAAGTATGCGAGAAAAAAATCATCGAAACATCTGAAATGGAAAAAGCTCTAGAAAAAGCTCGAATGTCTGCTCGTAAAGCAAGAATTCGTATTACAGCTGATGAACAAAAAGCTCAAATAGCCGCTAAACAAATTATCCCCGGGGAAGATACTGAAGGTTTGAGTGACCCAGAACCGCAGTTTATTTCACCATCCGCATTACTTGAGCAAGCTAAAGAAAAACTCATCGCCTTAGATAAAGAGAAAAATCTCAAAAAAGGGCATATCAAGCAAGATGAATCAGAAGAATAAATTATCCAAGGACTGGTGGCTAGCTCAACGATGGGATAAGTTAAAACTTGACCCCAATCAACAAATGCCAGATAAATGGTCAGAAGGTAGTGGGTTAAAATTAAGGTTTTTATGTGAGTGCGGTCGTATATCATTTACATCATTTGGCAGCGCTATAAAATCTACGAGTTGCGGGAAGTGTACATTCAAATCTAAAGAATATTGGCTTTCTCAAAAATGGGGCAAAGTTAAAATTGATCCTACGCAATTACTACCCAATGAGTGGGGACCCAGCAGCGGTAGAAAAATTATATATTTATGTGACTGCGGAAAAACTATTAAAGCAAATATGTGCAGGACTCTACAATCTTGCGGAAAATGCTCATTTCTTCCCAAGGAACATTGGCTAAGTTTGAAATATGGAGAATTAAGTTTGATTTCTGACCAAGAATTACCCGATGAATGGGGGCCTAACTCTAATTATAGATTTGAATATTTATGCTCCTGCGGCAAAACTACAAAAACAATGTTTGAAAATGTAAGCACTGGACATTCAGTGTCTTGCGGTAAATGCACAGCAAAACCTTTATCTTGGTGGCTGGAGCAAAAATGGGGGAAATTAAGGATGGATTCAAGCCAAGAATTACTTGGACAAGCAGCCCCAAAAACAAATATAAAATTATGGTTTTTATGCGATTGTGGCAATAAAACACATGCTCTCATTTCCAATGTAACTACGGGGCGTACAAAATCGTGTGATAAGTGTAATTATAAGCCTAAAGAGTATTGGTTAGCACAACGATGGGATAAATTAATAATTGACCCAAATCAAATACTTCCAGATGAGTGGGGACTACAATCTGAAATTAAAGTAAGGTGTATTTGTGACTGTGGGACTATTAGAAATTTTATTTTTTATTATATTAATAACGGAACTACTAATTCCTGCGGTCAGTGTTCTTGGATGAGTAAAGAGCACTGGCTAAAACAAAAATGGGGTAAATTAGTGATTGATATAAATCAAAAACTATTAGATAACTGGGGTTCTTCTGTAGACTATTTACTGAAATTTAATTGCGATTGTGGGGGCAATATAATTTTACCTTTTGGTAGAGTAAATAGAGGTAGTACTAAATCTTGTGGGTGCCTTCGAATAGGTCAAAATGAATTTTCCGCTGAAAATGAAATTAGAAAATTTGTAATGTCATTAGCATCGGACACATTTTCTACATCTTATAAAATCCCAAATTCTCGTAAAACATACGATGTTTACGTTCCTTCAAAAAAATTAGCTATAGAATTTCATGGTCTTATCTGGCATGGAGAAAAATTTTCAACAAAGGGGAGTAAAAAAAATGATTTTGATAAATATATTCTCAGCAGGCAGAGAGGTGATAGATTAATACAGATTTATGCGGATGAATGGAAAAATAAACAATCAATAATAAAAAACATGATTGAAAATATACTATCTCCCCTTAAAGGTAGAAGAATTTCCCCGAAATATACGGTAGAAAATATTACTTCAATGGTAACTAGGGATTTTCTTGACCGAAGTCATTACCTTGGAGCCGCTTCTGGGTGTCTTACCGTTATAGCTAAACATCATGATCAAATAGTAGGAGTATGGGTCTTTATGAAGCGGGAAGAAGGTACTGTGTTATGGCATAGAGCCTGCTGGGATCATCAGTATAAAGCTTGGAACCCGCATGAGAAAGCTTTAAATATAGCGTTACCTTTATTAAAAGCTATGGGATTTACTCGTATTATCACTTTTTCTGATAATAGATTTCATACGGGAAATCTATATGAAAAGTTAGGGTTTGTTTTTGAAAAAAATTTAGATCCTGAATACAGTTATACAAATGGTAATAGCAGAGTGTCCAAATACACAATGAGAGTAGAAGCGGGGCGTAACGAAAAACTTGAAGCTGAAGCCAAGGGCTGGTACAGGATTTGGGATAGCGGGAAAAAGAGGTACAGTTTATCTCTGGAATAAAGCTATCTTTCAGTTATATTTATAGAGAAATTTTATGGCGGATGAGAAAAAAGAATCAAAAAGACAGCGTAACGGAAACGCTACAGTCAAAAAAACAACTGAAACTCGCAAAGTAGCGAAAGTCGGAAAGCAAGAATACGCCAGCGCCGGTAGATATACTACCTTAAGTTCTGATGGACGGACTATTACTGATGATGTAGCATATCGTAACAAACTCCGATCTTTTCGTGGCTTGGCCGATAGTTTATTGGGAGATGACCCAACCATTCAAACCGGCAAAACCGCAGGAGGTATGTTTGGTGGGGATAGTGGAGTTGGTTATGCCGACATTGCAGACTCAAATAACATCGGGTATTACTCATATGAATTCCCTGTTGATGCGCTTGAGCTTCCCGCGTCTAGAGCTGAAGAACTTCGATTCTATAGATTAGCTTATGATCGTGACCCTATTGTAGGGCGAGCAATTGATTTACACACTGAACTACCTCTCTCCAAAATGGAATTAAGTAAACCCAAATGTTCATCAGAAGAATATGCAGATTTTGTATTTGATGAATTTCAGCGTTTTGTGGGTAAGACAAAACTATTCCAAGTACTTATTGATTTGGTTCGTGAATATTGGACAATTGGTGAAGCATTTTTGTTCATTGAAAAGCTTGGCAATATAGAACCCTGCAAAGAAGCTCAAAAACTAATGGAGAAAGATGATAAAGGGGATGGAACAGAACCTGGAAAAGAATCCGAATTCCACGGTCCTTTGGGCGGTACATCCGATCGTATTTTAGAGTATTTACAACCAGAAAAAACATCTGCCTGGGTGAATAAGAAAAGTCTTATATTAGATGAACTTAAAAATGCAGGTATTAAGTTTGATTTTTGGGAAGATAGTAAAAAAGTTGCCCGTGAAATAGAGTCAAAGAAAGCTGCTCTTAACGCTAAAACCCGCAAAATCGCTAAAGTAGCAGGAGTTCCAGCTGTCACTTTGGCAAAAATGATTATAGCGGCGGACACCCTGCACCAATTAAATAAAAACTCCAAACAATCACTAGAGGCTAATGAAAAACTGGCTAAACTTTTAAGTAGAATTGACGCAGATGAAAGTTTAAACGCCCCCCTTCAAATTACAGCAGAAATGTCCAAGGTTGCAGTACCCCCAGCCCCGGCTGCTCCGGGGGTTCCAGCAGGAGATGCGGGCGCTGGGACGCCCCCAGGGGCTGATACAGGGGTTCCTACAGACCCAGCAGCACCCGGCGCACCCGGAACTCCAGGCACTGACCCGGGCGCTCCTTTGGGAGACCCCGGTTTAGGGGATATCGCTGGGGCAGATGAAGGTATGGGCGGCGGTATGCCTCCCATGGGTGGTGGAGGCGGGGGAGGCGGTATGGGTATTCCCGGTGAAATGGCCGGTGAGGCACAAAACGCTATTGCAGCCGGTGTTTCTATTACCGCGCAACGAGAACTGATGGAAATGAAACATCTTCTTCGTTTACTGGAGAAGAAGAAAGAATTGTTAGAGGATTTAAAAGAAATTCGAGAGAAGAAACGCGAAGAATTAGAGCTTTTCTCCCATGTGACCAACAAGGATTATGATGGTCCAGCTCGTTGTCAGATTCTACCCCCAGAACAAATGGAAATAGTAAACGAGGGGCAGATGGAAGACGGTCCTACGATTTATTACAAACCACCAGAGGCACAAAAACAGTCTTATTTGGAAGATCCCGATGTACCATCGGATGTGAAAGAGAAAATCCAAACTGAAGGTAAGATCCCACTAAATCAAGATCCTATGAAGGGAAGTTATGTAATTCACTTCGCCCGTAAAAAGAGTGGATATGAACTTCACGGGCGATCTATTTTACAACGCTGCATTCGTACGGTTATTTATCGAGAAAAATTAAGACAGGTACAAAGTACTTTAGCTTCTCGTAACATGACGCCTAAAACCATGGTAATTGCTCCTGGTATTCCAATATCGGAAGTAATGGCTTTGCGTGCTCATATTGATGAAGCGAAGGCAGACCCAGATTATAGCGTAGTCTTGAACTATGAAGCCCGCTGGGATGAAATTGGTTCTGAAGGACGTTTGCTTGTGCTTGATGGGGAATATCAACATACAAACTCTGACCTAGCTATTGGTTTGGGGTTATCGCCAGAAATTCTTATCGGTGAGGGTATGTACAGTGGAAATAAAGTACAACTGGAAATCATGAATATCTCTTATCTACAATTCCGTGATTTGCTCACTACGATCATTGAAGATAATATTTTTAAACCAATTGCAATGGAGAAAGGTTTTTATGAAATGGATAAATATGGGCGTCCTCGTTGGATTTATCCTAAAGTTGAATTCTCCCGTATGGCGTTAAGAGATAGCGGCGACCTCTACGATATGCTTTTTAATCTTTATGCAAAAGGAAGTCTGCCTGTAGACATTATTTACGAATTTTTGTCTATCGATCCAGAAGATGCTACTCGTAAATTAGAAGATAATTTGTTTACTGTAAAGGATAGTAAATTCAACGAAATGCTTTCGAATCTATACAGTAGCGTTGGTGAATGGATGATGGCCAATACAGACTTAGGTAAGAAACTTACCAAGGGATTACAACTCAGTGAAGTTGATCACGCTGAGGATGATAGTGAAATAGAAGGATCTGGTGAGGGAGTATGATGGATGAAGGCTTATCAAACGCTCCGAAACAAACCCGAAAAAAGCGCGTGGTTCGGAACGGTCATCCGTCGAATAAGCTTGTCCTGAGTGCCTTTTCAGAGACAAATAACCGAGCCTTCCCAGAGATTCTCCAATTGTACGTGGACGCTAAAAGTGTCGTTGCTGACGTGACCTATGGTAAGGGCGTCTTTTGGAAGAATATTCCGAAGGATAAATACGTCTTGAAGGCGACCGATATTCGGGATGGCATTGATTGCCGGAAGTTGCCTTACAAGGACGGCGAGATAGATTGTGTTGTGTTTGATCCACCCTACATGCATACTCCTGGAGGTACGGCTCACTCGTCCCACACTCCATTTGAGAGTCACTATAGGAATAATGGCACTGGTAACGGTACGGCCAGCAAATACCATGAAGCCGTCCTTGACCTGTATAAAGAGGGCGGCAGAGAAGCGTATCGAGTTTTACGGAAACAGGGAGTCTTGATCGTAAAATGCCAAGATGAGGTATGCGCCAACCGCCAACGGTTTACGCATGTTGAAATCATGCAAATGTACAAAGAACTCGGATTCGTAGCGGAAGATTTGTTTGTAATAGTCCGCAACAATCGCCCGGGAGTTAGCCGCATGGTTCGCCAAGTTCACGCCCGTAAGAACCATTCCTATTTTTTGGTCTTCTGGAAAAACGGATCCGGTACAGGAAGATGGGAACCCCCAAAGTGAGTTCCATTGAACTGCCATAAACCAGTTTTTCATTATTAGGTAGAGGAAATTTCATTTAATGATCACCGCACTTGACACCCAAAACTGGTCATCTGAACTTGTTACAGGGAACGCTGAGTTTATTCAGCTCCCTAATGGTAATATTTGGGATGGATCTCCCACACTTTATATCATAAGCAATGTTCGAACAGATAATTCTTTTGTTGTTTTAAAAGCGAATCCATCTCCTCCAACTCCAGGATACGGTTCTTCTTTTACTTCTGTAGCATCTTATACATTTCCTCAACCAAATATTTCGTTTGATCCGGTTGCAGCTTTCGACAATACTACGGGTTATATTCATATTGTAGGAATGAGGAATACTCCAACTTTAGAGGCTCCGTTTTACAACCCAAATCAAGTAGACTTGATAAAATTTACTTATCATGTGGGGACAGGTACGCTATTAGGACCAATTGTTTTAAACACGGGGTCTAGAATTCGAGGAGCTTACGATGCTGTTGTACTGGCAAATACAGATTATGCAGTAGCTGTTTGCCTGGTCAACGACATAACTTTAGGAGAAAGTTTAGAGGTATTGGAGCTAACATCATCCG
>Ga0302186_10000963_pt1 | contig 24811 bp, 20 predicted proteins | sample II_Bog_E1_2_FD_198782 | JGI IMG/M metagenome (GOLD analysis project Ga0302186, IMG submission 198782) | Peat permafrost microbial communities from Stordalen Mire near Abisko, Sweden - II_Bog_E1_1 | ecosystem: Environmental > Terrestrial > Soil > Wetlands > Peat | place: Sweden: Abisko...
ATCCTTCGATATCAAAAAAAATGTCTAATGGCGAATGTAGTGGTAATAGCGCTAATCCTTGTTTTTTATTTACTTCCGCATCACGGATCTGAAATAAAGGCGGGTATTTACCAAAGCTATCTTTTTGAATTTTAGCTTGCGCTTTTAATCTTGTTAATACCTTTATATTTATTCCTGGTATTCTAACATTTTCACTAGCCACTAATTGTTCCATTGTTTGGATCCCATATTTATTCAACTTCTTAACCTGACTTCTAGTAATATTTGCTATTTGTGACAAGTGATCAAGTTCCAGTAACAATGATTCAACATAGTTGCTCCATCGTCCCCAACTTTTTGAATCTGTCGGATCAGGTCGAACACTGGGGTTAAAATTATTATGTGCTAACAGAAATGAATTCTTTAATTGTTGATAATAATAAAAAAAATTATTAGTTTTTAATTGTACTTGTTCATTATTGCCTAATATAATGCTTATGTTTTTTGGAAGACAACCTTGTAGCTCTTCAAGCATTTCTGCATAACAACATAACTGCATTATAAAGTTAGGTTTAACTGTTTTGGATAATTTTGTATCCCAAATTTCATAATGGTAATTTCCCAGCATGCTCTCTCCAAGAACCTTCACTAAAAAATCAGCGCGCCCGTGAAATGGTCGTTTACTTAAACTAGCCTGAAAAATAACATCAACTCCAGATTGCATGGCATTTATAGTATTTTCTAGCGCAAAATTTATATTAGTATTAGATAGATCTGCTATACTTAAACCTTTGGCTTTTAGCTTGGTTAAAGTTGCTAGCTCATGAACATTACCTTTTGTCTGTAATAATTGCATCATTACATCCGGTTGATCTGGCTCAGGAGTTGTTTTTGGATCTAAGATTGCATAATGTTCCATCCACGACGCAAAAGCACTTTCCATATAAAGCGTTAGATCTGAAGGAGAAAATATTAAAGTACCGTTATTATAGTTCATTTAATTTTTATATATGGGCTCCATAGTGGATTATGTTTTGGTTAAATCACGATTTTTATATAATTTTTCTTTACATGTTAAGTAAACCTTACTGAATCTCTAAATGTTCTATATAACTTATTATTATTTCTTTGTGGAAGTAATTAATTTGATTTTCATTACATCGACACACATCCAAAGCATGTCTGGCTAATGTTTCCAAAAAATTAATTAAACTTCTAGTAGCTTGATTGTTAACTTTAGAATTATCATCTAATAATTTTATAATTTCTTGTTTTAAATGTGAGATCGTTTTGGTTATCTCAATAAGTTTTTCCGCTCTTCTAGTGCAAGCCTCATCACTATCAATATACAGATGCGATACCATTAACATAGGTTTGAGATCTCTTACCCTAGTCACAACCTCCAAATATTCTATATTAGCTATTATTGATTTTTTTTTGATCTGCTCTTCATTTTCATTTAGATCTTTTCTAATGTTTGCATTTTGATCTTCATTAATTCGGCACGTACTCCACATGTGTTGTGCTAATATTCCCAAAAAATTAATTACACATCTAACAGCTTGAGTGCTAATTTCAGAATTATCATTTAATAATTTTATAATTTCATGCTTTAAATATGGGGTTATTTTGCTTATCTCAATAAGTTTTTCTGCTCTTTTGTTGCGAGACTCATCATTATCAATATGCGTTACCACCAAATTAGGTGCGCTGCTTATTGTACTAACCATATCTTTTTCCTCATTATCTAGATCTAGAACTCTAATGTTTAATTTATATAACTTCATATTACGGCGCTGTCAAATCAATTATGTTTTAGTTAAATTACGATCCTTATAATAGTGTCTGGTTTGGAATGTTGAAATTTCTTTTTTTCTTCATGATTATGATCGGATTGTTTTTAGTTACAATTGGTTTTGAACTAAAAGCTGCTGTCTTGGTATTTTTTGGTTGTTTACACTTTGCTTCATTTTTAACATTATGATTAGGTTTTATGATCTCCTTAGACTTTTCTGCCTTTTGAAGTAGCCGGCTTAATCTTACTGCCTTTTCTTTTTTGTATTGCTCCAGCTCACCCTCATCTAAATCCCAGATGATTGTTTTAAAAATTATTTTAGCATTAAACCGCTCTTCCGGTGAAACTATGCCTACTTCATTACCATCTAAATCGACTCGCATGGCATTAGGAGTAATTAAAGCTATTCTATAAAAAATCGAATTAGTATACACGTTCATAAAAAGTTTAACTGATCTCTTACTTGGTGCTCGAGGTAATCCACCCAGTCTTGCCATGAGATCATGAAAAATGCCAATCTTTAAAGGCTTTTCAATCCCTGGATCAAAGAAACATTTTGGAAATGTTTCCTTTAATTCTTTCCTTAGTTTTAAAAAATCTTGGTAAAGATTTTGATTAAATTTTATTTTCATACAACCCTCATTAACCAAATACCATCATTTCATAATAACCTAAAAAATAACTCAATCCTTTACTGACACAAAATTTCAATTGTTACAAAGGAGCAAATTAAAAAATAGCTTAACCATCTATATGCTCTTCACATGTTTTAATACCATCCTACAAAGTACCTTCTAATTCACCATTTAAGAAAACACAAGGTTGATACGTTTCATTGCTGTAAGTTAAAGAAAGCTAGACTCCACACATTATTATCCCTAAAGTAACGTAAGCGACCTAATGGAAATTCCCTATCATCGCCATTTTTTAAAAAACTAAAGTAACAGAATTGCTTTTTAAAGCGAAGTGGGGATCCTACGAAATGTCCCAAATTTCGCACATGGTTAGTCATTTGAATACCTTGGTGCAATGTTCCATGAGTTGATCAACATTTTTATAAATTCTCATAATTCCGTATTTTAATACAATTAACTTGATATTTCCTGTTAATTTATCAAAATAAAATTTCGTAAAAAGCAATTCTTCTTTTTCAATATTATAACAACATTTAATAGTAAAACACTATTGATCTTTGTGATAATTCAAATATTCGTCTGGCGATAATATTGGGATCTTTAAATTAGTATGAGTACAAGACATCCAATAAGGTCCAGCCAATTTCATGAAGTTATCATAATTTGTTATACCATTATTGCTATTAGCAAATAATTTTAATTTATTCTCTACCATACCCACTAATTGTAATTTAGCTGTAGCAGGATAACTGCAAGCATCATGGATCGTAAAATTATTCCCTAAATAGGAAATGATCCTAGTTAAAAAAATTTCTCCTGGTTCATAGTACGGTACACTTCTAACTGTAGTTACAATTTGATTAGTAAATAATTCCCTATACTTAGTTGTATGGTTAGTGCTAGCAATTTCTTGATATAGTCCTAGTCTACTATTCTTCATAATAGTAACAAAATTTTTTACATGAACATAATCTTCCGGAAATTCATTTATTTCTAAACAAAAATTCATATAATGATCTAAAAAGACTTCTTTAGTTATTAAATTTAAAGGAAAATCACAAAATATCCAACAATGCACTAACCATTCATTGTAATATTTTGTTTCCAAAAATAACGAAGATAATTGTTTCCAGCATTTACTGAGAGAAGGAAATTTATTCTCTACAATACAACAGCTACCATAAAATAATAAACAATGAAGCAGTCTATAGAATATCTTAAATCCAGGGGGACCAGTAAGATCATTATTAATATGTTCTAGAATTTTATAAAAATTTTTAAAATTTTTATAATCTTCAAATGATAATTTTTTAAGATCAATTCCTGGTGGTAATATTTTTTTCCAATTCATAAATTATTACTCTAAATTATACTCGTATAACACTTGCCACTAGATCTTCTATCTCAGCAAACACCCCATATTTTGAATTACCTCGTTACAGACCTTCTAATGATTCTGACACTATTTTTTCTTTTAAAAAATAGTATTGTAAGTGTATTTTTGCAAGACTTATAGCCCTTAACGCGCATTGTTTAAGATTGGCTATGTTTTTACTCTTTACATAAACTTCAGAGCTTTTCATTATAGATCTGCCTTAGCAAACGTCGTCCTGTGATCATATAACATTTGTTCAGATATTATTTTATTACATAAAATTTCACTTTCTGTATACATATTTTCAAGGTTGCTGATTATGGCGGATAAGCTTGCAACTAATTGTATCAACTCCCTATATGATAATTCGGTTAATTTATTTAAAATAATCCCTTGTTTTTCAATTACAGCTACTTTTAGCTCACTAAAATCAGCCATTATATTATCCTACTATTGTTTAAACTCTTGGACATATTGTACAAAACACACTTTCATATAAACACATTACCCTTATTTAATATCTTGTTCAACTCAAATAAACAATACCACCTGAACCTTACAATAACTATTTTAACTTTTAACAAAACCAAAGAACAACTGTCAATATAAGCTTTAACATCGCTCTATATAATCCCTGCGCCATCTCTAAAAGAATAATCTAACGATCTATTATCAAATTATCCTGACTGAATTGTAAATAAGCTTTTTTAGCCTGCAAATAGTTTGCTTTATTTACAAATCCAAGAAATGTGGCAACTCTTTCAATTGCTGTACTAACAAAGTTTGGATCAAGTTTCATAGTGGAATAATAATCAATGTTATTTTTAGTTGGTAATTTAAAATCATTACATTGACCAGTTCTATTTTTTATTAAATTTTCTAACCGCAACCCAATAGCTACTAATTCAACAATTAAAAACTTATTAGGGTTATAAAAAAAAGGTATGCTTAAGAAGAATGTCTCTAAATCTAAGATCAGGACTTTAAGATTACCGTTTTTTTGTGCTTGCAATTGGATCAACCCAGAGATCAACACCAGATCAGTACCAATGATTATCGGACGATCTAGTGTACAAGAAATATATGGCGGATCTGCAATAATAATGCGATTTTTCGCTACTTTGCGAAACATAAAATTACCTGAACTTCTTTCTTTCATATATTTGTTAAGTTTTTTTTCGTGGGGCAATAGCTTCTCAATACTAACTTTAGAGTGTTTTTCAATTAACAATGCTAGCTCATATGGGATGTTCATCCTTACTTGCTTCATCCACCTATAAATAGTTGATGGGGAAACTTTAATTAATAAAGCCAATGCTTTTACTCCTCCACAAGCAGAAGCTGCTTTCAGCAAAGCTGCATTACGTATTTCCCCGCTATTTTTTCTACTATTTAAAGAATTGCAATCCATTTTCATACAATCAACCATAACTGTCATTTTTTTTCAATTCATAAAAATCATGCATATTCTTATCAATCTGATCTCTCATTCTGATTAGTGGATCAGCTACTATTTCACAAAACGTATCTTTACTTATACTATACTAAGTGATCAGCATGCATCAACTTTTCATTATTTTTTTCATAAAATTATATCTTCCTTAAATTTTATGTTAGTAAAATCATTAATTTTATTTGTAGTATGTTTTTCTTCCTCTTTCTTAAAATAATTTTAAAATTGTTATGAATTACTCCCGCCTAAAGGCGTGAGTTTCAATTCACGCTTGCAAAGGCTAGTTCATACTTTAATCCATCACAATTAATAAAATCTCTAACCATCTTGTCATTATTAACTAAACAATTAATGTAATAACTTCCTGTTAATTCCATATATAAAAAATATTTTATGCCTAGTTTATTTAAAGAAGCAGTAACTTCCATAGTGTCTCTAATAAATTTATAAGAGGAAGATTTTTCATAATCACGTATCGATATAACCATAGATCCTCATATTATTAAAAATTCAGTTATGATTTTCAGCAAAATCCATTTATCTGCTATGTGCATTATCAAGTAAAAAATTTCAAAACACTAATTTCAAACAAACACACTCCTCTTTGCCTTATAGCTTCAACTGCAAGACAGCCAAATTACAAATTTGTTAACCATTCTTTCGTTCTTTTTTTTTTCAAAAAAACTTATACAATAGTCACCGCCATGGTATTATTTGTTGTTACATCACAGGCGGGAACGCCAATGACTGTGACGTGGCGACTAATAAGTCGCCTGTTTTAAATCACGTCTACAAATATCCTGGGGTTTGGGGCAAAGCCCCAATAATTTTTATATAAACATCTAATGCTATTTTGTTGTACACATCCACTACAGCCTTAAACATTATAAGACCAATCTGCTATTCGTGGTCATTTCCGTAAAAACGCGCACAAGTTGTTCATTCGATAAATAAAGTGCACGCCCCAAACTTTATAACGTGGTACTTTTCAGCCCACAGAAAAAAGACGAGGTCATGCAGAAATCCGATGTTTAACAACAACATTTACATTTTCTGTTTTTAAAAAATTTATCTTATAAACCTCCTCTTTTTTTAAACACACTCTTACCCTTCCTGCTAATCTTCTAGCAACTCCAACTATCGCTTTTTTAGCACCTCTAGTTTTTTTTATTCTTTCATAAACCTTCATTAAATCAAGATCTTTTCTAATCGCTATCCAAGCAGATTCAACAAATATACGTCTTAACACTGCGCGACCTTGACGACTTATATGGCCATATCGAACATTTTCGCCAGAAGAATATTCTGTAGGTGTCATACCTAAATAATTAAATAATTTTTTCTCATTTGAAAATTGACTCATATCACCCAATTCATCTTTTAATTTTAATGCAGTAATATCTCCAATCCCAGGTACACTTTTATATATTGACAATAATTTATTTTCTTCTTCTGATTGCATTGCTAACAACTCCTTTTTTATTCTAAATAAATCACTCGTAAATATCAACCATTGATTAGCATAATTTTTAATGGTGTAATAAAATCCTATTGGGTAATTTAATTCTTTTACTTGTTTTACTTTTGCATTTACCCATTTTTTTCTCAGAACAGTATCATCTGTATCACCAATCAATCCTTGAGTAAATAATAAAGATTTTAATTTCTGCCCAATTTGGTGTCTTAATTTAACAATACTATCTCGCAATCTAGTTGTGGTGCGTTTCGATTCCTGTTCTAACGTTGGAATATAAATACACTTTAAACGTCCGGCTGCTAATTGAGTTGCTATTTTTTTAGCATCTCGTTTATCAGTTTTTACTCTATCTCTTGAAGCTACTTCTATTGAACCAGCATTAACAACAATATTTTTAATACCTGCTTTAGTTAATTCTCTATGTAGATGAAATCCTGAAAACCCAGCTTCATATGCTGTTTCAATTTCGGAATTAGAAAAATTATTTTTAATATAAGCAATTAATACTTTTGGATTAGCTACCATGCTATCTTTTTTTACAATATATCCTTCACTAACACTAACACAAACACAAACATATGTTTTTTTATGAACATCTATACCCATATAAACTTGTTTTCCCGTATAATCATAATTACCCATAACACTATCTCCTCAATATAGGTTGTTGAAACCTTTATCTTAAGAAATTAGTGTTGTGGGCTTCTACCATATTTCTAGCAATTATAGCTAGTGGTTAAATGCAACATAGCAACTTTATAATTATTTTTGCTCTACAACAAAATTTTACTGATTACTGATTACTGATTACTGATTACTGATTACTGATTACTGATTACTGATTACTGATTACTGATTACTGATTTTTGTAATAATTCTCCGTGGTATAAGATCTTTTTACTATATTTATTTTGGTAGCGTCAAGCTTTTAAAATTTAATGATATTTTTACTACTTTATACAATGAATATATCTTTGCTACTGCATTAATATGTCTTCTACAAACCTAATTAATCGTGTTTCTATATTATTATTTTTCGCTGTAATTTTCTGCATTGGATTTATTTAAGAGTTAGCCATTCTAGGCTGAAGCGTGGCTTGCGGTATTTGATGTTGATATCGTATCAAAGATTGTTGGCTAAAATCTAATAAATCGTTAGTTTGAGATTGAAGTTTTTTAATTTCATAACAGGTAACAACATCGGAGAGATCAACATTAAGCTCATTATATCGCTCCTTAATTGATTGTACGGTAGCTTTCATTTCTATTTGAACTTGTTCTATATTATTTACTGCCGGTTGAGCAATTAAAAACTGCTCCAATAACTCCATTTCTTTAACCAAAATTAAAACAGCATTTCGAACCAAATTAATCTCGGCTACTTCATTGCTATGATTCATTAAGGCTGCGGCATGGACTTCTTGATTTAACGATTTATCATAAATATTATTGCCAAAATTTAATGACTGGTTATTAGAAACAACTGTAGCACGAGAACCAACAAATTGATCTAGCTGTTCTTGTAAATAATGTTGATCAATGACTTTTAATCTAGCTTCTGTCGTTAAAATCTTAATGTTTTCTATAAAATGTAGTAGCTTAATTCTATTAATTTGCATGGTTTTATAAATTTGTATTTTTTCTTTTTTAGTTAATCTATAATCGTTAAGTTGTTGGCTTTGTTGTTTGATTTGCTCTATTAAATTATTAATAGCCCCTATAACAAGCTCAACATAATCTTGAGTAATAACTACATTTGTTAAATTTACAGCATTATTTAAATTTATTTTTACTTTTTCTAAAATTTGAGCCTGATCATTAGTTTCTAAAACCAATTGTTCTGCTGCTTTTAAAAGAAAATGGCTTTGTTTACTATTCAAGCAAGGTTTAACTACATATTTAAGAAAAACATTAAACAACTGCTCTTCTCTTAATTGACCGTTCTTTAATTGTTGCAATTTACTTCGATAAATACTTTTAGCAGATTTACCTACAAATAAAGTGCTATAGATACTAGCCTTGCTTTCTTTAACATTTAAATCTACCCCTGGATTAAAAATTACTACTGTTTGATGAAACAAATCTATAAATTGATTTAAAAACCTACTATATTTTACCTTAAATAACTTTAATACAATGCTTGCACTTGATTGTATTATATTAATTAAGGTATTTATTGCTGGTAAAAGTTTAGACTTACTAGCTTTACTAACAAATTTACATATTTTTAAGATATCTTGTAACTTTCCTTCTTCTAAAACCTTGCGCCAAGCTATTAGTTCTTTTTGAGTTTGTGGCAAGTCTTCTAAAATATCTGCTTCAATTATTGGAGTATTTTTTCTGGCACATAATTTTTGGATCCATAACTCTTTAAGAAATTGATGTTCCCAAATTATTTTAAGGATTTCTTCTTTAAGTTGTTGATCTTTAACCTTAGTTAATTGCTGAAGCTTTTTTTTAAACGACAACATATTTTTTACCTAATTCCGGCTCAATACCTCGAACTTGTTGCAAAACTATATTCAACTTATTCATATTTACATTATAATTGTTTAATATTTATTAATATTGCTTTTAATATCCAACCAAGTTTTAAATTAACTCACAATGTATAAAAATGCAATACGCATCGTAATTGTTATTGTCGCTTTCAAAAATAATTCTTAACTGCGAATAAAATTTCTGTTGCTGAAAAAAATAACCACCATTAGTTTTTAGGTAAGAAAATTTTAAAAACTTATAATTGGTTACACAAAAACCAGATTATAAATACCCGCTTAAGATCTAACTGCCGAAATTTTCAATTTTATAAATTAAAAACTAGCAATGAGTTGTTAATTAATTTTGGCTAAAAATATCCCTATTTCATAATGCTTATCATTCTGAATAATTCTTAATAAATTAATCAAATTTATAAGCAATTTCAAAATCAGTACCTCTAAAAGCAATCCCAACTTTTAATAAACTATACCCTCTTTCTTTATAACTTTTACCATAATGGTTATCGTCAATTTGCTGTAACGCACGTTCTTTGGCTATCACCATTAATTTTGCTTTTTTCTCAACTACTATTTTTAACTCTATAATTACACATAATTTTCGATCATTATTAATTACTAGTAGATCTGGCCTAGTTCTTCCTAAACTTACTCCTTCTGGCTCGGCTATTACTTCATAACTATCATTGCCGGTATTTATGCAACGCAACTCTGCCATAATTAAAAAATGATAAACAAACTCCTTTAAACTTATAACTTCTAATTGCTTAGCAGCTTTTCCGCCACCACCAAAAATTCTAGCACTATAAGCTGGATCAGCTAAAACTTCTCGCAAGGTTTCTTCAAACCCTACCATATTACCAACCAATAATGCATTAGCTATATCACCCAATCGAGGATTTTCCTTAACCCACACATCAATCTGTTCTTTAATTAAAATTTTAACTTCTTCATTTGGGATCCGCAATTGTAGATCTGGATGAGTACCAGCTAAAGTTAAATAACCAGTATGAAGCAATAAACTCCAAATAATTGCTGGATTATTGTTAATTTGATCTAGAGATATTTGACTTTGTATTGGGCCAGGCAAGCTTATAAAACCTCTTTTTAATAAAACTCCTATCTCTTCTCTAGCTCTAACTGGTAATTTTTCTATTAATAAATTTTTAACTATATAAGGGTTACCGCTATTTGCCCAATATGTTTGTAAGAGACCTTCATTTTCTATACATTGCATTATTGACCAAGGATTGTAAATAGTAACACCACCCATCAAATAACCATTATACCAATTTTTTATATCTTGTTGATTACTTATATTAGCTTTAGCTAATAACTCACTAACTTCTTGTTCAGTAAATCCGTAATACTCACTAAATCTAGAATCTAACAAAGTATATTCACTTAAATTGTTTAATCCAGAAAATATATTAGCTTTAGCAACTCTTAAAACCCCAGTAACTAAACCTTTTTCTAAATTTCTATTACCCTTTAAACAAGAACCAAATAAACCACTAAAAAATTTGGTTAATTTAACAATTAATTCTGGGTTATTCATGGCTCCATTAATGGCATTATCATATTCATCTATTAAAATAAATACTTTTTTATGATGGTATTTATTTAACAGTTCGCTTAATAATTTAATAGATTTCTTTAATTCTGCTAAATTACTTTTTTTATCCATAATGTTAATAAATGCATTTTGATATTTATTAAAATTAGCTTTCCCAAATTTAAAATTAGGAGATTCATCTTGCAATGCATGTAATATATATTCGTGATCTGAGTATAAATCACTTATAATGTCTTCAATACTTTCTTTGATCTCATCAAAAGTTTCTCCTTCTAAATCTTTAAAAGTAACCAAGATAACTGAATTAGTTCCAAAATATTTTTGATATTTAAAATCAGATAAAAATTGATTAATTTTTAAATTGCTAAATAAATCTTTAGTAGGGAACCCCTCTACTTCTTTACTTAAAAAATGTTGTAGCATAGATAATGCTAAAGTTTTACCCCAACGTCGTGGCCTAGTAATTAACAACACTTTACCACTACTATCTAAAAAATCTTTTATAAATAAAGTTTTGTCTACAAATAACTTTTTCGGATCTACCTGTAAATTATCTGTACTTACTAATTCTCTAAAGCTATCGGCACCTGTAGTTAATGGATTATTATTAATCATTTGCTTTACCTAATTGTTTGATATTTATAGTACATTTAAATAATCTAATTTCTGCCTCTCTAATAATAGCACGTTCTAGTTGGACTAATTTTATTGCTGTTAAATTAGCTGTTAATAAATAACTAAATTTTAATGGTATGCCAAAAGCCTTAATGTGTTGATACTTAGCAATTAAAGCTTCATTTTCTTCGTTTTTACTCCAATTAATTCCTGATAACAGCTGATTTTCAATGGACATCATTAATCGCTGTAATCCTAATGTTTCACCAAGTGAGCCACCAATTAATTCTAAATTAATAGTTACCTTATCGTTTATATCTTGCTTTAAATTAATACTACGTGGCTGTAGTTGCATTTTTAGTTTTTCCATTTCATTAGCTCTAACTTTATCTTCAGCATGTAAATAAATTCTAGTGGTACTAAAAGAACCATGCCTATGATTCGCTTGAATAATGGTACCAGAAATTCCAGCTTGATCTTGATGACTTGCTGATAAATGCCGTAGCCAATGTGGCGATAGACTTTCTAATTTACTTTTTTTATTCAGATTTTCTTTAAATTCTTGGGCGGCTATTTGGCCAATTGCTTTTACTATTTCATATAATTGTCTAATACCTAATGGTCGTTTAGTTTTTTTAGAAAAAAATAACTGATCGGTTTCATCAATAGTTGGTAACGGTAGTTTATTTAAATGGATCCGATAAATTTTAACCATCGACAATAATTGTTGATTGACTGGAATATGCCCTAATTTATTACCCTTGCCTTGCACAAAAAACCACCATTGCCCATCCATTTGTCTAAAAGCATTCCAACCATGCTTAGCTACTTCATGAATTCTCAGCCCTAATAAGTAAAGTAACATAAATAAAAATTGAGCGCGTAATTTATAATGAATTGTCTTTTTATCAGCTTCTGGTAAATTTTCCAATGCTCGTTGTATTGCCGCCCATTCATCGGCTTCTAACATCCGCTGCCATACTTGATATTTAGCATCATCTTGATTAAATTCTAGTTCTTGATAGTTTTTAATTAATTTAATAGGATTGGTACGCACATAATCTGCCGCTACTAAATAATTCATTAAAGAGTTAATCACTTTAACTGCAAACAATAAAGAAGATCTAGTTAATGATCCTAGTAATGGTCGCCAGTCTCCCTTACCCCTACCATGCCTTAAGGCAGCTCTTGAGGTACACCAACTATTTGGTGGAGAGTTTAAAAATTTAAAATATTCATTAAAATCTGCTACTTTTAGCTCACCAATAGTGCTGCCTCGCTCATAAATGCACCATAAGATAAAGCGCTCTACTTCTTTTTGATAAGCTTTATAAGTGGTAGTTTGGGTTTTATATTGATCTAACCAAACTCGTACCGCTTCTAAATCATTATTACAATCAATTTGGCACCAACTAAAGTAAGGTTGACTCGCTGTTATCAAATCAATTTTAGGGATCCAGCTAGGTACTAAAGTTTGAATGTTAGTAGCCGTTTTATCCATGACCAATCCGTTCACAGGTAGCAAATTCTAGTGGCTGCTGTTGTTGTAATGCTTTACTAAGAATAGCTAGCTTATTTTGCTGTTGTACTACTAATTGCTGTAATTCTTTTACTTTTTCTTCTAAATTTAAAGTTTTTACCTTTTCTTGTAATAATGCGTCATGACCAGCAAAACTTACTTGCTGTACTGCGTTAAAACTAGTTTGATTAATGGTTTGAATTTCTTGTCGTAATGATTCAATAGTTTGTTCCTGTTGTAATATCGTGTCATCACGATTGCTAGCAACAGCTTCAGTTAATTTCTGATAACAGTCATCTAATACTACTTTTTCTTTGGTTACTAGATCTAAAACATTTTGTAATTTTTGGACAGTTGCTTGTAACTGCTGATTAGTTTCGGTTAACTGAATGATGGTTGTTTCTGCATTTATTAATTCTTTAGCATAAGTTTCATTATGGCTAAGTTGTTTTTGTAGTTCTAATTTTAAAGCTCTATGCACTTCTATTAATTCTTGATCTATTAAAATATTACTTTGCCTATTAGAATCAATTACCATTTTAGCAAAACATTGCCGTTTCCATTCACTTAAATATTTATGTATGGTGGTTTCACTACCACCATTTAATTGAGATCTAATTGCGGCTACCGTTGGTATACTATTAGCCAATACCAACTTTTCTACTACTTGTATTACTGCTTGCTTGGATATTTTTTTTAACATAACTTTTTAAAAACTTAAAATAATATTAGTGATCTTTATACACTTCATGTTCACCAAACTACAACTAACGTCTAAAATCACACTAAATGTTTCTATATGCACATCCTATAATACTATCTTCTCTTTCTTGGTGCTGAATCTGGTCTCTTAGTACCACTATCTTCTATAACCTTAGGTACATTTTCTTGTGGTAAATGTTTATCATCACTTTTATTGCCAAACTTTTTAGGACTCATCATGTCATAACCAGTTAACAGTCCTGCTCTATCCTCTTCTTCTCTCTTTCTTTTAGCAACTTTTACCTTTTGTATTGTAGTAGCTGCTGCTTCAATAGTTCCTTTTAATTTCTGATCTTTAATACTATTTGCTAATGCCGACATCGCTTTTGTAATAAACTCTTTCTCATCAGATGTGTCTTCTTTTAATGATTCAAAAACCATTCCTAACATTTGAAACGCTATAGGTAATTGTTCTTGATCTAAAGGTTGCGAAGAAATACGACTATCATCTTGAGGATCTGACGCACTTGAACTAGAACCACTGCTAGATTGTTGCCCAGAAAATCTTTTCACTAATCCCCTACTTATTTTTCTAAAAACCAATAGTTCAGACAATGATACATTTTCTGGATTTATATAGGTTACATTTCTTGCAGCAGAACCCATAATCTTTTGTTGTTGTCCTCTATATCCTTCTATCAATGTCACTAAATCACTATCTAAAAATTTTTCTAACATTGTTTGACTATCTAAATATCTTGGTAAAATTGTTTTTTCCTCATCTAAACCATTAGATAATTGATCTGTTGCCCATTGAGTAATTTGGGCGATTAATTGTTCTGAAGATAAGTCTGGATTTATTGTAAAACCTGAAAACCTCTGACACTTTTCCAAGTTTTTTAAAAATATATCTTTAAAATGCTCCGAACCATACAATCTTAAAATACTATTTAACATGACATATATTGCTTCTGAAAATGAATCTTTAGCTCCTTTACCAGAATTAACAGTACCAGCCATAGGCCAAATATTAGAAGGAGCATTATAGTATAATGTGTGCAGTCCTTTAATATCTGGTGGAGTAGCATCACTAATTAGCTGAGTTAAAATATTTGGCAAAATATTTTTTCTTTCTTTTAATTTTTTCTTTACTGCTATAAGGATCTTTTTATTATTTTCCAATTCATTTAAGCGTTCTTCAATTTTGTTAGCTGGAAAGTCGAGTAAGCGGGCCACATTTCTGTGGCCAACTCCTCTAGGAACCGTGCATGAAAGTTTTCCCTTCACACGGCTCGAGCCTTTAAAAGGCCAACATCGGTTGACCCAGCTATTACTCCACATTAGAGCTGCACTCCTGGTAATTTGCTACTGCAGCTATCGATCCTGACTTATATTTATTTTGTTTGCTTCCTCGTTTCTTAAAATATTCCATAAATCGTGGATCAAACGGCGTTGCCTCTTGTCTTATTTTCACGTGTCTTACAATGGGAGTATCTCTCATTAAGGCTAAATCTAAGTATATTGGAAGATCGTTGCCTTTTGATACTTTAGCATAGAATACCCAATTTCTAGATTTATGACTACGGAAGTATTTCTTCCTTTGCCATTGTTTTCCTTTATTTGGGTGTCTATGTTTGATCCATTGCAACAGCGCTTTGAAGATGCATTCATCTATATATTTAAATGTGCTCTTAGCGCAAACATGTCTGAAATAATTAGCCCATCCTCGAATCTTTGGATTCAAGTGACAAATTAAATTTTCTGTCTTTGCCATTGGTTTTAATTTAATGTATCCCCTGATGTTTTCCAAGAAACTTTTAATACTCTTCTTGGAAGGTTTAATTATTAGTTTCCCTTTGTACTTGCGTACATTAACACCAAGAAAATCAAATCCCGCATCAATATGAGTGATCTTAGTTTTCTCTTTAGAAAGTTCTAAACCCCTCTCATTTAGAAATGCTTCCACTACAGGTTTTACTGTTTGCTCCAGCACTTCTTTAGTCGACCCAGTTATGATAAAGTCATCAGCGTATACGCTAATATGAGTTTTATCTTTACGAGCTGATGTTGCGCGTTTTACTGCGTTTTCCAGTCCGCTTAGAGTTATTACTAAAAGTGTTGGTGAAGCTATTCCTCCTTGCGGAGTCCCGAATTCCGTTTGATAGAGCACGCCTTCATCTATATAACCTGCCGTCAACCATTTGCTCAAAATTTCTTTGTCCATTGGAACGTTATCCATAAGCCACTTATGAGAAATTTTGTCAAAACAAGATTTAATATCCGCCTCGAAGATATATTGAGAGGATGCTCTTTTAGCTAGTGCTTTGAAGCATTGCTCTATAGCATCAGCTGCTGATCGCTTTGGACGAAATCCATAGCTATTCAGATTCGCGCAATTTTCCGCTATTGGTTCTAGAGCAAGCAGATGTAGAGCCTGCATAGCTCTGCACTTCATAGGAGGAATAGAAAGCGGGCGCTGGCTGCCGTTTTTCTTGGGAATATAAATCCGTCTTAATGGTAGGGTTTGGTAGTCCTTCCTTTTCAATGATTTGGCAGCTTGCAGCTTTTTTCGTGCTGTTTGCCATATGATTTTATCGACTCCAGGAGTTTTGGCTCCTTTGTTTTGTGTAACCCACTTTACTGCTATTAATTTTGCAGAGTACGAGTGCGTTAGCAGCCATTGTAGAGCTTTGACTTTACCATGTCTGCCTTCGCGATTAGCTTTTGCAATACGCATTTGCAGTTGACGTACCTCGGCTTCCACAGTCTTCCATTTGATGGATTTCCATATTTCCTCGGATAAGGCTGCACCAGTCAATGGTTTTGCCACTGCCGTCATATGCTTTTCCTCATGCTGTCAATTCTCCAAATTCTCTTGCAATAAAGACCAGTTAGCTGTCGGCCCATTTTCATGTCTAGTTATGTCTCAACAAGTATCTTCATCATTACAATGAAGCATTCGCTTTTGCTAACCTCCATCCGCCACAGAATCGTAGGCAAATCTTACGACTTGCTGTCCCAATTATTTGGGAACCCTATGGTGGTTGCCACGTTCCCCGTAATAAACTGAATAGGTTAGGCTCTCTTTTCACACCGGCTATCTTTAGTATCCGTGATAATAGAACACTTTAACCTATTATCTTTATAGCGCATCTTTTGATTAAAGCCTATCAGCACTTTTGGCTTTCCTGTCGATAACGACGTTTATTCAGAGTTCACTTAACATTAGCCATACTACTCATTCCTAGCCCCTCTCCGCCTTAGTGCTGGCAGATTCGATTCGTTCTCACAAACTCCTCTACGGTTACCCGCGGTTACATTGTCCCCATAGCTTCGCACCACTGCATTACTGCAATCGCACGTATGGGTAGGAAACTGCTGACGGAACAGCAGGTTTCTTCTGGGCTCCTGCCCATAGAAACAGTTTACTTCCGCGGCCTCGTGTCGCACAAAATGATCTATATCCAAAGTTGAAACTTGCGTGGTATAAATTGCACTTGTTTTACAAACCATTCCTCTCTTAGGATCACTACCATAACCTTCAAGAACACAATCCCTTACACTGCTTCCTTTAGACTTAAGCCAACTTGGGTTTATTGAAAAATTTAATTTTTTTTGATCTAGTAGCTGTTTTTTTTCTCCACTAGGATCTTTTATCTCTAACTTTAAAAGATCTTCATAGATCTTTTCTATTTCATCACATAATGCATCTATATCAAAACCCATGATTATTCATTTCCTTTTGTTAATGTTTCCTGAACTATATAAAAATATATTATACTATGAACTATGGACAATAACGAATGCTTTTGCTACATTGCTCAATACCTTCTAAAATACTTTTTTTTATATTATCTTCATTAATTAATAACATTTCCCCTTTCTTTTTATCTTTTAAATAGTCAGAAATTAGCTTTTCTGTTATTAAATTTATTAGAGTATCAACATCTCTAACTTTAACTCTAGAAGAATATTTCTTAACATATTTTTCTAAAATTTGTTTTAAACCACTAACCTCTTCTTCCGGATCTAGAAAAAGTTTAGTTTTAGCTTTACCCAGTTCTATTGGGTTTGTGTTATAAAAATTAAAAGTAAACTCAAAAGCTCCTAATATAAGTTTAGCTATTCGATCTACATCTCTATCTTCTATTATATAAGGGGCAACTCTTCTATTAGAAAAACTTAACTTTTTAGATTCTTTCATACCACTTCTCTCACTATTTTTAACTAATATAAAGATAGTATACATATATTTTATATCAAAACCCAGCTTTCCTTCCAATAACCACCATTATTGGAAGAAAAATCCAAAATTGTATTTTTAAAAAATTTCTATATCAAAGACAATTGCAACAACTAAAAAATCCTTAGAAATCAAAGAATTACAACTTACACCAGACAAAAATTGTTGCTTAAAACCCATATTAAAGTCCAAACACCTAACCATATTTCCTCATGGCCTTATCTATCTAGCCCAACTTATAGCTAAGTAACTATTCTGTATTCTATAACAATCACCTAGAGTAAACTTCACTAACCATAATCCAGCCGGCTGTCTACCTCTCCCACCCACCAACATTATCGCCCTGCCGTCTAGTGTTACCCTATAACTGCTAGGTATAATTTATTTTACCAGGTGTGCAAAATTTGCGCAATTACTACAAATATCCCGTAAAATTCAAGCATAACCAAACAAAATTACCACTTTATAATCAAGAAACCGCAATAAATCAGGGAACCGACATACACCTCATCTGCTTACTAATTGTTGCCCATCAAAAGTTAGCAAAATAAAAAACCTTATCATAACAAACCGTTATTGAGCAAATAACGAACAATCGAAAATATACTAAAAAATCAGTAATAGCTATAGTTCTCACGGTTCTATTCCTATCCCTTGATTTTGTTAATAATCCCCAAAAACTTTTTATAAAAGGGTTGATAAATGTGGTCTATAAACCCCTATAAAAAAACACCTTTTACTCTTGACGAGAGCAATCAAGTTAATTTGATTTTTAGAAAGCATGCACAACCAACATTATTAATTAGACTCCAAGCAACACCCCATAGGGGTTGATAAACACGGTCTATAAACCCCTATGGATGTGCCCACGCATCCTGCTTGGTTAACGTCTACCAATAGTTATATTTTCTATAATGGCAAAAAAGATATAATTACGCCCAAATACTTTTATCGACCGCCAGCAAGCGCCATTTCAAATAAATCGTTTCCAGTTTTTCAATGTTTCAATATTAATTAACATAATTAATGTTAATTATATAAATTTTGTACAACAGCTGTTTTAGCATAAAAACACCCAAAGCAGGTTTTAAAAATGTTTACTCAAAACATTTTTCATTTTTAAGGGGTTTATAAATGCTGTTTATGAACCCCTTATGTAAAAACTAAAAAACGCAAATTTCCAAAATCTCACTAAACATACCAATCTCCAAGTAAACGATTATAAGTCTTTTTAACTTTTTTTTTTAAATTTTTAAAATTATTTTTCATAAACTATTTACATGTGTGTTAACTTTTTCTATATTAATTAGATATAAAAATTAACCATGTTACAGGAAATTAATATGAACTATACTGGTCATGTAAAGATTAGCGAACTTGCTAAAATTACTCATTCGAGCATTCCACTTATAAGCAGACATTTTAAGAAGTATGATGAGCCTTTGGTAACAAAAATCAATAATAGGATTACAGGTATAAGCCCAGAAGCAGTAGAGGAATATTTAAAAAGTGCTGGATTAGCTTATTTCTATAAACCAGCCATATTATTATCAGCCAATTTGTGTGGCGGAGTTGGTAAAACAACCAGTATTTATAATTTGGGAGCATCTTTAAGAAGGATCACAAACAGAAAAACTCCAATAGTATACATAGATGGAGATTCTCAAGGAAGCTTCACTTCTATAGTTTTTGGAGAACCAGCAAATGATAAAGAACTAATTTTGGTAGATTTTTTAGAAGGCAAAGCAAAAGTTGAAGATATTTTGACAGAAATGGAAGAAAATGTTTGGTTTGTAAAATCTAACCTTAATCAAGCCTGGATTGATAAAGTTATAAGCAAACCTCAAGACATAAAAAAAGGAATGTTAAGTTTTTATCAGCAAGTATTTAACAAACTTGGAAATAATACAAAAATTTTCCAAGACCATACACCTCAACTATCTAATTTGTTCGCTTCAAGCGTTTGTGCTTTAAACCAGATGGATAATTCCATATTAAAGGCTGTTATTGTTCCTATTAGAAGCGATAAATTTGCAATTCAAGGAGCTGAATATATTATTAGAGAAATTGAAGAGCTAAACGAGACTTTCTCTCTAAAAAATTCTATTAATGTACATTGCTTTTTTTCTAGTATAGACAAAAGAGTATCAACAACCGCAGAAGCTATAAAACTAGTAAGCTCTAAAGAACAAATAATAAACAGATTATCTTCTGTAGTAATAAGATATTGCTCAGAGATACCTAAGAGCATTATGTCTTGCGCTAACGTTTATCTTTCTGGTAAAAATAATAATGCTGCTGAAGATTATCAAGATCTTTTGCAATATGTATTCAACCAAAAATAACAACAGGAACACTAATTATGGCCAACCTAACTCAAATAGCAGAATCATTAAATGTTCCAATTAATATAAACGAAAACAAACAAAAACATGCCCAAACGGAAATTAATAAACCTGAAGGGAAAAAAAGAAGAGATTGGATCTCAGATTACCCAATAACGCCCCAAGGATATTTAAAAGAAAACAGATCTTTTGTTTTTGAAAAAAAAGAGCCAAACAACACTTTATCTTTAAAAGACTTGCGCAGCAATCCATTAAAAGTAGCACAGTATATTTTTGAATCATCTAAAAACGAACCAAACAATATAACGGAAAAAATAACACGCTCTGAAATAATGGCTTTCCTTAAACTTTCTAAAGATTCGGTCAAAACGGCAACAAGATTTCTTTTAAGAAATTTTCTGATAGAAAGGATAGACTTTCGTCCAGGAAAGACTGGTTGGTCTAAATTTAAAATAACCACTAATCTTTTTAACGAATTAAAGATTGCTTATGAAAACAAATCCTTAGCTATACAAAAAACCGAAAATATGAATACCACAACGATTAAACAAGAAACCGAGTGGGATAATATAGACATTAGCCAACTAGAGCATATTGGTTTAAATAAAAAACATATTTTACAATTAAAACCTAAGAATACACCTATTGTTGTTCAAGAATCTATTTTTCATTTTGCATACGGCCTAAAATTCAACCAAAAAGTTAAAAACTATGACAGCCCTCTTTCTGTCCTCATTGGTGTGCTTCGCAAAGGAGAAGCATGGATTGAAACAAATTATAGAACTACCCAAGAAATTGCTCAAGAAAACATTATTAAAAATTTAAAAGAACAGAAAGAACGGTTAGAAAAACTCCAAGAAGAAGCTTTTGTTTTAGCTTTTTCTGATTGGTATAACAGCTTATCTACAGAAACAACGGAAGAAATCATACATTCTATTACATCTAGCTCTCAAGGAACTAAAAATCTCACGCCGAAAAAAGTTTTGCTCAGAACCTATTTTAATCAAACAATATGGCCTAATAAAAAACAACATTACCTAACCTAACCAATTCGAAAACATCTTGATAATCATTGTTATTAAAAAATTTTCAAATCCAAACTAACAACATATTCAACTTTGGACAAAAATTACTAATATTACAAAAAAAGTATTCTATACAACTAAATAAATTATAGATAAAAGACACAGAAAGAGTTAAATTATTTGTTTTGAACCAAAAATAAGGAGCTCTTTCTATGTCAGATCAAACAATATCAGAAATTAAGAATTTTCGCGAACAACTTTTTTTTGCTTTTAAATATCGAGCAGATGCAACTATGGAATTAATTGACTCTATAGCCGGAAATATTAATGCTACTAGCATAACTGAGCTTTCTTTAAGTCCAAATTTTAGACATCGTTATAGTAGTATTAGTGATGCCATAACTAATTTTGAAATTAATGATAAACAACAAATTGAACAAACGTTAATTAAATGTTGTAAACCAATTACCTCCAGTAGACCCTACCATCTATTTGCTCTAGATTGTACGCCTGCTCCACGAAAATACGCCAGAACTTTAAAAGACAGAAGCGTTGTTCATGCTCCCAATCCTACTCCAGGTAACAAACCAATAACAGTAGGACATCAATACAGTATTTTTGGTTATTTGCCAGAAAAATCTTTAAAACCAAACGAGCCTTGTTGGTTTTTGCCTTTATCAACTAAACGTGTTGTGTCAGATGAAAAAGGCATAAACTCCTACGACAATGTTGCAAACAAATTAAATTTTATAAAAGTTATTCCTAAAACTATATTACGAGCCGATCCTAAAACTTTCTTTACTTATCCAGTTACACATCTTTATAAATGCTCTTGGTTAGTGTCTTATATAAATAAGGCATTAACAGTTAAGGAGTAAAATAAATCATGAAAAACATGAAGTTGAAACTACAGACTGGTTATGAATGTAATAGATTAGCAAAAAATTATTTAATGGATGTTTATGAAAAAATAATTCCAAAAATACAATATCAGATAAATTCTGATATACCAAAAGAAAATAATGAATTAAAAAAAATTGTTAAAAAAGCATAAGGAGATTTAAAATGATAGTAGCTTCATTATATGCAAGAGTTTCTTCAGAAAAACAAGCACAAGAAAATACAATATTAAGTCAAGTAGAAGCTTTAGAAACTAGAATTAATGCAGACGGATACAAATTAATCGATGAGTATAAATTTATTGATAATGGTTATAGTGGATCAAATTTAGCAAGACCAGCTTTAGAACAATTACGTGATAAAGTATCAGAAGGTAAAGTTGATAAAATTTATATCCATTCACCTGATCGATTGTCACGTAAATATGCTTACCAAATGCTTTTACTTGAAGAATTTCAAAAAGCTAATGTAGAAATTATTTTTTTAAATTGCCAAACAAACAATAGTCCAGAGTCTCATTTATTATTGCAAATGCAAGGTATGATTGCTGAATATGAACGAACAAAAATTATGGAAAGAAATCGTAGAGGAAAAATTCATGGTGCTAAAAGAGGAAATATAACTACGTTAAGTGCAGCACCTTATGGATATAAATATATCACTAAACATGAAGGCGGTGGGCAAGCTCTTTATGAAATTAATATTGAAGCAGCTGAAGTTATTAAGAAAATATTTTCTTGGATCAGTAAAGATAGATTAAGTATTGGAGAAGTTTGCCGTAGACTTAAAGGTATGAATATACAATCACCGAAAGGAAAATCTTATTGGAATAAAGGTTCAATTTGGGCTATGTTACAAAATCCTGCTTATAAAGGTCAGGCAGCTTTTGGTAGAAGAAAATCTGTAACAAGAATTAAATCTCTTAGACCAGCGAAGAACTCTTGCGAACAACCTAAACAAAATTATTCTGTTATTCACACTGGAAAAGAAAATTGGATTTACATGTCTGTTCCTGCGATTATAGATGAAGATACGTTTGATGCTGTTCAAGAGCAACTAGAAGAAAATAGAAAAACAGCAAGAGCAAGAAGCCGAGGAGCGATGTATTTGTTACAAGGATTAATAGTTTGTCAATGTTGTCATTATGCTTATTATGGTAAACCAGTAATAAAAGAAAAAGGAGACAAAATCCATCATTACACATATTACCGTTGTGCAGGAACAGATTCTAATCATTTTGGAGGTAATAAAATTTGTAACAATAATCAAATTCGTGCAGATATTTTGGAAACAGCAATATGGGAAGAAGTAAAACATTTATTAAAAAACCCACACAGAATTTTAGAAGAATATCAAAGACGAATTTTAAATTTAGAAAAATCACCATTAGATCATACTAAAGATTCTCTTAAAAATCAGGCAAACAAATTAAAAAAGGGAATCGAAAGATTAATTGATAGTTATGCTCAACAATATATTGATAAGACAGAATTTGAACCTAGAATTAAGACAATGAAACAACATTTACAAATGATTGAAGAGCAAAATAAAAATATAACAGATCAAGAAAATTTAAAAAAAGATTTAACACTTATTGTAACTAATTTAGAGGAGTTTACTGCTAGTATAGAAAAAAATCTTGATCATATAGACGTAGATTGGAACACTAAACGTGATATTATAAGAATGCTAATTAAACGTATCGAAATTAACAAAGAAGATGTAAAAGTTGTTTTTAGGATACAAGATATGCCAAAGCTTGAGAATATTGATAATTATTCGAAAAACACTCAAAGTTTGCAACATTGTCGTAGGGGTTTTAACGTTGGTGCTAAACAATTAAAAAACATAATGCCAGAATTTTCACAAGAATTAAGCGTAGTTGTAGCAGATTCGGCATATAGCGCCCATGAATTTATTGATACAACAACACAATACGATAATGCAATCTTTATTGCCAGATTAAGAAGTAATCGAATTTTTTATCATCAAGCACCAGAAAAACCAAAGTACGGTAAACGATCTCGAGGTCATGTTGCAAAGTATGGAAAAGAATTTAAATGTAAAGATAGCAGTACATGGAGTACGCCAGACGAAACCATAAAAGAAACTGTTAAAACTAAAAAAGGCAAAAATTATACAGCTAAAATTAGCTGTTGGAACAATATGTTAATAAGACAAAAAAATAATATTTCTTTACATAAAAATCCATTTACTTTAGTAAAAATTAACTTATTCGACGAAAACAACAAGCAAATTTTTAAAACAATGTGGTTAATGGTTGCTGGAAAGAGACGAAAAGAAATAACCCTCAGCCAGATATTTTTTAGCTATAGGCAACGCTATGATATAGAACATTTTTTTAAATTTGGAAAAAGTAGATTATTAATGGATAAATTTCAGACAACAGATGTTAAACACGAAGAATCATGGTGGCAAATAGTATCATTAGCACAAGCTCAGTTATATATGCCCAGAGAATTAGCAAATAATCATCCAAGAGCTTGGGAAAAATATTTACCACAAATGCGAGCTAACACTAAATTAGAAAAATCTCCGAGACAAGTACACAAATCATTTTTAGAAATAACTAGAAAAATTGGCACGCCAGCATCTTGCCCAAAACCCAGAGGTATTCCGCTTGGTAGGCAAACAGGAGATACACAAACCAAAA
>Ga0302186_10000964_pt1 | contig 24797 bp, 28 predicted proteins | sample II_Bog_E1_2_FD_198782 | JGI IMG/M metagenome (GOLD analysis project Ga0302186, IMG submission 198782) | Peat permafrost microbial communities from Stordalen Mire near Abisko, Sweden - II_Bog_E1_1 | ecosystem: Environmental > Terrestrial > Soil > Wetlands > Peat | place: Sweden: Abisko...
AAATTATAATCTGGATTTTCTTTAAAATCCAATCCCTTCACATAATTCATATATTTAACAAGTTCCTCAGGAAATTCTTTAAACAATTCCTCAGGCTTGAGAGCCGCTTTTAGTTCTCCCACCTTTTTGCATTTTTCTTTCTCATTCACGTTCAAATTCTGCCATGGCAAAGATCCCTTCAACAAATATAAAATTACATATCCTAAAGATTCTAAATCATCTTTTCTTGAAATTTCAATGCCATCATGAGCCGCCAAGCTCGCGTATCTCGCAGTCCCTATGAATGACTTCTTTTCCCTATAGGGAATGTGTCGTCCATAAGTATCCTTATATATTTTGGAAATCCCAAAATCTATCAAAAACATCTGATTGCTATTTTCCCCACGACCTACTACGATGTTTTCAGGCTTTAAATCCCGATGCACGATCCCTGAGTTATGCACTTCCTCCAAAATCGTTAGAATTTGATCAGCTATAAAAACCACCGTTTTCATTGAGAATTTATGGTAAATTCTCAAGTAGCCTGATAAATCCTTCCCCAGCAAAGATAACACCATTATGTCATATCGTCCTTCAGAACCGTGCCAATATAACTTCGGAATCCCATTTACTGATTCCAGACGCTTGAGGAATTGCACCTCTCTAAATACTGAACGCATTTCTTCTTTTTCAATTTTTTCGATTTTTATTGCCACTTCTTCATTGGTATCGAGGTTGATGCCAGAATAGACTGTCCCAAAGGAACCTGCACTGATTTTTTTAAGGCATTTGTAGATCTTGTCGATTATAGTATCTTTTTTCAGGGGCTCGAAGCGAATCTCACTTTCACATAATTTTATGGTTTGTAATGTGGGTTTCATTTAAAAATATGGTTTTATTTTAGATGAATAATTATCTATATTTATTTAAAAATGTCATATTTCAGGGAATATTTATATCGTCAGGAAAAAACATTGTTAAGATGATGATAAATTGAATTTATAAAAAAAACAAACTATTTTTTAATTTTCTCTGTGTGATATATTGAAAAATTATAGACTTATAATAACGCATAAAATTTCGTTTTACATACAAAAGAATTAATTTGACAACAAATTTTTGAACTCATAGTAATCAATTTTCCCAGATTTATCCCCATCGATTTCCATAATAAGTCTCTAATCATTTTTTTATTATCATATGAATAAAAAATTGTCTACCTCGATGTCAATAGTCATTTCGAACTCATTTTTAACTGTCCTTATCAGGGATTTTGCATCTACTGTGCCTGTTTTATCCGGATTTCCACCCATTGCAACAAAAGCGTCCACCAAATCATCTTCTTCCTTTTCAGATTCCAACGTTTTCCAAAATGCCATGGCTTTAAGAAAATCTTTGAAATCTTATGTGCAATTTTTATGAAAAAAAAAATATCTGATGTTTTTACCTATAAAACCTTTGTTTTCTTTATCCACTTGAGATATCATTTTGAAAAGCTCCTCTTTGTTGGGTTTTTGACCTAATTCTTTTCAAGAAAACTATTTATTATAATTTGAAGTCATTGGAAAAACCCTCTAAAACTTTCAGGATTTCATCATGATCCAAGGACCCGTAACCAAATTTATCAAAAGCATCGAAGGCGTCTTTGCATGCATTTCGCTCCTCTTCGCTTAAAATTCTATCAGGGTTTATTTTTTCCATTTTATTTTTCACAGTTTTCAAAAAAAGAAAACGTTCGTTTAATAAAAAAAAATATTTGTTTTAATAAAAGTGATTTTTTTCAAAAAAAAAATTAAATAAAAAAATTGTTTCAATAAAATAAAAAAAAATAGACTTCTAATAAATTGCAAGTGCCCAAAAAAACAAATCTTTTAAAATCTTTTCATTTCTATATTAAATATTTATTATATCTCCCAAACAAAAACAAAAATCTATGAATTTCCAGGGACCATCACCCTATCCATTCCCAAGCCACCCTCATCTCATGAACCCTCAAGACATGGCGATGAAGACAATGAACGCAACGCTTTACATCGGCGACATCGATGACCAATTGAATGAGGGCATGCTCTACCAATTCTTCATTAAATTTGGGCCAATTTACAGTGTGAGGATCATGCGCGATGTTTACAATCAGAAGAAATCCAGAGGTTTTGGCTACGTGACATATTATAGTCCAAAGGATGGTATGTGACCATTTTTTAAAAAAATTATAATGTGTTGTTTTTTAGCGGAAGCTGCAAGAATCAACGCAAATCACGAAGTGATTCTAAAGAAGCCAATCAGAGTGACTTGGAAGAAGAATTTCCGAGATCTGGACAAGGAGGCCAACGTCTACATCAGAAATATCAACAAAGATGTGAACATCAGAGAGGTCGATAGTTACTTCTCCAAATTTGGCGCTATTTTCAGCTCCAAGATATCTTTGGATGACAATGGCAACTCCTTGGGTTACGGCTATGTGCAGTTTGAGAAGAAAGAGCAGGCAGAAGCTTGCTTGCAGGAGGGCGAGATCCATACAGTGAGAGGCTTTGATTTGAAGGTCGAGAAGTTCCAACCCTCAAAGGCCAGAGATAAGAAAGACTTGAGGAACAATTTGTATGTAAAGAACTTGCCAAACAACATGGAAAAAGAGAACTTGGAGGGGGCTTTGAAGGTTTGAACTTATTTTTATTTAAAATATTGTAGAACGATGGCTTATGGATTAATTTTAGGCATTGTTCGAAAAATATGGAGAGGTTGGAAGTCTGTGCTTGAAGTCGGATGATAAGATGAAGAAATTCTATTGTTTCTGCTGCTTTAAGACAAACCAGGAAGCCACTAAATGCCTCACTGAGTTGAACGAGAAAGATCCTTTCAGTACGAAAAATTTAAATATGACTAAACAATTTTTTTTAATAAAATTTTTCTGTTAAAAAATTTAATTATTTGTTTTTCTGTCATTTCCAGATGTCAATGAGAAGCTCTATATCACCTACGCAGAAAAAAAGGAAGTCAGAATGAAGAAACTCAGAGAATCCTTCGCCAACATTCTCAATGAGACAAATCTTTTCACCAAAAACCTTAAAAAAGACGTCACAGAAGTCCAACTGAAAGAAGTCTATAGCAAATTTGGTGAGGTCAATTCTTGTGCTATAAAAGAAGTCAAATCAATTGATCCCAAATTCATTTGCGAAACAAATTGTGGCTTTGTGTGCTTCGCAAAACGGGAAGACACCAAAAACGCATTGGCGAAAGCTCCAAAGGACCCTCAAGTGCAAGAGCTCTACAAAGACAAGGTGTTGTATTTGACGTATCATTATAGAAAGGAACAATATAATGTGTACAAAGAAATGAAGAGAAGAACCATGGCGAAATATTTCTCCAGACAATTCATGAACCCAATGTTTGTTCCGTTCCCAACAATGCCACCACCAATGTTTGGAAACCAATTTTTTGGATCACCCAACTTCAACCCTCATCAGATGATGAACTCACCCCATCCACCACCCATGCCACCTCGTTATCATGCTCCTCATTCACCTGATGGCAACTACAGACCATCACAAGTACTAATTTTTTTTTTTTTTGGTTGGAATTTCATCAATTAATAATGATTGTTTTAATAGAGAAGAGGAGGCCCACCAGTTCATCGCAGACCATATGACAACAAAAGAGGAGGAGGGCAACGACCACAAAAAGTTTATCAAAAACAGAATGAAAACCGCCCAGCTCCAATCCAACCTGCCCATGAGGAAGTGTTGTCCGAACCTTTCACCATCCCACATCTTAAAGAGAAAATCAATGATTTCTTGGGATTCCCACAGGAGAAGCAAAGAACCATTCTTGGAGAATTGCTGTTCCCATTGGTTCAAAAACACACTAGTCATGAAAGCTTGGCTCCAAAAGTGACTGGTATGTTGATTGATTTCACTGTGTTTGAAGTCGGTGACATCATTGAATTCTTGGACAATAGTGAGATCTTGCATGAGAGAGTACAGGAAGCAGAGGGCTTGATCGAGTCGACCTCGCATTAAGAGGCCATTGTGAATTTAGGAAAATTTCTTGGAAGAGAAGTTTTCGAATTATTTAAAGGAATTTATTTAAAAACAAAATGGAAAATCAGAAATAAATGAATTTTTTTTGTTTTTTTCTTAAAAAAAAATTGCTAAATATTTGAAAAATGAGCTTTTTTTTTAAAATTTATGATTCTTATTAAAGAAATTTTTTTTTTTTTAAATAGCAAAAAATAAATGGTTCCCAAATAAATTATTCATTGATAAAAATAATAGTTCTTTTATTCCTCAACCAAAGCCATAGTATGTTCTCCTCCGCATTTCACATTGACCACTCTCTTATTTTTAAAGGCTTCAACATGTTTCGGTGTGGTTCTATATCCAGCCGAGCTTTCATTCTCTTCTTCCCTGCCTAATTGACCTTCCTTTCCTCTTCCAAACATATATAGCTCTCCTTTTTCCGTAATTAAAGCCGTATGCCCATTTCCACACGAAACCACAGAAATCTTTTTATCAAAATCCACCTGTTTTGGACTTTTGACATCAGTACGGTTTTTATGACCCAATTGACCATCCTAAAAAATGGTATTTTTTATGATTTTTTAATGGATTTTACATTGCCAAAACCCCAGGTATAAAGATGTCCTTCTTTTGAAAGAGCACCTGCATAATAGTCTCCACATGAGAAATCCTTGACCAGGACAGAAATCGCGCTAAAACGGAAAATCACCAAAAATCACGAAAACTTTTAATATTCTAGTAGGTTTATTACGAAATTTCTGAAGGGCTTTCTTGAAAGGCAGTGGTGGACTTTCCCAATTGACCATAATCGTTGCTTCCCCAAGACCACAATTTACCATCCTAAAAATAAACATTAAAGAACTAATTTTAGAAATAAAATATACTTCAGTCATCGCTATATTGAAATCCGCACCGCATTCAATTTTCACCACTTTTTTATTTGCAAATGTAGGGACCTTCTTGGGTTCCCTCTCATCAATTTCAGTTTTGAACCCTAGAACACCTCGTTTCCCTCTTCCCCAGGTGTAGATATCTCCATCTTCAGTCAGACAAATCTAAAAAGAATATATTTATCTATAACAAACTGCAAAAAAAAAGCACTGTATGGAATGTCCCACATGAAACCTGAACCACCTTCTTCCCGACCAAAATAGACTCCACCTTCTTCGGAGCAGAAAAAACAGAAGATTGCATATAAGTTCGAGTGATCTCATAGGATTTACTGGATTTCTCTTTTTGGGGCTCAGAATGGCCCAATTGACCATGTTCATTACTACCCCATGTAAATCTTCAAAAATTGTATCATAAAAAAAACTATTGAAAAATGTTACAGCTCTCCTTTGTCATTGATCGCTGCCACATGTTTCGACCCTACGGAAATATGAGTCAATTTTTCGCGCGTTGATAACTCTAATGTAGTTGGAAGACTGACATTGGAGTTGGTATTGTTGTCGTGGCCTAGTATACCGCCCTAAAAAGTGAATTTTAGCGAATTTTTTGAAAAATCTTCTAATGAACCTTAGATTGACCCCAGGTATATGCGCTCCCGTCTTCGGTGATCGCTGCTGAAACGGAATTTTTGCACGCTATTTTAAAAATCGCCACAGTCGACAACTCTTCAACCTTCATAGGTAAGGCCTTTGAGATTTCATGTCCCAGACCCAATTGTCCGAAATTGTTGTAGCCCCATGAATAAAGGGTAACTAAAGATATTCAAATTTGGGGTAGTATCATTTTGGAAAAAATAAGAACCTTTTTTCTGACTTTTGTGAGATGAGTCGGCGGTAAATATATGGGAAGTTCCGTAAGCAGAAAGACCCAAAGCCAAGAGCAATTTGGTTTTTGTGAAGGATTTAAAGAAACGAGAACGCATTTTTATTTTTTGTTTCTGGGAAATGTAAAGATTTTTAATTATTTTTTGAATAGAAATTAAGGCTAAAAACAATCAATTTTTTTTTTTTAATTTATAAGCAGCATATTTAAGGAATTCCAATTATTTAAAGTTGAGATTGGAAAAAAAAAATTTAAATTAATTATTTTTGCTTAAAAAACAAATTAATTGCAGGGTTTGTGGATGTTGCGATCACCGATTTTTTTTTGGAATAATCGCTAAAAACTAAGTCATTCTGAGCTGAAAATTAAAAATTATTTAATTATCACTTTTTAAAAAATTTCGGATTTATCCAAAATCATTAAAACTATGCAAAAACTACAAATATATCTGATATCATGTGCCTTCTTTTGCTTTTTCCTTTTAGCAATAGCCAATGCAACAACAAAATCGGAAGCTGGCCCTCCCATTGAAATTGTCTTAATCTTTTTTTGGAATTTAAAAGTAATTATAAACTATTTCAGAAGGAAGAATCAAACCAAGAAAAATTCAATTTTTTTGTTTTTTCTGAAAGATGTTTCAAGCAACTTACTGAAGAACATAACCTGGATATTCCGTGCCTTAAATTAGTAAAAATACCCCCAAAATATCTTTTTTTAAAAAAAAAAATAACATTTCCCCCAATTTTTTCCAGACAATGAGCAAAATAGTTGGCTTTGCCTTGGTGTATTTCGCAATCCTGTTGAAAATCCCCCAAATAGCAAAAATCGTGAAAGGTAGAAGCTCGGAAGGTCTTTCATACACTGGATTTTTTGTCGAGGTTTGCTGAGAAAATCTTCAGAATTAAAGAGTTTTTTAGCTGATGACCTATACTTTCAGCATTGGATACAATTTGCATTACAAGAATCCTTTTTCTACTTATGGAGAAAATGTTTTCCTGACAGTCCAAGGCATCATAATTCTTTGCCTGATCAAATATTATGATGAAAAACTTTCAAAATTGACATTTTGGTTTTCGCAATTGTTTTATGCCGTATTTTCTGTGGCTTTAGTGATGGATTTAATCCCTGAAGTGGTTCATGAGGTATCAATGTTCATCTCCATCGTGTTATGTACATAAATTATACTATACATTTTGGAAAGAAATTAATATATTTATTTCCAGTGTATTTTGCAAGAATCCCACAAATACTTTTAAATTTCAGGAATAAAAGCACTGGGCAGCTGTCGTTTATTACAGTTTTCGTAAGTTTTGCGGGTTGCATTGCGAGAGCTTTGACTATTTTGGTGGAAGTTGATGATAAAATTTTGATGGTTGAATACTTTTTTGATTTTTTTAAATTAAATATTTTTTTAGACTTTGATGTTGAGTGCAACCTTTTTAAATGGAAGCTTAGTATTTCAGTTTTTAATATATTGGAATTCGAAAATTAAGAAGACAGATAAACAAGAGTAAAACTCATAAATTTATAAAACTTTAAATTATAAAGAAGTTTAAAAAAACGATTTTTTTCTAAAAAAATGAATTTTTTCTTTAAAATTTTCAATTGGAATTTTTTTTTCTTCATTCTTTAATTTATTTCTAATTTTTACTAAAACCTTAATTTTTATTCGGAATTTCCAAATCCTGAATTCCTTCTTAATCAAAAAAGAAAAAACTATAAAACTTCACAAAAAACCCCAAATAATATTAATTCTTTTCTATTTTTTTTTCAGTTTTTCACTTTTTCTTATAATTCATTCATCTCAAAGAATTTGTCCAGGGTGAGGTGTTGGTCTTGCATAAGGATTTCCTAAAAATTGTTCTGGGAAATATGTCTTTTGGACCCCTAATGCGGCATTTTGCTGGACACAATGAGAAAAGAAATTTTGAGCATCCTAAATATAAAAAACATTAGTATTTGAAACTACAGTTAACATTAAAAATTTACAATGCATTCTGGTCTCTGGAAATCAGTTCCCATTCCATACTGATTATAGCAATGAATGAGCATTCTTTCATAGATATGGCAAGCCAAGAGTTGATTTGACTGTTTTAAATCAAGAAGAAAAATATCAAGACTAAAAAAAAATCAATAAAAACAGAAGTGCTCTACTTTATATTCGATGAAGTCGAATTTTAATGCCTTGAGTTTGTTGAGGTGGTTTCTGGGCAAGGTTTTCAGGTTGACTCTTTGTTGATACAAGTAATCTAAAAATCAAATAGATTTTATAGAGGCAGGCAGAAATTTCCAATCCTACCGCTTTCGCTCCAGGTTTCATCGTAGATTGGCATTTTTTTGGATGAGTTTTGTTTGAAATTTATTTATTTGATATTTTGCTTTTAATTATAAAATTTGATAGTTTTCGTTTTTTGTATTGTTTAAAAGAAAAAACAAAAATTTTGATGACTGAAGTTGATAATTTCAAGATTTTTATGATTTCCATATTTTTATCTCCAAAAAAAATACATTTTCCATTTAGGAAGAATAAATAAAAATAAATCAAGCAAACAAATTTCCTTATTTTATTAGCCTTAAAAATTACCTCATCAAGATCATTTAATTTTAAAAAAAAATTTCTTTGAATAAAAGCAAGAAAAATTATCATATGTACCTCCCAGCCTTTTTCAAGGTTTACAACGAAGGTCTGTTCTTCAAGGCAAGGAGATATGCCACCTTCGCCATTCCGATTTCTCTTTGGTGTAATATTTTTATTTTTTCTTTTTCTTCCACAAGCCTTATTTTTCAATAGTTGTGTGGGTGATGCATCCTTCCTTATATAACATGGTCTTCACCGATATTTTCCCTCCACCCAAAGGTTCTTATTTCAATTTAAAACTTTTTATGTATAAAAATTTTTAGGTGTCCAAAGAAGAATCGAAGAAGAAGCTGTTTAAAGCTTAATAAAAAAGTCTATTTAAACAAAAACAATAGATTACAAATGATAAAAAACAAAAAACAAAAAATATAGTATTCTCTCCCATCAATGCGAAATTAATTTAATTATTGTGGCCTTGACAATTTTAAAAATCAAAGACCCTCATACATTTCTATATATTGGATTATAAAAAATGTCCAACAATTTGAAAAAAAAAATTCCTGATTCCTCAAAAAATTAACCAAAATTACCAAAAAATAGAACAAAGCTTTTTCTATAAGTTTCCAAAAAAATCTTCCTTCATCATAAAATCTGAAAAACATAATTTCCCATATTAACTAAACTCTTTGAAATGATAAAAATTTATTTCCTACTAATCTCTCTCCTCCCTTTCCTGTTTCCTACCCTCGCAGACAGTAGCAACTGCACAATACCAAACTGCATCACCTGCTCTCTGGATCCGTCGAACCTGACTTGCCTTCAATGTGATACTGGTTTCTACTACGACCGCGAGCAAGAAATTTGTGCATATTTGTTCCCATGCAATGAAGGGGAATATAAGAACGAAACCACAGGTCTCTGTTTTCAATGTTCCCCCGACTGTGAGTCTTGTATTGGCCCTGGGAGTTATGAATGCAGCACATGTCCAAAGGGTTATTATTTGGTGTTGATGGGAGGGTTTCTGAAATGTTACACATGTTCTGGGCAATTTTGTGACGGATGTGATGAGGTGGGCAATTGCATTTCCTGTCCAGTGGGGTATTGGCTTGACAATACATTAGGCAATTGCAAACCATGTAATGTTGCTAATTGTCGTAATTGTGATAGTGACCTAAATGGATGTGACCAATGTAGTTTTGGGTTCCTTTACTCAAATCTCACTCAAACATGTAATGTCAACTCAAATTGCCAACTAGGGTATTATAATAATTACTTGCAGAGTTGGGCTTGTTCGGCTTGTGACCATTCATGTTTTAATTGTTTCGGTGGAGATAAGGGTAGTTGTTACGAATGTGCCTCTGGGTACTTCTTCAATAATAACAGCCAATGTGAGCAATGTAATGCTAGTTGTTCAAGTTGTGACGAGGATGCGTCGTATTGTGTGTCGTGCAACTCCCCTTTGATGTTAAGAGGACATGAATGTGTGACAGCATGTGCAGGGGATGAATATTATGATCAATTTGAGATGAGGTGCAAGAGTTGTGACCCTAGTTGTGGTAGTTGCAAGTATTCAGCGACATATTGTCTAGATTGTGCTGATCAAGTCACCCAGAAACTTGTCAATAATACGTGTGTTTCCATTTGCGGACCACAAAAATATGCTTATTTAAATTTGTACCATTTGGAGAATTACCTTTACCAACAGTATGAACAATTTATATTTGACAATGACACTGTGATAAGTCAGCAAGGGAATGGCACGAATTGCCAAAATTGCCGCAGCTCATGTGCGAATTGTATCTTTGATTCATACTATTGTACTCAATGTGCTCCAGGAATGTATTTGCAACTCTCTAATGCACAATGCTCTACCTCTTGCCCAACTGGGACCTACTCGAGGTTGGACAATAGCAGCAATGTGTCCTATTGTTTGGATTGTCCATATCCTTGTGCAAGCTGTTCAAATTACACATTTTGCATTAAATGTGCCTCACCTTTCGTACTTAATGCAGATGGGGTATGTTACTACGATCAAACAAGGATGGGTATTTGTGAAGACTATCAGTTTACCATTGGTAGCTTCTGTTTGGATGAATGTCCAGAAGGCACTGAGGCCATCGGCCAAAGTTGTTATTGTGACAATTCATGCAACGATTGCATGTATAATTACCAAAGCAACTTCCTTATCACCTGCATTGATTGTGTCAACGAGACATTTTATAGCTATAACGGCATATGCATGGAGACTTGTCCCAACGGAACTTGGATCATTGCAGTTCCACAAAATGGGGGAAGCCTTCGGATTTTACAAGGGGGATATTCTAAACAAAAATATTGTTACGATACATGTCCATCTGGCTATTTGAAGAATTTCGTCAATGGAACGAGGATATGTACCACAACTTGTCCCCAAGGCAGCAAAGCTATTAGTGGCTTCTGTACGGTTGACTCATGTCCAAACGGAACCTTTTTCAATCCATTGAACAATTCTGGGAACTACAATTCTACTCAGAATTACTCTCAAAATGATTTCACGGATATGTTCTGTAGTGCATGCGATGCTTCCTGTTTACAATGCAACGGTCCAACGACCTTTAATTGTTTGAGCTGTCCCCAAGGAACCTACCTCCAAGGTGAAAATAACATGACAGAAGTTGACATCCAAAATCTGTTCTCCTCAATTGGTGAGGGAAATGCCCAAATAATACAGAATTATATGGACTACTTTTCCAGCTTTGGAGCGTTCTGCAATGCCTCATGTCCGAATGGTCAGATCATTTTGAGTCAAATGTGTGTGATTTGTTTCAACAATTGTACATCATGTGCTCCTCCTTTGGTCCAATTCCAGAATAATTGTCTGTTGAGTTGCCCGTATTATACCAATTATAGTGAAGACACCAATGAATGCACATATGATCCCTCAAATTTGGGAAACTATTTGGAGTTAAATTTAACAAACCCTTTTGAGGATGATTTTCATGTCAGCTATTTGTTAGATGTTGGTCTTGAACTCCAAATCCAAAATTATGCTGATAACACCAACCAACCTCCTTTAAACATCAGTTCCTTGAACTGTTCTCTTGAAAACTACAATAATCCCAATCAATCAGTATCACTTTTTATACAGAACTTCAATTTCGCCTTTGTCAATTATGCTTTCTCCGTCCCATCATCCATTCTCCAGCCAGCGAATGATTATTCAGTATATTGTCAAGTCACTCTGAGTAACCCTCCTATTACTATAAATCAAAGTGTGGACTTCGAGACTTTTCCACAACCACAAGGCAATTTTGATATTTATCCTGTTTCAGGGGTTAGTTTAGCTGACAATTTCACGGTGAGGTATTGGAATTGGCAGGTATTAGAGCCAGATAATATCACAGTCTTCTTGGATATATATTTGAACTATGAGATTTGGCTCACTTATAATGGCAACCAAATATGCATTTTTCAGAGCTTTTATCAATGGGATCCTGTGGATGTCAATCAATCCTTTTACTTCCCCTATGTTAATTCCACAACAAATGCTCAAATAATCCTTTCTGTCTATAATGATTACACTTCTCAAATTGCCTCCGCGAATTTGACTATATTACCTCAAGCTAATGTAACTTCCGTAAATTATAGTTCAATGATAGATTTCCAATCAATAAATCCCCAAAACCTCAATATTTTGCTCAATGGATATGTTCAGGAATACAGCAACATTTCTCAACAAACCTTGGCAAATTTGCAATCGAACAACGAGTTTCTATACCAAAACATCAATAATGACTTCTACTATACTTGTTATCCAGCCACCGATTGCCACGGCAACGGTAATTGTTACGAACTGATCACTGATCCGAAGAACAAATGCTACTGTTTCTGGGGCTACGCAGGGTTCGATTGCTCATGGACAACAAGTGAATTACAAACGACCACAGATCTATTTGCGAATACTTTAAATTATCTACAGAACCAAACTGACAACAATACAGATTTTTCTGGAAGTTATCAGATTTTAAACGATGTTATTGGAAATTTGGCTCAATTTCCAGATGCCTTCAATAATTCAATGCTCCAACAAGCAGTTGGATTGATCCAATGGGCTGGTGAGGGAACCTCGCAAAACGATACTATCAGAACAATTCAAAACTTGGGACAACTTATGAACGTCTTGAAAATTTTGAAATCTAATCTAACGACTTCGGACTTTGAAAACAGCACAAACTTAATCAAGAACGCCGTGGATTATTCAATTGCTTCAGTGAGCTTTTCATTAACTCAAACCGGCACACCAACTTTATCAATTGTCACTGATAACTTAGTAGTCAAGTTACAAAGCCTAGCTTTTCTTGGTGGTCAACCTAATTCTAATATGACAGGAAATAATAATTCTAATAATTCAGGAACACCTCCAGCTAGATTCCTACAGACCCCAATAGACAATAGTAGCATTTTGATAAACCCACCTACTAATGTTTTTACCATCTTATTAAATGACAGTGATTCAAATAATCCTCAAACAAGTCCCGGAGTTGATGTGATCTTAGGACCAGCTTCCTTTGCATTTTTAAACTATTATGCTGATCAGTTCTACGCAAGTCTCATCATGTGGTCCTCTGCAGTGCTTGCACCGATAGATTCAAACAGTAGATATTTCACCCAGATCCTTTCTTTTGATATAAAAAATCTAACCGACTATTCAGATTTCCAGTTTTTCAACGATTCAAACTTCACATTAAGAATACCAAAAATAATAAATGTTTCATCAATGGCCACCAGTCCCGAAGAGGCCAGTGACCTCTTTACCTGTCTTTATTATGACAATAATTCGTTAAATTGGAGTGCTTGGGGAATGAATTTCTCAAATGAAGGGATGAGTTATTTAGAATGTACATCTAATCATTTAACCGATTTCTCGGTGCAACTGGTGGAGAATAATGTTTTGCTCTATGATTATTTCCATACTACATGTGAAGATTGTTATATTGGTGTCACCCCAATTGATCCCCCACCTGGTCCAAAGCTTGGAATAATGTCTGGAGTTTATTTATTCATAAGTTTGCTGCTGGTATGGATGGTCTGCGCCATGTTTAGGAAAAATTACAACACTGTTACCAACACTGGTGTTGGTGGCATTAAAATAATTCAACCACTTCAGTTGGCTGTAAGAGCTGGAAATGAAGATGGGGAGAAAGGAGGAGTGATAGTTGTTGATTCTAGCGCTCTGGACAATGCCAAGGGGTAATTTTTTTTTAATTTTTTAGGGGATCGTTTTTTTTAAAGGAGAGAAGGGGAGGGGGGGAGGGGTAATGATAATTTTTTCCCTTGTTTAAAATATTAATCTTAACATATTTCTTTGTAGTAATCCGTATCAAAGTGCTAATGTTAGTGCCAAAACTTCTCAAGTCTTCGATTTTTATTCAAAATCTGGAACCTTAGACAGCTCCCCTCAAAACAAAAAGTTACAAAAGCCAATTTCAGTCTGGTCCTTCCATCCTATCTATTCCATTTTCATACAAGAACATAGTGTCCCAGTTTACCGCAAACTTATGCAATTGCATTTCACGATGTCAACAACCTTATGGCTCGAAGCTATTTTCTGTAATGCTAGTGCTTTGGCCATTCCAATAGTTTTATTGATAACTTGGGCTGCAAATTACATTTTTGGATTTATTTTGACGAAATTGATCAAAGGGAGGAAGACATTTTCAATGTGCGGGAAAATATTTGGAGTTTTCCTTTATTTTGTAATTTTGTTTATCATGATTCTGTTACTTTCGGCTTCAAGTGATGTTAGAATGATCTTGATTTATTCTTTAGGTTGTTATCTTTGTGATTGGATTTTCTTTGATTCGGTAGTTGTTGCATACATTAGTTGTTATGGAGAAGGGGCTAGAAAATGGTTCCGCATTAGAGGATTTTCAGAATAAGTTGAGCTTGACAATTAAAAATAAAAGAACGAAAAAATGAATGAAAGACATAAATATTATCAATTTAATAGAAAATATGAAAAATTTAATTAAAAACAATATAAATTTTAAAAAAATAATTTTTCAAATCAAATTTCAAAAATCAATACGTTCCCATTGAAATGAGCAAGCCATTCGGCTTCACTCCGAGTAAACCTTTCGGTTTTTCTGATGAGAACAAAATGCGTATTCCAATTCCCGAGGAAGAATTCAAGGATTATAAAGACAACCCGTCCCAAAAAAACTTAGCGGCGGACAAACTCGACCTTCAAGCACAAATTCATCTTTCTACTCAAAAAATCGACCCCAAATCATTATCCCCACTTCACATTTATCTTTCAGTGTCTGGAATGGTTGAATCGGGAGAATGTGGCTCCGAGGAATTTTTACAATTGAAATATGATCTTTTATCAGGGAGAGATTGGAAATTGTTAGCGGTTCTTTTACCATTTTTTATGTTTTTCATTACTTTTTTTAAATTAGGGAAAAACTTCAGGGGTTTCACAATCCGGAAGTCCTTCCCTTCTCAATAGCAAGGACATTGTTTGGAATTTCCCCTTTGAAGCAGTTTACATGGCTACAAACCCCATGGGTTGGCCACAAATCATTCTGACCTTAATGGGGCCTGATTTGTTTGGGAGAAATGTGATTAAAGGGTATGGATCCGTGCATTTTCCCACAACACCCGGATTGTATATTTTTCTTCTTTTTGAAATTAATTTTTTTTGCAAGTCATGAAAGAACAGTATACTTGTATAAACCATTGCCAATGTCTTGGTTGACAGGCTTTTTCGGTTATTTGATAGGAAATGTTGCGGAGTATTCGAATCCTGAAAGAACAATTGGAAGTGGGGAAGGACGAGAAGGTATTTAAAAAAAAAACAATAAGGAAAAAAAATTTATTGTAAATTTTAATTTTGTTTAAGTTACTAGAGTGCAATCAAATGGCTCGATCAAAATTAAGTTCCAAGTCATGGAGAGAAACATGAAGAAGTTCGGATATTCCACTTAATTTCTGATAATTTTTGATGTATATAGTGAAAAAATTTTAAAACATATTCAAAATTTTTTGGAAAGATGAATTTTAAATAAAAAAAGAAATTTTTATTTTAAATGATAGTAAAATGAACTAAAAATTCAGGTTTTTAACTACATTAACAATAAATCTCGTTAGATATCAATTTAAGGGGACGATAGTTCATATCAATCCTCTCAATGAATATTTATTAAAAAACTTGAATTTAAAAATCTTGCTTGAAAGCAAGTTTTATTGAATTAGTTATCTCTGTCATAGTTCAGAAATCTATCATAATTTTCTTCCATATCCATATTAAAATCATCGAATTGTTCATTTGGATCAATAATGTTATGATTTAAAAAATCCTCCTCTTGCTCATTGGCTTTTTTATAAAATTTCAAAATTTATTTAATAATTTTTAGTTTCTTTTACTAATAAAATGCTCATTATTGGTCTCAGAATTGAAGAAATTCTGCGGAGTTTCAGTCGCTACCATATTACATTCAATATCAGTTGAATGGTTATCTTTTGGCATCATACTTATATTTTTAGGCTCATTTGGAGTTTTTTCTTCGAAAGGCGTTTTTTCTTCACAAAAATTTTTTTTTTCAGGTCTGGTTTTAATTTCCTTGTCTTCCATTCGATTCTTTCGGACAAAACTTCGCAGGATACCGATTTTTTGATCGTAGTTCTCTTCAAAATTAAAACCATATTTTTCTCCAGCCCTATTTGAAAAATATAAGTTATAATAAAAATTTAACGATCATAATTCATAAAAATACTAATAAAATAAAAAAACTTAAATTCAAAAAAATTAAAAAAAAAATAACATAAAAAAACTCCTAAATTCAAAATTATCAAAATTTTTGAAATTTTTTTTCTAACCTGATTTGAAACAAATAGTCATCAAGAGTTTTCTTAGAAATACCTACTTTCTGAGCTGCAGCTTCCAAACTTAAGGAAATGACCCTATTTTGATTTCTGTCATAGAATCCTTCCTTATGATAATTTCGCCACAAATTGACTTTGTCAATGACTTCTCTGATATACCTTTCCTTGATTCTTTTTTTATTTCCCAAAGTTTCTCTATTCCTCATCTCCAAATCCCTCTCTCTTTCCCTTTCTCTTTCCCTTCTATCAAGTCCTCCTCTTTCCATAGTTTTTTTTTCTTCCATTGAGGATTTATCAGCATCATCCAAATGTTGCGGTTTTCTATATTTGATAGAAATCTACATAGAAATTATATTTTATGTCAATTTGACTTAAATCTACCTCATTGTTTCTTCTTGGATTTAAGGGCAGGTAAATTTCCTGTTTGATTGGGTCGTTGCCAGCATAAACAAAGGCATTGGTTGACATCTCCAGAAAGAAAATCATCGTGTGATATAATGGAAACCCAAGTTTCTTCAACACATCCAATAAAGAATATAAAGCAACACCTTTATTCTTTACCACCTCGACTCTGAGGTTTGGGATTAATTCCCTTTCGTTTTCTGGCTGTTTTATCAACAAAACGTTGACCTAGAAAAACGTTTTTAGCCTTCAAAAACATAAATAATTTGAAATTTACATATTTTATGGTTGTTTTGGAAATGTATTTCATATTGATCGAAGGCTGATTTTGTTGAAAAAAGTCTTCAGTTTCCATTGAATCTTGATCATACTCTCGGGATTCATCAGAAGAATTACAGGACTCATACATTTTGTTTGTGCGGTCGGTGGAAGATTGAAAATTAAAATCTTCGGGGCACTCCAATGGCGGAATGCCACGATAGGCGGAACTGTTTTTTCTTGAATTGTTGGACATTTATAAAAAAATTATAAGAGTTGGAAATTTATGAAAATATTTATAGCAAAATGATGAAATCTTATCTAATTTGAATAAAAACACATAAAAGAAATTTTTCTGATTTTTGGAATTTAATTAAAAGCCTTGTTTTGAAAATTTGGATAGATTTTTCGTGTTCAAATTTAAAATCGCCAAAAAAAAAAATTATTTTGAATAATTTTGGATTCATTTTAATTTTTAACATATGATTTTTTAAATAAAATTCAAAAATTTTTAAAAGAAAAAAAAAGTTTTTTTGGGTTTTTTTAAAATTTTTATTATTTTTATAAAAAAATCCAATTTTCTAAAGTGAGATATTATGAGAAACAAATTTAAAGATTATAATGATAATATTTTTAATCAAATCAATTTTTTTACGCCAACGTAAAAACAAAAAACAAATTTCTTCTTTCATTTTTTCTGGAGAAAAAAAATGCAAATTAATTCATTAATTAAAGAACAAACCTACCCTACCCATCCCATATTAAACTTCATCCCTTATCAATTATTTGAGCTCCGACACAATGCATTACATCCAGGAAAGATATTCTTTTCATTTTGATCCAGTTTTTCATTTTTTTTGTTTTTTTTGGTGCTTTGATAATTTCTGCCGTCTTTGCTTAAACTATTATGTGAATAAGAATAACCAGAACATTCTTTTTCATCTTCGACTATTTCCTTCTGCTTTTTGCTTTTTCTGGATTCCTCGTCAGCTGTCGTGCATATCTCATTTTTATTATATGAGCTAGTCTTCGCAATTGTAATTTTATTCAATTTTGGAATGCCTTCATTGCTTTTACTCAAATTAGAGGTTGCAACTCCACATTTTTTATTCGGTGCGCTTTGTGCATTCAACCCAATTGAAGAGGGACTGCTAACTTCTGTCTTCTCAGTGTTTGAGGCAAGTGAAAACACATCATCTCCCATTTCTTCGAAATCTTTCTCTTCAAATTTCTTAGTTAACAATTCCTCCTTGAACACATTAGCAAGATGCCTTTCTTTTAAAGGTTTGAAGATGCTCCGCAGCAAACCCGCAAATAAAGGCCAATTCTTCAACCCGTCCCTTTTGAACTCCGGCCATTTTTCCTCATCCTCTAAGCATTTCCTTATATCCTTCAAAAGCAAAAGATCATTAATGCCTTGAAAAGGGACTTTCCCATAAGTCATTTTATAAATCGCTACTCCTATGGCCCATAGATCAGCTTTCACAGGGTCTTTCTTCTCGTCGCCTGCCTCCAAAACCTCTGGTGCCAGATATTCCCTCTGATTATGAAACAAGACTGAGCCAGTTTTCACAAAATCCAGACAATCTCCCACCTTGACTTTATTTTCAGAGATAAGAATGTTCCTTATTTTATAATCTCTATTATAGATTTGCTTTTCTATCAGGGCCTTGAAACCATTGAAAATTTGCCGCACGATCTTTATCAGCTTCCTTTCATTGATGAGCTTCTTGTGTTTGATCCAGAAGTCTTCCAACGTTCGATCTTTACAATACTCGTAAACGAGGAACCCGTGCACTTCTGATTCAAAGTATTCCTCGATCTTAAGCACGTTAGGGTTTGTGATTGAACGGTAACGATCCAGGTCGTTTTGAAGAAAGTCTTTGAATTTAGGATGGATTTCCTTAAGGAAAAAGGACTTGATGGCTACTTTGCGCGCAGTTTTTAAATGCACACCCTTGAAAACCGCACAGTGCGAATCCCCTCGGATGTATTTCTCAAACTTATAGTTGTTGAGGTAGATCCCTTCAAAAGAATCCTCCATTACTTTATTTTGTCTAAAATCTTTAGAGTTTATATTAATATTATTTTCATTTTTAAATTTTTCTATTCATAAAATCAAATCGTTTGGGAGATTAGGAGATTTCTGTGGGGGAGGGGGGGGGGGAATTAATTTTACGTTCACTTGGGTTCAGTCTTCTCAAAAAACAAAAAAATGGTTTGAAAGGTTTTTTAATAATTAAATGTTTCATTTTCGTTTATTTTCGATAAAGTTTCGCCAAATGAAGCAATCTCTTCGTCATTCTCGTCTGTGTTTCCAAGACCTTGAGCGTGTGGTTGGCTTCCTTCATCATTTTGGCCACGTTTTCCTCATTAAATTCTATCCTGTCCCCTTTTTCTTCCATTTCGGCATGTTCTTTCTCCATTTTATTCAGTTCTTCTTGATCTTGTTCCAACAGTTCCTTTTCTAATAGCAAAAGTCTATAAAACAAAATTTTTTTTTTCCAATTTCAACTGGTCTTCAAAGAGGATATTTTCATCGACAATTCCATTTTTTTTATTTCTAACTCGGTGAATTTTTTGGGTCCTTTCACCTTCTCCTTCACAGTCTGTTTTTCTTCTTCATCTGATGAAGTCATCTCCTCTTCTTTTGTTTCCGTTGCCTTTTGCATTTTTTTTAGTTCATCCGGCAACATGTTTTCCGCTTCCCTTTACCAACATCACTCACAATATGATAATTCAGAATTTCTTTTACTTGCTCGGTCTTATGGCGTTTTCCCTCTCCGGATCTTTAATTTTGGTGAAATACGATTGCACAAGCCGTTTAATTTCCTTCTCGCTTAATTTACCCATTACTTCAAAAACCCATTATACCTATAAAAATTATAAATTCCATTATAAAAGCATACCGTCATCCTCATTTTTGGCCCTCGCGTTCTTAAATTCCAATTGCAGAAATTCAGTCTCCTTATTTCCAATTTCCACCATTTCCCCTTCTTCATTCTCCCTTCTATCCGCTGATACCCCCCGAGTGACGTCTCCCACAGTTACCAAATTTTCCGCAGATAAATCCCTAAAGGCATACAAAGTATTGGTGGCATCATCTTCATCAATTCCAGGTGTCAGCTTCACAACCACACGGATTATCGCAGTCTTCTTACTTGCGTCCACTGCTACACGGATCTTGTTCTTCATGTCGAATTCAGTGATTCGGGTCCCCACGGTTATGGTTTTGCTGGAACTGGCTCCCTTTGCTATATAAACAATGTAATTTTTTATAGGAGTATTTAATCAAACATTTTCTCTGAGAGGACATATGACCAATTTCCTTGATAAATTGCTTATAGAGATGTTCTTTGTAATTATAGGCCTTGCATATAGGGGGAGTCACGGCCTCGTTGACCAAAACGATGTCACATTTCATTTTTTCTGCTTTTTTTCTATTTTTTTCAGGAAAAATATAAAGAAAAGCAAGTTTTTTTGAAGGGGAACTTGGCTTGTTTCATGGTGTAATTACCAATTAATTTGCCATTTTGATCAAGTAGCTTGATTTGGTCCAAATGCTCAATATCTTCATTGTATTTATGAAACTAAAGACACCTCACAAATAGTTAAAATTTCGGTATTGTTTTTTTACAGTCTGGTTTGTCATTTGGCAGATCTTCCGCAAATCTGGAGACTCATACACGGAAGTCATGTAATTAAACCGAAGGAATTTAGGAGTAATGAAGTGGGAATTTGAAAATTTCATAAGCTTCATCATTTTTTTCGAAAATTATTTTAATGGATTTTTTTCTTTTTAATAAAAACAAATCATTTCTATTTATTTTAATGGTTTTTTCTATGTTTATTTATTAACAAAAGGATAATTTCTATTTCAAAATTGAATTTTCATGTTTCCAGGAGTCGAAAATCAAAGAAGAGCATTTCTTGATATCATCTTTTTTATCCCAAACATGAAAGAAGCCTGGAAGGCAGGTTTGGCTCATTAGGTCACAAGCTTTGCTGCATTTTTTCCCTGCAAACAGCAAAAAAATTGCTTCCTCTAAAAAAAAAAATTTAATTAATTAAAAAGAAAATTTACTTTTGGAATTTATAACATCTTCATAGTTTATGTTAGTTTTATTTGTGAACAATTGTTCCAAATGAATTTTGTTTAGTTTGATGGCTTTTGTTCTAACAAGTTCAACCCCTTCCTTTTGAAAGACAGATATTTCATTGAATTTTTATATGGCAAACTTACTAAAATATTCATTTGTTGAATTGATTGTTCAATAAATGTAGTTTTTTCCGGATGAATAAAGCATAAAACTTCCTAATTATTATTTTTTAAAATTATTTATTGAAATCATTCTTAAAAAAAAACCTCATCTTCAGATTTTTTCAGGTTACCAATAGTTAATGGCACCAGACAATTTTTCTCTAAATCTTCCTTATTTGAAACCACTCCCATTTCACCCATTTCTTCATTTTCTTTAATAAAAATAACATTTTTTCATTAAAAAAAAAACAATTAAATTACTTAAAAAGTCAAGCAATTGATTGGGATCAGTGCCTTTGGGAAGGAAACCAAAGTTTTTATTATCTCCCTTTGAAAAATCAAACACTTCGAACCAAGAGTTATTCCAAATGTTCAGTCCGGCCTTGTCAAACTGTTCTTTTTATTAAGATTTCAAAATTTCTCTCTTTTTCTTTATTTCACCTCTCAAATTAAAATAGCCAAAGTTGAAGCATCCAAACTTTAAATTGGAGCATTTTTCCAAAGTAGGCTTGAAAACACTCTGATTAAAAAAATTCTTTATTTATTCTTACTTGAGTCATGCAGAATAACAAGCTGTTTATATTAAGGCTCTCACTGATTCGGTATTGTTGACAAGCCACTATAATTGATAGATTCGAACTGGTTCTCACAAAAGCACTTCGCACAAAATTTCATATAAAATATAAAGGAAATTGCAAAAGGCACCTTGATGAACACGGACCGATGAATATTTGGCAATTTTCACAATCATCCACTAGAATCGTGTCGATATAATCGCAAAGGAAAATTTTGCAATTCTAAAATGTTTTAAATATTTTTTGAAAATCTTTAAAAAACAAATACTTTGCATTTTTCCACTATGAACCCCTGCCCTTTGATCTGTCTTCATTTAAAACAATATAGTAAAAATTCATTTAATTTATTCAACAACCCTGGTTTCTTCAAAAGAAATTCGTTTTCTCGATTTTTAAATTGATAATCTTCCTTGTTTAGTTTGGGTCGTGTTTCCCAACTTTTTGGTGCTTTTCCTTTAATTTCCTTTGTTTCAGGTAGGGGGTTTTCAACAGCTTCATGATTTGTGAGGTCTGGACTGTCGTTTTTTTTCTCTTTTGATTTCAGGCAATTTCCCATTTTTATTAATTATTTATTTTATTTGTTTATATTATGAGAAAAAAATTAATTTTAGTAAAGTATTGAGAAAGTCCTTAGTATTGGAAATTGGGCTGTTTTATTATAGTCTGAAGTAAATCATCTGGATTTTCAAACCAAAGTATTTTTTAAATTATTATTCTGATAAAAATGAATGAAGAAAGAAATGAAGGGCCAATTTGCCATAGATTCAGCATGCTGTTTCAAAACATTAATGAGCCTTTCCAGAAAAAAAACAAAAAAAAATCAATTTCATCGATAATCCAACCTCTTTATAAATACCTGCCCCTCTTGAAAATCCAACACCCGACAAAAAATCTCGAAACTAACCTGACCTTCATAAACAAAACACATAATTCTTCCAAGGTGTATAAGGATTTGCAGGACAAAAAAATGAAATTCCATGAAACGCTTAATAAATTAAGCCTAAAAAATCTATGCAATGTACAAAAAACGCAAAAAACTGGCAATTTTGAGAAAATACCCAAAATAGAAAAGAAAACAACATGTTTCCTTGATAATTTAGTGTTCACCAATCAAATATTAGAGACCCAACAGAAAAAAACAACTTTTAAAGAGTTGCCAGCTCGTTTTCTTCCTACTTTTTACTCTAAAAACTTAAAACTTCCCAACAATCATGGATTAAATCAGATTTTAAACACAGATAGTTCAGAGGTGTCGAAGACATTTTATATAAAACAAAGAAAAACTCTATCACAACTATTGTTAAAAACTGAAAAATCATTTGAAAGTGGCAATTATATCAATAAATTCGATCAAGTCTCTCAAATTATTGTTCCTACTCAAACAGATGAGCAGCACATTGAAAATATTCAACATGTTGAAAATATTGAAAACACTAGAAATACAGTTCCAACAGACGATGAGGCCCAACAGAATTTGAAGCAGATGGAAGATGCGTTACAACTGAATTCGAAGAAATATTTGGAAGTGGCCTCAGATTTTAAAATTCATAAGCACGTGACCTTTGAAGATATTAGAAAATCTTTGATCGACACTTTGAATATTATTTTTGAGTTAAAATTGAACTTAGAAGATGTGAAAAAAACATTACCTGATATATAAATATTTTTTTTAGATTAGGGATCAAAAAATATTTAGCACAAAACCTTATCAGAAGCCAGGATCATATAATTTCATTAAAGCAGTGAAGTTTGGTAAATTTGCTGAAGTGAAGGAAATGTTAAATAAGAATAAATATTTGGTGTATGATTATGATTATGTATAAAAAATCTTTAAAAAATTTGTTTTTCTAAAGAATTATTAGGTGTATTACACGGGATTGCATTGGGCTTGCAAAAGGGGACATTTTGAGATTGTAGTGTTGTTGTGCAAGGCTGGGGCGAACACCAATGCCAAGGATATTGTAACAAATAAGAAAATGTCGAAATTTAATTCTATAGGTTTAGATTGGAAGAACAGCCTTGTATTTTTCCATGAGTAAGGGATATAACAAAATATCGCAAGTGCCTTTTTTTTTAATTTTAAAATACTTATAAAAATAGGTTTTACTCTTTTACAAAGCTGACCCTTGGTCAAGCAAAGAATGTAATATTAAAGAATATATCTTTCAAGATCCTCTCATGAAGAAAATAATTCATAAAAGCAGAAAGGTTTTAACTTTAGTTTTTGTTTTTTTAATTAAAAATTGATAACACTGTATTTTAGTTGCAAATTGTAGTAAAAATGACGCCTGTTCACAGAAGAAAGAAAATTTGGGAAACAGAAAGAATTAATATTTTGTTAGACAGTCCCTATACTAATGAAATATATCAAGCCTTTGAAAAAATTAAACTTGAATAGTTAAATCCTTATATTGTTTGAAAAAACAAATTGTTTTTTGCTTAGCCAAAATTGTAAAAAAAAATGAATAATTATTAATTAAAAAAAATTGAATCTATTGATATAAAATAAATAAAAATTATTTGTTTCCGATGAATTTTCGAAAAACATTAAGTTTTTTAGGAAAAAAAGCTTTCTCTTACCAGCAGAATTATAATGATTGTTATGGAAATGAGCTTGCTTCTCAAGTAGCGGAAGTTCTTGAAAGAAAGAAAATGTTGGTTTTACAAGAACATCAATTGTATTGTGGAGTTGGATTTGCGTTTTATAAAAACAAATATCATTTTTGTCGCGTTTGGGATGGAACTCCAATGGAAAACATTCTCAGTTTTAATAGCAAAATAAAATTTGTTGAATGGTTGGGTTCAAAAAACGATTTTAATATGAGTGGGTCTGATCCTGATGATAAAGAGTTATACGAAAAGGATGATTTTTACAGAGGGAATCAGAGAATTTATAAACAGAATCTTCATGATTTTTTATTAAAGTAAATAATGATTTTTTTTTTTCATGAAAACTAACTCAAACAACCCAAATTTTTTTTATTCATATTTATTATTAAAAATAAAATTAGAAATTTTTCTATGTTAATTTTTTTCTTGGATTTCAAAGAAATTAAAATTAAATAAAAATAAAAGTTTTACGAAAAAAA
>Ga0302186_10000965_pt1 | contig 24791 bp, 15 predicted proteins | sample II_Bog_E1_2_FD_198782 | JGI IMG/M metagenome (GOLD analysis project Ga0302186, IMG submission 198782) | Peat permafrost microbial communities from Stordalen Mire near Abisko, Sweden - II_Bog_E1_1 | ecosystem: Environmental > Terrestrial > Soil > Wetlands > Peat | place: Sweden: Abisko...
AGAACAGATGTGGGTTTTTAAGATCGTATCTTAATTCAAGCACATTCTGCTTTTCAAATAGTTTAGTAGCGGCTCCTTCAAAGTAATAAAGATAAAGTTGAAGAATTAGCATGTTGTGTAGGGCATAACCGCGAGTGTTCTAAGTAATAATAATGATACGTTTCGACTCAGTTTGTGTATTAGGAGGAGAATTTAAGCGTGCCATGAAGAAGAGGATTAGCGAGTCAGATCATCGACGAGATTAGAGTCAAAGTAGATACATCCGTGGCCGTTGCTCTCGAAATAGCAGCAAACATCGTGATTTTTGGCAGCATTAAAAAGATTCTTAACTCCAACTGGAACGCGCTCTAAATGTAATCCTATGGAACTGAGAAACTGATCCAGCCCTGCATTGCTTACGATATTGGCCACACTGCCTCTGAGATGTTGTTCGACTCCACTTTTCTTAAGTAGATCCTTCAATAAAAGTGAAAAGCACGCATTAAAATCATCGCCATCAATCAGAAACGGTTGTTCATGAAATCTAAAATTATGCATGAGATACTTAGCTACGATTCGATCGCAATCCCCATCAAAAATGAAGGACTCATCCACTTAAGGATATGTATTTAATGCTGTTAAATTGAATTTGTTCTTATAAATCCATTCTGCTCCGCAATTGACGTTGGGCTGATCAAACTATTTGTTGTTTACCACAACGAACTCGAAATATTTATTTAAGAAAGCGTAATGACTGAAAGATATAGCTCCAACGCCGTTGGCAAAATCTAAGCATATTCGTTTCTTTTTCCATTTTCTATTTGTATTGATTTAAATCAATCGAATACCCCCTGCAAAGCTCGCTTCAATTTCATTGAAATAAGCTAGAGATAAAGAAGGACTGAATTATATTTACTCCTTGATCATACGATCATATATGTACTCTCCTTAATTATTACATTCTTACCCATTGAAAATATCTAAGGCGTGCTACCCTATCCTAAATCCAGTACTTTCCTGCCCAGAAGATGGAAGCCCGATCTAAATCACAATTTATGAACTTTATTATTTGAGTCAGTCCCTCAGAAGTAGGCCTCGTATCTCGACCTATAATACAATCAATTGGCTTGAAGCTGGGCTGAACATTTATCTTTTGTATTAGCTTTTCAAATGCTTATTGATTATTAATGACATCCTCAATCTCTTCTTGAGAAAAAGGCAGAGACTCGCGGAGTGCTCCACATTTAAGGCCATTGTATTGAGGTGGATTGTGAGAGGCAGTAACCATAATGACTAAATTTAATCAGATCTACTAAAAGGACCAGATAATGAGCAGCATCGTGAAGCAAAAAATATGGAAAAAGCAAAGAATACTCTTTACAACTGATTATCCGAATCTTGCTATCGAAGAGTATCATTGTGAATTTTGATCGGATAGCGAGAATGCGATTTGAAAGATCGATATTGTTTTAAAATTTGTTCTGGAAGTATGCTTTCCATATTATTATTATTATTACTATGCCGACGTGGCAGTTTGTAATCAAATATTTACAGATATTAACACAGATGATAAATTATAAGGAAGACGCCTTGTTTTATGATTAGAGAAGAGATAAAACCATATCATTACACTCATCAGGTAAAAATCATTTCAAAAATTTGCGGATGTGATGCCGCTATTTGTTGATTATCTCTGCAATTTATTTTCGTGTCTTTTATTTCTATATCTTGTTGAGGAAAACAGCCTTTTTGGACGTGATCTTTGGTTATTCCACAGGCTTCATCAAATTTAAACAAGAGATGTTTTCATTGTTAACGCCTGGAATATTTTCATTATGGCTTGATTGGTGACTTCCATAGGTTAATCTGCGCTCAACCTCTTGGGCCTGTAGAAAATATGCTGTCTACTGCAAGTGCTGCAATTCTAGCTCATCAAGTGTACAGGGGAGAAGGACTTTTCCTGTCTATTCCTCGATCTTTACAGAATGATTAAATGATCCTTGAGTATTTCTGGACCCCTCCGACTCCTTCACGCTTTTTTCATTTTTTATAAATTTAAAGTCTTACTCATTGTAACTGGATTCGTGATCCATCGAAATTTCCTTCCGCCGATTCTCCATCTCCCCTCCAAAATCTTACCTCACACTGCTTTCCTCCCTTTCAGTAAAATTTTAGTCTCCCAAGTCATTAAGGTAGTTAGTACTGGGCATTTCATCAGTAAAAGTGGCGTTAGATTCGTAGTGTTCTGACTGTATGTATGGAACATTGAGGTCAATATCAAAAGGTGTAGTTTATGAGAGGGAATTAAGTGGAAGCATGGCTTGCACAAAATTAGCCGATAGATTGATCTGCATTATGACAGACGTACCGTGCAACGCTGCTGAGTATGTAGATACTCCTCGATAAACTTAGCGATGTGCATAAGCTGCAGCGAGTTGGCCGGCTTTGGTTGCAAGGAGGTCTCTTTCTTTCGTACTTCACTAACGTTCCTCATTTAAATTACCAATACTGATAGTATATCAGTTTTAATCAACTACGAGAATATCGTTGCAATCAATATATCAGCCATCAAATCATAAACAAAATCTAAACTCTTGCTACATTCTACGGGCAGGACCTGCCTTCTGAGTTTATAAGTAAGACAGCAGCATTACTTGAATAGCGACCGTGGCATCTTCGCGGGTTGTTTCGTTTCTAAGGTGCATCTTTGCATGTGCCTCACAGATTCTGATCATAGACTCGAGATGTCTGGTTGTGATCCTGATTCCTCCACTGGTTTCTGAAGACTCTCTAAGTTTGATGTAAACCTTGCGAATCATATCCGCGCACATATCATTAATGAAAGTCTTGTTGTATTTTTCCCGTGCGTATTTGATATACTGCTTCAAAAACTATTGATCAGCAATTTATAACTCCGGCTTCTTGGATGTTAGTTTATCAACTGTGCATTTGTACTATTGGCTGTATGGATGGTTTTACATGTGAGAGTTAATCACAAAGGTGCTGAGTTCAAATTAGATTTGCTAGTCGAACTTGTCCTTTATTACTTTTACTATGTCAAAACGGGAGAGAATGGGGTCTGAGAGGTTGACGTTATCCACGAAAGAAAGAGTCTAATTGTAACGACCTTGCAGGGGATTGGCAGCTGCGATTACAGTGCAACGAGCATTGAGATTTGCCACAATACCGGCTTTGGAGATGGAGATAGTTTGCTGCTCCATAGCTTCGTGAATAGAAGTACGATCTTGTTCATTCATCTTATCGAACTAATCAATAAGGCAGAGGCCTTTATCAGCCAAGACCATTGCTCCAGCCTACAGTTTCCATTAGCCTGTTTGATTATCTTGTTTTACACTAGCTGTCAATCCCACTGCAGATGCACCTTTGCCAGTGGCATAAACACAGCGGTGGAAAACTTTCTGAAGACTCTTAAGGAACTGTGATTTGGCGATTCCAGGATCACCAAGTAATAGCACATTAATATCTCCCCTAATCTTATGCATCTTCTCAGGATTTTTCTTCTATATTCCTCCGAAAAGAGCCAAAGATAGAGCTCTTTTCACTTCATAGTGACCGTAGATAGACGGTGCGATTGAGTTGTAAATAATTTGCTCGAGGTTGGGCTTGCGAGCGAAATTTTGAAACTCTATTTCTTTAGTCTTATCGTAGAAGTTACCCTAATTGAATTTGCGAACTGAGTTGGCTTCTACAAAAGTCATGAATATTGGGAATCCCTGTTTAATGTTCATGCTGCACTGGTAGCGGATGATGAACACACCAATGATTTCAACTTCCTCTCCTGGTTTTACACTGTCCACGTTGTCACCAGTGAGAATGACTTCCTTTGAGCGAGGAATACGACCAGCATCTACGTCTGATGGTGATTCCTGAAGGGTTATCTTCTGGAAATTGCGATAAATAGACTTGCTCTTTTCTTGCAGGTAAGGACCGTTTGACTGGCATGATCTGCAGGGACCCAGATTAGGCGAATGCCCATCAGTCAAGAAGAAAGGACCTTTTAGTTAGCCACAACGATAGCACTTAAAGATCACGCGTTTAAGCTGGTTAAAGACCTCTCCCCTCACTGTAACCATCCCTTTAACCTGCACTAGCTTCTCAATATGAGTAATAGCCAATTCACGAATTCGATCATGGATAGGCAAATCGAAAAATTTAACATAAACCTCGTCCACAATATTTCTGTAAGCAGGTGATCTCTAGCAAAGATGAGCATATAGAATAGCATTGAGTTCAGGCAACAGTATTGTTGGTTCTAAACCCAGCCATAAGGCCAAGGTTGGACATGCTTCCTTGAAGTGTAGGTAATTGATCCCCAACGACTGTTTATTCTCGTGAATCAAATCATTCATTTTGTTAAGATAGATACGGGGCCCTTCACGCTATTGATCGTCTTTTTATCGGAATCTGTTTAGAAATTTAACAAAAGTCCGTCGAATGTATTTTTTAGTGACGTCCTCCTCAATCCATAGATGAAGCTGACCTTTGCATTCTTCAGCGTCAATAAAACGTTCCTCATCGATCTCCTCTTAATTGTCTTCGGCTTAAGCGTAATATCTTTGAAGACGTCTTTATCGATGAAAATCGTCCTCTTCTTACATGTATTAATCGATGTCTTCTGCCTATTTGTTCCGCAAGTCTCTGCGGTCTAACTCACGCTCGGCCTTGCGCCTAGCCTCTGGATTGAGAGCAATAACTTCCTCATCAGCGACTTCACGTTCATATTGATCGAGTTTCTGCATGGATTAAAAGGTACCTAAATAGCCTGATAGTCCATTTCTGCATTCTCAATAAGATCTTCACCCTCCTCCTAGCTGATTGGAGGTACATCTTAATCTTAAACATGCTAGTGGACTTCCTCCGCCTCTTCCTCTTCAAAAATGTCAGAGTCCTGCCTCCTAGACATTTCGCGCTTTTAAATTATACAAATGCGCTCTAAAAAACAACTTAAAACATCATCCTTATGAAATGGATGAAACGGATAAAATGTAAGATAAAAAAATCATTGGAAGATTGAGTGGACAGTAATGTTGTCCATTATACGGTTGCCCATCAATACCTTCTTCTTTGGCACAAACAATCGTGCTGGCTTCAGTGTTATGCTGTAAAATTTAATGACCTTCTGGCCTGATTTTAGACGATTCTATTGATGTTAAGGACTGTATATTTAAGGGAATAACAAAGCGATATCCTATTTGTTGGGAGAGTCATCAACAAATAATGCCTAAAATTAATGGATGTTTTAGTATATCTCAATAATAATACCCAAATCCATATAGCAACTTCGGATGAACTACCTTTTCACACCTTCAGAAGATAACCTTAAGGTCTTAAATTAACTTTCTCCACACTCCTCGAAACTTCTTACCAATAGATTATATGTTTTGACTGGGTTTTCAATGTCTGCTTTGAGGGATTGATATTGACTGTTTTTAAAATACAGGTTTAGCTAAACGGTATGTTTTTGACTTAATGGAAGCAGGATATAAGTTCCTGGCTCGAGGATAAGCGATTCAATGAAGCTTTATAGAGAGTAGTTGCCCCACACTATCTAGTATTTCTCTCCAGCATTTTCTTCTCTGAGAAGCATAATACGGGAAATATTATCAGAGGTATTTAATATTTACAGAAGAATTCGGGTAGTCTCTTGGATGGTGAGCTCATACACAATCGAATCATCTCCTCGTTACGTCTTTAGATGATACCCTTGCATGTGCGAAGGGAAGGATATATTGAGAAGTGTGTCTTTGTTCAAAGACTGACTTTCTATTTATACGAACTGTTCGTTGCATTATTTGCATAAAAGTTTACCTCTTTCAGCGCCAATGATGTAAAAGGAAGAACTATCAATTGCTAATTATATCTTGCAGTCTGCTTGATCAAGGTAGTTAGATATCCAGTTGAATTTAGTCTCCACCTGTTTGCTCTTCGGAGTCAGCAGACTAATTTAATCGATATATGTTGGATCGTAGTGATGATCGTGACCCATATGAATTTCTTCTTTGTTGCCTTGCTAAATCGGCATAAAACGATAAAACTCCAACTCACATTCACTTAAATCAAGAATCTGTTCCTGATTATCACTCAAGGGGAGATATGTTTGTTCTGAGAGGCAGAAGCAGTCATCGCCAGTATTTTCCATAACTTGGCATTCATCGTTGCGTTAGCTTTTGTTGTTTGTCGTTTTCTTTCTATCCAATAGAGTGAGTAGTCTGTCAATTCGTAATAATTATTGATGAATTTATCTCTCGACCGTTTTAAGTTGGCTTCTAATATTATTCGACTGCATTTAAATTCTATTAAACGGAAGATTATTAATTATATCATTGCAGTAGCACACAAGTGACAAACAAATCATTGCTTCGGTGGACAATTAAGGCGATATAAGGTCTCTGAGTTGGAGATCAAAAAATATGTATAAACTAAAGCTGAAGCACAATTATTAAGATGAAATCATTTGGACGTAGCCCGTATCTGCTCCAAAATACGAGATGCTATCTTCATCCGTGAGTTAAGGCGCTACATAAACTCATCAATTTCGCTGAGCTGTACAACTGTCTTATGAGGCATCATTGTTATGGCTATTCGACGATTGGGAGATGACTTGAGAGTAGTTATTTGGCTATTTATATTTAATGGTGGTTGGCATCTTCTAGGAGAAGTTGGTTTTGTTCTATTTTGAGATGCCGATTTATCTTTCGAAATAGTTTCTGTATCTCTTTTGACCAAACGATGATTAGACTGGATAACTTCGCTTTTTAATTTCCTCGAGAACCCAACAATTGGTTGCTAACAAAATCTTAATTCTTATTTTTCTATTCCATAAGAACTATTTTGTCTGGAGGGTCGTTAATTTATGATCTTGTTAGTATTCTAACGAGCAATGTTCTTCAGTCTTAAATCCAACCCTTAATTCTATTGCTCATAAGTGTTGTTTTTATTCCTGTGGGGTTGATTGTTTCTCCAAATTTACTGATATTTTTCATCCAGATCAGACTCAAGTTATTATTTCAAGACGTGCTCTCGATGGGATATACCTCCTCTTCTGTCTTATGGCTGATAGCGACATTAACTATCATTTAAGGTATTATTTAAAGGCAAACTGATATTATGGTTTGTAGATTGTTTCATGCCCTTGTATTGTTTAAATGACTGATTCTATTCATAAGGTTAATTTTAATGCTTGCTCGCACCACGCTAATTTCTATTTCGAATAGCAGCGTTATTGATGATATCGTAATGGTTCTACTAATGCTAGTGTTGTTTTTTATATCCAACATGTCTACTGATGGGTGGTTTTGATTCTTGATCAACGCTGCTAAACGTGTCGATGTACTCTGTTGTCCTCTTATTTTTGGTGTGTACATGTTCGGGTTGGTCTTGCTGATTGTCTAAAAGTTAATCCAAATTATAGCTGTATCTCTGTTTTGATTTGACTGTTTGTCGTGATTGCTATTGATTGATGGTTGTGTATTGCTCTTTCGCCTTAATCGAATTATTTCGCCTTTTAATCATTTCGATTTTTCTGTTAAATTTTCGTAAATTGTATATTATTAATTAAGACCGTCCAAACAACATCTGCTAAATTAACATATTTAGTTTATCAATGTGAGTTCCTGTATGGATATTATAACATTGCAGATTAATATTATTCTCAATAAGTCTATAAATATCAAACCCTGCAATATTAATATGAACTTCCTATGAGAGAAAGAACACCATTTATCCTGCAACGCTCAATTCACTTAATCAACTTTAGAAAACATTTATTACTGCAATTTATATGTTTAGAACCACTGTATTTCAGATCAGCTCAGTAAATTCCTCAACCCTAATTATATGAATGAATAAACTAAGAGCCACTTAAAAAATAATAATGGATGATCATTTTCTTTCATTACACGTCTCCTTGGTAAGCATAGAAAGCGATTTAATCCTTTGTCCATCCTTCATAGGCTGGTAACTCTCCATAACTGAAATGAAATCTTGTACCATCTTATTGAAAACAATGATACTGATATATTGGAACTGTGTTATCAATTGCGCTAGCAAAAACTTTGAATGGAACTCCGTCACATATCCAACCTTAACTTGCAGGTTTCATAGTTGTATTAAAATTGAATCTCCATCCTCCATATGTATTATTTTGATCATAGTGAAACTGATAAAGAGAAACTGCATAATGATCACTATTATCAGGCACATGAAATGCAATACCATCAAAAGCCCACCCTTCCCCAAGCATAGGATTAGTTGAGAAATGAAATCTCGTCCCATCTTTCTGGAAAGCATGATACCTATACACTGGTACACTCATTATGTGTAATAAATATAACCCAATATCTCAATAAACTAAAACTCCTCTAATAAGTAACAGTAATGCTTCAATAAAAAATAAATTATTACGTGAAAGTATTCTAGATTTATTCACCGAAATTCTTTCTCTTATCTCATTTAATTTTTAATTGGGAATGATCGGCACCTTCAAAAAAATTGTCAACTATAAAATGTTTTACTCCTTTTCGAATGGGAAGAATTACTACGATCTATTATAAGTAACTGAAGGCGCTGCTTTCAAAGAAATTAAAGAAAAATATCTCGCAAAATCCAAACTGTATCATCCCGATGTAACAACTGGCTCGGAAGACCACTATCACCTCATTCAGCAGGCCTATAAGATCCTCATCAGTCCCTAGCAGCGTAAAAAATATGATCTGTCCCTAGGAATACAGCACTCTCTTTGGTAAAAATAATTGACTAATCATCAATTCAATGATAAATTTTAATCTTAGGCCTTCGAACAACTACTTAAGGGAACTCATAATAAAAACCACCAACCAATGAATTCATTGGAAGAAAAATTACAACAGTTATTTAAAACTGAAATTTAGACCAACAACAAGGTCAGCAGCTTATTCACAAATTTCAATTTTATGGCTAGTTTGGCTTGTATTGGGATTGCTTGGCTGGGATGGACTTTGTTATAAACAGTGTTTTTAAATTATAAAGGCGAGGCGGAGCACGAAGTAACTTTAGCTCGCACAGACATAACTCTAAAAGTGGTACCTTTGGTTACAAGATGATTTGAATATTTTGTTGTCAGTATACATCAATAAAGATTGCTAACTCTCCACGTAATTATGTGCCTTCGATAAAATTGGTGGTTTTAAAGAATGTGTCGCATGTGTTTTGGCTGCAAAGCTATCTTTTTGGGAAGGATTGCCTTTTATATTTGAATCTGTTCAAGATCACTGATTGCTTGTGAGGAGGAGACAATGTGGTAATAGTCATGAATGGCCTTTTATATTTTAGTAGCATGACTACCCGTCTTTATCTTAGCAAATACTATTTGTGGTTGAAGTTTCTATTGTAACTAAATCTATTTTTGACACTCAATTAGTCTCAGCTGTTTATACAAGGACATTGTATTTGGGTAAGTGGCTTTATATAGTTTGGCTTATTGAGGTTCGTGTTAATGCTTCTCAGTATATTTTGTGTGAGTTCGATGTGGCTTGTAAGTATATTAATCGTATGGAATGGATTTATCTTGAGGTTGCTTGCTACTCACTTCTGCGAGGACTACTGCTTGTTTCAGTATTTGCTCCACATGCCTATCCGTTAATTTAATTAAAAAGCCAGCAAGATCTTTGATAATATGTTCATATTTCTTATCGCTTTTAAAACCATTCTTTCCAAGCAATTGTACTGTTCTCGTCATTCGGTAGCTGAATATCTGTTGATCCTCACTCTAATCTTTATTCATTGCCTCCGTTTTAGGCTTTTCCTCACTAACTGTAGGTTTTTCTATTTCTCTCAAAAGCTGTTCGGCAACAGATTTTAAATTGCTTTTAACCATTAATTTTTGAGTATCTTTGATTAGATGCGAAATGAAAGGATTTTCATTTATTGTTCCCTCTTTCAAAAACACATTCCTTCTTTTAAATAGCACCATCAACAGTTTAACGAAATCTATCTCATTGTCGATGAGAGAATAGATTTCTTTCATCACTTCTTTAAAATTGACAGAATTATACATTTAGTATTGAGGTGTTTTCACTAAAGTGTGGAAGGTTTGCCATAAGTTTATCAACAACTTTTGATGCTAATACACAATTAGCAAATCGGAATCACCGAATTTTTATATGATTTCGTTGTAATTGCATGCAGACCCTATATTTTGAATATTTGACATCCTTTGAGCAAGTGGACGTCCTTTATTCTTTTATATTAAGTGCTATATCACTATCATCAGTCTTTCTGTAGCCTTCAAGCTCTAGAAACAACCTGGCATTTATGTTTATGAATTCAGAGTCTCAGCCGATTCTTAAGTTTGTTTATTATTCGAAGTAATCTTATCAATTTGGTCGTTTGGTATAATTGATAACTTGGTAGCAACATTCTTAAGATCTTATTACTCATGAGAGCTATCAGCAGCAAATTCCTATTAATCAATATGTTATTTGCATCTCAGTTAGTTTTATCTTTATTGAGCTTTATCAGAATGTTTATCACATTAGGCGATCGATGGAGAGTTTCTGCTGCCAAGTATACTCAGTACGGTGTTAATTTTATGAGATGGTCCTTGAGCAAGCATCGGCAATTTGATCAAACTAAATATACAAAGTATAATTATTTATAACATTATATCAATTCCTTCAGAGTCAATATTAGTCAATACTGACTGTAAACTGAAAGAATATTAAGAACCTATCTTTCCGAGTATAAACATACCACGGGTCTTTTTGAATGATAAGAATGGTTATATAGAAATTATATTCATTCATAATATAAAATGAGAAACATTAAAACCCGCATAAAGTCAAGTCAAATCGACCTTTGTCCATGGCAATTTCCCGATAATATTGAAAGCCAACGTCGATAATAGGATACATTTACTTCCTTTACAATTTGTCACTAAACTCCCTTCCATCATAAAATATCACATTCCTTATAAACTACCACAATTGATCACACTCATAGTCCATCAAAAATATACAGAAAACAAATCGAGACCAAATTATTCCACGGTCGAACGCTGACCTTCATCAAGGATTACTTTAAAAAATACTACACTTAAGAATCGGAAGAACATAAAATGACAGAAAAAGATATTTTAGTGCAAACTAAAAAGAAATTTGATGCCTGTTAACTCACCAGATATGAAAACAGATCCATCAAAAAAACTAGTATTGTTGATCTGACACCCGCCCTTGAAAATTGTATCGTTCGACCAAATAAGAATATGGCCTCGCACAAAGATTACCCTGGCAGTAAAATACTGAAAATCAAACAGGAAATGATAAGGAATAAGCAAAGAAAGAAAATTGATCAAAGACAGCTTTAGATTGTGGAAGGTTTTCGCCCCGAGTCAAAAACATTACCTGTTAGGGTTTTATTGAGGCAAGGGGCCTCTCTTAAAAAATCACATTGTTTTCCCGATAAAAATTTTGGTAGGTTGTTGCAGGAATATCTGGAGAAGGTATGATGAATGATATTTTCAATATTATATGAACATCGTAAAATAGAATGAATTGAACATCATCACTTTTTTAAATCGACGATAAACTGCCATAAATTATCGCTGCTTGATTATCCCTCGACTGGGAAATGACAGTAGTGCTTTTTGGATTAGAAAATTTGATCAAGAGTGAGAGAAAAGGCATCGTCCAGCATCCTAGGCAACAGTTGTTGCAGAATGGGAGAAGATTACTATATACAGGGATTAGTGTTGACCTCAATCAGCCACGGATTGCATTCCGAATCCAACATGAAATCATATCCGAAAATCTCAAAGCAAAAGCATCTTTACTGCTTATTTAACTTTTTACGCACACTTAAAGCAGTTATTTTCACGATTTATTTTATTCTTTGCATCAGTTAGTCGTAATCCTTACCTTAGTCACTGATCAGACCGCGCAGATGTTGAAAAGACAGCTGATTTCCTTATTCGTATCGGCCATAGTCTCCATTGAACTTCTGAACGGCGTTGTTTGTCAAATGAACGTTCAAGTCTTTTACTTTGTCTTAATTGAGATTATATTCATAAGATGATGTTCTGAGATAGCCCTGCTTGAATAGCAACACTCTCATTTAGTGAGTAAAGAGTACCCACATGCGAATATCAAATTTTCTTCCTTTAAATAGGAGGGGACGTTCCATATACTTCTGTATTACGAATGAATTTGAATGAATGACAAAATGATGAGAGGATTCTCTAATTCTAAATGATTTTTTAGGCGCCTAAGAGCCTAGCTTAGAGAGGATAGTGCTCTGATTAGGAGTGTAGCCCTGTATATATTTATTCATCAGTAACTACATTTCTTCTAAACTGTTGAAAACATGTACTCCATTACCCTAATTAAGTAAAAGCTTACCCGATTATAGGAAGTTGGCTTCAATATCCATAGATAAGGAGTATTTTCAGTTTAGAAGGCAGGGATAATATCGTATTTACTGTACCGGGCGTGTATCTTCTTATCAAGAGCTATGGTATTGTTTGGATTAGCTCTTCTCCTTCTGAGATGCAAAGATGCTACTTCTTCCTTGTATTTTGGCCGATTTTCATTATAAAAATTAAGAAAAATGGCCTGATCTATCTCGAAGTCTGAGTCAACTAAATTCAAAACAAAGGTGATGGGTAGAAAGGAGAAGGCATTTATCTTATGATTTTCGCAGTAATCGAACACATTTCGAAAGAGAAACTCCTTGTTGGAAAGTTATAGATGGTGCTCGAAGTGGTTGAGGGAATGCTTAAAAATACGGTTATCAATGCAATTTTAGTATTTGTATCCTTTATTTGATTGTTGCCAGCGCAAATTGATGAACAACTCCTTGCTGTCTACCACTTCACGCCACTAGCTTCTCGTGGATAGAACTCGTTGCACAAGCCGTCCATTGTTTCCGCATCCCACAAAATATTTAAGCATCTCTCCGCCCGACAAAGCAAGATAACTCTTGGCGACAGTATCAGATCTCTTAGTCTATTCCTTCCTTTCGAGCCCAAGTAGCTGCATAATAAAACCCTTACTTTGCGCATGGTATGTTATTAATTTTATAACTATTATCCATTCTATCTATTTCTAACTCGAAGCACAATAATTATAAGTTAAATTAAGGGTTAACACCCATCAAAAAAATACAAATTAATCCAAACAAACAAGATTCATCTTTGACTATTAACCACTGCAATAAAATTACGATTAAAAGGAAGGTGCTCTTGATAGTAACTCTTATTGCTAATTTAAATAAAAATAATAATAAGATGAAGACAACAAAGTCTCCTAAATTGATGAATTATGCTCGTATCGCTTTTGTAATTTAGGTCAGTCCAAACAGAAATCCAATAAAAAAGTGCCAGGCGATGAAAACAAAAAGATTCAACGCAATTCTGCAAGCAATGTATGCAATGAGATACTTGGTCAGTCTAGCATTGCACAAAATAAAGATATTTGCGAACCCCATCAGAAAGATAAATAGTTAATTTCGGGAAAAGAGACTCCTATTGACAGAGATTTTCCCAGTCGACGCAAGAGCTATGCAGATCTAGATGTATCAAGCCTTTCAAGAGAATCAAGGTAAAAGTAGTCATGTAAAAAAGACAAACACAAATCCAAAAAAGATACAATGCTCCTTCAAGAAAGTATTCCAACTTACACATGCACTCCCATTTAAACCCAATAACTAAATACTAATGCTAACAACCATTTATAAAGCCAATCCTCAGAAAAAAAGGAAAAGTATAATAGTTGTAGGAGAGAAAGCTTTAGAAAAGAAAAGGCATTCCTAGATAATCTGGAAAATTATTTGACATAACTCATCAAACCATCCGAGCATATATCACAGGTGAAAATAACTGACAAACTTAGCGAAACTCTCAAAATCTCTGATGGTTCAAACTAATCCTTTAAGCTGGTGTCAAAATTAGAGCAATCTCATATCAAAATTAAAGAACTTAAATTAAAAACGTATTATCAGTAGAAAGAACTGTTGAAATGCGGAAAACGACAGGAGAAGATGAAAAACAGCCTTTACGATATGCTGAGTGAAATGAGGGAGTTGACTGCGGAGCTGAATAGGGAACGCAAATAACGAGATAGACTTTAACGGATCATCGATAACTTTGAAATCAGCAAACTCAAACTAGAGAGGAAGACTATCGGCAAAATATCTACCATTAAAAGGGATTATAATCTTCAGGAATATACCGAGCACTACCAGGATGATAGTGATCTCGATTTTTCAATCAGGTAGGAGTGGAAAAACGCTACGGCAGAGCGGAGAAGGGCTAAATAGCCTATCAGGATATCCTTTGAGAATTTCAAAAGTAGAAAGAATAGTGAACAGATTCAAAAGCTGATACATTCCAGCTACCAAACTTCAGAGAGCGACAATGAATGAATAAATTTTGGGAACTGATATTTTCGAGTATTTTGCCTTATTTCAAATATCAACTTGGGAGTATAAAAATATTTTATAAAATCTCTTCCGTATCATTTTTACTGTTAATGCCATTTAATTGACCAATGACACTATAAATCATTAATGTAGGCTAGCATCTCTCCAGAATCTTCAGAAGACAAATTTAGATTCGATCTATCAAGAGTCATAGATTATTCAAAAAAAAAACAAGAGGAGTGTTTTAATCATTATGATATTCCCATCATATGCTACTTAAGAAACAGATGATCCTACAATTCGCAGAGCTATCGATTATGTAATAAGATGGAAATATGGTCAACTTTATGTTGGAAATCTCTATGCATTTAGAGCAAAAAATTTTAATGAGATTAAGCGAATGGAAAAAGGTAGCGTTGATCTTCAGAAGGAAAAATACTCAAAAATTAAAAAGATTCATTGACATTTCGGACACAGTCGTATACGCATGGGGTCATGGATAGAAGGAGCCAAAATGGCTGAGATCCATAAATTAAAAACTTCCTTATTGTCTTTAAAATAGGAAAATTATTTCTGGACATCCTCTTCGTAAAAATAAATTATTAAAACTGAAGCCATTTGAAAGAACCAGTGCCTCATCATAAGATTATGATTAATCAATATGAAACAACAAAGATATTATTTGTTCGTTAGTAGCTATCCATTTATATTTTAATCTTTTCATAAACTAATATTCTTTTCATTTGATTTTTAATTATTTGTCTTTTGATTAGTACATAACCTGATTTTTATACTCGTGAAGTTTAGATATACATTAAAATCAGATATTTATTCCTGCTGTATGGATTATACAAATGACCATCACTCTCATGAAAATTGTTTTTATTTAATCTTTTATTTATTTATGTATGACATTGTCCAATATTTATTTCTTAGATTTTGCTCAACCTATATATAGTATCAAAAAGAGATATTAATTGCCGTCATCATGAAGTCAGAAGTGCAAAGAGAACAAGATTATTAATGCGGAATTTGTCTCATGACATTAGATAGACCCGTCAGGTGTAGGGGGCCCTGCAAAAAATTGTTTTGTTTTAAGTGTGCGGTCAATACAATCAACGGCAACAAACACTGTCCTAACCGATGCTCTTCTCCTTTTACAATTTAAGCTATTCCAGAAAGCAATTAAATATTTAGATGCCCTTTCAATTCATAGATGTGCACCTTTCCTATTACAAGCAGAACTTAGATGCTTAATCACTCATCAATTTGTTAGTTCGTATCTCCTTAAAATAAGCAAGAACTTTATCAACAGCAAACTTTTAGCTGCAAATGTGGACATCAACTTTGCTTTTTGGATTAAAAGGGTTTAGAGGCCATTTATGGAATTGATTACCCAATATTGGCTTTCAAAGAGACCTGCAACAAATGCAAAAAAAATGATTTATGCCGATCCTTATGTTTAATCTGCAGCACTAGAACTTAAAGAATAGTTTATTGCAGCTAGTGCAGACCTATTCCTTTTACTAAAACTCTGTGCCCTATGGGTCATAATCTTAAACGTAAAAATCGAGTGAGCAAAAAACGTGTTTGTGATTTATGTGATTCACCCGCCCATATGGTTGGGTAAAATGCTTATGGCCCTTGTCCTTGTGATTTTGATGTCTGCGAGATATGTCAAAGTCAAGCGCCAAACGAAAATCCTATTGTTCCTTTGCCTAATAAGCTGACCCATTTTTATAAGGTTGCAATTATCGAGGATATTGACGAGGAAAGTGAGTGGATTGATAATTCAGGTAGTGAATATAGGAACTGAACAGTGCGTGATATCAGATAAATTCTAATAAATTCTATTAAGAACAATTTATAATCATTCGTTTTAATTACAAAATGGCTTCGAGCATCAGCCTTTAAAAATTATCAAAACATATATCTTACTCTAACTTCAAAGTGATCTGTTCTGGCGCAATCGAATTTATCTTTATATTTCGCTCTTATAATCCTTTATTTTAATGATTGCTTTATAGTTTAATAAAGAGATATTAAGTTTATACTTTTATGCACTCAGAAAGCGAAGATAATTAATGTAGAATTTGCCTCATGGCTACCAATTAACCCGTCAGGTGCAAAGGACCTTGTCAAAAATATTTTTGCTTTAAATGCGCTGTCAAAGCCATTCCGGCAAGCAATCACTGTCCCAACCGGTGCTCCTCCCCTTTTGTAATTTAAGTGCCTCCATAAGACAATTAAAATTTTAGATGTACTTTCAATCCATAAATTTGCAATTTGCCTATTACAACCAAATCTTAGATGCTTAGCCACCCATCAATTTGTGAGTTCGCCTCCCCCTAGGATAAACATAGATACTATCAACAACAAAATTTTCGCTGTTAATGTGGAGATCGTCTCTGCTTTTTGGACCGGAAGGCTTTATTGACACTTTATAAAATTGAAAATTACGTAGATACTGTCAAAGATGCTTGCCACAAATGTCACTAAGATCATCTATGCCGATCATTATGTATATCTTGCAGCATTAAAACTCAAAGAAAAGTTGTGTATTGTAGTTAATGCATGCCTATTCCTTGCACTCGGACTAAGTGTCCCAAGGGTCATACTTTCAAACGCAGAAAACGAATGTCAAAATGGCGTTTTTGTGACCAATGTAACGCAGCAGCCTATATGGTTGGCTAGTATGTCTATGGTTATTGCCCTTGCGATTTTGATCTGTGCCAAAGATGTCAAAATCAGACAAAAAGTGAAAATATTATAATCCCTTTGCCTAATATGCTGGAAGATTTGTATAGTCTCGCAACTATCTAGGACAATTTAGGCGCAAATATATGAATGATATATGCGAAAAACTATTGCTTTTATCAATATCAATAACAGATAATAATTAATTTAAATTTAAATGGCTGACAACATCAGGGTCATTGTTAGGGTGAGGCCCCTGCTCAAATTCGAGGACGAACCAGCTTGGATGACCAAGGATAATTCGATTATGTCCTTGCAAGGATCTAACAAATCAAATCGCAACCATAAAGACACCATCAGTGCAAATAAATCAGAAAAAGACGTCGACTACTCTTTCAATTTCGAAAGTATTGTGACTGAGAGTATCACGTCTTAACAAATTTATAAGAAGCAAATCCACCCCACTTTACTAGAGTGTTTTAGTTCATCCAAAAATTTAGGTATTATGGCTTACGGACAGACTTGTTCTGGAAAAACCTACACTATCCTGGGGATTAAATAGTAACCTGGCATAATACCCTGCGTTTTACGATAGCTTTTTCTTATAAAACAAGCTAGAAAATGTAGTTTGAAGGTCAGTTATTTATAGATCTATAATTAAAAAATCAGTGATTTGCTGGACAGCAGAAAAAGATAGCCGCTGAAGATTATTTAAGACAATAAATGGGGCTGTGATGTCGCAGAAGTTGCTAAGGAGTCTGTTGGTTCCTTCGAAGAAGCTCTTAACTTGCTTGATCGTGGAGAAAAACAAAGACAGTATGGACAAGGATAGCATCATTAGAGATCTTCTCGATCACATACTCTGTTTAAAATTGTAATTACCTATTAACTCAGTTCATCGAGGAATGGGATAGCAATTTGTTAGCAAAATCATTTACAATTACGATAGCTGATCTGGCAGGGTCAGAAAGGTTACACTCTCAAACCCAATCATCATCATAGACAGGATACATCAATAAATCCCTATTTCAACTCACAAATGTTATTTCGAAACTAGCTGATCAAAAAAAACATATCCCTTTTCGAGATTCTAAACTGACTCGACTGCTTGAGCATTCATTGACAGGACGAGGAAGTAGTTTGATGATTTGCTGTGTTGCCCCATCTAACACCTGCTTCCATGAAACCTTATCAACTCTAAGACTTGCAGAAAGAGCTAAAAGTGTAGAACTTAAACAGGAGTAGGCACATCCTGCTTCACAATAAATGGAGTAATTGAGAGAGTCATTGAGATTAAAGGATATATAGTGTGTTAACTTGCGAAAATAACTTTAGAAGATTCGTAAACAATTGAAGAAACTCTAAAATCAATTATCGAATAAAGATAGTACGGGCAATCAAATCAAAAAAGAATCCAACATCAAAGGCGATTTGCTAATTCTGTTGGACCACGAAAACTTTACCATTTTCTTGAACGGCAAACTGTAACAGTTTCCATAGCATCAAAATATTAAATAATCCTTTCTTAGTCAAATGCAGGAGATATATGAAAACTACACTCATTAAATTATCAAGCATTGCTATGGAGATACATTTGAATTGCAAATCGAAGAGGTCTGCTTTATGAATATGGTACTTGAACATTAAAAAATTAGGAACTATCGAATCCAAATCATTGAGGAATTACTCAAGGGAAAAGAAGCAAAGAATGATAAGTTTTACCAAGCATTGTAGAAATATAAAAATACACTTGGTGGGGAAAATAGTTTTAGAGGATAATTGATTGAGGTGAAGGAGTTCCCTACAACCAACTATAAATCATTTCAATAAACTTCAATCAATCATTTCAGCAGTCAAAAAATCAGTATTCACTAATCACCTTCCTTAGAGTTGAATTAAACAAAAGATATGGAAGAATATGGGTCGTAAATATTGGTATGGGGGTGCAGAAAAGACTATAGAGTTTGTAATGGTACGGTATCTGAGTTAAATATGGTTAGAATTAGTACCTTAGGATAAATAAAGTCAGTCGTGTGTGGATACCATCATACTTTGGTAGTGACTCGAGAAGGAAAACTTTTTGGTTGGGGCAAGAATACTTAAAGGCAAATACTCGCTTTAAATAAAGATAGTATAGCAACTCCTACTGAAATATTGGATATTGTGGGAGTCAAATAAGTTGCTGCAGGTTGGGGACATTCATTAGCTGTTACGAATGATGGTTAACTCTACGCTTGGGGATTTGGGAAAGATGGTCAACTTGGTTTTGGGACTTAAAATAGAAAAAATCCTACCATTATCCCTCATAATAATAGCATACTATCAGTTTATGCAGGTCATTCCCATTCAGTATTTATTGACAGTTACAAAGATGTTTATGCTTTTGGCTTTAACAGTGACTATCGACTCATGATTGGAGATTAAAAGACTGTGTTAACACCGAAAAAAGTTCCTATCAGAGATGTTGTCTTCGCTTCTCTTGGAGTTAGTCATTCAGCGATTATTACTGCAAGTGGATCACTATATTGTGGAGGAATTGGTACCTACGGGGAATTAGGAGTGATTCTTAATGAATACATAACTGGTTGGGAAAAGTTATAGGTGGCTGATCGAAAATTTGAAGAGTAGACCTATGAAAAAATATGTCCTTTGATTCAGGTGTAGGGATTTAGTCAAAAAAACATGGCCACTAAAGTATGCTGCGGCGAAAATACAACCACAGTCCTAGATGAAAGAGGCAACGTCTATTCATTTGGCAAGTCGGCTGGGGGAAGAATTGGACACTGCAAGTCCACCCCTTTCAAAATATTATAAGGAATAGACTAAATCTAATCTGGATGTAGGCATAGTCTTGCCTTCAAAAAGAGTTAAAATAAGATATACAGTTGGGGATTTAATATATACGGACAGGCGAATCCTGCAATAACTGGAGACATTGACCATCCATAGTTGATTCAACTAAACCCCCTCAACAAAATCCTCAACATCTCCTGTGGATTTTTCCATACTGCTCTAATTCTCAAGTGATGTTGTACTATTTATTTTTTCGCTATTTTGCAAAGCAGTCATTTGATATTTCCAAATACTCTAAATTATTATGGATATTAATAATCATTATTTTGGATGCATGAATACCCTTCGATTATTCCTGCGATTTAGAGCGGGTAAATTTAGTATGCCTTTTACTTTTACTTATTTTCCCTCATTGAATCTCACATCTTCTTTGTCTTTTGAGGTAGACAATGGAGTATCATAACTTTGCTGAAGTCTTGACCTAATATTGGATCTTGATCGCTTGGTACGTTCATCCTCTCCTTGAAATTTAGTGTACCTCTTAGAAAGATACCCGCCCATTGAGCTTTTCCTCTGTTTATCAAGTCCTCCAATCGATTCCAGCATTTCAACCTCCAAAAATTGTTACACACTTGATCTTTGCTTGCTTTTATGATTGTTATTTGGTGTCTTGACTTTTTTCTGATGATATGCCAGAAGAGTTGAATCAAACCGCTGCGAGTTGATATCTGCAAAACTTTGAAAGCCCGCCTCGTGTTTTTATTTTAGTACGAGATAATAGGCTGCTGTGGCTGCATTGTGCTTGTTTGTTAGAAGACACTATTTTGTGAATTAGGAATCATAACCAAATTTAGTAGTTTATACTAATATGTTATTGTCAATTGGAATCGTGTGCTTTCCCACCACGATTCCTTGGGAGGGAGGATGATTATAGAGACGGTAAAATTAATGGCTTCTAACTTCAACCAGTCCCAACCGCTTATTGCTGGTGGTTAACAGTCCTTTTAATATCTCCTTAGCAAAGGAAGAGATATCATTAGGAATTTTGTAGTTGAGAGTCAATATCTTTTTATAAAGCAAAGAAGTATTTGGATCCTAAATTAAAGGAGAATTACTTCAAACGGTAGCGTTCCACATATCATAGCAAAAAGAATAACTCCGCAGCTCCAAAGATCTACCTGCAGCCCATTATAACGTTTGCCCGCTATCATTTCCGGAGCAGCATAGCAAGGACTTCCACATGCAGTCTTCAGTTCCTCTTTTTCTGCAACTTATGTCCCCTCTTGAATCGACTTATTTTACTTTGATTCGCTCTTTTAATTCTCCTAGTCCCTAATAACAATCACTTCATTCTTCATGCGAGGTGGTAGTTCCGCATAAGTATTCGATAATCCAAAATCCACTATCTTTATGTTCTTTTCACTGTCCAGCAACATATTTTATGGCTTCAAATCGCGGTGTACAATTCCTAATTTGTGCAGATAATCCACTCCATCGATGATTTGATGAAAGAATCGGCACGCCTCCCTCTCACTGAGTCTGAATAATTGACTTGATTACTTTTTTTGTTCAGCAATATAGTCAAAAAGCTCGCCACCTCCACAGTATTCCATTACTAAGAACAGATACTTTGGCGTCTCGATAATTTCGTAAAGTTGAATAAGGTTGGGATGTCTAACCATCTTCAGGATATGAATTTCTCGGGAGACGCGTTCGATATCCGATACATCGACTATTTTTTTCTTTTCAAGCACCTTGACTGCTACTTTCTGCTGAGTACGTTCGTGTATAGCTAGCTTGACTTTGCCGAAGGTGCCTTGACCTAGAGTCTTTTCTATTTGGGTAAATTGATACCTACAAGATACTCGCCGATGCGTTTTACTTCGGGTTTAACTTCACTCATCGAGATAAATAAAATAAGGAGTAAAATTATTAACTACGAAATAACTTTAAGCATGAATTATTGTAAGTGATTCAGGGATTTAGGAAATTATTCCTCTATTTTATAGACCTTTACTTGCATAAAAATAGTATGTATTTTCGTTAACCGAAGAGCACCTGATCACAAATTATAAAATATATTGTGATTATAGCAAATTGATGGGATTGTATCAATACTACAATGTTATGAGAGATAGATAAAGAAAATGGAACACAGAAATATATATTTTAAGTTTTTAATAGTTTCGCATTCATCAGCAAGACTTCATAATAAATATAAATATATTATAAATAGTATTAAATCAATGCACAAGTATCAGCCAAGTGTTGAGTAGGAAAAAAAGAACGAATATTCAGCTCTACAAAAACAGGTCAAATTATTGAACCTTCAATTTGAACATATGCAAAAAATGAATTCAAATCAATGGCTGCAAAACACAATTCAAACTATACCAATGGGAGGAGGTGATATGCTTGCAATGCTTGGTAATCATCAAATTCATAATTTACAGACCAAAATAACACATAGCTTAATGAAAAAAGGACACGAGGAGTAAGTTTCCTTCCAATGCAAAATGATGAACTAAAATTTAAAGTATTATAAAACTGAGACTGAAAAAGTTCATAATGGGTATAGGATAAGAATTAAGGACAAATTGAGCTATTGGTGATTTAGATTGCCTATTTTAGATAAAGAATGAGAATACTTAAATAATAAATAAACTATATTTTGCTTAACCGATTGAATTCCTTTTCTGTTAGTTGTTTCGCTAGTTTAAATATTCTCTCTTTAGATTTCAAGTTTCTAGATGAATACTTTTTTGGATTATGCCATACTGCAATGAAATGACTGATGTAATGGACTTCAAAGAGGGAACCACTTCATCAATTAATTGAAAAATAAAGCGTCTATATTAAAATGCATAAATAATTATATCCGATAATTAATTGATTATAATATTAATTTTAAGTCAATATAATGGGTTGCCCTATCTTCAGTTCTCATAAATAATTCTCATCCACAGAACAACGACTATACAACAAAATCAAATCTTTATGTAAGTAATATACAGACTATTCGCGTGATGTGAGCTAAAAAATATCGCAACTTCAACAAATAAAGCATGTTGAAGCTAATCTCGAGCTCATTGTGAAGGAACTTCGAACAGAATTTATTTCAGAATTAGCTTTTAAAGAATTAAAAGCGTTGGAAAAGATCTAATAATATTTTATATGCAACCATATAAAAGGAAAATTTTCTGAAGACGACGCTTCAGGCACTGTAGGTATCTAATTATCGCACAAAGATGTTTGATTTATGATGAATGATGAATGAATATAAAAGAGATAATCACGATGTTATCGATATAATTTATAAAAGAGATATTTTAGCCAAGATTTCCCTTTGCCTTTATGCTCAAAGTATTTGAATCTACAATTTCATAGCTTGTCTATTTGTAGTTTAGTAATTAAACTTATATTTCTTTGGATGGAAGAGTTCGATCTCTCTATAAGTCCTTCTTGACATTGAAGGGTTCTATGCTCATATCCATTTTTGGGGATTATACTAAAGAATTCAATGTTATCATATCGATATAAAGGAATTCTCTTAAACTATCCCATCATCTTTGCTGAATAGATTATTTTTTACTTATTCTTTATTCCTGCAAAAAATAGGTAAATGCTAAAATTGCACTATTATCTATTTTACCTATCCCACTCGACGAGTTCTATTTGCGTCATTGTAAAGTGCTATATTCATTCACTTGCTGGATATTATGTCAATACTATAATGTTATAGCACGTATAAAGGAACTCAAAGGTCATGCACCTATTAATGCTATACAATTAAGTCACTCATATTTATTATGATAAAATCATCTTATAATTTAATCACAAAGGAAAAACATTGGATATGTTCCACCACCCACGATTGTCTTGGCTCGCAGTCCTATTATTATTTGCTATCTTCGCTAATCCCCTCACTTTACAAAGTGACTGTCAACGTCATAGATAGCGGGCACTCGCAACAGACACTAGCAAACTTAATATGATTCCCGAATGTTAAGAGAATGGAGATTACAAAGCCCTTCAATGCTTCCCTCCAAGTGTCAATGGCAAACGCTTTTGCCAATGCTACAGTCCAGATGGTGACGTGATAAAATCGCCCAGTCAAAGTATCCAAACTTGCTAATGTTTTACAGCTCAATACCTTGCGGAGAAAGACAAGAAAGCAGCCCGGAACTGCAATAAAGATGGAACGTTTGCCTGATGAATAAAACTAATCAATAAGCTCTTTATTTTTCATATTTAATGAGTTTATTGTTTGATATAATACTGAGTGCCATAAACTCACAACTGAAATTAAAGTTGAAGAGCAAGATTACAATTTTAAGGAATACTTCCCGTTTCTATTTGTATAATCAGTCTCAAATTTTTTCCCCTTTTTAAATTTCAGATATCTATATTCATACTCCTTTTGAATTACCAATATTGCAATGCAATGGCTGGCATAATAAACTTAAAAGAGGAAATCACTTCATCAATTAATCGAAAAATCCGGCATCAATATTAAAATGCATCAAGAATTATATCTACAAGAATTAGTAGATTATAATATTAACACTAAATCAATACAATGGGCTGCCTTAGCTCTCCATCTCACAAACAATTCTCACCCACAGAGTAACGACTATACAATAAAATTAAATCTTTATGTAAGTAATATATAGACTTACCGCATACTGCTAGCTCAAAATTATCACAATTTCAACAGATAAAACATGTTGAAGCTAATCTTTAACTCATCGTGAAAACACTTCGAACAGAATTTACTTCACAATTAGCTTTTTAATAATTAGAAGCGTTGGAAAAGATCTAAGTATATTTTATAAGAAACCAGGTAAAAGGAAAATGCTTGGAAGACGACGCTCCAGGCGCGGTAGGCATTTAATTATCGCACAAAGATG
>Ga0302186_10000971_pt1 | contig 24707 bp, 10 predicted proteins | sample II_Bog_E1_2_FD_198782 | JGI IMG/M metagenome (GOLD analysis project Ga0302186, IMG submission 198782) | Peat permafrost microbial communities from Stordalen Mire near Abisko, Sweden - II_Bog_E1_1 | ecosystem: Environmental > Terrestrial > Soil > Wetlands > Peat | place: Sweden: Abisko...
TTTTGAATATTGCCTTGTTAGCAAATTATTTTATAATACCTCGTTATAATGAGAATGTTTTTTGTGAGTTATAATTATCTTAATATTTAAGCCAAAAAAATAAAAATAATACACTTGAACTTATTAATTGATTTATAACCATATACATATAATCTTTCATTAGGCAATATATTTTCCATGCTTCCATTCACCTTGCTTCTTTATTTGGTTATTTTCATCATAATAAATGCCTGGCCCATGAAACTCTCCATAGCAAAATTCACCTTCATATTTTCGATTATCTGGATAATACAGATACCCTTCTCCATGTGGCCGATAGTCATAAACATATCCATAATATATAAGTCCATTCGGATATTATATTTTCATATTTCCCCGTGGAACTCCTTCTATCCAACTGCCTTACAGTAGTCTTCCATCTGATAGAATCAAAAATCCATTACCATTGATATCATGAATAGAAGAAATTTTTTATTCATAAATAGTGCGAAAACCTTTTGTGTCATTCGTGGAATACTTGATAAATTTATAAGTTATTCTTTCATTGCTGTTTTTTTGATTTTAATTAAAAGGCTCCTGGTTAGATTGAGTTGAATGCCGTTTATCCCGTTTAGGTTCGAAATATTAAGTCTTTGATATTTGTTAGCGAGATTTTGGAGAGTAATTACGGGTTTAAGTTTGATATCGAGTAAATGTATTTAATTTTGTAAAGGTGTTGCTGTGAAGATATATGATGGGGGTATATATATTTTATTATTTTGATATTAATTGTGAAATTAAGGCTTTAGTTGGAAGAGATTTTCCCAATTTTCCAATTTTGCAGCTTAACAAAGTATCTTAGCCTTCATTAATCTCGCTCTCTTAAACATTAAATTTTTCTTCCATTTTAACAATTATAAAATAATTTATAGAATATTTAAATAGATGAGGAAAAAATACTAATGAAATAGAAGTAAACCAAAGCAAATATTAAGATTGCGATTATTTGCACATTTTTGTAAAAAATAAAACATAATTTACTATAGTCGTTATAACTATTATTATAATGAAATATTTGGTCCTTCAAATGAATTTACATGAAAAACCTCCCATATTAATATTATTGTCAAAATAATCAATTATCTGGTTTTAAATCGGTTTTAAACATATTTTTTAATTTTGAATTATTCAATATAAATGTTTAAGCTTTATGATATTATATAAATATTTCACCATCATTATTTCCCTTCCGTAATAATTGCATCAATAAGTTTTTTCAAATCATAAATGTCCTGCATGTTTGAACTATTCTCTTAAAGAATTTCATTTACGAGATAGATCAGCTGCTCCTCATTTTACGATTTTTATTATTTAGCATTTAAAATTTATCCCAGTAAGCTTTATATCACAAATACCAAATTATTTATTAGCTTTTATGCACTAAGTTCACCATTCGGAGGAAGAGCTGCTAAGTCATTTTTTATAATAGTAAGATTTGGATTATCTTTGGTAAAATTACAGATCAAAAGGTCTTATAACATGAATGTCGAATAATTCTTTGTTTTTAGTTTTTTAAGATAAAAATCAACGACCTTGGAACTTATAACAAATTTTTATCTCTCGTTAACTTATATGATTTAGTTTATCAATTCTCTAAATAATTCTATATTTACTTGATGGAAAATGTTTTTAAGGTCAAAGGTTCCCGCATGTTACCATTATTTCGATCATTTAATTGAGAAGTACTCTTACTGTATTTAAGAGTGCGATCTTGAAGTCTTTCACTCTTATTTTTTTAATTTTTGGTATACTCTTTGTTTTGTTGGAGATACTTAATCTACAATGTATAAATTTTATTGTTTTTGAAGGTAATTTATCTTTACAATTCCATTATATTTTGTTGCATACGCTTGATTTCTTAACTTAATCGTCTTTTCTGGCCTCTTTCAAATTAAAGCTAAGATACTAATTTTTCAATGAGACGCTCGAGCTCTATCTGAACTTGTCCGTCAAATTCAGGGTATCTTTTGTTTCCATACTTATAGCTTCTTGTCGACTAGGTTTAGTATCTGCTTTTTTTTAATTATCTTGAGATGGTTTAAATTTAATCAATCAAACTTTAATTGACCTTTTCCAACTCGTTATTATTCTGTAGGAGACTACTGCATTCCTATTATAGGCTATATTTTTATTCGTTGAGTTCAGCAATTGTATCTTTGAATTTACTGATGAGCTATTCTTTGACTTTAATTTTCTAAATATGCTTCTATTTATATTGTTCAAATTGGGTTTTATATGTAGAAATCTATGATTACATTAGCTAAATAAACTAAGCTATTTTTTACGTGTCTTCCTATGCTTAATTTTGGCAATAGATCTGCATTTATAATTCTTCGATTCTTTTCAGCAACAACAAATTCTATTTTTATAAAATTTTGCATTTGTTTTAGAGTTACTAACTTTTATTTGTTTAAAAAGGCATCTTCTCAGTAATTTGATTGTTCTCCGGACCTAAAATTTGTTATAGTTATTAAAAAGGGGAATCTTCCTCATCTCCCTCATTTTTGCTCTAGTAGTCTGATTATTTTTAGTGCTGATTACCATTAATTTAATGTATTTGTTTGTCAAGTGAGAAGTATTCGGGTTGATCCTAAATTTCCTCCTATGACATTTATTTATCTCCTTAAATTATAAAAAATAATCAATTAAAATAAATAAAATAATTGAACTATGTTGAGTCAATCAATTCAGTTCTGTTTTAAATGAAATAGATGGAACTTGCAAATAATTAAAACCTAACAACAAGTAATACAATAAAATAGTCATAAATACATTTATTTTAGGCAATTATCTCGATTTCCACTTTCCCAGCCAATCACCTTTTATATCTTCCTTTATCTGACCCTTTTCGTTGGATCTGAATAGAGTTGATTATGATTTAATTCAACCTCTAAGGAGGATTATTATTTATCCTTTAGAATTTTGCTATTATTAAGATAAATATCTACTATTTAAATTTCTGGCTTATTAGAACAGCTGCATTAGTGGTGTTTGAACCTTTTATGTTATGTGGAGCTTTATATTAGTGGCTTTGATATTAAATCAAATGATTTATTATTTTAAGGATTAACCAGCATATATTTTCGAGATAACACACATAAATTATTCAATCTATCTTTTTATTTATTGGCTTTATTTATTTATTTTAACATCTAATTTTTTATTTTACAGTGCACATTTTAATGCATCTTTGGTGTGTAATAATTTCTTTTAATTCTTTATTTTCCCATCTTTCTTTGAGAAAAAGGGGCAACAGCTTTTTCGCCTGCATTTATTGTACTGATTTCTTGTTGCTGTTAATTACTAATAGAAGGGTTCCTTTGTGTTTGCTATGTCTAAATTTGCTGTCTCATATTTTAAATCCCAAATTTGATTCTTTTTATTTCTAATTGAAGTAATTTTTTAACAGATTGACTCTCAGTAGAAGATTCTAATTCTTGAACAATCAGCCATTTTTACTTGGATCTTTCTAATTCTTTTGGTGCAGCTTTATTTTTGTTAATGACTGTTAACTTTTTCTAAGAAATGCTTTTCTCCTGCATTTTCCAATTTTGAAATGGTGTTATTTTCATCTATTCAATACACGTCTTGCATTGTTTTTTAATTTTTGCATATCTTTTCGGCAATAACCCTTTTTTTTGTAATAGACAATCACCAATATTTGATCTAGATCTAGCATCAAGCAAATGAGAAGATCTATTTATTCTTGGTTTGGTTTGTGGCAGATATAATTTTGAAAATAGATTACCTTCACTTTCTTTATTCATCAAAACCGCAGATAAATAGTCACTCTAACGAATTGACTCATCTTATTTTTTTTTATCAATCATTTATTATCAATCTAATTTATATCGTATATTCTCTCAAATACTATATACACAGTTATAAAGCAATTAAGCTCAATTATCTTGGAAAGGTTAGAATTCAAAACTATGATCACTAAATAACCGAAGAAACTTATCAAATTATTTATGATTCTACATCTGAAGGGTGTGAGGAGGAGTAGGGGAGGAAGAGTTGTAGGGGGAGGAGGAGGAGGAGGAGGAGGAGGGTGACAATTGTCATATCAAAAGATATGCAAGAAGAAAATTACGGCCATTCAATGAAGAGTCGTCATTTTAATTGAGGAGGCATTGACATTATCAGTTGCTTCGCTGGTCAGCCAATTTAACTCGAATTGTACGGTCAATCAGACGACTTCCACTTAACTTTATTGCTCGTTCAAAATTCTCTTTATTTTCACAAAGAGCAAAGCCGATTCCCTTGGAGAAACCCTTATCGTCCTTGAGTATGCGCACAAGAAAAATATTGATATTGTGCTATCTAAAATAGCTTTTTAGTGCTTCTTCATCCATCTCATAAGGAATTCCTCCAATGAATATTTACAATTAACGTTTGTTTTCCATAGCCAATTTTTTCTTTTCTCGAAGTAGTTTATATTCTTCGCTCTCAGTATCTTCCAATGCTGGCAATGTTGCACATTCTTCGAGGGAAATGCCTTTAAATTTTGATTTATGCCTACGCAGCTTATCAGTTGTTACTTATGCTAAATATCTCAGCTATTAAGGAATGTTAAATACAACTCCCTTTTAATTTTATAATTTTTGCATGCTTCTAATTTCTTCAGTCAATGATTTTGGGAATTATTATCGCATAAGATTCCAAACATATTTGAGTGAATTGAATTCAACATCCATGTCAAGCCGATAGGTCACATATCCTGAAACTTTAAGATATAATGATTTAGGAGGCGCTCTACGTTACTTCTCAAGTTCTAATAGACGTGCAGCGACTTATTAAGCGGACAATGAAATTAATTACAAAATTTATTTGAGAGACGACTGTCTCTAAGCAGTAGGTTAGGGTGCCAATCGTATATCTGAAATAAGTTAGTTTTCTAATTCTATTTTCGTTAATTAAGCCTGAATTTCCTCGAATTAAATTCCTAACTGCTTGGCCAATTTTTTTACTGCCAAGGAGGATTCAGGAAAAATAATTAGAGTGGCTACATATAAATATTTAAACCCTTTTATTTAAGCATTTCAGCTAATTTCACATAAAAATCTGATTCAACGCATTTACCTGTGCTAAGAATGGCATTAAATAGCTTGCATTCATCTTGAATGGCCATAATAATTGACATCTTTTTCTGTGTCGTTATCACAACTTCAGGTTTTTCACTCGACAATAGATCTTTAAGCTTTCTAAGTTAGGAACATATACGGCGTGCTTTAGTTTTCATCCAAGACACAAATTTTACGATGAAGCTTACAAACTCTGCGAAAAGAAGCTAACTGACTCATTGAATCGCAAAGTATTAAGACTGGCTGAGGACGTGGTGCAAGCTTGATACATAAATTCCAGACAGCATAGGAAATTCCTATTGAAGTGGATTAGTTTATTAAATAAAAGCGGTGATCTTGTTAATTGAAGAGATACTAAAATTGTTGAGCTACAGACTACGCTTTGGCGATAAGTTAGCAATTCCACGCTCCGACTAACTGAGTGAGCTATCTTTTCTTTTTTTGTTTCTACTTCGGCTTCTGTTGTCTTGTCTGGAAGATGCACTGCATCTGTCTATATCAGTAAGTACTATCTTTTGCGCTTATGCTATTTTCCCATATGGATTTAAATCAAGATATTATAATATCATTATCTAAGCATAAGTAATAGAAACAATAATAAATCAATGAGTATGATCTGATATACTTGATGATAGTTCGGTCTCATGCCTACTGCGGTTGGATCTGTCTTCATCTGAAGGTGTTCCTTCTAAAAGAGTTGATATTTTGTTTGGACTCGTGGGAGTTACTTTGTTGTTAGGTTTAGTAGAAAAACCAAAGACATAAATGCCAATGATGAGACAATTTGTAAAGGTATATAGATAAATAGCCAGCCATTTCCAATTTTAACCTGCTGAAGAAGTCTCAGTTACAAAGATGAGAGTGACTGCAATCAGAAAAAGAAGGCGCATTGCATTAAACACAGAACTCATCCAGTAAAGAAGACGAAACTGTATGAGGCCAAGAGTACTTGCACCTTATGAAGGGAGATGGTTTTAAACCCCTCCTCGTATCTTCCCACCGCGCTCGCCAAATCTCGTCCTCTAATTACTTGAACTATCACTGCCCAAACCGCCAAAACAACCCCAATACCCTGACATCCAAGCGCAAGTATCTCTGGAAATCCCTTTTAATTAAACCTGTTCGTTGCAAGTGAGTACCCTATAAATGCCGAGTATATGAGCACCCAAATAGCGACTAAAATGATTCTTACCCAATTGTGTTTATCTTTAAGTTCTTGCTCCGTAGACTGTTTGGTGATGATTTCCCATGTTTCCTTCCAATAATCTCCAAGAATAAATATAGTTATAGCCTCCATTGTCATTGAATAGAGATTAACTATCATTAAGAGATAGACTGAGGGTTCGTCTTCGCGACATAGCGTTACTAGTTGATAGATCTGTAGAGCTAGCTCGAGCCCAGTTAATATCGTCACACAAATGTAAAATTTGATTAAGAATTTTTTGTCATTGAGGAAAGCTTTTGTGAGCTTTACTATTGCTAGGATTAGCAGCACAGAATAGACGGATAGTTGAACTGCAGCAAGGACTGTTTGAATATGAATATCAGCATCCATTGGCGAATATATAAAATCTAACAAGTCCAACAGTCCAAATCAAAAGTAAATAATAAAAGAGCATTATTTTAATGACTAACTTCAATTTTAAATATCATCAACCGATAGAATAATCATCATTTTATCTGTTAATTTTTTGATGAGTCATCAGTATAGCAATCATTGATGTTATTCCTTTCTGATTTAAGATATTACATCAATCTCTAATAATTAAATTACTTGATGATTAGGAACTCTCGTCTTTTAAGGTACTTTTCAGTTGCACCTCCAAAAAATATCAGATGGAGACAATATTTCAACATGGTCGAGATGCTCATTTACATTCCAGAAATTAACAAGCATCTAGTATATCTTACAGGAGAATAAACAACATTTGCATAGCTGCAGACAAAGTAACCGTTTAAAGATGTTGAATTCAGCTTCCCTAAATAAATAGATCCAGCAACAACTAAAGTCATTGATTTTTTTGTTCTGGATTCTCGCCCACTTACTGTATAAGCTAGGTATCTCGATGAAGTCCACTATCTCAGCAATAGGCGTCAGTAAGTCCATTGTAAAATAGAGAAAAAGACTCCTCTGCTCTGATTCGAGGACTATAAAATTAAAAAGGGATTTATCGCCAAATCAATTTTTAATAAATGAATTTTGGTCTTGTTCGTAAATTTCTGACTATTTACTATCTAAAACTATAAGCCTAGGGGTACTGCCGAGCCAAAAATTATCCTCTAAAGACAGCAATGACACCCACCTTGCGGGACGAAATCCTTTCGTACACTATTTGAAATGAAGATATCTTAACATTAAGAATGAAACATCTCAGCAAACTATCATACATGATCTTATGAATACTCGCTAATAAGTTCTTAAAAGGATATTAAGAACTACCACTCAAATTTAGGAAATTTAGAATGAGGCTGATCGAGTCATGAGAATATATAAATTAGGAGTCGTGGGATTGACTATTGCTCATTTAGGAGGATTTGGATATATGATCTTTGGGGTCGAGTGGCTCGGCTGGGATATTATTGAACCTCTCACCTTTTCTGTTTCTACTGTTTATTTACTGTTGGCGTTAAGATTTTATAGAAAACATCAAAAAGACCGTAATATAAGTTCGATTCGCAATCAGCTAAGGGAATTCGCATTGAGGCCACAGAAACGAATGATGATGTCTAGTTTGAGGGCCCAATATGAGCAAGAATCACAAGAATTAAAATAGGTGGATTTAAATTTGAAGCTAGCTCGCAATAAATTGGCATTGTCCTCTACTTTAGTGGCTACTGTATGATTATACTCAAATTCTAAAAATATTTGTTTATAATTCAGACTTTCAAGCTAGTGTTGATGAATATCTAAATATTCTCCTGTTAATGATTTAAAACATTAGAATTGCAAATATTTCTTACTCCCTCAGAAATAACTTGAGTTGATGATAAAACAAATTATGATAGTTTGTATAGAGAAAATATAGAATAGAAAGTTAATTCAAAAATTTGGCCTATGATATAAGGAATATAAAATGCTTAAAATTTGGCCCCTTATAAATTTAATTGTTATGATATTCACAATCTATCAATTTGTTTTTTCATGCCTTGTACAAACTCAGTCATAGCTTTAGTTGCTTAGGTCGTGCAGTTTTAAACACTCTTTTTTTAGGAAAGGCACTTGTTTGTAAAGCTTGTGAAATACAGTAACTTTAATTCGACTTGTGTCTAAATATCCTCAAATTGTTTTCTCCTTTCCAGCATGCATTATGTAAATTTATCAACATTTCGGAGACTTTTATTGTAGCACTCATCGGTAAATTTGTTTTACTTGCTTTAAATTATAGAGCCAAGATTCTATAACTGGCCCTGAATAGCTGAAATAGAGACTCTAAAGATTCCCTAAACTCTTTAATCTAAACTCATTATAATTATGTGATATTATGTCAAATCCATTTAAATATTCATCCAGTTTAAATTATTAATTGGCCAAAGCATATTTAACTTATCAAAAGATTATTAATTGCCATTTTATAGAATAAGAAAAATATATCTTTTTTATAATTGATCATTAAGTTCATGTGCGATTAAAACCAATCAGTCAAGGACCACTTTATTCAACTACAAAGTATACTTGCTTCATAGATTACAAATTAAGCCACTCTCTACTAATTAACATAGTTGGTCAAGTTTCTAAGACAGATCCCTATCAAGCAATAGGGTGTTGCCAAGAATTAAGTCTATGAGGAACTAAGGACTACTGTTAATATTATATTCATTTTCTTGAATAGACAGAATTAGAAAAAAAATTAACTCTCTGATAAAATTGAACAACTTATCAAATAACTTTTGATTTAGATTTCACAATTTTGCTCTTCATTTTATTGTTTCTACCACCCTATTGGATGTGGAGAAATGATTCGTGAATTTTTAACGAGCGAGTGTCATCTTTTCGGGCATTATATTAGAGCTGCGGCTGCATAATTTGAATAACCTCCATAAAAGAAAGAAGATAAAATGGAATGGATTTGGGCTAAATATAGTAGCTTTAAAACTCAATTCTTTTGCAATTGCATCTAAGTTATCATGAGTAACTTGAGCAAGTTTTAGTCCAAATTTAGTGAAATGAGCTTAATTGTAATTGGCCAATATCTGCGTCTCCTTTATTTTATGGATGACTATCTCATTAAAGATAAGCTTTTTATCCTTTGTGTAAGTAATCTATAAAGCCTTGAAAATCTCTTTCAAAATCCAACAAAATAACTCATGGCTAATGCCAATAAATAGCATCTCGATGAAATAATAGATTACTTCATTAAATTGCTAAGATCATCCAGGAACTAAGAATTAAAAAGAAGAGTGCAAATGCTTGGAGCATTATTCGGAATTACTTTACTGGCACTGCCATCAATTTAAAAGAAACTTGTTGGATGCAAAATTCTCAGTAAATATTCATATTAAATCTTCTATCGAAGTAGCATATATGTTTCTGAAGCCTAATATTCGAATTGGCTTGTTAGCAAAAAAATATTTGAATTACTTTTCGAAGATCATTGCCAAATAAGTTTAATTAAATCTTGTGAAGATACGTTTAAGCTTCTTGTGAAGCGAGGACTTATCGACAAAGATAGATATTGTAAATTTTTTGTAATTTTGTAAAAAGGCGATCATGAATTAAAAAAAGCAATGTTTAAATTGATAGAACCCTTCAGAATGAGCTTTGATCAAATATAAATCATCCTTTAAATTCTAAGCACGAATCGAGGAACTTAACTATATGATGATGAGTTTTTCTATTTTGTGGAAGGTCTTTCTCGCTATTCCACAGAAAATCTTCTTAAAAAAACACTTGTAATAATTTAATCTATCATCAATAGCCACTATCGTAAAATTGAATCTTATTTGGCAAGGAGAAGGGCTGTAGAATGTTATGCCTATGTGTTTGAGAGACTAGGCATTTACAAGGATACTTAGGATAAATTAGATGCTTATTGCACTGTTGTTTCTTAATTTTTAGCAAAACCTTCTTAAAATAAATTAGTTATACTAAAATCTCTGTTTGAAAATATCAGTGAAGCCAAAATGGATATAAAGTACCAACACAAATTAGCAGGAGTTATTATTAATGATTTAAATTTCATCCAGCATAGCTTAGTCCTTTTTAACTCAATGCATTTTCATAAAGATGATCTAATTGCTTTTATTCGCCTTGTGCTTACAAAATATAAGAAAATGTCAAATACTTAAGGCTTTAAGCGTTAAGTTCTCATGGAATGTGTGAATTTTCCTGATATTTTTGAATAAATGTTAGAACTAACCAAAGACAATGAACTTTAAGATCTATTCAACTCATTAGTCTAATTTATTTAACAAAAATAATTTACTTTCTCCTGTATAAAATGGGTATTTATTCGTTTAAATTATAAACATCTAAAGCCAATTAACAAATAATATACTGAAATGATCGCTACTCATGTAACAGTGAATAACCCTTTTAATTTTATTGGACTAGATCGTTTGAAAAATATCATATTTAATTCCTCAATATAGGCTTCTAGAAGAGGAGCTTGCTAACTCCTTGTTTAAATCTTTACAAACTTCAGTGCTGATTTTCGGCAATAAGGTGAAGTTTATCTCATTTCATTCTTAACATAAATGATAGATATTATGAATCTTAAATTAATCGATTTTTTTAAAGGAAATACTACTTTAATCTGTGTTGCTGGCGTTCTTTAGCTTATGGAGTAACTCATGCTTACTACTGAATATTTCGGAGTTGGAAGCCTTAGGGCTCATAATTCACTTGTGCCTACCTCCACAACTCTAATAAAAGTGTATAATAATGCGACATATGGTGATGATGTTTGGACCATTTTTTAGAAAAAATTCCCTTCAAATAAAACTCTATTTGAAGTTATTGTTGAAATTGCAAAACAATTCAAAATTGGACCACTCGATATGGCTCTAGAATATTCTAATAATGTCGCCATTAAGCACAATGGTTTGACTCTTTAATAATTAAAATTGAATAATAACGAACTCAATGCAATCAAACTATATCAAAGTAGAGTGAAAAATGAACCTTTGCTTATTGATGGCGTGTAATCTGTCATTGCAAAAAATGTTTTTACTGAAATATTTAATCGATTTGCTCCCTCGGGTAAAATGGGAAAAAAATAATGTGGAGATTACATTGAAGCTGTTACACTTGGTTTTTGTCCAATATTCGATAGCAGAATAAGTAACCTATTCGATTAATACGATTCTGATCATGATGATATCATTAACTTAGATGATTTCTTAAGGTATTACAGAAATAATATCCTAGACCAATAAAAAAAGGAAGTTGTGGAAAAGAATTTATGCAATCTGCGCTATAGGAGAGATCTTAAAGCATATGATGGATCTCTTGATCTAAATGAAGAGGTCCTCTTTAGATATCATATTTGGAAACACAAAGAAATATACGAACATTTATTCAAATTGTCACATTAAGATGATTTTCACATCTCTGCTATGGCTCAAAAGTTATTATTAAGATTGCCCACTTATTCTAAAGTATTAGAGTCATTAACAGATGTAATAAACTTCAGTAAAAAGGATCCTTTTTAAATTTAATACATACTGACAGCTTTGCAAAGTTAGATTGCAAATAAGCCTTAAGCCTCCAATAATTTTGTCAAATCAAAAAACCATTTAATTATATTTGAATATCTCTCAGTGTTAGCAGCCATGTAAATTCGATTATAAAGTAATTAAAATTGCTTCATTATTAGCTTGCATATCTTACGTTCTTTATTAAATGTTGAAAACTTAAAGACTATTTAATTAAAATAATTTCCATTTATTAATTTGAATTTTCCAAAAACTGAAGTTTTCATCAAAATTATCCGAAAAAGTATTAACTTAGGCGATTCAACTCTCTTAGAACCGGCATTTGCTCTTCAGTTGACTCAGGAATCTCTTCCTATTTAATGGATATAGAAATCAGCTTTCAGTAAAGACAAAGATACAAGAATTTTAACATGTAATTTTCTTTACGTTTGGCTTTTAAATTAAAATAATAAAGGATTAAATCTATTCAGCATTGAAATCAGTCCTGTCAATAATGAATAGTGGTTTAATCTACTCACTTATATTATAAAAATTAATCTTTATCAGATTAATATCCATGAAATATTTGCTTCAAAAATTAAAGTACTTGAAAATGGTGAATAAAATTTATAGGACCAAATATTAAATCCTATTATTAATGGAAGTCTTAAAATTATCAGGGAAATTTATTTCAGATTAGATCAAACAGAAAAGATACTTTTAAATGTTACTCTCAATCGTTTACTACCAAAACTAGTTTCAAATTAAAATCGATCATTATCTTACTAATTGATATTAATCTAACATCCATAATAACTTCTCAATAATTTATCAATTGTTGCAAACATTAAAATCAGTAAGTAAATACAACCTCGAAACAAACACGCAGGAATAAAAAACTTAGGTTGCATCTGCTATATGAATTCCATTCTGCAACAATTTTTTATGATATAACAGTTTTATAATCTCGTAATGAATCTTTAATGTACAAAGTAGGAAACATAAATTAATGGGATAAAATTGGTAGATGATTTTCTTGGACAACTCCAAGAAATGTATATTCACCTGAAGTGGACTCAAAAACAATATTATGATCCTTTAAAATTTTGTTTAGCCATAAAAGATGCTCAAGGAAAGCCGATTAATACACATATTCAAGAAGATGCACATTAGTTTTTAAATTCAGCTTTTGGAAAAATGGAAGAATATTCAAAAAAACAAGGAAAATTGGGAGTTCTATAAAATATATTCGGTGGAAAAACAGTCACATAAATAATCTGTCTCACTTGTAAAAACAAAATTTAAGTTTTAGAGCATTTTTATCATCTTTCAGTATAGGTCAATGGGATAAAAACTCTCAAGGAAAGTTTTGACAAAATTATTCAACCCGAGGAGATTAGTGATTATTTTTGCTAGAATTGCAACAAAAAAGTATAAAAAATCACAAAACAAATGCTTATTAAATAAGCTCCAGAAATATTAATTATTAATTTACAAAGAATCATCTTTGATCTCGAAAAATTTCTCAAGGTAAAGGTCCACACTAAGCTACAATTTAATCAGACTCTGGATTTAAGGGATTATCTCAGTTCTATGAGCGAACCAACTCCATATGTTCTTAAAGGTGTCGTTATTCACTCTGGGACCTCAGAGGGTGGGCATTACTATTCATTAATTAAAAAGGAAGGAAAGTGGTTTAAATTTAATGATCAATCAGTTACTCTATTTGCAGAGAATGATTTAGGTCGATAAGCATTTGGTGGTGATGAAACAATTGATCAATGGGGTGAGCTAAGCTCAAGTACAAATGCTTATATTTTATTTTATGAAAAAGTAAGGTCAAGTAATACCTAATCAGTAGATGAGAACCTTAACACTATTGAAAGTTCTCTTAAAGACAAGGTGTTGCAATAAAATAAAGAATTTACTCATCAAATTCAATTTAATCAACCATCTTTCTTTGCAGCTCTTCATAATTTGTACAAGAAATTAATAATTAATACGGATGAAATTATTTTAAATGAAATTTTTTCTGTGTACTTCAAGGTTATGAATTATCTATTTGTAAATTCAGAGGTAAAATCAATTGTTATAACTTAAGTTGGAGACAGTATTTAATATTTATTATAAAGAATTCCGTAAAAATCAAAATAATTGTTGATAAAAGAAAAGATTAATTTGCTAAAATAAACAATATGCTTCAATAACAATGCATTAATTCGGGATTTAAGTTTAAAAATATTAACAAAGGCAATTATCATAGCTAAATCTAACGGAGATACTTAAAAAAATTAAGAAATTATGTCAGTAATTTCATCAATTTACACATCAATGATTGATTAATTAAGTAATGAAGAATTGCTCAAAAATATTCACAAAAGTTATCAGTATTTTTCTTTTTGGAAAATAATGATAAATTTTGATCCTTTAATTCAATCACAAATTCTTGATCGAGATGGATTAGGCCTGATGCTGGCTATTCTAATGGGAAAGGATTGTTCTTTTCCTAATTCTGATAAAAAAAGAAGTGATATACAATTTTCTGAAGCCATTCCCATCATTGAAATAATAGTAAAATTAATTAAATATAAAAAATAAGTAAGTCCTATCACAAATCAAATGGCTTAATTTTAACTAAAAATGTTAAATAATTCTATTTTTTATTATAAAATGATGAGATTAAAAATAGATCAAGGCCTTCTCAGTCCTATCATTTCATTTTATGCTTATGAAAATAAAGTTTATTCTCAATTTATTGCTGAAATTCTCCTCAAATCAATGAACAGCCTGAATGACATCGAAGATAAAAATCAAGTCTTTAATGTAACTTAATTATTATCTTTAGAATATTAAAGCTTTTTGTTTAATTTAAGACCAGTTTACAAGTTAAAGAATAAAATGGATAATTGGTATTCCTCAGCTTAATACAATTAGATATGGCTAATATGAATTTGGCTTTATGATAACTCCAGAATAAGGAGTATTTAGTTATGTCAGCAGTCTTTTTTATATCGAAGACAATTAATATAAATCATTACTGAGTGCTATATACGATGCGAGAAATAACTTCAATTCATTTTCGACATTTGGAATTATAAGTTTACTGAAACTGGCCATTTAATCTTAGTGTGTTCGTGATTATCTTCTAAGCTTGCCCTCTCCTTGTATTTTTTCATGTATTTTAGGTTATTTCAATAAAACTTGCATCGACTGGGTTCAATCATATGCTGTCAAGGTGAAGAATTAAGAACATTACAGTTTGCCCATTTAAAAAAACATTTTATATCATGAAATTATCAATCTTTTTCATGATTTTAAAGAAAAGGCAAAAATGTCAAAATTATTTAATAGTATCCCTATCAATAAATACGTTATTGGTAAAAATTTCAAATTTTCTTTGAAGGATTTCATGAAATGTAATAATTATCAAATCGACATGTGGACTCATGAAACTTACTTTTTACCCAATAAATCGTATTAGTAAGTATCTGCCGAAGTTTCGGATGAATTTTCATTGAAAGATAATTTTGATTGGTCGAAGAGCAGATACTTTATTAAAAATTATGAAATCGTATAAAATGAAGATGATCAAATTGATAAATGCTTAACAATGATTACCTTTAGCATCAAGGCATACATTAAATTAATTATATCAGTCAATATACCAAGTTTCAACCATATAATACATTTAACAAAAGGAGAGCATTCTATCAATTGCCCTTATCACCAAGGTAATATCGTTGATATTATTGATATCGAGGAAGGAGAAGGCTAAATATCAAAAGAACCTGAAACAAAGATTGGCGAAATTATATGGTTCGATGCTGCTGCTACAGTTTGCTAAAAAAATGAAAAACATCTTTCCTAGGTTGACAAAATAACTGTACCTTAAATAAATATTAACATAAATCTATTCAAACCAGAAGAATTCGATCCTTTTGCTGCAACATATTTCCAACAAAATGAAAAATTTCCTACTTTAAACACATCATAAAATTTATATATGGAGATAAGCTGCAAAGAGTGTACTTATTTAAATGTGGGTCGTTAATACTGCGAGATGTGCAACAGTGACCTCTTTAAATGATGTAAAGCTTATTTATTTTATGCTGATTGATTTATTAAAAAAGTCTCTGTTGGAGATTATTAAATTAGTTAATTTGTGAAATATTATCTACAAGAGAGATAGAATGCTATTTAAAAAATCAAAAATATTGATATCTTTGATGACATTTATTAGTCTGTGGAACTATGCTATTATTTGTTTTAATTTATAGGAGTAAATATATTCATTACTTTGTCAGCATGCCACTCGGAAAAAGAAAAAGTATTATGATATTTAAGAAAATTAATTTGATATAAATTGTTGGGCTTTCTCATCAAATATATAACTTATATTTATAATAATGTAAAATGTCGATGATGATAATAAGCTACAAAAAAATAGGATACAAGCCTAAACCAATCATTCGCCCTTCAAACAAAGGCTGATTGTGTTGCTGCAATATCCGAGATTGGCTCTTCGATTCGTCACAGTTACCACTTTTGATTATGGTACCAGATGATTAGATAAGCCTAAAAGTTTATAGTCATAAGAAAGTTGCCTGAATGAACAATTAATTTAACTTAGTGATTAAATATGTGCTCTCGGTCATTATTCAATAGAAGCCATTTTCCTATGATTTCCTTCTTTTTCTCCATCATCAGTTCATCAATATCCAAGCAAAGTTTTTACTGAACTTCCTTGTAATAGACTTACCTTTGTATTAGCTACTCTTTCAATAAAGTTAAATTGATGAATGATTATTTGTTGGCAAAATATTTTAAATTATATACTGATAAAGATGGTGATTTATAATATTATCTCGCAGATTTCATTAAAGTGACAATAAAAACATCCTAAATGCACAGCCTCTATGAAATTTTACTACTCCTGTGCCTGATTTTAGGCATGTCAGCGACCTGTACTCAAGTAGCCATACCCGGCTGCCTTACATATAATATAAGCTCTGCCAATAGCACCTGTCCATGCTCAACTTGTAATGGATATGTGCAGTTTACAAATTCATCCTCTTCTGGAAGTACTGCGTGTACTGCCTTCTTAAATTAATGCAACACCTGCACTGGTGCATATTGCGCTAGCTGTTTAACTTGCATAAATGGTGTTTACGTAGGTGCAAATTTGAGCTGCGCTTTGTGCATTTCATACGATCCTTATTGCAATTCTTGCAATTATACACAGTGCGCCAACTGTATAAATCACTATTATATGAATTCATCTCATAACTGTGCAGCTTGTAACACCACATTTGATGCTCTTTGCGATCAATGCAATATTACCACTTGCAGCGGCTGCAGTTTTGGCTATGGTCTTAACGGCACTAGTTGTTTCAGCTGCAGTAGCTATTTTAATAATTGCAACGATTGTAATAACATTACGAACTGTACAAGCTGCATGATTAGTTATAGTCTGACTGCAGGAAGCTGTATCCTGTGTAGCATAAAATTCCAAGGATGTCTTACTTGCTCTACAGTGAATTGTAATGCATGCAATACTACTTATGCTCTTAATCATAGTAATTGGCTGTGCGTTAGTTGTCAGACGGCTATCAATGGCTGTCTTACTTGCCCCAATATAACAGTATGCACAAGCTGCATTGACTCTTCCCACTATCTTTTAGCAAATACATGCCACCTCTGCAATTCTACTTTATCTAATTGTTATTTTTGCTCGAATAACGTAACATGCACGCAATGCCTCGATTCATATTTTGTAAACGGTAATAATTCTTGCCAAAATTGTTCGTCCCTTACAAACTATTGCATATCCTGCACTTCCACCCAATGCCTAAACTGTATCAAAAATTTATACATACTACTATAAAATTCTTGTTATCTATGCAACACTACCTTGTGTGGTTGTTGGATATGCACAAATAGTACTAATTGCACGTACTGCTTCAACAACTCTTTTATCCTCATCAATTTCCAATGTTATCTTTGCAACGCCTCGCTGATATGTGAAACTTAATTAAATGGATCAATTGCCTTAAAATGCGGATTAGGATATCTTGTAGGGGGCGGATGCACGAGAGTCAAAGGCTGTTTAATGGCCGATGCCTTAATGTATTTAAACATGTCAGCAAACTGCCTTAGTTGCAACACGACTGAATTCTATCGAGCTCCCGTGAATAACACCTGCGTCTGCAAACAAGGATGGCTCATAGGCTAACATTGCGGCAATATAGTTGGTTGTACCAATTTAATCTTCAAAAATTCGACCCTCATTTGTGTCTCCTGCAGTTATAATAATGAATTTATCTTTGTAAATGGAACATGTGTTTGTAAACCTTATTATTTTCCATCTGGAGTCAAATGTGGGGAAATATGCGGTGATGGATACTTATTCGTCCTTCCGTGCGACGACGGAAATTCGATTGACGGAGATGGCTGTTCGAGCGCCTGTCAAATTTAGAATAACTACATTTGCAAGCCCACAGATAGCTTTCCCGCAAGTAAATGCATATTCAAAGGTCGAGTTGCATTAGAAGCTAGTGAAATCAGTCGAATACCTAACACTAACTCGGCAACAATCGCCTTTAAAATTATCCCCTATGTGTCAGCCATAAATAAAATGAACCTTTCGGCATTGACCGATTTTACGGCTGCTTTCTGTCAAACTGAACAAGTACAAATTGTGAATTAACAGCTGATCGTGACTTTTTCCTTTAATCAAACAATTACAAATTAATTGGCAAAAATCTTTCTTCAATATGATCGCAACTATGTCCTCAGTCCTAATTTTACATTGAGCTTTAAACTGAGTCTCTCTAATGGTGGATAATTAATTTTTTACCCTCACATTGGTGATATCAACCAAAATTTGATTAAAATAATGCAAATGTGTAGCTTCGTGAGTCTAGGTGCCTTTGCAGTCGGTTCTTTGGCCTACAAAATGATTGGAGTCTAAACTATACACACATTCCAAATAATCTTGCTTCTTGTAGTCAACTCAAAGGCCTATCCGTATTTGTTCGTTGAATTATCCAATTTTACCATTGCCTACGGCCAATTCCACAAAGTAATCAACTCAAATAGCCCTGCATCTGTAAATGAATAGCAGTTGGCCTAATTGTAATACACCGCCTCTCTCCTGTAAAACTATTTAATTTTGGCAGTCTGCGAAATGACAGCACTGGCAGCTTATTGCATCGTTAATCTTTACTCTTTCTTCATAAAAAATAAATTGAATTAAACCAATCAAAAGCTATCGAGGAAAACAACTAAATAAATTTATCGATAGAGAAATTAAAAGGTTGACTAATAAGGAAATAAGTCCCTAACAAAGAATTTATAGTTCCTGACTCATCGCTCCTAAATTGTATTAAAAATTATGAGATGCATTTAGGATTGGTTCCTATTCCCACTTTTCATTGGCTTCATGTTCCATTTCTTCGTTACTCTCTTTGCGCATGAAATATTTCCTTCCATCAACCCTCCGGCTTTTAAAATATCCACACTTATGATTGTAATTATTGGTTTAGGAAAATGTCTGATCTATGGCGACCAAATTAAAAGTATATTTGTATTTAAATACAATACAAACGATCGGCTTCTAAATAATAATTCTCGCCGTTCTTATGTTCCTCTTTATCTGTGGAGTGAGATATTACTTTTTGGAATAATTACTATTGGCTTACTGAGGTTTAGTAATTACACATTTTAGGCTTCGGCTGTTATAATTGTACTACATTTAGTCTATATTTGTTTACAACGACCCTACGAACAGGGCATTCATAACTTTTCTATTTTTTTGAACTAGCTTACCCTTGTCTTTGCTGTAGGATGGCTTTTATGGGAAAAATATTTTATAATCCCTTTTGAAGTAGAAACGTTGATGTTGTATTGCTTACTTGGATTCATGGCAGCAGTTTTATTCTTCAGTCTCACGAGAACAATATTCGCTGTTCGGCGATTATATTTGGATCAAAACAATGCTTAAGGACTGAAGTAGGCGGATCGGTAAATACATCGATAGAAGGATACATATAAGGGATTGTAAAGCCAAGGCTACTAATAATCAAATAGGGATAAGAACAAATTAAATGAATATGAATGCAAAAATATTAAAGATTAAATCAGCTATCAAGACGATTTCAAAAACATTTTCCTTCACGATAAATAATTGGTGAATAGCAAAGCTAAAAGAGCTGATAGATAAACCCCAAATTCCTCAAGTATTTTCGCACAAATTAAATTGAGAATAGATATGCAAAAAATAAATAAAGAGAGAGATCTTGGCGAAACAATATTAAGGCAAAGCAGTGCTGATCATCGTATCAAATTTATCGATAAGTGATCAGATTTCATATTTTAATAGTTATACTATGCATCAATAATAAAATTAATTGATATTTTATTACTCCTCCCTTTCCACCCACAATTTCACCATTTCCAAAGGTAGTCAAACTAATACGGAAATTAACTAGTTGAATAGCGTAGATCCATCTTTATTACAGTTTTCATGTTATTTATGTTTCAATTCGAGATTAAAATGTAACAGATAATAATGTTGTAATATTTTTTAAAAAATTTATTTTTTAAAATAATAATAAGACAATATACAAATTTGGTGAAGAAGTCGCAGTTCATTTAAGTTTATATAGTTATGTTGAGTTTAATGACTTTATTTATCTGATATAAGTAAGGAAAACTATTTTTGGATGGGGTCATTATTATACTCACTAATTAAGGCATATAAAATCCCAGAAGACATCAATGGTATTTAGGAATCACAAATTAAAGCAAGATGTATGTTAATTAAGGTAAATTAATAAATAATTACTAGACAGCGAATTCATGGGTTTAAAATTTATCTTCTTTAATTTAACAAAATAAATAACTTTAATATATTCGTGATTATTTATGCGATCTCTTTAATTAAGGTTGTCTACTTCAATTGTAATATCCAATCAAAAATAGAAAATAAATATTAATTATGTCTTGAAAACAATTTTTTAAATTGCAATACAAGTATCAAATCTTAATCAATAGTTACTATTTATACGCCAATGGAAAAAAAGCCACATTTCAACGAGAAGAGCCTCATTGATAAGATACTGCGCCAAACCCAAGTTCGTCGCCCCTAGCTCTATAACTACCCGCACGACATTATTGCATGGATCATTATTAATAACGAATTTAATCTCAAGCCAATTAACGAAACAGCTTTCCTCATATCCAGTCATTTGGCAATTACTTCCGCCAGCAATTTGATAATTTATTAAAAAGATTAGATCGTCCTGCCTCAACCCTCAGAAATATCAATCTCTTTAATTGAGGAAGGTGAAGCCGATCCAGTGCGCTTTAAAGTTCGGGATTATAGAGTATCTCCAGAGCTGATACAAATTAATAAGCAAATTGCTTCTCTCAAAAGAGATCAAATCATAGAACGAGATTAAAATGAAAGAAATAAAATAAAAGCTAAAATTATGGAACTTCATCAATCTGGAATGAAATTAGATTTTGCCTTGTTGCTACTGGAGGGGGAATTAATAAGAAGCAAATATTTTGATCTACCCCAAAATATGGAGTCTTTTCCACATCTCACTGTAGCTGGATATGTCAAACATAAAAACGGATAGTTTTGCCATTGGACTCAATTCGACAGAATTGCTGAATAAAACTATGGAGCAGCATTCTATAACATTGAAACAAAAAGTGGACAGAAAGGAGCACCAGTTTTCTTAAAGGATGGAGATATTATTAAATTAATTGGAATCCACAATGGATTTTCTGAAGAGAATCATTCCAATTATTGTACTATTATCACACCAGATGTAGTTTCTCTTTTGCTATAATGGGCTGTCTAAATGAAAGTTCCACTATAAGAAATTAGTCTAAGAACTAGATAATCAAATAGAACTGAATAAATCTCCAAAATTCAAGAACAACTTAACAGCATGGCTTAGATATTAAAGAATTTTCTAATTTCATAGAATAACTAACTGAGAATGCAGCTGCGAGAAAAGGATAGAATTATAAATAAGTAGAGATAAGAAAGAGTTAAACAAAGAGTTAAACTCCAAGCTAGAATCAAATAATTATAGCTAGGATAGTAATATCAGAATTTTAGTGACTAAAAAAGATAAGAGAAGATTGAAATCGAAGAAGAAAAACCATAATTTGTTTAAAAGTTTTAGTAAATAAGATCTATTCAGGAAATAAAAGTTAAAAAAATAGAATATAAAGCCTAAGCAATCGAAATTAACGGATGGGGATATGATTAAATTGCCAAACAACTGAAAAATATTAAAAACAAATAAACAGTGACAGATTTAATACTCAAAAATACTGTAAGGATAAATTAATAAAGTGTAATTAACATTTTATTCAGTCGTATCAAACAATTTATTTAGTGTAAAAAGGTTTTTATTAAGACGTAGTTAAAGATATATTTAGGGTAACTAAGATCCTATTCAGATGTATATATGAATGAATTTAGTGTAAAAACTACTATATTTAGGTGTAAAATATAATTAATTTAGGGTAAATAATGAATTATTAAGGCGTAAATATTATCATTAATAAAGGGTTCATAATATCTTATTTAGCTGTATCTAAACATTAATTTAGGGTAATTTTTAAATGATCAAGGAGTAAATATAGAATTATTTAGAGTAAAAATGTGTCTATTTAGATGTACAAAATAATTAATTTAGGGTATTTAATGTGATATATAGGAGTAAATGTTTATTAAATTAGGGTAAACAATAGAAAATGTAGGGGTAGTTTTTTTATAATGTAGGGTAATTAATCAGATATTTAGGGGTAATATTATATTAATAAAGGGTACAATAATAGCTCTATTTAGGAGTAAAATATAAATTATTTAGTGTATACTCATCAATTATTAAGTGGTAAATCTAATTAAACTTAGCCAGATCTTTCTAAAATTATGCACTCATTCAGTGCTCTCCGCCGCTTGACAGTTTATATAAGGTAATATATTACCAAAATAGACACGCTCTGATTAAGCATCCAATATTCGATGAGTTTGTAAATGAGGTGAACAAATTAAAACCTGAAGTAATCGAGATTCTCATTAGCCCAAGCTATGAGCATTCCTAAACATTTGAGTACATTATTTAAGATTTAGCTGGACCAATCAGTTAAGAGCAACCAAATGGGGCATCGTTAGGAATTATGTGGAATGGGAAGATTGATGACCGTAAAATAATTGTTAAATTTGATTTTTCATTCTATTTTGTAAATTATATCATTGAGGATGATTTATTTTTTCTTATCTTAGAGCATTTTAAAGACTGAATATTTTATAAAAAATCGTCAGTTTATTAGTTTCTTAGTGAGTTAGTTAATAAACTCGTTATAAAGTCACATTATTAATATATAATCCTTATATTAATTTTATCAGATAATAAGGGGGTTTGTCAATTTTGTTGAAAATTATTCTTTTGGATGAATTAATTAAAATTCTATTATTTATTAGCATTAGTATAATTTAGCAAATACTTTATAGTATGATAATTAGTTATCTATTTTTATCAAAGTGTCATGCACCGATTATATATGTAAGGAATATTCTATTTTGCCAAATATATTTTTTTTACTATTAAATTACTATATTTCTTAAAACAAATATATTATCTTAATATTATTTTCCTTTGGAAAATGTGTGTATAATGATTGATATCTTGGTCAAGATGAACATCGAGTATATACCAATTTACTCCTTCTTTGAGAGAAATATTAATAATTAAATTTTATCGGAGGTTCTCAGACGAAGGCATGGCTTAAATAAGGCGCTCTCGATTTTCGGATCCTGAAAAATAAGAAGAAGGGTTTGGCGACCTTACTTCAAAGGAGCAATTCATTTTTTTTTCCTGAATCAATCTTTAGATCCTCGAATGAAGACTTATATATATCATCCTATAGAAGGAATTAACTGTGATGGACCAAAAAATAATAATGTGCTTAATTAAAACATAAACATTTATAATATTAATTAATTATAACGATAAGTCATTTTTACGAATGATATTATACAATAAAGAGTTTATAAGGAATTTATATGAGAACTATATATATTATGTATAGTTGCAATTCACTTTAAGTTATTCAAATCATTTCAGTAAAGCTATGATAAAGATTTGACTTGCCTTTCTTCGCCATCTTCTTGGAAAATGTTAAATTTTTAAAATGTTACTCAGCATTTTCAGTTTGAACAATCTCAATTTTATTAGCTGTTTAATTAATCTCATCAATTTAAGAATCTAAGGTAAATAAGGATTTCATTCTCCTGCGCTCTATACGTTATGCTAATCTTTCTTCTTGAAATATGATACCAGTTTTCATTTGACTTTCCATCATGTTTATCTTAAGTTACGCATTTTTAATCATTTCCTCAATCTTAATTTGATCATATTTGCTTTTATGAAGGCGTTTTCGCAAGTTATATTATTCTTTTCGCTGAGATACTTCTGCTTTGGATACAGCCATCATTGCGGTCTCTTTCTTTTAAGGTGAACAGTTTACAGATTTAAATAGTTCCTATACAATAGATCTTTTTTTCATTAGCTCTTTAATCTTTATATTAAAAAATTAAAAGCCAATATCGAACTTGCCTTCCAGCACCTCTACTGCCTTCTAAAATTGAAAAGTTCATACCATGTAGAGTTGGGTCAACTCAACAATATCTTGGCAGCGGTTGCTATTGATTTGTTTCCCATTAGTATATAATTCGACCTCTAAAGCCAGCATGTGGTATGCAAAATTATGCTGAGCATCCTATAGAAGGTTTGATCTGATTATATGTTGATTTACAATTAATGAGCAAGGGATTTGACCTAAGTTCCCATAGTAAATTAAAAATAAAATATAAACTTGTTTAAGAATTATTAAAGCTTGACACAGACTATTTTGACTATTTTG
>Ga0302186_10000973_pt1 | contig 24695 bp, 23 predicted proteins | sample II_Bog_E1_2_FD_198782 | JGI IMG/M metagenome (GOLD analysis project Ga0302186, IMG submission 198782) | Peat permafrost microbial communities from Stordalen Mire near Abisko, Sweden - II_Bog_E1_1 | ecosystem: Environmental > Terrestrial > Soil > Wetlands > Peat | place: Sweden: Abisko...
GAGCTAAAAAAACAAAAAATTTGATTTTTCTGAGGAGAAACAGAATATATAATATATAAAATTATAAAAAAAAACGAAATCCAAATAATGAGCAACATTAATTAAAATTGTTTCTTTGAAAAATATAGAAAATATCGAAATGTTCAACATTTTCACGAAAAACAAAACACCAGACCCAATTAAACAACCCCCACCACCTCAAGAAAAAATTAAGAACAACAATCAAAACAAGCTTCTTATTAAGGAGCTCGAAGAATTGATTGTTTATGTTAAAGAAGGAAACAAGAAAATCATTGGTGACTCCAAAGGTGAATCCAAAGGCATCTTAATTCTCGGTGAAACCGGAGTTGGAAAAAGCAGCTTGGCTTATCTTTTTGCAGGTCGCAAATTACAAGTGAAGAAATCTGTTGAGAATGATTATTATATTGATTGTAAAGATCAGCAGCCTCTTTTCGACATCAAGATCAGCCATCAAAAGGTATCTCAAACTATAATCCCTGGGAAAATTAAAATGCAAGATGGGTTTGTAGTTTGGGATTGTCCTGGCTTTGGAGATATCGGTCGAAATGCGACTCAAGACATAGCAAATGCCTTCTACATTCAGCGACTTTTTGAAAGTTCAGAGGATTTAAAATTTGTGTTAATTCTTCCAGAGTATCATTTGAAAGATCGAGCGCAAAATGCAGTGAGAATGTTCGAGATTTTTGCTTCAATGTTTGAAAGAATATCAGATTTAAAAGGAAGCGTTTGTTTATTGTTGACTAATGTCGATCCACAAAAAGATAAGAAGGCGATTTGGAAGTCTTTATCAATTATTATTGAAGTCAATAAGAAATTAACATCCAAAGCAAAGGAACTTATCAATTTCTTTTCAGATGGCAATTTTATAGAGATTTTCTATACTATAAATCAAGAAGGGGAACTTCCAATTGAACATTATGATCACATCTTCGAAGGGATCAAGAAAAACCTGAAATATTTCAAAACTAAATCCTGCAAAGTTGATGTTGTAATCTCAGAAAGTTCATTGCCTTTAGCCAAAAATTTCCTAAAGGTGACTTTAGAGGCTTTATTCAAATTAATTGAGAATTTTGAAGCAGTTTTCTCATCAAGTTGCATTGATAATTGTCGGATTATCGATCAAATAAATGATTTGTTCTATCGAGATCAATTACAAATCACACTTGTGGAACCAACTCCCTATTTAAGGGAGTATCTTCTGATCGAGTCGTTAATTTCTTTAGGAAATTCGTTGAATTATTTGTTAGAAAAGGAAGATTTTGATGAATTTTTTTCTCGTGTGAATAAAACGATAAAAACCACTTTAATGCTAATGAGCCAATTTAGGAACAAAAGCGACGCAGTCTCGAATCCCTTTTCAAGTCAATTAGAAAGAGAAAAATTTGAAGAACAAATCAAAGACATTTCAAATCGAATGAGATTCCTCATGAAAATATTAAATCCCCAAGATTTAACCCCTGGTTTTGAAGAAATCTCCAAAAAGTTTGTTGTTTTAAAGGAATTGCTTTATGAATTCCTCACAAATAAAGTGAAAAATCTGAAGATAGCGGAAAACGAAAAGAGGACTCTTTATTATGATAAGATTATAGAATTCCTCACAAATTATGAAGAAGATCCTGAAATCCAAAAGAAAATTTCCTTTTGCCATTATTGTCTTGCTAAAATTTTGTTCCAGAAGAAATTATTAGATGATGCGATAATAAATGCTATCAATTCCTTTGTTTATAACAACATTAATGAAGAAGTCTTGTTATTTCTTGATAAAATTTTTGATGGGGCGAGGGAAAAGCTTAAAACCTTGAAAAGTGAGAATCAAAATGAAATCATTGACTATTTGTTCGAGATGAATCTGAAAAAAATCCAAGATTTGCTTCAAAAAGCCAAAATTAATTTGAAGATTTTTTTCATAGAAAATCAGAAATACGATAACTTTGTCTTTATTGATAAAGGCTTGGAGATATTGAAGAAGTTAATGATTCTCTTGAAAATTCCAATTTGTAATAATAAAATCTTAGAAGCTTTTGAATTAATAGCTGGAACCTTGGATATATTTGAGGAAAATACAGATCTAAGCAATAGTATTATGAATCAAGCAGATTATCTTCAAAAGATTTATAATTTGAAGCCGAATCAAAATTTCGAAGGGAAATTGAAAGATTCAATCAATATTCTTGATTTGGAAGAGGAATTTAAAAAAGTCCTTTTCGAACAAATCAAAAAAATTGAGTTTGGCGAGTTAGAAAAAGGACTGTATCCCCAAGAGAAATTCGAGAAAGTTCTGGAATACACAGAATTCATGAAAAGATCTATGAAAAATGATAAAGATGGTGTAATGTTTTGGATGCAAAGACAAATCTATAATGGACTTGGCAATAAAAATTTGAAGACAAATGATTTCGCAGAAGCTGCTGCCAATTTTATAAAATCAATTGAAATTGACCCTCATCAAAATCCAGCCTATGAAGGCTTAGAAGCCCTTTATTTCTTAGGTTTGAAATCGAATATAGAGAAAAAAAAGGAAATTGTTGAGGAATTGCTTCAGTTAGGCTTTAGAGAATTTGAAGTGCTTTTTAAGAAAAGAGTGTTGTGCTTTGTAATGGATTTCGTTGGGGAACGTGATCTCTATAAACAAAACCTCGATGATTTAGAATATGTGATATATTTGGAAACTATTTTGATGATTTATGACTTAATTAAAGACTTTTATGGAGGTGAGAACAGGAACGATCCTATAAAAACATTTTTGTTGCTTTTGGAGAAAATTGAAGAGAAAATGGAACCTTTCGCAGAAGGAGAAATTATTAATGAAAAATTGGAGCAGGAGCCAAAAGTTGTTGTTGAAAGGCATTTCAAGCCTGAATTTTCCTATTTTGCAATCAATTTATTTGCAAAACAGCTAGGTTATATTAAACATTTGTGTACAGTTGAGTTGAAACAAGATATGAAACAGGTTCAAGAACTCTTGAATGCTAGTGTGGATTCTTTAGAACATAATGCCATTTTCAAAGCATTTAGAGATAAACTAAATAACTTGGAAATCTCCTTTTCAGAAACTAATCATGATTATTATATAAGAATAATAGGTTTATTAGAGAAAATCAAAGGAGTTGAACCTATGGTTTTCAAGGACTTAAGTATGTGTTTTTTAAGAATAGGAGATATGGCGAAAGAAGCTGAAAAAATTGATGATGCAATCAGCAATTATGAACAAGCTCTTGATTATATAGACCTTTTTCATGTATTTTGTCAAGAGAAGGAGCTTTTTAAACTTTATAAACAATCCTCGAGAAAAAGAGAAATCGTCCTTAAAACGGGTGATCTATTGTTTTCAAAAGAAAATTATAAGCACGCTTATGAAATTTATAAAAAAATCAAGGATCATAATAAAATCAAACAATGTTTCAAGAAATTGAAGAATACTGATCAAGAAGATGCTTCATTCATGGAAGAAAAAGGCGACTATTATTACGAGATGGGACTTATTGATAAAAGTGTTGAATCTTACCATGAAGCTCGATCTTTATCCATTTCCCCTGAGGATGTTGTCAGATTATATAAAAAAATTGGGAATGCCTTAAGCTCATATGGACAAAAAGCATTTGATTTTAAAGAAATGGCTCAAAGTGTGGATCAATATGGAATTATTGAATGAAAAATCCTTGGGGAATATATTTGTTTAATAATGAAAGAACTTTTTAAAGAAATTTGAAAAAAACAAATATTTTTCTTGAAGATAATTTTTCAGAATTTCATTTTGAATCTAATTCTTTCAAAAAGAAATAAGTAAGAAAAAACCACTTCCTTTTTTTTAAAATAAAATAAATCAAAATAACACAGAATTCTTAACAAAATTATTAGAAAATAATATTTAAATATCTCAAATGGATTCTTTATTTTATGGAAATTTTATTTTCCAAGTTTTATGGATGACAATAATGTATGTTATCTATGTCGTTCGGAAAAATGGAAGTATGGTGGATTTTGGATGGCCAAGTGGATTTTTTCTAATGGCGTTAGCCCATCTTCTCTTATCATCTGGTAATTGGCTGAGAAAAACATTGCTTTGTTCTTTATATCTTCTTGCTGGGGCTCGTTTCATGTTCGGTTGGTTGAAAAGAGGCCATCTATCACATGAGGACACACGATGGATTTTATGGAGAGAGCTTTGGAGAGAAGGCAAAGGCATGTTCAGCATAAAAAACGAATATATCAATAGTTGGATATTTTTTCATGCTCAATCTCTTGCCAATGCTTTATTTTTCATTATGCCATTGCAAATTTCGTGTTCTAATACAGAAACCAAAATCCATTGCTTGGAGATTGTGGGCGTAATTATCTGGTTTTTCGCCTTTTGGCTTGAAAACAAAGCTGATCTTCAACGACTTGCCTTCGTCCAAAGGCAAAAGAAGGAAAATAAGCCTTCGGGAGCTATAGTGAATGAGGGTTTATGGAAATATTCGAGACATCCTAATTATTTCTGCGAGTTTTTGATATGGATAGCTTATACAATCTATGCAATTCCATCAATGGAATATGATTGGAGAACAGCTTTTTTGTTTTTTGTGCCTTATGTGGCATATTATTTCTTGGTGAAGTTCACAGGGATTTACATCACAGAACAGTCGATGTTGAAAAAGAGGAAAGGGACAGCTTTTGAAAAGGAATATGAAAATTATTTAAAAACCACGAGTGAGTTTTTCCCTTGGTTTAATAATGAGTCTCCTAAAAATGAATAATTATCGATTTGGGGTTTTGTATTTTATTCAAAAAAAATATCTTTTTCACGTTTATAAAGATTGCCTTAAATTCAAAAAAAAAAATTAAAATAAAATGAGAAAAGTCATCAGTTTTCTGCTGTTCATCGCCCTTGCAACCGCTGTTTTTGGTCTCTCCACGAAATTTCAAGTCTGATTTTAGTTTCTTATTTTTAGTGAAAAATCTTTCCTAGGAAACTGTGGGAAAGAATGTCAAAACTCAAGTGCAAAAAGCCATTCAAGAGAAAAATTTATTTCAAGGTTGTTAAAAGAAAAATATTTGGCTTTTAAGAAAGAAATTATAGATTTGAAGTCGAATTATTACAATTATGCCAGCTTGCAATATTTAAAGGTGCAGACCAATGATCTCAAAGTACTAATTTGACAAATTTCCGATTTAATTTAAAATACAACAGGTCTGCGATTTGTTGGATAATAAAGACAAGGTTAAGGATCTCAAAGGTCATGACGCCTTTTATTATTACAAATTCGCCCATGTAGCCAAATGCGACAAAATCCAACTCTCCTCAGAAGTAAAATTAATAAAAATATCTAAAAATTAAAATGTCAAAATTTTTATAAAACTCAGAAAACCAAAAATATCATTAATGCCATCAATTCTGAAGAGTTAGATAGTTTCTATACTGAAGCCGTCGTTGGATTCTTATACAACAGCTTCGACAAGGCTCAAATTCAAACTCTTTGCAGTAAAGTTCAAGATTTTCTCGAGCCCAGTGGAGCAGCCAAGGTTTCAAAAAAGAAGAATGCTGATTCTTCCTACGAAGATACCCATAAAATCCTCAATATTGCTCTTTCTTGTTTCCAATCAGCAACTGAAGAAACAACAGGTGCTTTAAAGACTTCTTTAAAAAAAGCTATTGGCAATATTGTTTTAAATTCTTTGCAAATTAATAAGGTAATATTATTGTTATGAACCAAAAAAAATTAATATTTTTAACTAAATAAAGGATACCCGAGCCATCTATGATGGAAAGCACCCAGTTTCCGCAACAGCTGGAATCGTTCATTATGTTAAACAGCTTTCAAAATATGTTGAAATTGATGATTTTGTTGCAGTCTTTCCAGAATTCCTAAATTATCTCTCAGAAGCTGCTTTGGGAACCAATTGTCCCAGAGGAATCTTCTCGATTTATAGAGCTTTTAACACTTTGATTAATTTCCCATTGGTTAGCCTCGATCCAAAACCAGTTCTTTCCAAGAAATCTGTCGTTATTGTGCATTGTACAAATATTTTCGGAGAATCTTTGACCACAAATCCAAAAATTAAAGGACAAGTGAGTCTCAATGGCAACAAAATTGGAGCCGTCTTGAATTTCGAATTGAAAAACAACAAATTCCAAGCTGATCTCGATGCCTCTGGTTTGACTGAATTAAGATTTTATGAAATACAACTCACAGTGTCCGACGCTTCTTTCAGTTACAGTGTAATTATATTTTTTTTTTCGGGTGTTTTATGTTATGATAATTGCTTTAGGTTACAAAGAATATTGGAATAACAACCAAAGTTAATGTGCAAAACTTTAAATTTGAAGTTGTTCAATCAAAAGTTGCTCCAAAAATCCTAAGCAATGAGGTGAATTTCGGCCAGGTTTTCAAAGAATCAGTGAGTGCCAACCAAAACAGTTTTATTCACATCCAATTTGAAGTCCTTGAAAATTATTTCGATTAAAAACTCAAATAAAATAAATTTTAGTTGAAGTTTGATGATAAAAAAGCTGTTCCGATCAAGCAATTAGCTGTCAGACTCAAACACCCTGACAACCGTTTTACTACAAATTTAGTTAATGTAGTTTATGACGGAAACCAACATATTTTCAAAGCTGTCATTGATCTTGGAGACCCAGTTTGACTTGAATTTTAACAGATTTTATTAAAAATTTTTAAGGATCATACCATGGCCTATAATGGTTTATATAAGGCAGAACTTATAGTTGCTGATGAACTTTTAGTTGAAAATATTCGATGGTATTTTCTTAAAGTTTCACGTTAAATTAATTATTAAAAGGACCTTCGCTAATTTCGATATTACTTTTTCCAAACCCCTGAAGACATTGCCATTGACTGATGTCGATTATATCCCTTCACCTTTGATCAGCCATCATTTCCCATCAGCTAGAAATCCCCCTCCTTCCTTTGTAATTTCTTAATTTTTTCATATGAATAATAATTATTCAAGATCACTTTAACCTTTTGCGCAGCTATCTTGGCTATGGTTCTCTTATTCTTGGCATTGCTGAAAGGAATTGATGTAAATTTCTCAAAATTCCCTTCCACTTTCAGAGGAGGATTTTTCTCTTTGCTCTTTACTTTGGTTATTTTTGGTCATGTTGGATTATTATGTTTGTTCTGGTTGAAGATCAATTTGATAGAGACTTTAGCGGTGCTTGTTGTCTTGTTTATCCCAACTATTTTAATTGGAAATGAAAGTTTGGTTTCAATAAACTTAGAACAGGAAGTTGGTCCACTGAAAGAAGTAGATGAATAATGGTGATTTTATTATTTTTTTTTAAAAAATAATTTTAAATAGAAATATTTAGAAATTAAACAAAAGAATTTGAAATTCAAAAATTTTTATTTGCATTTATTAAAATAAAAATACTATTTCATAAATACTTATTAAATATTTTTTTAAAATATTATAATAAAATTAAAACGGAAGATTATTTAATTTTTAAAAAAATTCATTAAAATGAAATATTTTTTTATTGAATTATGTCATAAGATATCTAAAACAAATAGATTTTTTAATTTTTTCATTTATTTGGAATAAGAAAGGTTTTCGAAAGTCGAAGTAAATCAGCTTCCTTTCTAGTTGTTTCTTGAATTATATTGAAGAACGTGTTTTCCGCCATATAATCAATCAATTCAATGAATTCTTCATTTAAAAACAAGTTTTTATGATCTCTATAATTGACAATATTATTTCTTTTGGGCAAAAGTAAAGAGCTTTCTCTTTCTTTTCCAATTCCAGCCGGTTCTTCATTATCAAAGCATCCATACAATTGAATAGGTTGATTATCAATTTTATTTAGTTGCGTTTCCAAATAAGGATCATTAAGAATGTCAATGATAGCTTTGCTTAATAAAATTTCAAAAGCATGCTTATTGGGGTCGTTTTCATTTGAGTTATATTCATTTGGCATTGATTGTATTTGATCCTACAAAAATCTGTTTTGAAAAAAAGTGATTATTTATTTACAGTTAATATTGATCTTTTTTTAATTCTCAAAAACAACGTCTCTTTTTCCAAAGTTTTACCATCATTTTGATCCCAATATATCACACATTCAACTTCCCCTTCATAAACTGAAGGGATATAACTTGCAACTAAAGACAATTTTATTTCGATGAATTGGCCTGGATCCAGATCCCCCTTGACAGGATCTAAAAGGAGCTCATCGCCACTTTATATAAATTAATTTCATTTCAACAAAAAAACAAAAAGATCATAAAACATAATAAAACAAAATTATTTATTTTACCAAATAAGACCAGTCACTTTGAAATTAAACCCGAGCTTATTGCTGTCAGAGTGATTGTACAAAATTATCATTCGATGTTCAATTTTGCCAGGTTCCAGCTCACCAAAATCCATATCTTCCAATGAGAAAAACACTTTGGATCCAATTGAGGAATAGGAAGACCTTTGACTAGGAAGTTCTTCTTTCTTAATGGAAGGCTTTTCCTTTTTGGTCTTCACAAAACCCGAACCTTGAATTTTCAATTCCAAAGCATCGATTTGCTTAAATAAATCCGAAACATTAAGTGTGACTTTGAAGTTATAAAGTTTCTTTTCCAACGGTCTGAAAAGACAATATAGATATTGTTTTTCTCCTGCATTCACGTTTCCTGCTGGGTTTTGAATATCGAAGATCTTATATTTGCTTCCCTTGGCATCTTCTTTCCCATCAGCTTCTGCTATATCGATTTTATAATTAACATTGGTATTTCCCACATTGCTGATTTCTATAGGAAAAGTCACAGGAATCAATGATCCAATCGGCACATCAGGCAAAGTATAATTATTCTTCCTCACAGCTAATAATCCTTCCATTGGAGCCAAAGTCATTCCTTTGAAATGGACTAATAAGGGCTTTCCATTTAAAATTTGAAGCACCACCTGTAAGAAATGCCTCTCACTTACTTTTCTATCCATTTTCTTCCCCAAAGCAAACTCCTCTTCATTTCCAGGACTATAAATCAACTCAATATCACAAATAGATCCCGGAGTCAAAAATCCGTTTCTTGGATGAATTGCAAAGATCTTTCTTTCCAATATCGCCTTTTCAAACGCTTCTTCATCAGTTGGCTCTCCTGGGTCAGCCCAAGGCTCCACCTCTATTTGAGAGTCAGAAGGCAGCTTGAAATTCCAATTAAGATCAGTTCCACCAATGTTTTGGATAGTTATAACGATTTTTCTTGGTTTTATATTAGCTTTGATGGGCAGATATCCGAAATTCCAAGTGTAGGCCTGTAATCGCTTCATCAATGATGTGGCTTCAGCAAAATTCAAAGTTTCAATGTTGAGAAATTTTCTCTCATCTTCATTAAGATCGTTCAACAATTCCTTATTAATATTGTTGATGGAGAAGTTTTCCCATAATGTGGCCACACTTACGCTATCATTTCTCACATCTACGATTTTCAACAAAGGATAATTGCCTTTGCCTTTGATTTTAATCAAGCATTTTTGTTGAAGCAACTTCTTATAGTTCGTCGATGTCTTTGAGAAATTTCCTTTAAAGGCTCTTTCTTTAGCGATACATTCCAACACCAAGTCGAGATCACAAACTTCAGCTGGATGAAAAATTATCCCGATTTCAACCTTTGAATTGGCAGAGATGATTCCGCTTTCAAAATCCAGACTAAAGGATTTCTGGATGAAATTTTGAAGTTTGCTATCAAGCTTTTTTGGATCTTCCAAAGGCTTCAAGTTCAATTCAATGTAAAACATATAATTTGAGAAGTTTTCAAGGACGAAATAGACTTTTTTATTGAAATTCACTTTCACAATCCCGAAATCGATTTCGAGAGGAGTTATGCTCAAAGCTCCATCCCCACCAGCCCCTATGATTTCGAATTTATAATCAATAACGTGTTTTTCTCTTGGAATAGGGTTTTTCCCAGATCCAGGCAAATGAAAACCTATCAAATTTTGTTCTGGGTCTAAAATGTTAAAGACTTTCATTGGAATGTTAATTATATAATTCTTTTTTTTATAAGGGATGAATGAACAATCCAAAAGCATATATTCGTTAGGCTTGAGTTTGTAAGTTTTAGGCTCTAAATATACCTCATCTTCATATTTCGTGGGGACTTCTATTGAATATTCAATAGGGATTCTAGCCAAATTCTTGATCTTTATTTTTTGCCTTGAATAGACCCCAGTATAACTGGGAGGAAAATAGATTTTTCCTTCATTTTGTAAGGAAATCTTGGGTTCTGAACAATATCCGAAAACGTTGATATGTAACAAACTTCCTAAATTATGATTCAAAGAACAAGTCAACGATTGAGTATATCCTTTAGCGAGCTTCGGGTTGAATTCCAAGATGATAATACTGAAAGATTTGCCTTCAACAATACCACAATTTGGGAACATTCGGAAACTCTTATTGATATCAGGTGAAAATTTGTAATAAGTTGGAGTGTCAGTTTTATTGATAAGTTCAACAGATTGATATACAGATTCATTGATAGCACATGGAGGAAACACAACCAAATCGTTTGGATATAAATCAATCATAGGGATAAATGGTTGCGAATGTGCGTTAAAAGAATGACCCACACATCGAATATAAAAGCTTAAAGGTGGCAATTGCTCCTCACTGACGAAACTCATATTGGTTTGTTTGGTTTGGGTGAAAGAGTTGGACATTTTCAATGGTTTTGAATTGGAAACTTTGGCTTCTTCTAAAAGTTTTTCTGTTAGTTTGGAATTTTTCTTCACTGCGACGAATTGCAAATATTGAAAGAAATAATATCCATTTTTGTTGGGTCGAAAGGTCACTGAGAACAATTGGGATCCGAAAGGCTTGATTTGAGCGTAAGGTGGATACACATTGAAAAAGTTCAGGTTTTCTTTGGTTTCATCGTTTTGCTCATATTTGGAGATGCAAAACACTGACAATTTAATTGGCAATTTATTAGTAATGACCACATCCCGACTTCCACTGACTGTCATGAACTCACAGAAGCCGAAATCAAGAAATTCTTCATTTATCTGCAAAATGCGTTGCTCTGATCTCAATTCCTGGAAGATTTCCTTATGGAGCATGATTTGACTCTCATTATTCTCACCAACATCTCCCATAACTCCTTCTTTCTCGATATCATCTGCTGCTTGTGGGTTATCTTTATTTATGTTATTCATAGTTTGGCTCAATTGGCTCATGCCAGTTTTGCCCATTGCAGCACCTCCTCCGCTTTTTAATGAAATCATCGAATTTTCGAGATATTTGAAATCGATTTTATTTAGATTCCCATCAATGACTCTTCTTCTGAATTGATCCACATGACTTTGTAAAATCGGCAATGGTTTTATTAATAAATCATAACAGGTTCCCAACAAATCAAGATATAGCAATGAATGATGTCGAACAATGCAATAGACTCGCTCATAATAAGGCATAGTGACTCTTGGTTTAAATTTTACTATGATTCTTGAATTCGATTTGGCTGGAACTACCCCTTTTTTGTTCGTGAGCTCAAAAACATTGCCTTCATCATTAAAAAATTCATATTTTGTCGGAGTTTCACTCTCATTATGGATTGTTAATAAATGGCTTTTTTCTGATCCTAACCTGGTTTCTCCGAAATTTATGCTTTGAGTGCTCAGGAAAACCACATATCCAGTTCCAACACCCGAACATTCGAAAGTCAATTGATTACCTCCTGGACATTCAACAGTGAAATGAGCCACTGATATCAAATTGACCACTGTGGGTTTGAAGGTGACCTTGACAAGGAAGGAGGACTTTGAAGGAATTTCTCCAGACTTGATGTCTAATTGGAATGATTTGTCTTTGAATTCATCATCATTGATCTGTTTGATATCAAAATGCGCTGAGACTTGGGATTGGTTCTTGATAATGAGTTCTTTGGTAATCTGTTTATTGACAAGCAGGGTTTGAAAGTCAAGTTTTACGGTGCTCAAGCTTAGGAATGGGTATTTGCCGATAGCAGAAATCTTCACGATTTTGGATTCTTCATTTTGCACATGAAAAATTATGGTGGATACAATGGCAGTGGCTTCGCTTGGAATAAAGCCAATAGCAATGGAGGTCTTAGACCTCGCTGAAAGGACACCTTGATTCGGACTTGCTGTGAAATGTTCATTTTCATCAATGGTGAAAACCAAGGGTTGGGCGTTAAAATTTTCGAAAGTTATGCTACGATAAGAAGCTTGATTCACAGGGCAAAACCCGAAATCTATGGCTTCTGGAATGTTTTCTAGGACGGGTTTGGCATTTGGCCCGAAGAGTTTAAGCTTTGTGAGGGATAGGTTTTGGGAAAGCATAGGATAAATTTAAAAATTGGGGAGTTATTTTTTTAATTAGAAGAAAGGGGTTTCTTAATTTATTTGTGAGCTTTTTTAAAAGATAGAGATTTTGAATGGGAATTTCAAATAAAAAAAACATTTAAAAAAAAAGGACCGAATTCAAAAATCTTTAAACCAAAGTTCGCTGAGAACTCTATAAAAATTAAGCAATTAATTTTCGATATATTTAAATCTTAGGAAAGAAATCCTTCATATTTTAAGAAACTGATGACCGAAACCAAGAAAAAAGAAGTCGAGCTCGTGCAAACCTTTGGAAGAAAAAAGAGCGCAATTGCTGTGGCTACAGTCAGACCAGGAAAAGGAGTCATTAAAGTGAATAGTTCTCCTTTGGATATGCTCGAACCAGCTGTCCTCCGAACCAAAGTATATGAGCCTATTCTTTTATTAGGGTCGAAGAGATTTGCGAAATTAGATATAAGAATTAAAGTTAGAGGAGGGGGTTATACTTCTCAAATTTATGCCATCAGACAAGCCATCTCTCGAGGAATCGTTGCCTATCATCAAAAATATGTTGACGAACAATCAAAAAGACAAATCAAGGAACTCCTCCTGCAATATGATAGGACCATGCTCGTCGCAGATCCCAGAAGATGCGAAACCAAGAAGTTCGGTGGTACTGGTGCCAGAGCCAAAAGACAAAAATCCTACAGATAAAATAAAAGAGTTTATGAGGAAAAAAATATGGGTTTTTGCCTTTTTTTTATTGTAAGACCCCAATTCATTTTATTAGAAAAACAAGGAATTTAAGAAGATTGAATTTTTTTTTCTTTCACAGTCATTTAAGTTATCTACATTTAATATTAAGCCGATTTTTTACTTTTTTAAGTTTCTCCCCTACAATTCAAAGATGTAGCCTTTGATTATTATGTCAAAATCAAATTAGAAAATTAGAATGCGACTTTATAAAGAAAAATATAATTTCATAATTAGCTTTTTTTCTTAGAAATTTAGATTTTTATAAAAATTTATGAATAATGGGTTGCTTCTATACCACCTGCAGAGTCAAACAATCTTCCTATACATCTCTCACCACCAATAGTCCTTCGTTCTCATTTTCCTTTCCCAATGAGGAATCTTTCCTAGTGCCCAAAAATTTCTCCCATGAAATTGCCCAACTCAAAGATATCATCATAGCGGATCAACGCCTCTGGAAAAATTATAAGAATATTTTAATGCTCATGAATAAAAATTTCCAAGAAAAAAGCCAAAGCATTAAATGGTTTTTAAGCATGCAAAGTGGTGACGAATCTTCAAAATATGAAAGCCAAACATCTCTATTGTTGAATTCAACTAATCCATACACGCAAAGATCTAATGCCCATGAAAACTCTGTTTCAATGAAAAATGTGTTTTATCAGCATTTTCCTTATATGAAGACTTATCATTCAGATTTCAAAACGAAGCTTATTTTCGAGATCGATAGTGTGATTTGCACTCGGAATTTCTTCGCACGAAACCCTTCGTTTGATCATCCTTTCATTCAAATCGAAATACATTCATTCGAAGAGCCACAAAAGGAAGATGAACTGAAATTAAATGAGAAATTTCCCGAAATTTACAAAATACAAACGAATTCAATTCCCAAATCACAAGGACAAAGCTACGAATGGAAGGAAATCATCAGCAGCGAAATATTAAATTTAACAGAACTTGATCAAGGCTTCTTCAAAATTTGTTTATATTTCTATAACAAACGCACAAAAAAGAAAGAACAAGTTGGAGATAATTATATCTTTTCCTTTTCGGAGCTGGGAAATCAGATGGTTTTCGAAAAAATCATCAACATTAAGGATTTCGAAGAAAATGAAATACCATGTTTTCTTTTGTTTAAGTGCCAATTGATTTTCGATGTCGAATGTTTATTATTTTTCTGGAAAAATGATATAGAAGTTAAGAGTGAAGTGATCAAAAGGATCTTAATCAAGACTGAAAAAGAGAAGCCACCTGATCCCAATATCAAGAAATCTAAATCATTGATTTTTCAAGATAAAAAGATTAAAGAAGATTTAAAAAACATGCTGGAATCATTTCAAATAGCTTTTAATAAAACTTTGAATATGAGTTTGAGGAATGAGAGAATTTCATTTAAAGAGGCATATAAGAAGACTTTTGCCAGCAAATTGATGGATTCTTTGATATCTCAGGATAGTTGCTTATTAAGTCAATCTGGCTACTATGATAACAAATATTATTTGGATTGAGTTTATATTATTTATTATGTCCATATTTTGGCTATTAATTAAAAATGGAAAATGTTAAATTAAATTCCGTCATTTATGAACATTATTTATTAATTATTTGCATAAAAAAAAAATCATGTATAAATATTTATCATAAAATCAGTCGACTCATCTCCAACGGCTTGCAAAAATAAATTATGTTCATTTGCCAGATGAAGAACTGATAAAAAAAGTGTTTGGACCGTGCAAATTTGATTTTTATTCTGAACCATTTCAGGAATGCCTTTTGCTAAGTCCATGAATTTCATTTCCGATTGTTCTTTTTCGAAGCTCTTAACATTTTCATTTTTGCCAATAATTAAATTAATTCTTTTGAAAATAACAAATTTACCATTTGACCCTGATTTTTTTCTATTCTGTTCCATATTTTCGTTTTGACTTCAATTATGGGCATTTGTCTTTTTCTTAAAACTTCATTCTTATAACAAAAATATAATTTGTTTTTTAGAAAAATTAAAACGTTTCCAATTTCTTCTTCTCCTTCAACTAAAATTTGAGGAGGTTCTTCCAAATAACTTTGCTCAAATTGTGTGTTTTGGAAAAATGGATCAGAAACCATATTATTAAAAAAATTTCGTTGAAATAAAGTTGTTAATCTTTGTTATGAAAAGATCATTTCATTATTAATTATTAAGAATTAATTTAATTTACTTGGAAGTTTCCAAATGTAAATCCATTGGAAGCAAAAATGAATGTTTAATGGGGTCTCGTTGTTCAATGAGTTTTTCTTCGAAAAATTTATTCAGATTTAAAGGCGAATCTCGCAAATAATTTGGTTTTCCTTTCACATCGAAATTTATATGTGATAAAATTTCATTTTTTGGTGAATTTTCTTGTTTTTTCCGTTCTTTCTTTGCCTTAGTAAGGTTGTTTTTTTCTATAAATTTAAATGATAAAAACAATATCTAATTAATAATTAAAAAAACTTATTCTGAGGAGCTCTGGACCAAGCCAATAATTGTTTTGGCTAATAAATTATAAAAATTAATGGTATTTTAAATCAATTTACTCATTTTCTTGATAAAATTCAAAAAAATTGGTGTTTCCATTCCCAATTTGTTGATCATCGAAATCACATAAGCTTCGATTAATTTTGGGATTTTCTGAAATTTGGAAATTTTCAATGATTCCATCCGTGAATGATTTTTCATAACATGAATATTGCTTTAGAGAAGAAGGATGTGTTTCATCAATCAATCCTAAGTCATTATTCTCAATGATGGATTCCAAGATTTCTTGGTAACTGCATCCATCATCGCAAATAAAAGAACCAATTTGTGAAAAATTCAAATCTGAGTATTGTGAGAGATTGAGTTTCGATTGAGAAATATTATTTGCACATTTGATCTGATGAATTATTTCTTTAAGTTCTGGACATACGCTTTTGGCATAATTGATCTTTTTCTTTATATCAAGAATATCATGTCTGGAGGAATAATAGGCTCGATGATCATTATTTTCATTATTAGGAGGCATTGAGCTTTCAAGTTCAAAAGTCACGAAGTTGAATGATAAATTCTTATCGATCTTTAAAAGTGTTATTTTAAGTATTTATTTGAAATTTAAATTTACAAAGAGAGAATTTATCAGAAGTCCAATTGAACCTCCTTCATCGAATTTCGCAGAGTTTTTCTCAAGCAGAGGATCAACTTCAAACTCAAGATCGAAAAGTTCGAAATTCAAATGATCAATATTGGTTTCAAGAAATTTCGTTTGTTGGTTATTGTGTTGAGTTTTTTTTCTTCTTAATGGACTTTCAATGTTTATTTTTTCTTTATCCGCAGTTTCCTCGTTATCTATTTCAAAATTCATTATTTTCCCTATAAAATTACTACCTTCTTGAATATTTGTTTCATTTTCCTTTAAACCTCTATTTAAACCCCCTAAAACTTTATAAACTTCGTTGAAGACTGAATCCACTCGAAATCCATATAATTTCGCATCTGTTTCTAAAGCCGTTGACAAATTTTTCCATGAAGAACCATCAACATCTTTTATTTTTTTTATTTCTATTAATTTTCTATTTTTATTTTGTACTTCCGAAATCACTCAATTCTCTAACATTCAACAATGGCACTTCAAAAGCATTATTAGCGTTGATTTTCTAGGGAAAAACAAATAAATAGAACTCTTTTATAAAATAACCCACATTCTTAAGGATCATATTATAAACTATGTTAGCCAATCTATCAAAATCCTTTTGAATTATATTGTTTTGCATGGCACTTTTCAAATTTGGTTGATTAAGTTCTGTTTCATTTTCCCATTCATCTTCCAAATTTTCGCTCGGAAATTTTTCATGGCTTGGAAGCATTTTTCTTTTATTTTTCATTTATATTTTGAGAAATATCAATGCAATCATGTTGGAACATCATATTTAAATATTAGAAATTGAGCCTATATTTTCATACTTTTTAAGTGAAACTTGGCTTGATAAATAATTAAAAAATCAGCTTGAAAAAATTGTTTTTGTTTAATTCATTTTTCCTTATTTGTTGTTTTTTAAAAAATTATTTTGGAATTGTCTTGAAATAAAGTATTTCACTAATTTTTGCTCGGTCCTCCCGATCCTGATTGGTAATATTTTCCACCATTGCCACTATTACCATGATATCCTCCATAACCACCTCTGCTGTTAGATCCTCCTGATCCAGATCCTGAATAATAGTAGCTGTTGCCTCCACCTTCTTGGTTTGAAGAGCTCTTATAATTATTATTTCTATAGCCTGAGCCACTTTGAGTGTTTCTATAGTTTCCACCCTCATAATTTCTGCTACCTCCTTCATAATTTTGGTAATTTTTGCCACCTTCATAATTGGGATAACTTTGATATTCATTTTGATATTGGTTATAATGTGGTCGATATGGATAGGATTGGCCTCCTTCTTCATTGTTGTATTTATTGTTGTAGTTATAATTGGAATTGTAGTTGCTATAACCTGATTGATTTTTATATCCTCCTCGATAACTCTTATATTTGTAATTTTGGTTGTTTTTTGAATATTTCTGATTCTTTTTGGCCATCATCAAATCATTTCCAAAGGTCTCCTTATCAACTTGATTCTGATGCATTCTTTCCTCTTTGGTTTCTTTGGTTTTTTCCGTTGTGCTGTTTGAGATATTATCGAAAAAAGAGTTTTTTACATATTTTCCGAACTCTTTTTCGTTGGATTTGGCGTCTTTCAAGGTCAGCTTTTGGAATTTCTCATTCATAGCCTCGAAATCAAACACTTCATTTTTCTTTAACTCTTCTGCAGGTTTCCTATTTTCTCCTTCTGGTTTGGAGTCTTTATTTTGTGGGACTTCTTTGTTTTGATTGGATTGAGTTTGTTGCTCATTTGGGTTATTAGCTGTTGGGTTGTTATTTGATTGTTCTCCTGAAGAATCTAATACCACAAGATCCTTAATGTCTTTGCCTTCGAAAACAATGCTATCATGAACAACGTTGCTACCAAGGATTTCATTGCTTGGCACTCTGCCTTCTGTTCCAAAAGAAACCACATTTGTCAAAACGATGTTTTTTTTCTCGGGATTCACTTGATATAAAGTCCCTTCATATCTGATATCAGATATGGTAGTTATGCTCACCCGATATGTGCTGAGACATGGGAGTCCACCTGGGGTGCCGGTTGTTGGGAAATTCATTGCGATAGTTCCTTTTAATTTCTTGGTTTTAAGAGCTTTTTTTTTTGGTTTTTTTGAATTATTATATTAATCATAAAACTTTCGAATCTAAATGATCCGAAATAGGATAGCGATTTTTCGATTAAATAAAATATTTAATATTTTAAACAAAAATTATATAATTTATTAATTAAGCATAGATTTTAATAAAAAACAATGTTTTTCCTTCGTTTATTTGTATGTTCAAAAAATAACACAGTTTTTACATTTATTACAAACATTTTTATTTTCTTTTTCGGAGAAAAAATCTTTCCTGTCAAAAATCTCAACCAATAATGATTTGATATAGGTATCATCACCGTTTCCCATAAAATAAAGCTGGAAATTCTCAAACACTGGAATCAAAAGATTTTCATATTTCAGTTTAAAAGGCTTAGATAATTTATCATTCAAATAAGTAAAAATGTAAATTCTATCATTTCCAAAATCCAAAACCTCAGCTATTATATTCAAAAAGTCCTCGCTTGCTAACTGTTGCGGGATGGAAAGCAAAGGAATTTCACATTTCTTCACGAAAATAAATTCATTTTTGTCAATTTTCCCCAATAAAACATATAATCTCGTTGATTCGCAAAACCCTTCTTTTCGATATTGGATAATATATGCCTCCTCATTATCAAACTTTTCAAACGTTCTCATTAGGATATTAAACGTGGACATTCCTTGAATCTTTAGATCTATATGAACTTTGCAGCTCAAAGATCGAAGATTCAAAGGATTATTTATCCGCAGAATGTTTTGTTTCATGCTAAAGCCATTTGATGTGATTTTGCTCTCGTCTTTTTGATCAAAAGGTGTCCAATCGTTATTCAATACCTTAAAAGAAAATTTATTGGAAAAAAATTTCGTAGCGATTTGATTGAAATCCAAAAGAATGGGTTCTTTTTCTATTTTATTAAGATCTTTGGGTAGCTTCTCTCCATTTGAAAGGAAATTTATCTGGAAAAATACACCAAAACTCAAATTTTTGAGGTCCTCTTTGAACCATTCATTATGATTTTCATTTTGTGTTTGCATTTTGATGAGAAAAGTCTGTTTTCCAACCGAAGAAAATTCAGTTTTGGCTTTCATATTGCTTTCGTCATTATCTGATTCTTCGACTAAATTTTCATTCTTTTCTTCTGCAAAAGGGTTTTCTTTTTTTGTTGTGGTGGTGGATATCAATTGAAAATGTCGAGCTGAGTCCATGAAAAATATTTTTGATTTATTTAATTTTTTATGAAAAAAAAAACTTTTCAAAAAATTTTGGATTTTAAGAATTGTTTTTTTTAAACGGGCAGTTTCAATTTTAAAGAAATATTTTACGGGTCTTTACGAAAGGAAAAACAAACAGATTTTTTATCATAAACCGAGAAAAAAATGCATTTTTATAATGAAATAAAAAATTTATTTATTTTTCAGTCTATATTTAAAATATATATTCTGAACAAAAATTATGGAAATTACTCATAAATTACCACCGTCTTTAGAGACGAAAAAAAGAAAAATCTTCCCATCTTTGTACATTTCAAATCCAATTGATATCCCTGCGAATTCTTCTGAAATAATTTTGAGTTCACTCAAAAATCTTGATCTAAACAAACTTGTGAAAAAAGATCTGAAACAGAAAATTACGAATAATGAAACCAACGATTTTCATTTTTACGATATTCCCATGTTTCTCCCCAAAGAAGAAGTTGCAAAAATAAAAAAGCCCAACCAAAATTACAAATCCATTCATAACAACATTGATCTTTTGCAACTTAAAAACTTCACTTCGAAGATATTCGTAAAGCCATCATATAATGATTTAGAAAAGAAAGCCAGAATTTCATTAAAACGAAGTGGTTCACAGCTTATGCTTAATGAAATGTATAGTTCATAAATCCTTTATTTATGTAAAATTACGAAATTTTAGGTTTTTTGAATTAGAGAATCAAGGAAACCAAAAGGATAAAATAGAAAAACAAATATATTCTTTAACTGAAGGAGAAAATTATGAAAAGGAAATGAATGTGGTCAATAATCTTGATAATTGTATAAAAAAAGCATTAAAGTATCAAGAAGTCAAACAGCAAAAAGGATATTTGCCAAATATTCATTCCAGAAAAGAAACCAAAGATTTAGAAAGAGAAAAAAAAGAACTTTTGGAAGAAGAAATTTTGAAAAAATACAACAATGAAGAATATCAAAATCTAAAAGTCAAAATCAAAAACAAAGAGGATTATGAAATACAAGCGTTTTTGAAGAAGATGCCCAAAATCAACAAAATTTCAACTGCCTTTTTTGAGAGTCAAGATCAAAAATCCGAAGAATCAAATGAGATTTTCATTCTAAATGTGAAGAAGAATATCAAAGCTTTAATAGAATCTGATTATTCGAAAAACACAATTGTTGAAATGGCTGAGTTTCTTGAGAAACATGTTGACCAATTATTGGAGAAAATTGAGTATAAAATCAAGAATTGGGAGGCTCTTTTGGTTACAAAAGAAAGAACCATGCAGCTCATAAGAAAGGAAAACATTCACATACTAGAAAGAATTCATAAAATAAGAGAATTGGTATGAAAAATAAATATTTTGCCTTTTTTCAATATTTCTTAGAAAACAACTATAACAAAAACTTTAGAAAAACAATGCAACTCTCCTGGATTGAGAAAATCCATTATTTCCAAAAAAGATATGGATTCATTAACTAAAAAAAATGATGAGACTAAGAGAAAATCTATTTCTAAACAAATTTTAGATTTCACGTTAAGTAAAGATAAGGAAGAATCAAAAAAGCATTGTGATGAACTTCAAGAAAATGTCGCAGTCTTTGAAAGCAAATTGGTCTATAATAATAAAATGATTATCGACTTAGAACCCTCCAAAAAAGCAATCAAGGATGACCTCAAACATCTGATCAAAGTTCATAGAAAATTTATGTTAAAACTTCTTAAATTCGGAAAGGATTTTCGGTATTATGAGATTTAAATTTTGATTTTGCATCTTACATTAAGAATATAAAAGAAAGGAAGGGTTAGTTTGGCTTATTAAAAAATGTTGGACTTTGGGAGAAACAATCAATGAACACTCTTTACCAGATTTCTTAGATATAAAAGCTAAGGAATTCTTATTGCAGGTTGCCACATATAAAAATTTCATTTTTCATTTCGAGCAAGAAAGCGAAATATCAACAAAATATCAAAGATTATGAGCTTTTCTCAAAAATTTCCGTTGAAATTTTAAAAGCTAACGTTTTAGACAGGAACGATACAAAAAGGCTCATTACAGAAATTGATGAAAGTAAAACTTTAGGACCTGAAAATAAACTAGAACTTGAAATGTCTACTGGATCATTATTTTTAACAAAGCCTCCAAATTTGAAAGAGCAAGCAAATTTAGAAGATCAACAAACGGATATCTTGGAAACATCGAAGATCATCCTCAGAAATGAAATCACCCTTTTTAAAGATAAGACGACAGAATTAATCTATAAAAGATTCAAGAATTCAATGAATCCCTTAAAAAAAAACTCTATTTCGGATGTGGTTTACGAAGAAGTAAAAACTCATAAAAAATATTAAATTCTTAACTACTTTTAGACAAGAAAAAAAATAAAGGAATTAATTAGGCCAAATTATGAAACTGAAAATCCAAAAGAAAAAACTCATGTATTTAAAAAAAAAAAATCAATGTTATTTTTTTTTAGTTTGATGAACTTTCAACATTAACCTTTGATGTGAATTATTCTGACAATTTCAAGCAAAATGTACTCCTTTATGAAAATGACTCGAAATGTCATTATCACAACAATCGGAATGATTTTTTAAAAGATGTTGAAACATTATCCAAAAAAATTATTGAGACACATAAAATAATTCAGAGGCAAGAACAAATAGAAATTCATCGCATTGTAAAAGAGTTTGACTATAAAAACTATGCCAAAAGGTTCGGGATTGACGTGGCCACTGTACTATCAAGCCTCATTGGGGTAAAACAGGCAGTGAAAGAGATTTCGAAGTTTGGGATGGGTGGTAAAGCCTAAATAAATCTAATAAAATATATATGAAAAAACATTTTAGATTAAAAAAAAATGGAAATTTAAAATTCATTTAGATTGTTTTTTCTCTTTATAACAAAGACATAAAAAAAATATTTTGAGAGATTTTTTCTCACAACATCTATAAAATTTCTCTTTTTTTCTTTCGATGAATATAATCAAAATTAAAATAAAATTATTATTTTGCTACACCTCTTGATGTTGCCCGAAGTGTTGAATAAAACCTTTAAGGTAACAAGACAACTGGCTTCAGGAGGATTTGGGCAAATCTATGAAGGGATGAACATTTTCACAAACCAACACGTAGCAATAAAGATGGAAAAGAAAAATGATTCTCATTCCTATCTTAAAAACGAAGCAAATATCTACACCTATTTGCATAATCTTGAGCAACCCCCTGACTTTATAAGTCGATCTTCTCATTTCTTTTGCGAAAACGAACATAACTATCTGGTTATGGATTTATTGGGTCCTAGCTTATCAGATTTATTCAAAAAATCTGGAAAATCTTTTTCTTTGAAGACTATTCTAATGCTGGTTTTGATGAATTTAAAAATTGTTGAGTTCTTTCATTCTTGTAATTTAATTCACCGTGATATCAAACCCAACAATTTTTTAATTGGCAGAGGAAACAAAAGCAAGCAACTATTTTTAGTCGATTTTGGATTCACCAAAAAATTTCTGAAAGATGATGGTTCTCACATTCCTTTAATAGAATATGGAGGATTGACTGGGACTAGAAGATATGCCAGTATAAACAATCATTTAAATTTGGAATCTTCAAGAAGGGATGATTTGATTTCCTTGGGCTACTCATGGATTTATTTATTGAAGGGAGAATTGCCTTGGCAAAATATTAAAGGCACAAAAAAAGAAAAAATATTAAAAGCCAAAGACATTAAAATGAAAGTGTCAGTGGATGAGTTATGCAGAGATATTCCAAAGGAATTCGCGTTATATTTAAATTATTGTAGCAAATTGGATTTCGAAGCAACACCTGACTATCAATATTTAAAAAAGTTGTTTTGTAATTTATTCGAGGAAAGCAAATATGTAATGGATTATAAATTTTGTTGGAACCAGAATCAATAAAGAAAAAAATATTAAATAAATGAATTTTTGTTCTTTCTAAGAATTTTTAAAAAATTATAGTTTTTCTTTTGTTTGTAAAATCAAACATTTTATTCTTAAAAGAGTTGGGCAATTAAATTTTGATAAAGCTTAAAAACAAAATAGGAGAGGAAATCACTTTAAATTTAAAACATCTGAAGAAATTGTCACATTTATGATTTTCATCATGGCTTCAAAAATAAAAAATTTAAATGAAGGAAAAAACGTTTTTTTGGCCCCTATATATTTTTTTCTATATATAATAATAATTCTAACTTTATAACAATATGTGTTCCAATAAATCATGCATTATTTTAGCAACATTTGTATTTTTTTATCTATATCTGAAGCATCCAAAGAATGTTGAAGAGGAATTAGTTCTCAATTGTCGAGGCCTATTAAAAGAATTTAAGATTTCCCTGAAATTCAAAAAGAAATTCAAACTTTCACCAAAGATCTGACTTGTGAGTTCAAAATTTCCTCAGAAAAAAAGAATATTATTACAAAAAAAGGTCTCAATTTTTTCCAAATCATGGATATTATATATGATCTCAACTCAGATATCGACTTAAGAGAGATAAGTTCTAGAAAGGAAGATATTTCTTGGGCTTTTGCTACTGCCGATCTCATCAAAAGAACTCGATCTAGAATTAGTTTTTTGAGTGATATTTCTGTGAAAAAAACTGCTAAATTTATCAACGACCTGAAACTTTCAATAAAAGAAACCCTGACCAAATATGTCCTTTATTCCGAATTCATTGTCCTCCCTTACAAGAATATGTATATGGTGAATGTCCACATTATGCACCTTTATGTTTTTATAATAGTTTGATTGGAAATGCATATTGGAGGAAAACTAAGACAGTGATTCAGCAGGCGAATGAAGCATTAGAAAAAAAGAGAGTTTTATATGGAATTTTGAATAATGAAGAAGTGGAGAATGATTCTGTTGGACTAATAACGCGCTCTTTCTCTTTTGGAGAAGTGTATTTTGAAAATTTTGGAAGCAAAACAAGATCTGGATTTGTGAAGTTTAATAAATTCAAAAGAATATATGATGGATATTTTATCGATCACGAGTTAACAGATGATGAAAAAAAATATAAGGATAAATATAGTTCTCTCTAGATTATAAAGTAAAATGTGCAGATATAATATGAAATTTCTCATATTAAATATTTTTACAAAAATTACATAAATAGTTAATTTAATTAAAATATTAATTAATTTTTTTAAAAAAATTAAACTAAAAAAGCAATATAAAGAAGAGTAATATATTTA
>Ga0302186_10000975_pt1 | contig 24670 bp, 11 predicted proteins | sample II_Bog_E1_2_FD_198782 | JGI IMG/M metagenome (GOLD analysis project Ga0302186, IMG submission 198782) | Peat permafrost microbial communities from Stordalen Mire near Abisko, Sweden - II_Bog_E1_1 | ecosystem: Environmental > Terrestrial > Soil > Wetlands > Peat | place: Sweden: Abisko...
CACAGCAGCAGCACAGTTTGGCTCAGACATCTTTCTTATCCTCACAGCAGTCATCAGGTCAAACATGGTCGCCAAATGCCAACTCAGTGCTTAACTCCTCGCCACCCTCAGCGTCTACAGCTCCATCGAGCTAAGCACAGCAGCAGCACAGTTTGGCTCAGACATCTTTCTTATCCTCACAGCAGTCATCAGGTCAAACATGGTCGCCAAATGCCAACTCAGTGCTTAACTCCTCGCCACCCTCAGCGTCTACAGCTCCATCAGCTCTTCCAGTAACCCGAAGACTTTCATTCTCGGAAAATGATTCTTGAATAAACATTAAATTATCTTAATGTCTTTTTCTAGATAATTGAATATAATCACTGCGTTTTAAAAAGCAATTTGGCTGGAATATTTATTATTCGGTTGGTCTTTTTATTGAAAAAATAGTAATGATTTTCTTTCTCCGCAAAGCATTTCTCACAATTTTTATCATATATTTTGCATTTGCAAATAGTGGAGGCGTCATCAAGGTACTCGTTCTTCAGCAAGCCCTTAAAGTTTATTTCTATTATGTTGTTTTCCACTCCCTTTAACTCGTCACACCGCCTCTCAATCTATTCTGAGCCTTCTGAATCTTCTTTTTCCTATTTTTTTAACTAAATCATCAGCTCTTTTGTATGATCTTTGATATTCTTTTAATTCTAAGACTGATTTATATTCGACGATTGAATTGATGAAGTACTAATCTCTTGGTTCTATTTACTTTTCAGCTTGGCTTTAAATCTATTCATCCATCCTTAGGCTAGTTCACAACCCAAAATACCTTTATTATGTGTTTTCCATTAATCAAGCAGAATAAAAGGAACTACGACTAATCTGGTTTGACCGCTTTGGTTACAAATAGCCATCGTGATTACTTCTTGTTTGGCTGCCATCAATCTTTTCATCGCTTCAGCAAATCCTTGTAAATTTTCATATTCAGCCTCTACCAATCCAACAATATACTCATCAAAAGTGATTCCTAATTTTTCACAAGGTGAGCTACTAAATATTTTAGTAATCCTCAATATGCAATCTCTAACTTTGCACTGCTTGATTTTAACACCAATATGATTGTCTGTAATTGGCAGTATTTTCTTTCTAATTGAGTAATCTAATATCGAAAAAATGGTCACTTCTACATCCTCTTTTGCAATTTTCATACTTTGGAGAGTTGGTGCTATGATATAATCTGTAAAGAGATGTATCTTTTGTTCGAGTTCAGGATTCAGGATTTGAATGATCTTGCATCCTTGGGTTGGAATTTAACGAGATAAGTCCGCTTTCGGCTGAGATGCTCCCATATGATTCTGACAATTGATATTATTAAATTTATGAATTTGTTTGACAATCATGACCTCTATTATTAACAAGATTATTTTGATAATTAGCAAGGTAATAAAGAAATAATAACTCAGTCAAATACAATCAGCTTATTTTTATCGATTACTAGACTGCTAAGACCTCTCAGAGAGCTGTTAATATCCAACTATCCCTCAGCTTTAGTTATGCGTTTCCCGATTATTATTTATTGTCCATTAAATTATTCATTCGAGATTTGAGCAACAATTTTTTTAGTAGTAATTTTATTTTAAAGAACAGTCAGAATATTTTCAGCAACAGCAATCGAAAGGATATGGTTTTATGCTGTTTTTACAAATGCTTTTTTCCTTTGATGACAGTTGTATTAAACCAGTCTGTCCTCATTGTATTCCCTCTCCACGAAATAAATCAATAATTCTTCATTCTTCATAATCGGCTTAATTTCAAATTAAAAGAGCTCACTCATTTAAACTTCCCCTATCAACTGTTTTTACCACTTGCTATTGATTATATCACTGATGTTATTCAAAGGGATTCTTGTAAGATTTCGCCAATCAGTGAGGAGTTCCTTCATTTATATCTTATAATTTCTATAAATTTCTTATATTTGCATTTGTTCTTGTTTGTCACTCACAATATCGTCAACTTAGAATAGCTTAGCCAGTTTATTAAAGGTTTACTTTTCAGTTTCTTTCGCATATGCCTTGGGAGATAAATTGGTTAAAATTCTAAATTCAGCTGGTTGAAGTTGTAGAGGATGTCCCTCGTTAGTCTTTGAGTAAAAACTTAGTAAATTTTGAAGTTTAAATTTATTTTAATTAGCCAGGAAGCTATGAAGGCGATTGAAATCAACCGTATATTTGTTTAAATACGACTTGGTATTTTCAATCTCTGTTTAATTTTCTGCTGATGACTTAATGGTGGCTTGATAAGTATACTAGTACCTTTATTCAGCCAAACTAGAAGATTGCGAATATCGAATTTAGCTTCTGTCGATTAGACTAGGAGGATTTCACCCATTGTATAAAGCTTGGTGATCTTTTGCTCAATTTTCACCAATTGAAAATTTTGAAGCCCTAATTCACCTACTTGTTTGACTTCTGTGAAACTTTATAATTTTTTTAAGAGGACAGTAGCTTTTTCTAGACTATTTTGGATGGATTATAAGATCAAATCATGCAGCTGAGCAAAGCAGGCGTTGAGAGTCTCATCCAATTTTTATAATATTTTAGTATCATATACTTCCTTTGTGAAAAAATTCACAATTGAAGTAGAGGTAGTACCACAGTTTAAAAATTTGAATAACTCTTCACAAGGATTTAGATTTTCAACGCCTATATAACAACACATTTACTTGGGTCATCGATTAGATTAATTTTAGAGTTGTACTGCCGGAGGATGTCTCTCAAAATGAGTTCAGCAGATTCATAGGCGACCTCAACAAACGTCAATATCTCTGTGATGTAGGCGACAAGACAGTTAAATTTGATCAAATGTTCTTGTAATTGCCCTAATATTCCAGCATCATACTAAACTAGCCACAGAACACTCCTGTCCATCTTTTCTTCAGCCACAATTGATCTAATTTTTCCATCATAGTAACTATACAAAGATTTGGGATTGGATAATCCGATATTGGTATAATTAATTTCAGCAAGAGGGATAAATCCATTGATCAATAGAATTGTCTTATTCTTTTCAGAAGAAAGAAGAAGAGTAAACTACTTTTTCATTTCACTGAAGTAATTGATTTTGATAATTGCGTTTCTAAGTCGATCAAGGAGTACTTGTTACAATTTTTATGCGGGCATATGTTTAAGATCAGTCTGGATTACATTGATCCTTTTTGAAAAGGCAAAAAGTTAGTTGATTATAGAATGCAGTAGTTTAGAAAAGACAGATTTTCAATTTAGCTTGTGTGAATCGTTTCGACCACCACAACTCGTTCTCCATTTTAGGTTTTTACCAGTTTTAGAGTACCATCATTAAGCCCGTAAGCAAGAAGTTGAGCTATATTAAGTAAGTCATACAATCTGGGCTAAAGGCAAGGCTTTTAATGGGCTTTGCCTCTTCGATTTGAAATACTCTTTGAGCCTTGTAACTAATTCGATACAGTTCTAATAGGTTATCGAAGGTTGTTAACGCGATAAGATCCATATTGCTGGCCCATAAAGTAAAGGCCACTTCCGAAGTCATCAATTTTTCGAGTTCAACGCAGAACTCATTTTCTTCCTCCATCTATTATTTGAATTAATTTAATTTAAAATAAGACCAAGTTTTCAGGATAAAAAATATGCTGATGAATATTTTGATTTAATACAATTTTATTATTTATAGGTTGCAGCCGGTTATCATTATATTCAGTTTAAATTGACAGTTCGAATGAGTAGCAAAAAATTCTCATTTTCGTCTAGTTTCAACTGGGAGGATAACAATCTTAAAGCTTTACTTAAAACCATTAATTTTTACACAGAAAAAAGAAATGACATACAAGGTACTACCAGTCATATGCAGAACCATTTTGTCACTATACTCATAAAAATTTGGGTACAAAGATGGCTCCAACTCGGGGGCAGTATTTCAAGTTATTTCTGGATGATCTGATAAATATTAAATACATTTCAATCGATAATTACACTCACGGGGCATAAATGACTATCTCGATCGCCAATAACTAAAAGTAATAAATGAGTAAATCAGCGAACCATTCACTTAAGTGTACAAAGATGAGTACATTTGCAAAGGAAAAACCCTTAAAAATTCAAATAAATTAGTGGATATTGGAGCTTTACCCTGTCGAGTGATATAAATAAAAGTAAAGAAGGGTTGTAATATCAGTTCAAGCAATATCAGCCTCATTGGAATCTAAAGCAGTGAAATTGAATATAAACTTGGAGAGGAATATTTTAAATTGCTTGTCGTCAATCCGATGAAAATTCTATATATTTGATTTTAAGAATTTTAGAAACTTACCGGATTTTGTATATTTATTAAAGACAAAACTATCAAATGTATCAATAAATCAATTAAATGGCCTCAACGATGATTTCAAGATGACGGGCTAGAAAAATCTGCTTGAATTTAAAGTTGAGAATGTTACTTATTTTGCATTAGAGTCATTAAAAGTAACATTTTTTTGATGTTGGCGATTGGCATCTCGAAGTTGTTTTCTTAATTACAAGATAAATACTGAATAATTCCTAGGCTCTGCTGGAAATTAGTAAACTATATCCCCATTAGCAAACTTGATTGCTAGATCGCCATTTAAAGTTTCAATTTTGTTGGAAAGACTTGTCTTTTAGGTGTCTAGGTTTCTTAATTTTTAAGCTCATTGTCCATCAAATTTTCATAGACCAGAGAGGTTGCAGACTTCATAAAGTACTTATTTAAAATCGAAGAATAAATGTTATATATGATAATATTAGGGAGTTTATCGTTAGATATTATTAATGATAGAATATCTGAGTATTTATGATAAAGATCAAGGCGCAAGAATTTCGTTCAGATATTGGCAAGACTATAATCCCCTTTCGCTGTTTTATATTATTCTGTCAGCAAGGACCACCATTTTTTTGTTGTCAAGTTAAATTTCCTTGGCCAAGACTTCAAGCTCCAAACAGTTGGATCGAATAAGTTCAATGTAATAGAAAGCATAGCCATTGATATTTGCACTTTGGTTCTTGTAGTAATTGCATTATTTTTACAACTGAGCTATTTTTTGGTTCATAAGATTAACTGACCCTTCGACTTCACCATGAATTTATCTTAAATTTTACAACTATTCGATGTTCCTTAATCAATATATAATTACCTGTGTGATTAAAGTAATTTTGTCTTCGTATCTTGCAGTTCAAATTGAATTTTACTCATGTTTTATTACAAAAGTTAATATTGAGAAGAAAGATATCTAAGCTTTTATGATTCTGAACGAACAGCATTATCCTTCTCTTTGATAGAATTATCCTTCTCTTTGATAGAATTATCCTTCATAATGATAGCATTATCCTTATCTTTGAGGGCTACATCTTTTGCATTACTGGCTATATCCTTATTCTTGAGTGCAGTCTCTAGAGTATTTATAATAAAATCTTTATTATTAACTTCTCCATTAAGTTCATCAATTTTTTTCTTCAACTATAGGAATTAGTTTTTGGACTTATCCTATCTTCTAAATTATATAATAGTTACTGATTTTTGGATTATCTAAGCTTTTATTTTTCAGTCTTTAGTACCATATACTGATTGGTCACTAAAATCAGTTGCTTCTACAGTTATAGGTATTTTTGCTCTAGATTTCCTTTTTCTTTTGCAATGATGGATAGTTATTGTGACAGGGAATTTTGTTATAATGCTGTTTGGTTGAACTTTCTCTCGTATTATTGAATTTTAATTTAATAAGCTTGGTTAATCGCATAGGTTTCTGTAAGAGCTGCAAACTATTTTTTGATATTGTTATTCTCAAAGGCGAGTGCTGTTATTTTTTATTGATATTAGCTTTATTTCTTCTCAAGTTCCAGAACTCTTGTTTTTAGTTTATCAAGTTCTTCAAATTTGGTATTATCTTCTAGCAAGTATTATAATCTTACTTTAAGATTATTGTTGACAGCAATATGATTATTGACTCTGTCTTATAACTCTTTATTTTTTTGTTTGTAAAAATCAAGCTATTCTGAGTTTACGGGCTCATCCTTTTTGATTAAGAGCTTGGATTTGGTCAGTGCTTCATGCTGCATTTGAGTTATTTTTAATTTTTAAAGAGCAATATTTATTCCCTTACCCTCCAGCTATTTTTGCAGCCTCTAGTTTTATTTTTTCAGTTCATAGATAACTTTGCGTTAAAAAACTTGGTTCCCTTTTTTGTCTCTGACTTTAAAGTCAAAGTTATAACCTTGACACGTCATTTTTGATTCATAATCCTCAATTTATCGATTGATATTATCCATTTATTGCTGCGTGTTATCTTCCATTCTTTAAAGTACGCTATGCTTGTAATCATCATACTCCTTCTTGAGGAGTTTAAGATTGTTCTTTAGGAGTTAATTCTTTTTCTAAAGATCCCTCATATGATAGTCTTTCGATTTTACCAAGGCCTATATTTCAATACATCTCTCTTCCTTTCTCCTCAACGTAGTGATGTCTCCGTTTTCCTTGCTTCTTAAATTTTTAATGTCTTCCTATTTTTTTTCTAATTGCTCACTAGTATATTTAAGTTTCCTTTGGAGTTCATTCAAGCCAATTTCATCTTATTTAATGATATTTGACAGTCTATCGATTTAAAGTTCATAATCGTGCAACTCAATTTCATATTTTCTATTTTTTTATTTTGCTGCCTTCAGTTACTGTTATTGCTTATCGATGAATCTCACATAATATTATTTCAATCGCAAATTTTAGCTGCTATATTAGTCGGTAAGACTGGTTTTTATCTTTTTGTTCATCTACTCTAATTATTTGGATTTGGACTAGGAAATGATACTCTTTCTCTATAAGGCGGCCATTTGTGTTTTCAAATCATTGGACTATTCTTCAATTTGTTTGAGTTTTAAAGGGTATTTCTACTTCAAATTTGCCAATTCTTCGCTATCCCTTTTAGATATTCTAGTCAATTCCTCATTATCTAACTTAAACCTATTTAATTCTATTTCCTTTTTCCTGAGTTGTTCTTGCAAAGCCAATACTTCTTCGAAATTGTGATTTCTTTTTTAAACTGGAGATTATATTTTCTCAGTGATTAGTTTATAATCTTTCTGTCCTAATTTTTATTATAATTCATAGTTTCTTTATTTTAACTCTTCAATTTATTTATTTTTTAAGCGACATATTTAGTTTATCTTGGTCATGTCCCTGCTCTTAGCTTATAAATCCATTTTTAGTCGATCAATCTAAAACAGTCGATTCTTCAACTCATTTATTTATTGGTTTTTCTTGGATAAAGCGAGCCTTAAATCTTCTATTTAATAAATATGATTTTAAGCGTTACTTAGTTATCTCTTGAGACTATTAATTTCCATTCTTCTTTTGTTATTTTCTTCTTGCAAAGAATCATACTCCACCTCTAAATTTTTATACTGATAGGTCTTATTATCTCGTTATTTTTTTAATTTGCTGATTTCCTCCGACTTCCTTTCCAATTGTTAATTTAATTGTTGCACTTCTTCTACATTCTTAACACTTTAAATCATGTAACTATTATTTAGACTGCGCATGTTTGGAGTTTTAACACGACTTAGCTCATTGTTTCTTTATTTGATTTCATTTTATAGACGAGTGATTGTTTATTTTAAATTTTTCACAGTGATTTCCTTCTACATCAAGCGAACATCAGTTTCATCCTTTATTTTACTTTTTTATAGTTAGAACGATTTTACAATGTTGTCTTTGGCTTGGATGTTCTTTTGGTTGCTGTTTTCTAACTCTTTGAGCGAAGCCTCTAAATTTTTAATTTTCCCATCTCTTTCGTTAATTTTCTTTCTGAATTCTTCTTACAAATTGTCATTCTGCTCTTGCATTTTCCTCATAAAGCTCATTTTGTCAGAATGTAGCGCTCTCTTCTCAGCTTAAGACTCGCTTATTCTTTGTTATAAAATTCTAATTTAATTATTCTTGGATCCAATAATCTTTTGATATTATTTAAACTTATTCTAGTTTTCTTCGTTGAACTTAAATGGACTTTCCTCAACTTAAATTATGGGCGCAACAACTGGAACTACAACGGGAGCAGCAGCAACAGTATTATTTTTTCTCAATATTTCCGCCTATATTTTTACCAATCTTTATTGCAATAGTTTAGTGTTTTTGGCTGCTTCATCATTTTTAATCTGTATTTGCTCCTCAAGGTATTGAACCTTATCGTTGAGGCTATTATTTTAATACTATTTTATTGCTAATTTTTGCTCTACTTCGCTACAATAAGCATTTATTTCGTGCAGCTGATTTTATAGTTGAGAAGTATGTACATCTTTGGCAACATTGCTCTTGCGCCTCGACTCAGAATTATTGGCTTCTCTCAACTTATCCTCGAGTGATCCCACGATGTTGGTCAAATTTTTAATTTAATTATCCTTTTCGTTTAATCGTTGACTGATTTATCCTTGATCAACCATCTTAGAGTTTTATACGCTATTTTTTAAGCCTCCGACTAAATTATTATTTTCCGTCTCAAGCTGCTCGATATAGCTTTGAAGTTGTTGAGTATACTTCAGCAAATCCTAATGTTATTGTCTGGATTGCATGCTATTTGGTGAATTTTGAAGCTGCTCGACAACTTGATTGTATTCATTCTACAACAGTGCATATTTTTAATTCATCATGGCCAGTCTTTAATTTTCCTCAAGTGGACCGTTAGTCATTTAATTGCTTTGAAGCTCAGCATAATGATGAGAAAGTGATTCATATTGTTCCAATAGTTCATGATACCGATGTTCCCATACTCTTCCGGCTTCATCATTAGCCGAATTGCTGGGATCAACCTTTTCACTTTATTGAAGGCTCGCTTGTATCTATTGAATAGTAAGTGCATACTATTCCTTCATTTAATTCATTCGTTCAACTTGTAAATCATACTTTTCCTTCAAGGCCAACCATTATTCTTCACTGTCCACTTTCAGGAATTGGTCATTTAATGCAGCTGTTTCTTGAGTGATAGCCTCATATTTTTCATAGAACATTACATATCTATTAATAAAGAGATTAATACTTTTAGTAAAGATAATTAAATCGCTCTTGCCATAGAGAAGAAGTTTGATTTGTTAAGTCTTATTGTTGGTTGTAGTATTAGGTAGCATACTGATTTTGCTGCCCATTCTTTGGAGGATATTGCTAGTTTTGAGCAGCAGGAGGTATGCCTCTTTGATTGGCGGCTTGGTTGTTTTGCTGATAATATCCCTGAGGATTTTTTTGAATTTATTAAATTGGATATTGCCCACTTTGAGCTTGATTATTTGAAGTGGTTGGAGTTCGAAGAGGAGCAACATTAATGTTCGCATAATTGGGAGGGGGAGCAGATGGTGGATAAAAAGTTGGTTGAGAGTTGGAATTAATTTGATGAGGTGGCGGTTGAGGATTTGCAATAGGATTAATTGATTGTGGAGAGGATTGTGAATTTCGAATTACTTGTTAGGGGTATGACTGATTTATTGGTGCTTGAGGTGCTTGCTGATATGAAAACTGAGGTTGGATCTGCTTGATAGGTATTGGCTTAGGTATTGGCTGAGGAATTGATGGTGACCCGATTTGTTGAGGAGTTTTTTGTTATTGAATTTGCTGTGGAATTTGATTGATAATTTGCTGTCTTTGAATCAGAGGAGGAGAATTAATTAGAACTCTTTGGTTATTATTAACATATTGGTTTGGAGGCTGAAGAAGAGGAGGGGGAGGAAATCCAATAACTTGGGGTTGACCATTGACAACCTGTTTTGGTAAGCTGTTTGTCCGATTTTGTTCTCCATTACTTTGATTGTAAGAAAATACAACTGGAGGACTATAGTTTCTCTGAAATTCACTTGAACCTTCAGGTTGTGTATAATAGCTGACTCTTGGAGGCGAGGAATTTTTACTATAGTTTATTTACTGGATTAGAGCTTGTGGAGAACTAGCAGAAAAACTATTCTGACGGGACGATAATTAGTGATAGAGTTGCTTTTGACTGTTTTGTGGGAGATTGATGACTATCCGTTGGGGTGGTTCTTTGTTAGTTCCAGGAGCGGGCCTGTTTTGATAAGCATCCGGATTAAAAGAAGCCATCATCTATTCTTATGTCATTTGACGGTCCATCGTATAATTTTAATTTAAATTATTTCCAATATAAAATTTATTGGACTAACGCATTTGTTCTCCTGCGTGATAACTTTAATTGAAGGAAATAAAAGAGTTACGAAAGTAACTGTCCATTTTTGATGTTTAGATTAATTATTCCTTTAAAACTATTGGATGTGAGAGAATACTACGATAAAATTCATTGGTAAAAGTACAAAATAGAGAATTAAATATATTTTTATAGATATTAGAAATAATCACTTTAAGAATTATCTAAAAAATAAAACAGAATATGTCTTGAAAAATATTATGACATTTATCAATTCATAAATCAGGTAGAATTTTTATTGCATTTTAAAATATTCAAACAGCAGAAAACAAAGCAAAAAAATAGCAAGCAATTTTGTATTGGGTGATAGCATGAATAATTATGGATTTATAAATAGGAAATTTAGTGCGTAGCGATGATGCCATAACCTTAGTATTAATCCATCATATAATGTACTGGATAATCGATGCTCTCTGCTATTTCTTAGGGCTTGGAGTCATGGCTACAGCTGTATTTCGCCTGAAATGGATGATTGGTATAGTCGCGCTGCTATGGGTATGGATATACCCATTTATCCTGGAGTATTGTTACAATATGATTGCCCGATATGGAACCTAAAAAATAACTTATTTAAGCAACAAAGCTTGCAGATTTGTATATCATCCTGGATACAATATCAAGTTTTGGGGATTATAAAAGCTTCATCCATTTGATTCCCAAAAATACCTCGCAATTTACGAAAAATTGCTTTTCAAGAAAATAATATGCTCTTAAAACATAATGAGCCCTAATAAACCTGGTCGAAGATTTCTCTTGTAGAAAATGAACAAGTCTTATCTGATAAAACTATGCTATGGAGTTTAAATTTGTAAATATATTTAGCTCCCTTATTGGTTTTTGCCTGCTTGGCTGTTAAGATGGAAAATACTTGATCCCATGCTTTTAGCTACTGAAGGATCCATTCTCGCAGCTTGCTTGGCAATAAATATGGGATGGGCAGTGAACCTCTCTGGAGGATTCCATCATGCCAGTTGGGATAAAGGAGGCGGTTTTTGCATTTACCCTGATATATCGTTGACTGTTCACTACTTAAAGACTAGACTGATGATTAAAAAGATTATGATTATAGATCTTGATGCCCATCAGGGTAACGGATATTAAAAAGATCTTGTAATTGATGAAGATGTTTACATTGTAGATTGCTACAATCACAGAATTTATCCTTCAGATTAATAAGCCAAAGAAGCAATTGGCAAAAACATGCCCATTAGCCATTCCACTTCAAATCAATAATATCTCAGATTAGTTGATTAAATCAAGCATTAATTTCACTGCTTTCAACCTTAATTTGTCATCTATAACGCAGGCACAGATATTTTAGCCAATGATCCCCTTGGAAAATTGCAAATATCGAGTGAGACTATCATCGAAAGAGATTCCCGAGTTGTGGGCATGTGCATGGAAAAAGGAGTGCCAATAGTAATGCTTCTAAGTGGAGGTTACCAATCAACAAATGCGGACATCATCGCTGATTCTATATAAAATCTATTGAGGAGGTTCCCTTGAACATCCTAAGAGTATTCTTCAAGCACCATATCAGACAAATGCCTCATTTAATCATGAATCATTCTCGTCATCGTTTCATCATCGGTGTTGAAATATTATTATAAACAACAACAGTCTGATTTGCATATAACATCACAAACGAATCAACTATCAACTATACCATCAATCTCTGAAAAGTTATTATAATTTAGCGAGCACTCTTTTTGCTTCCTAGGCATAGCTTAATTCCAATATTTTAATGATGCTCGTCTTTTTTCTGACTTCGTTGTTGAATTCATCATTTTTAGTCACCATCTTTAATTTGAATTATTTGTAGCGCAAATGTCTCAAGAGCTAGCTCACCTAGTCTTCACTCATTTTGGAAAATTATTTGGCTGTCAGTAATTAGCCGTTCGTTCCCATTAGTTGCTATCCAACTTCGTCATAGGCTGTAGCCCAAATTGAATCATAGTGATCGGAAAGGTTTAAATTGAGAATATACCTGTATTTTGCCAACTAATATGACTTTTTGCAATGTTAACATTCTGAGTTTTATTATTAAACAACTTTTTTTTTGCAAGAAGGACAACTGATGTAATAATTCTTGGCATTTAGTCGAATATTATTAAGATAGCATACAACTTATGACCATACGCCACTACTTCCAACCTCATCCATGGAATTATTGAGTTCATTGAAATTGGTGATGTTTGATTTACGAGGTTTATGATTAGACTCAGGATTAAAGAATTCCATAGAGCCCATATCTTTGATATACTTTCTCAAATTATGTTGCTTTAAGATTCGATATTGACAACTAGGTTTGAGACCATATTGGCGTAATTCTTAATAGTGACTTGAGTACCTCTATATTAACTAACAATAACTCCTTTAATCATATACGGAAACTTTTAAAATTTGATATCACTTTTATCATTCCAAAGAATCACCTCCACTTATATTTTCTCTTCGGGATCACAAAAATAAATAAGCTTTTTACGTAATTATTTTCCTGCTTTTGAGATAAAATCTTATGGCTCATTTTAATCCTATGTTAATTCATTTATACTTTAACTAGACATATCACTCTTGCTACTTAGCCTACAGGTAATTCAGTTAGTTGTTTCACTGTAATGCAAAAATCCTCTGAGAAAGGTATCCTTGAGTCGTCTTATTTGAGCAGAACTTTAGTTTGCTCATTGATAATCATTTTTAATTGATGGGTGCCCATATAACTTGATTCTTGTATCATAGCGCAGGAAATTTAATAGACTTGATCCTATTTTAGAGTTCCATCAAATCTCTGAGCAGTTTCTCCAAATATGGTACATTCCATTGTTCCACTTTTATCTCCAATTTATAAAGATAAAATTGAAGATTAAGTTCCTTTTTTTGTCATTATTTGTCTTACAGGAGTAACAAACAAGACTCGAACAAGGACCACCCAATTTTCCATCCCAGTATAAAGACTTTTTATGTCAGTATATTCCTGATTTGGCTTACGTTGTTGTCCTTTCGGCATTGGAGAGGATTTTCTTTGTTATCTTTTCTATAATTTTTAAATAGGGCCTGGTTTCAGCCTTTGATCATTTCTATTACTTTCCTTTTGTTATGGCTTGCTGTTCACTTTTTGATCAATTTTGGCTCCAATATTAGGCTTTGATTGATAAACATTATTTGAATTACTATTGCCTTCTTTAGAAAACGGTCGACTGTTTGAATCTTTTTATTTATTAATTTTTGGCATATTCTTAGCTTTTCCATTCTAATCATTAAGTTTGCTCTCTTCGAAGGTTTATTGCCTTTTCACAGTTTTTAACTGATTTTGTTTTTAAGTGCGCGGCAAATCTGCAGAATCCTTAACAATCAAATTGTTTCCTTCTGGGTTATTTTTGCCTTTTTTCACAAAATCTTCAAAATATAATGGTTTTCCGACAACTTGACTGACATTTTATACAACAGGTTTGTAAAATTACACAATCAATATTGGCTGTTGCTGTTTGTTGTATTGCAGTGATGAGGACATTATTCTAATTACTAGAAACTCTTTCATGACCTTGTTATGAGTAAAAACCTGGTCATCTACAATCAAACAGCCCCTTAACCTGCAATAACCATCACTCAATTAGCATCTATGTGACCTATGAGTTACCCAAAGAAACGTTGATTGTTTTTTTCCTTCTACTGAACCCCCAAAACCTGGACAACAACACCCGGTATATTTCCCATGAGTTTGTCAATTCCATTTTAAGTGAGTCTTTCCTATTGCATTTGCAAATTATACAAAAATTAGTCGAAAAATTAATAAGACCTTAGCAGGTATAAAATAGGATTTGCGTCTTAGTTAATAAAATGATTGTACTAACTTAAAAAGGTTGATATATGTGAAATTAAATTGATTAAATAATATTAATTCGTGGCATGACATAAAAAGCGAGTCTCATTCAAAGGGCCTTTTCCACTGAGGCCGAATTTACAAAAGAAGAGGTGATGGATATTCTTTTCTATATGAAGGAAATCTTTGGAGTCATAATCGGTGTCATCATTGCTGTTATTGGGTTGATGGGATTAACTGGACTGATCTCATATGTACTTGCAGCATCGATAATGAGCTACTTGTACGTATACAAATTTTTGGGAGTGGAGGAGGATATGGTTGAAACAAAGGATGTGTTAAAGGAGCACTTCATGAATGGATTTTTCCCCTTTCTGCTTACGTGGATAATTCTTCATAATTTAATCAACTATTGATATCTATACATCGCATATACTCACATAGTAATTAAAATTAATGTTTAAAAATATGATTGTATTCTGTAAAAAATCATCAGTCCTGACAGATTTATAATCCAAGCCTCGTTAGTCTAGGCTCTGAATCGAAGTTAAAAGATGCTCCACCAATCCTAAATGGTCTTTCTGAAGAAGAAATTCCAAAATTAAAAGGCTATTGATGGTCATTTTTACTACCAAAAGTAATAACTTTGCCTAGTTTTGAACTCAAAATTAAATACTCGATAAATCCTTATTGACTGCATGATCCTGCTACATTTTTGAGATAATCTGGGCTTTGTAAGTCATAACGTTGAATAAATCCATCTATTGAATTCGAACTCTTAGAACCATAACGGATTTATCCATTATTTAAATAGACAGCTTGAATTCCTAATAAACAATTATTTTTGTTGACCCAAACGTTGATTCCAACTATCATCGGTTTATCTTCAGCTACAAATTGCCCACTATCATCAAAGATTAACTATTTTTTAATGTAACGACCTTTTTCTTCAGATCTTGTCAGTGAACTACCCCACTTTTTAGGTTATGATTTTTATCCACTGATAATCATACCTTTATCACCTCTGTCACTAATTTATTTTGATATGTTATCTCCATCTTTTTTTCTGTTTTCTTTTGGATTTTACATGAATTATACAACTATCTTTTGTTTTGCTGGTTTTGGAATATTAGCAATGAGATGCTTAATGTCAAATTGATCTTGATTGATCTGTTATTGAAGCTATCTTTAGATCTCTCCTCCATTATATCCTTCTCCATTATACTAACTTTGCCCATCATTATTATTATTGATCGAATTGCTATCAGATCCAAATAAGCTTTTCTTCGTTGGAAGTGCAATTTTTTTGATTTATATTAACTTCATTTTTAAAGCTTCAATCACGCGATCACTGTATTTGATATTTTCATCTACACCTGATTGATCATCACTGATTTTATTCTTTTGAAGAATTAAAGCATTTATCTTTTTGTGATAGTCGTCATGCTTAGATTTTAAAAGATTGAGCTCTGCAGACACTTGACTCAACTCATGTGATGAAACTTCATTTGTTTGCTATTTTGTGTTCGGAACTACACGACTAGAAATGGGCATTGGTAGTCCATTCTTTTTTTTTAATTCTGGAAAGTAGTCTCCATTCATCTCTCTCCATTTTCTTTCGACTTAAAATAGATAGGCCTGCTGTTTTTTATAATTGACTTCTCTCTGCCTTTCTCGTTTACTTAAGTCTTTGAGTGTATTTCTAATATCGTCTGCCTCTTTTTTGAAAGCTTAAACGCCACCAATTAAATCTTCATTGATATCCTTTTAAATAAATTTATCTTGCCCCTTTTTAATTTTTTTTAAACCTTATATTTGCTTCATATAGGTGTTTATTTGATTATCTATTGTCGAGACTTGATTTTATAATCTCCTCAATCGAACATCAGATTCACTGTTTTCCTCTTTACCCTTGAGGGATTCGATTGTACGTTTATACATTTCAATTTGACGATAGCCGTTTTACAATTATCGTCGAAGTCCGGCTAAATAATAAAAGGCATACCAGTATTGACTGCTTTGTTATCTTCATTCTCCTCAGATTCTGTTCCTACGGCTTTCTTTTTTGGTACAAATTTTTTACGTTGTAACTGCTATGTTAACAACTCACTGATTTGCTTCAATTGATGTCTCAGCTATTAATTTTTCTTACTCAATTTTTGTAGAATTTGCTCATTTTAAGCATCTTGCTTCGTACGAAATCTATCACTTTTAATAGATTTTGCATCTTAATTTGCTGATCCTGATTGGGTATAGTCAATTGAGTGATACTGCTGTCGTGGTTATGCCGAGGAGGGAACCTCTAAACTTTGATTAATTGTCGAGTATATCTTGCGATTATGATTGGGAGAAGGTTATTCTTATTTTGATTTATTGAGGATGATTCGACGTCGATGGGTTTCCCTTTGAGTTCCTTTAACATTTTAATTACCCATGTATAATTATTAATAATCTAAGCAAATCATAAAGCAAGGACATTATTAAAGGCAAATTCATTTTGCATTACATTATTCATAATTGAATAAACTTGAATTAAATATATATAAATCAAATTTATGCTAAATCATACATTTATCAAATTGAACCAGCAATTAGAAGCAAATATTTTAAATCATTATTGAAAAGAATAAAGCATTATTATTTGAAAAACTCTAACTTTATCACATGTCAATTATTTTCTATCTAATTATTTTAATTATTTGTATTTAGTTTCAATTAAATTAATTAATGGATACTACTTAAAAATTATTCTATGATCTTGAGATTCATAAAGGTAGCATCAATATCAAAGATAAAAATATATGATGTTGACCTCTAAAGTATAGATAATAATCCATGAAAAATAGAAGAGGTAACTAAAGTTAGGTTCTCACTTCAGATAATTTAATAGATTTTACCCAAGTTTTTTGTATTTTAATCAGAATGTAAATTTAGATAGTGGACTTAGATGTGCTAATTTAGATATTAGAAAAGAGCTTAATAATTTATCTTTATAGCTTAATATTGGTGTATGATAATCATCAAAAGAGAGTGGTTTCTCCCTCCTATGCCTTCAAAACTTTAAAGTTTCCATGACGGTTCTCAGCCAGAATGGTGAAGTGCTTATGGTGGGGAAAATGTCCAGTCTTGATGTGAAATTGATAGAGAACTTCTTCGTTGTTAATTCTGTCTGCCCAAACCTTATCAACTTTAGTATTCTCAAAACTATCACGGTTTTGATGTTGTGAGCGCAGAATGCCTATAATTTGATTCCAGTGAGACTCAACCTAACCATCATAACTTACTTCAGAGTAGACCATTTGTAATAACTATTATACAAATCTTAAGTCAACAATAGTTTATAAATAGTATATTATAGCTTAGTAGAGTATAGCTTTTAATTATTTTATAAAAAGCCTACCAATAGTTTATCAGGTAAAATAATCAAAATAAGAAGTTGCATTATCATGCGATGCTTTTTGTCTCCATAGTCTCAAACATTAAAAATGCTAAGGTATTCATTAGTGGTTTTTTGATTAATCGAGGAGCAAGTCCTCGAAAAGCCTATTTGCTTTGAACCAATATCTATACTTGCTTTAAAATGCTCATTTTACTCATATTGTCCTTGGTGAATATAAATGATTGTATTTATGCTCGAACAATCTCTAAAGGATGAGTAATCGTAGTGCTAATCATTCCAGCTAAAATACCAGCTAGCAATGAATATATTCCAAGTTTTTTACCTTCATTATACAAAGCATAAAAAAGGCCAGCAAATATGCCCTATTTATAGCAGGTTGTTAATCCTCCTTTGAAATATCCCTTTATTCCTTAATTTGCATGTATTTTTACTAAATTTTGCAGTAATCCTCCCCTCCATCTTTCATGTCCACCGTACTCATATCGAGTCTCAATCACTGAAAGAGGATTAGAAGCGATTGAGCTTACTATCCTTGCGATCATTGAACTAGAAAATGATGCCATCATGGATCCTTTGTATAAATCATATCTTCGATGTAAATGTTAACAAAATCGGAGCACTGAGAAAAATATGGAACTACTAAACCCTGTCCTCAGTACATTGGGAACAACTCCTCGATAAAACGCCCTGCTTCCACCATCATTGTACAAATATGAAATTGCCTTGGGCATATTTTTAAGAAAGTTGGATTCAAGTATGAAATCTTTTGGTGGTACCATAAGAACCATTTTGATATTTTCCAAAGGCTGCAAAAGGACAGCCGCAGTAAATCCTGATAGAGATCCAAATAATCCATGCTTACTTTACATTCTGTCGTTTATTAGCTCTTCACTTTATTATAAGAATCCATAATTAAAATTAAAATTTTAGTATTTATTGATCATATTTACAGAGTGGTATAGAAAATATTATCAATGGGGTTTGTTTTACTTTAACGCGTCGCCACATACATCCAATACTTTTGCTTTGAGGTAAACATCGAAGATGTTCTTTGTCGCGATAAGGTCAGATGTTGCGCCTGGAAATTTCAAAGTGATATCTTTTTTGTTTGCTTATTGTTCAGTTAAAATTTGAATCTCATCAGTCATCTTTTTATAACGAAGGAGAAGTTAATTCAATTCTGCTTCTTTTTTCTTTAAAGTTTCTTGCAAACTACGGTATTTATTAGCCTCCATCCTTAGAGCTGCTTCATTATCATTTTTAAGATTCTCGAGAGTAAAAGAGAAAGAATTCTCCATTCTAATTTTCTGTTCATTAATAGCCTCATTTGACTTTTGATCTTTTTTGATCATTTTCGATCTTAATTAATCAATTTAGGCTGATAGCTTGCTTTCTCGTTACGTTGATGCTTTCAATCTTTCTACCATATTTTTAAGTTACTTATCCTTGAGAGCAATATTATTCTTTAATCCCTCATTCTATTTTTAGAGTATTTTTATTTTTGAGATTAGAACGTCTGTTTTATTATTTAGTTGACTTGAAGTTCCACTTAATTCTGTTTTTAGTTAGTTAATTAATCTTTAATAATCTATTTTTCTTTGTTAAGCGAGAAGAGTGGATTCATTGAGATGATGGCGAGCAGTAGATACCTCTTCTTTCAACGCTTGTTCTTTTTATTTTGAAATCATCTTCTCATTTAATAACTCCTGCTTTAAATTTTAAATCAATGTTTGAAAGGAGTGATTCTAAGCCTCCGCATTCTTTTTTTGCGATTATATAATGTTTTATAAATATGATATATGCTATTCTTTCTCCATTAATTTATTTGTCGCTTGATGAAGAGATTGACTATATTTATCATCCATTTATTTGAATCTTTAGAGCATGACATTATATTCATCCTTCCCTCGATTCATTTATGAATCATAGTAGGTACAAGTGGCTGATTTTTATTTGATTAATTTCTCAATTTATAGGCTTTTGTTACGATTAATCATTTAAAGTTTAGTCATTTCTTCTTCTAACGCTCTAATCTGAGCTTGCTGATTGGTTTGTAATTCATTTATTTCATTCTCATGCATGAACTCAAGTTGTTATTTGAGTTATCCTATTTGATCTCGTCCAATTTTATCAGTTTAGACCATCTTTTGACGATAAATTTCTGTATCCTTCTTCAATAAATTTATAGAATCTTCGTAATAGGTTCTTTGCTTGTTGAAGTTAATTCCGATTTGTAATATTTATCTATTTTTCACTTCTATTTCTTCTCTTAATTTAGCATTTTCCATATTGATCTCTTACAAATTGTTGAGATGCTATCTCTTTAAAATTTAAATTTCTCCGAGATAATGACTCTCTAATTGTTCTTTTAAATTTTAGAGTTATCTGGCATGATCGGTTTCATTGATAATCAACTAATCTTTCAACTGCTCTCTATCTTCTTTCAGCTTTAAGATATCATAGTCTGTTTCTGTACTTATTTTCTTGAATCTATTACCATATTATCTTAATTAATTCTCTCTTTTATTTAGTTGATCGTTTAGTTTACGAATTTCAAGTTCGTAAGTATTTTCAGAATTGCTGAATTGCCTCTTAAAACTTTGGAGATCCATTTGATATTGTTTTTTCACATCATTAATCTCAGCTGATTTAAGCTATTCTACTTCTGTTAATTCTTACTCTAAATTTTATAACTCCTTGAGTAGCTTCATTTTTTATTTCTCAAATTCATCTGTAATTTCATATTTTTGGGCATTTAGACTCTCACATTTATTCTTCAGCATCTAATTTTAAGCTTTTTGCTGGTGAAGATAGCGTGACATCTTTTAATTTTCAGAAAGGAGCTGTGAATTTTGCTTGAGGACTATCTATACTTTTTCTTAGAGTTCAGCCATATTTTTACATTTTAACTTCAACCAAGCATTTTCCTCCTCTAACATTGCAAGATCACTTTTTAGAATTTCCTTTGCATGATAAGGATTGTCTTAAATTGTCTTTTGTCCTCCGATAAGATTGCGCTAAGGTCTATATTGACGTTATGATCTTTATCTCTTCATTTTAATAGTAAAAAAATATAATTTAAAAATGAAAATGCAATCCTATTTTATTCAGTAGTAAGGAAGAAAGAAAAGATAACTATTTGTAGAGAAACAAATATTATTATAGCTATCAATAATAAATTAATCAGTTGCATTGTCTATTTGAAAATATGAGTTAATATTACTATTAGATAGTTATTTTATAAATACAAAAACAATGAATAAAGATTCGTCTATTTCGTATTTAAAAGCATAATTAGACCAGTTAAATACCGACCACATAAAAAGATAGAAAGACTTTTCTTTCCAAGGTATGGAGATCCAACACTTTATGCTGAATGTGGGAAAAAACATTTTGGACAAAAACCATCCTTTCCCACTCCTTATGTTGCCAATTGTGGGTATTTTAAATATTAGAATAGAGATTATGAATATATAAGCTAGCATAAACAAAATAGTTTAAATATTGATAATTATGAACCTCACAAAGTAATATTTGAAGAACCTCAAACACAAAAAACTAACAATTACCAGCATTCACAATAAAGTTAACGTCATTATTCAAAGAATAAGATAATAAGTGATGTCTTAGACTAACAGGTATATAATTTTAATTACAATAAAGAAAAGCAAAATATGAACTATTATGAACCTGAGGTTGGCATGAAAAATATTCCAAAGAGAGTACAAACTTAACTCAGTTAAGAAAGATATAACTATCCCAGAAATTATTACAAGCCTCCTTAAAAATCAAGATTTTAATAGTCAAGAATGAGAATAAAAACAGAAGGATTAAATGAGCCCTATTCAAAAAAAATTAGGTTTAATCCCACGTTTCTCTCCTCTATCAATTATTGATATTAAAATTCTCATATCAATTCTTTTTTGCTTCGAAATACTTTATCTTTTTAATTGCCTCTATATACATTTTTTTATATTTTTTGTTTTCTCTTTCTAAAAGTTCACATTTTCCTTGATACTTTTAAAATAGGTTTTTTGATTTTAAGAGTAATTTTTATAATTTTTTATCGTTGTTCTTGATTTATCCATGATCTTAGTGATGAGTTGCAGATTTATTGAGCTGAAATATATCAAATTTGGATCCAATGGTAGATGAAAAGTTTGATTTTTTCTTTTCGTGAGTGCTGAAATAGGTTTGCATTTCAAAAGTGTTGTTTATCAAATTGGAGCTATTCGTTATTTTTTTTAATTTTTAGCATTTGAGATGCTTGCTTGCTACTGACTAAGATCGTTTGTTTCTTTTGTGCGAAACAAAATAGCTGTGAGTGGATCTCATCAGTGAGTCTGTACTTTCTTTACTCTATTTACTTTTATTCAATGCACTTTTTCTATTTTTGCTATTTTTACAACTACTTGGTAATCTTAAACTTATTTTAATTGTCTTTTCCTGACTCTTCTTTCTTTGATTAGACTTTTATCTTTTAACTGTCTAACCTAAACAGCATCGTAGTATCTTTCCATTAGCATCGCATTTGACCTCGTCGAATTTATTCATGATATTTTTGTAATCTATATTCTTGTGTGTCATGAGTATTAAATTTTATTAACGTTTAAATGCTATAATGAAACTCTTTGCTAATATTAAAAACTAGATAAACAGATATTTACTAAAGAATTGAAGATGTGATCTCTCCTATAGTTGATTCTACTTCTATTTTAATTGCATCTATCTTATTTTATATTTCCTATCTTATTAACTTTAAATTAGAAAAGGAATAGCTTCATGTCATCTAACAATCTTTTAATAACTATAAAACTTTAAGTTACATATTGTTGAGTTGAGGGATTTCACAATTTATAAGTATTATGATCAATATCAATAAAAGAGAACACATATTAAATAGGAGAGATAAGCGATTTTTTACTGATCCTTTCATTCAATTTGCCACTATTAACAACAAAGAATAGCTTAATTAATGCTACCACAAAGATAGTTGTAAATTGCCTCCAATAAGGCAATCGAGAATTATTCCTCTTGAAAAATTCAATCAGGAAAAGGTGAATATGATGGGGGAGCTAAATCGATATGATGAGGATAATACTTTTCATCCAACGGGGAGAGTGCACGCATACCAAGACAAATAATAAATGTCAAGGCCAAGAGAAAGAAATAATTCAGTGTCTTTTATTCCTCGTTTAGGTAGGATATTATTTGACAAAGACAACCATAGAAAGATAAACAGATAATATCTAGTTTCTTATTCATCATTGTAACCTTAAAACTCTTCATCTAATATCTGTAAATCGCATAACATTGAATTAGACAGGAAATTGAAGGATAAAAAGCATAGAACCGAACATATTGGTAAATAAGAATAAGGGTAATACCTTTTATTTACACTAATGAAAGACATGCAAGATAGAATTAAAAAAAGAAAGGAGATGAATAATTTATCTTTTTCTAAAAAAATCATTATTTAAAGGAAGGAAAATATGTTGAATTTGAATCATATGAGTCAAAGCGACTCAATTTGCCAAAATATCAACGATGAAGCAAATATTTCATCAAAATCTAGCAAAAATAATATGAAAAAGTAACTCAATAATTTACATGATAAAACCAGTTCTCCAAGTGCTATTCTTAAAATCTGCAAATAAAAAAAAGTAATCAAAAATTATGATTCGAAAATTTAGAAATTACAACCATGGTGCCAATAAAATCAGACTTTTAGCCTCTTATCCTGTTTGCCCGATTTGTAGTGATTTCTATTTTTAATATTTATGGTATTGTGAGGAATTGTTGTATATTTCATTTCATAACTCAGCGAATTATCTGAATTTAATTTCCCTTGGTACACAAGATTCCTCATTTATCCTGTTTGCAGTGTTTTAATTCGAAAAGTCTTATAAAAATAAGCAAATGCACAGTTAAATCGATTTGCATCTTTTAAGTTTGATGGCTTCTTCTAATATAAAAGAGATGCAGATGGAGGAATATTAAAAATTAGTTTCGCAAGAAGTTTAAAACCTACTAAAGAGCGACAATTTGGGTCTCTACTACTTCAATAATTATAACAGATCTTAGAATGATTGCTTTTATCTCGACGTTATTAAAAAAAATTGGACCAAATTAGCTATTTATAATTGTAGATAGATTAAATTTAGAGATCTCTAAGAGGGTAACGATGCAAAAGTGGAATCCGATATCAGAAGAAGGGAAATAGGAATTAATTCTTATGAGCTAATGCTTGAGATATGTCGAAATATTTGAAAAATTTACAATCAGTTAATAAAGTATTCTTTTTATCATTATTCATAGAAAGGCAGAAGGAAGACAAAAAAAATAAAGAATTCGACTCTTTAGCTCAAAAATAAATAGTAGTATCAAAGCCAACTAATGAGGCTACCGATCCCTTAACAAAAAATTATATGCCAACAAAATTGATTACTAAAATAGGCTAAAAGTCAATATTAGATACAAAAAAAAGTGAAGTAAAAAAAGTAGATAATCCCTTGCCACCAGCCTTCAAACAAAAAATATCACTCAACACTCTAGATAAAGTAATTTAACAGCCTCCACAATCAATAAATTTATAAAGATAACATAACATTACAAGAGGATTCTCCATTGCCCCGTTGGTCGTTTGCTTCTGTGTATACTTCGTTGTTTTAGCGAATTGCTTTTGGTGTTGGAAATAAAACGCGACTGAAAAAACCTTAATATGAGGAAATTAAGATTAGTGATGAATCTGATGAAAGTACACCCTTAAATATGAGTGATAAGTAATTATAATGATTATATTTATAATGTTGAGCAATGATTACTATTAATCGTTATCAAGATTGGTGCTCCTTCCCAACGAAAAAGGCCAGGTTTTATAAATTTATTATCTTCTGAGCTTTCTCAAATTGAAATAAACATACTCTTGCAAATTAAAACACAGTGAGACCAGTATCTTTAATCACATTTGACAAGTCTTATAAAAATAAGCAAATATAACAAGTTACATTTATTTATAACATTTAGGCTCATTACCATTTTTAATGTATTAATAATATTAATAAGGGATGGAAATAAAAGACAATCAGGAATTAGTTAATAAACAATTGTAAAGCTTAAGAAAAAGCTGAAGATTTTTACTACTTTTATATTTATAAGATTTATCGGGAACAATGTGTTTATGTGAAAGTTCTCTAAAAATTAAAATCCGAATAAATATGGCAAATTTTAGATGAGTTGAATA
>Ga0302186_10000982_pt1 | contig 24489 bp, 34 predicted proteins | sample II_Bog_E1_2_FD_198782 | JGI IMG/M metagenome (GOLD analysis project Ga0302186, IMG submission 198782) | Peat permafrost microbial communities from Stordalen Mire near Abisko, Sweden - II_Bog_E1_1 | ecosystem: Environmental > Terrestrial > Soil > Wetlands > Peat | place: Sweden: Abisko...
TTTTGAAAAAAAACTTTTTGAATTAAAAAAAAAAGTTTTTTCAAATAAATAATTAAATATCATATATAATCTTCTTTAATAACAATTTTTATTTGTAATTCATTTATATTTTTATCGATTTTTTTTTTTTCTCTCTTTTCTTAATTTTAATTTTATGATCTTGATCATGGATTTTTTTCTTCGAAAATATGAATAAGTCCGTTTGTTTCCGACAAGAATATTCTTTTCAATTTTGGATCACTTGTGATCCAATCCCCATCATGTTGTAGATCCTCTTTTGTTTCCTGAACTTTCTTACCATTCAACACATTATAAACCCTTAAATATCTATCTTTGCTACATGTTAAAATATGCTCTGTATCTAAAAGACAAATTCCATAAGACCAACCGAACTGAAGGAAATTATGCAAAATTTTGATCCCATCATCTCCATAAGAGCTAACTTTCACTGTATTATCACAAGCTCCAGAAATAATTAATTGATGCATAGAATGATAAATCAGCTTCCAAATTGCGTTATCATGAACCTTATAACTATCCATCACAACATTTTCGGCTAGATTGAAAATAATTATACTTTTATCACCACCAATCAACATAATATTTGAAGAAACCTGTTCAAAACAAAGCAAAGCCTCATTGAAAGTCAGATCCTTCACCAATTGCTTTTCAACAACATTCCAAATCGATAGTTTTCTATCGTAACCTCCTGTCAATAAAAAGCCACTGTTTATAATTTTAAGACTGGCCACTCCTGGAGCATTATGATTAATCAACTCATATGATTTTGTGAACTTTTTATGCACTTTATCGTATTTATGCGCTTCTACAGCAAGCATGTTCATATAACAAATGAACAAAACCTCAGTGACAGGCTCGTATTGAAACAACACAGGCAATTGATAATAAATAAAAGAAATTTCGGCTATTTTTTCTAAAGTCAGGGCATCAAGGGCCAAGACAAGTCCAGGACCACCCAAAATCAGCAAATTCTCACTTTCGATGTACTCCACGACTGAGGTAATTTGATTCAAAATGGTTTGAGTTTTTTTGACTGATTTGAATTTCTTATAATCCACATTCAGGATTTTATTCTCGAAAGGTTTGGCACTGTTAATCATGAGTGCGCGAAGTTTTAACTCTTTAGCTAAACTACTGAAGGTTTCCGAGATTTTTTCAAGTGCTTTTTGGGTAAAAGAACGGATTTGTTTCGAAGACAATGGGAATTTGTTTTTTTCGTTTTGTTGATTGAGCTTTTCTATTTCAGAACGGAACTCGAGCGATTTTTGCTCGTAATTTAACTTCAGCTTCGCAAATTCTTCTTCGATGGTTTGAGATCGGATTTCATCGCTTTCGAATTTATCTTGGTCTTTGGCCTCAGGAAGTTTTTCCATATAAATTTTATTAATTTTATATAGTTATTTTTTAGTTTTGGAAATATTTATTGAATTTCTTTTTATTTAAGTATTTTCTTTTAAATTTTACTCAAAAGTTTCTGCTAATGAAAGGATTCAAAGTGGAAGCAAATTTATAATAAGATTTCTCTGTACTTTTAGAATAAGTGTAAAAGTTCATTGCCCCTTTCCAATTCCCTGTGCATTGCAATAATTTTGTGCCAGGAGCAGATTGATGTATCCCAACTCTAACCAATCCTTTTTATATCTGTAAAAAAGTTCTATGGATTGGGATTCATTTTATTATCATAAAATTTCCACTCATAAACCTGATAAAATAGCTGATCTAAACTCATTTCTATCATATGGTTAATGTGCTAAAACCAACTTTGGCTGCTTCACTTCTAAATGTTGGAGGACTTTAAGTAATTTGAAAACGGTGGGTTATTTTATTTTTTATGAAAATTGCCAGTTATGAAAAGAAAAATTTTAAGCTTAAAGCAGTTTTTATTTAATTTTTCTAATTTTTTTCTTTTAATTTTTTTAAAACATTTTTATTTTATTTTTATAAAAAAAAAAAATTTATATTAAATTTTGCAACCGAAGACTTTCTAACAAAGTATTCAAGAAATATTAAAAAAAAGGTTAAATTAAAAAAAAACGAAACATTAAAATTATGTTAATTCAAAAAAATTCAAAGTCTTATTTAATCGCCATCAAACTTTTTTTTAAAAATCATATTTTTCCTAGCTCTGTCCAACCAATATCTGAGGATTCTTGCATTAACCTTTTTTTTCCATTCCGAATCAAAGCTCACCTTCTTCATTTTTATCATCGACTCTTTTTTTTCCTTTTTCCCTTTAACATCCTTCTTGCTATTTTCCAAAATTTCTTCCGAACAAGAAAAACAAATAGTCCTTAAAACTGCATTTTTGTAGAAATAACTTTGCCATTTTCCTATATCTTCGATCTTCTGATAGCCATTTTCCTTCAAATACCTGACGAATAAATCCTCAATGCTTTCCACACATTCGCTTCTCAATCCCCAATTTCTCTTACAAAACTCACAATTGTCTTCTACCATTTGTTGTTGCATCAGGCCAGCAACTTGAGACCTTATTTTTTTGACTTTTGTAGCTCGATTATACCAATATTTAACAATTTCTATTGTTGCTTCTGAAAATTTCGGTTGTCTTTTGACCTGTGATTCCACTGGAGATAGCACCATTTTTGCCGATGGGTCGATATCTTCGAAATCAAGTTCCTTTAGTTCTTTTGCTAAGAGCTGATTGTTGATGTTTTCGAAAGAATTCAGAATGATATTTCGGAAACTATCAAAAATTATAAATTATCTTATTAAACAGTCAGAATTCTTTACTTTTGAGTGGTTGTGGGGGTGAAAATTAATTTGAAATTATTGGAAATCCATTTAGAATTTTTTTTAAAGAATTTCCAACGGAAGGTCTCTGAGGTCAAGGCCTCATTGTTCATCTTTTCCAAGATCTCCTGTAATCTGGTCTCTTTGTCCCTGATCCTGAGAACCTTTTTCCATTCTTCTTGAGGTATGATAGGGGGTCTAATTAATAAAAAATAATAAACCATATTGCAATAATTAGAAGAAAATTACAGAGTCTTTTTTTTTTCATATTCTAGCTGTTTTTCCTTTTCTTTATCCAAAAAGAAATCCGCATTTGGTTTTGATAAACGAATATCTGGAGTGGCAGATTTTGAGAATTGTCGGACATGATTAACCTGTGTTGCTTTTTTAAGACCTAAAAAAAATGTTTGAAAAAAAATGAACAGAATGATTTTTCTGAAAACCTGATGAAACCTTCCAAATTTTGAGTTTTTTTCCTGCATAGATGCATAAAATTTCGATTGATTTCATAATGAACACCCAAACAATGATGACACAAGGGCAATAAAAATCGCTTAACAAATTGTAGTTGCTTGCGGTTATGATAATATAACCTGCCATCACAAGTGTGCAACCAGAAACATGCAATGTGTTAATGAAATAAAACTGCGGAGATAAAAAAATTTGGATTTTGGTTCTAGCCTGGCTTTTGATTTTAGGGTCCAGGTCTTCATCATCTCTTTTCCATAGGTTTTTCCGCGTTTTGAAACGAAGCTTTGTTTCTTTGAAGAAAGTCAGGAAATCATAATCGAAATAGTTTTCAAGTATATTGAAGAATAGAATGTCAATGGAAATTTGAAAAGGTATTGAAGTCAAAGAAAAAAGGAAATAATAGATATATTGTTGTTTCGTGATGCCATAATTGGATGCGATCTGGCCTTCATCATAATAAAGCCAAATTATCAAAAGCAGAATGGGCTTAATAAATTTACATTTTTTTCTTAAATTTCATTAGACTTACGAAATACAAAAAGGCCAAACTGTCTTCCGCAATATTTGATATCTGTTCCATCATTTCCTCGACATTTTGCTTTCGCACAGACAACAAATCAGTTTCTCCGCTTCTTAAAAAAAGTTGCCGCTTGTGATTAATTTTGCCACTTTTATTTGCATATTTCTCATGTAGAGCATCCTTTAAAACCTTCTCGTATATATCTTCATCACTTAAGGAACTCGATGAATCTGAATGGTTTCCTATATTAAATAATTGAATTTTCATTGATCTTAATAAAATCAATTACTGAATGACTCCGCGTTTGAACTAACTGAAAGTTTTTCTTCTTCTTCAGTGAAGAGAATGTCACTATCCTCTTCAAAATTCTCCTTTATTGGCATGTTCTTATTCATGGTTAGGTTTGGTTTAGATTTTCTGGAGGAAGATTTGCTTTTTTGAATTGAGGAGGCGATTTTTTGACTTTCTAAGATACGGATCACGTCGATAACCAAAGGGATCTTATCCTTGACAGGCAATTTCTTTTCTTCGTGGAAGTAATCCTCTCTGTTATAATTGAGAAATTTTCTATTTGAAATTCAATTTGAGGAAACGTTAAAAATTTTGAGTTTTAAGAATTTTATAAATTTTTCACTTTTTCACAGAATGAACAAATTTTTCATAACTTTCCTTCATGTACTCTATTGTAGACATTTTTATATAACAAACATACGTCCTTTCAATCATGGAAATGCCTAAATGATTTGAACTAATTTAAGTAAAAAAACAATTTACCAGTGTCAATCAAATACGAGGTCAGAAAAGTTATGAAATCATTGGACCCATAAGTGGTGAGGTTCATAATTAATGCTTTATTAATCAAATTAATTTTTTTAAAAAAATATATAGATATTATAAAATATTTGGAAATCAAAATTACATAAAAAACAAGAGAAGGGTGAAATCAAAAGATCTTCTTTCACAATCAAGGTAAGCACATTTTCTACAATTATCATGCATACTTTTATAAGCATCAAGTAATAATATTGTTTGTTCTGAAACAAATTGGAATAGGAGAAATAAATCAAATAAACACACATCATAATAATAACAACAGACATGGAAATAAAAAGGGATTTCTTCCAAAATGTTGGAGTCCACACGTTTGAAGCTAGAAAATCATCAGGTTTGGGTTTTCCTTCCTGTTTTTCACTTTAGATTCAACTCAACACATTTAAACTTACTTTTTTATCATTTTTATTTTGAATGAAAAGTCTTGCGCCAAGTAATAAAAAGTAGAATCCTTAAATTTTTTTTTTTAAAACTTTTGATTTTTTTTTACCAGAAACTAATAATGCCAACCCACACCTTCCTGATCTCGTAGCAACCATGTCTTGTGAGTTCTTGAATTAAATTTAAAAACGATCAGCTAAATTAAAAAGAAATAATAACATCCAATATGAAATCAAAAAGACTATGTGGACATTGAGTGATATCTGACAATGTACAACCAAAAGACACTATTTCAATATCCCTTAAAAAGAACGATGATTCAAAGTAATTGTAAATGCTTACATAAGCTTTCCCCTCATTAAAACACTCGAAATTATGAATAAACCGGTAATGGGAATAAACACAATGCCGATTCCCTCGATTATATTAGGCAAAAGCATAGGGATATAAAACCAGAAGTTGAACCTAATTTTTTTCTTCCGTTTTAATATTTTCTCTCCGAGTCTAAAATTTTAATTAGATATGCAATATAAAAAAAAATTAAAACATTTCCATTAAAGTATGATAAAGTGTGAAGATGCCTATAATACCAAGTGCCACAAACCCTATAGCAATATAAACAACCAAATAAACTGGCCAATCCATAGCGAACATATTAATTAAGTCAGTGTGGGTGAGGGGAATCAGTGAAAAATACACTGTATATTCAAACACATCTGTCCCGGCATATTGGGCATTTGTGGGTGAGGTGGAATTCTCAAAACTTACAGTAGCGTCGATGATTTTTTTCGTGGTTTGTGAAACTTGCTGATAATATATGTTCAATCGAACAATAGTGGGAATCATGTTATTTGGAGCTTGGTTTATGACATTCACTGGAACCAGCTAAAATTTAATAGAAAACAAAATAAAACAAATAAATAAATTTTATTAAAATGTAAAGTTAAAGTTACGATAGAGTCAGGGTAATAATTATTCTGTGCATCTGAAAGATATAGGGGATCGGCTGTTAAATAGAATAAAACGCCGCCTGTATTTGAAACAATCCACATAGTTGTTGATGTTAAACTATCATCCAAAATGCAATATAATGGAACATTATAGCAAGTGTCAGAATAAGGCAATCCACCAAAATCAAATTGAGTTATTGGAATTGTTGCGCTAATAGGCTTCAGATTACAAAGAGGATGCAACTCAGTCAAAGCAAATATGGAAACTTGAAGTCCATACCCCTGAATTAACATAAATTTAGATAAATTCAAATCATTTCTTTAATAAATGCCTCGCAATTAGAGAAATATGGGAAATAAGGAATTAGAGTTTGTCCATTGGTTTGATTGTTCCAATATGAGTTTTGATCAAAAGAATAGTTTACAAAACTATGAATTTCAAGTGGATCCATAATATATGATTTAACGTAATTCTGAGATGAAAAACTTAGGGAAGCATCATTGGTAACAGGGAGGTTGAAAGGCAAGTCTAGGGAGAGCGTAGCATCAATGACAGCGAAAAATTGTTTGTTATTGGGATAATCTGCCCGTTCCGGTTGATAAACTTGAATTCTATGTATTTTGTTAAAGATTTTAATAAAAAAAAGTTGTTTAAATAAATATACTGAGTACTATTGAGGAATTGGTAAAAATTCACACTGAAATCGGGGTTTAAAATTTGTATTTCCCAAGACAACTCGACATCGTTCAAGAAGATAAATGAGAAATACTGAGCCTGATTTTTTGGGTTTGTAGCTGAGGTAAAATCTGGGTCAAAATCAATGAGAAAAGATTGTGCGGTTGTTGGATCTGAGGCATTGATAACACAAGTAATTAAAAACTAAAAAAATCCATATTTTCTGAAAATTTACTTATATACCATCCAATCCACATCATAAATGAAAAAAGTTTCATTGCAATCCAGGTTTCTCAAATCCATTGTTATTGTTGCAAGAGTCAATCCTCCCTTTTTAGATTATTTACATTGAATTTTTTTTTTTACCAAGAGGAAACTCGTAACATTTTGATTTCCCTATGTGATAAAAAGTTTTAGTCAGGCTGATAAAATAAAAAAAAAACATTAGTTGTCGTGATGTTTGGGATTTGAATAAATGAATAATCAAGAGGATCAGCGATGTTAGATAAATTGGGATAACTTTGTGAATGGACTTGGAGGAAGGTCAGAAAAAATAAAAAAACAAATAGCATCAATGTTTTTGCTATTTTTATCCTCTCTTTGTTTTATATTTTATTAAAATTCGACTATTTTTTTTTTTGAATTTCAAATATGTGTTTTTTTTTTTTTAAAAAGAAGAAGAAAATTAATGACCTTTTCTTTATAATACTAGAAAAAAATACATATTTATGATAAGAGGAAAAAAACAAAAAAGAAAATAACATTTAATTAAAATTTCGATTTTTTAAACAAAATGGTTGAAGCTAACGACATTTATAACTATACCAAAGTCCTTAAATCCTTGCAAGAGGCTGCAAAAATCCCGGATGATATTCCTATCGAGCCTCTTTGTGTAGCGTTATTCGAATGGACCATTCTATTCAAGCATTTGGGGAAATCCTTGTCAATGGCTTTTTCTGACATCACTGAGAAAGTGGAAATAATGAGGAATCACGTGAAAAACTATGGTGCTAGAATTTCTGGTATTATGAGCTTGATTCAGCTCGAAATTGGACTCGACCTCCAGAAACTAAACAGCGAAAATAACAAAGATTTCACAAAAAACAAAGATTATTTTAAATATGCATCAGGTAATCTTTTTACAGTCATTTTTTCTAATATTTACTTTTTTTTTCTAAAGGAAGTCGAACAGTCCTTCGATTAATGTGGTTTATGGATTTTCTGGCATATATGATGGAGGATCTCATCAAAGACACCAAGCTTAGTTTAGGCAAATGTTGTAAACATGCCTATCAGAAAGCTTTAGAACCTCATCACCCTCTTTTGGTCCGGACCGCTGCGAAAGCCGCTTGGCTAGTTGCTCCTGATAGAGCGAAGATGTACCTATTGATTTGCAGTACTTTTGTTAAAAAATGAGATTTTTATTTAAATTTTATTTAAAAAGACAATGTGGTGAAACCAGAAAGCGAAATATTGCAGATTTGCCAACAACATATCGATGCCTTTGCGCCGATCAGAGCAACGTTATGGGCATACTACGAGAAGAATAAATTGACGGATTTGCCATGAGTTCTTGAAATTTAAATTTAAGAAAAAAAAGAAAAAAATTATTCAAATTTTTTAAAATTCCAAATAAATTTTCCAACTTTAGAAGGTTTTTTTTGTCATGATGTTATAAAAATCTTCCCTCGTGATTTCTTGATTGTTGGAGGCGGCTCTTTCCAACATTTCGGTCAATTCTTCTGCTGACATGGTTTCTCCTAATTCTTTGGCCACTCGTTTCAAGTTATTCAAAGTGATTGTCTCTTGATTCTCAGCAAACAGATCGAAGATCTTGTTAATTCCATTTTTAGTTTCTTTATCTCCCAATTTCGATGTGATAGCATCCAAGAACTGCTCGAAATCAATATCTTGTCCCTCTTTCTCCAAATCAGCGATCATTTGGTAAATTGTTGGGTTTTTGTTTTCGAAGCCTAAGCTTTGCATTGCGGCTTTAAGTTCCTTTGGGTCGATTTTGCCTGAACCATCGGTGTCGAAAAGATTGAAGGCTTCTCTTATTTCTTCGATTTCATCTTCAGTGAGACCTGGTCTCTCGAGTTGTTTTTTGGGTTGTGGCTTGCCGCCGGTTGATTTTGTAGTGGCTTGGGAAGGTTGTTTTTTGCTCATGCTCATAGAAGGCTCGGTTTTTTTTCAAATTTAAATTATTTAATATGTTCTAGATTCAAATAATTAAATCTTAAAATATTTATTTTAAAACCGAAAATATTAATTTTTTTTGTTTCGCTCATCGTTAATGCGAAATTTGGGGAATTTTTTCATTTAATTTGCAAATTTTAATTAATCAAAGTATATTTTAAAAAAAGAAGAAAAAGAAATATAGTGGGCATTATGGGAGATCGTTTTCGGCCTTATTTGATGAAAAATTATTCCAGTTTCGTTTTTTATCTATTCAATCTGGTCATCGTTATATATGGTCCTTACTATTTAGCCATTATGGGTGTATGTGCGTTCGGCTTCTTATTTTATCCACAATGGAAAGCTAAATTTGATTTGTTTTATGCTGAGACTGAAGAAAACAAAAGTAGGATTGAAAAATGCCCATCAATAAAATCCGTAACTTTGTTTATAATTGGAAAAATCTATTCATATTTTTATTTAAAGAGACATTTTTACCCCACGATCTGGTTGGGTTATGGTTCTTTGCAGGCGTTTTTTGGAAATAAATCAAAATACGCAAGTCAGAACATGTCTTTCAAAAGAGAAATTATCATAGTGCCGAAAGATGGGCATATAGCATTGGGTGACTAAATAAAAAAACCAATTAGTTATTTTATGTGTTTTTTTTAGATTGGGCTGAACTTAATGAGGAAGTGACTGTTCCCTTGAAAAATTATATAATTTTTATATTGCCAGGATTAACTGCTTCTTGTGATGAACCTTATATCAGGTTTCTTTATAAATTTTCATATTGAAAAAAAAAAATTACCAAAGAAATATGACTGAGGTAGCTATAAAAAACGGGTATAAAGTGGTAATTTACAACGAAAGGCTCGTCGGTCCAAACCCAACAGTATTTTCTTAAAATTCTTTCCTTTCACTTTCAAAATTAAAAAATGAGGTTTCTGAAGATGGTTTTGTTCGTTTTGAGGAGGATTTAAAATACACTTTGGAAGCTGTCAAGGAAAAATATCCAGATTATAAATTTTTTGCCATTGGACATTCATTTGGAGCAAACATACTCTTTAAATATTTGGGAATTTGTGAAAAGAACTCTCCTTTGGTAGGAGCGGTTTCAGTGGCCAATCCTTTTGATCTATATTTAGCTTCAAAATATATAAAAGGAACCATTTATGAAGGATTTATTACGACAGTTAGGCAAACTAACTTGAAAAAGAAAAGGAGTTTTTATGAACAACATAGTGATAAATATGGCATTGATCTTGATAAAGCTTTATCAGTAAAAACTGCAAAAGAGTATGATGAATATTTCTCCAGAAGAGTATATGGTTATCCAACTGTGGACAATTATTATCGTGATGTTAGTTGTGCTGCTGTTCTTCATGATGTTCATATTCCTTCTTTGTTGATTCAATCATATGATGACCCTATCATACAGTAAATTTTGTTTTTTTCTTTCTGTATTTAAAATATATTCATTTTAACAGCCCTAATGCAATTCCTATTGATGAATGTCGAGCCAACAATAATTTGATATTGCTCGTTACCAATACAGGCTCATTTTTTTAGTTGTTTTGTTTTTAAATATATTTAAATAGGTGGACATGTTGGATGGTTCGAACATAATTTCAGGCCTAAAAGAGTAATTTTTCTTATATATTATTAAATTAATTTCTTAAATGTTTTAAAGTGGTTTCCTAAACCTGCAATTGAATATTTGAATAGTTTAGTGGACGAGTTTGAGCAGAAGGAGCCAAAGAAAAATAAATAAGATTCAAAGAATAAGAAATTTTTATCAAATTTTTAAATCCTCTAGACATTTTAAATAACGAAATTATTTGTTTCTCTTTTAAAAATAAAATATCAAATTAGGAAATATTATTTTCCTAAATAACCAAAAACGAAATAATTTCTTAATATAAAATTATGATAAATTAGGTCTAATAACTCTTAATAAGATTTAAACTGTGTTTTCATTTTATAGAAATAAAAAATATGAACTCTTTGGGCATTTCTGGTCTTCTCACGGAGACCATCAATCCAAATGCCAATTTACTATCAAACCAATCTTCATTTAACAACTTATTTAAGAAATTGAATTCAATCAATAATACAAATAACACTGTCAGTCCTCATAGTCCTAAAGCATTAATGAATCCAATTATAAATTCAGGAAATAATATCAAATATGTCCGATTTAAAGTAAATAAGACAATCGAAGAAATGAGAGCCAGGTCAACCACACCAAAAGGGGATGAATTGTCACCAAAAAAATGTAAATTTAGAGATTGTGAAAAAGAATCAAGCAAGAAACAGGAACAATTACGAAATGAGTTTCAAGAAGCACAAGACAAAATCAAGAAATTATTTTTAGATTTGAAATTCCTTGTTAAGAATGAAATTTATACCAAAAAAGGTTCTGAGGTTTGCTTGCAAATAATTGATAATTTTTCAAGGTGTCACTGTTTTTTATTTTATTTTCTGATAAAAATTTGAGTAGAATGAAATTTGACATTGAAGATGAATCACTGATTTTTAATAATTTGAAAAACTATTTGGAAAAAATCATGTTTGTGAATGATCAGAACACATTGAAGAAATTAGAAAAAAATTTAGATAAAAACATGGTTTTTTTCCAAGGTTGTCTTTGGAAGGACATGGTGCATGAATTATACCATTATTTGGATGAAGAGAAAAAAAATAATCGCCAAAATATTAAATCACTAGAAAATGAAAAAAACGAATTGGCTATTCTCTTAGAATGCCAAAAAAATGAGAATTTAAAAATAAAAGAAGAGTTTGACTTATTGCTACTTGTTCAAATGGAGTCTTCTCAAAAAGAAGTCATTTCTTCTAGAGAAAGGGTATGAATTTATAATAAAAAAACATTGAATTTATAATAAATTTTAAGATGAATAATATTGAACTGTATCTCCAAAAACTTTCGAATGAAAAGAGTAAGATTAGGGAAGAAACTCAACTCGATAGATATCAACTTTTACAAGAAAAGGAAGAATTGGAGAAGAAAAATGAAAAAAACATTGCAGAACTATGCGAGAAGATTGATAAATTGAAAAAAGTCAATTTCTTTCTAATTTCAAAAAATAAAAGTCAGTTTTTTAATTCTCAGGATTCTACCAATAAAGACATGGAAATTTCTAACTTGAGAATAGTTGAGGAATATGCTAAGGATGATTTAAAAAAAATGATCATCCCAATGAAAAATGCCATAGAAAAAATTGCCAAATATGAAGAAAGGATTTTTGCATTAATGAATGAAAACAAAAGTCTAAAAGTCAAAGCAGCAGTTGCATTAGATGAACTCACACCCCGGCCTTCTTTTCAAAAAGTAAAAACAAATTCACTTTTTTAATATAATTTTTGTTTAGTTCAAGGAAATTTTTGAATTATCAGATAATTATTTCCTGAAAAAAACTACTAAAGAGCTTACTGAAGACCTGTCCAAAATAAGCAAAAATTACCTTATTGCCGAGGTCAATGGAATTTTGTCTCCGAAAAGCAAAACGAAAATTAACATCGAACAGAAATTAGAAGGGGGATTTTCTTCTTATTTATCAATGAATACCTTATCTGAAAGTTTTAATTCTCTATCAAATAATTATATAGATCAATTGCAAAACCAGGATAAGGATGAAATTCAGGAAAAAATGCCAAATTCGAATTTGAAGGGGATAATTCCAAAAAGAACAGTAAATTGGAAAAAGGAACCAATATCTGCTGTTAACTTTTCCTTGAGTCCTTTGAAAGACAGGAATAAAGGAAAACCTTTTGTTTGCCAACTTCGAGGAAAAGTATTAAAAAAATCCAAATCGCCTTGACAAATTTATTTTTTTAATAATTAAGTCATAAATAACTACTTTCTATATGTTTTTTTTATATCAAAACTCGCGTTGATCTTTATTTAAATGGGAAAAAAAAACATGAATTTCTTTTCAGTTTTTTTTTGGATAAATTAATTAAAAAAGAAATTTTTATCAAATAGAAAAATAGAAGAAAAAAAATAAAAAAATATGATGTTTTTTATAAAATAATGACAATAAGTTCTATTTTTGTAGTTTAAAAATGTGAGTAATAGTCTTCCTCCTGCTTGATCAAACAACAACATAAATACTTATAAAGGCAATTTGTTTTTTGTTTCCGAAACAACAAATTATCATTTTGTGGTTCCGTTGCATTTTTCGTATTATCATTCTCACAAAGCACAAAAAACCTATTAAACACAGTATCTTCATCTTCTTTTTCCATTGAGGCCATGGTATCTCTTTCTGAAATTTCTGGTTTATCTCCATTTTTCAACGAAAGACTGTTCTGACTTCTCGCGAATGAAGAGAGCTTTGGGGGGTTAAACTCAGCACTTGCCATTTTTTGAATATTGGCAGTCTCTTCTTGTTCTGGTTGAAGGTTGATGGCTTTCTTTATCAATAGGACCCATTTATTCCGATCATCTTGATTATCAGCCCTGAACTTGTAGATTTTTTTTCCAAGAGCCTTAAAATATTAAAAACAAATGATTTTATTTATAACAGAAAAGGAAATTATTTAATTACCAAAACGAATTGATCCTCTTTGATCTTTGCACATTTTTCTATATCATGGACCTTAATAGTGTTTCTGACTTCAATGTTCTTGTTAGAAATCGACCAATGGAGAAAGTCATTTTTCAAGGTGACATACCTCTTTTCCCATCCCAACAGCTTATTGAATTTATGCATGCTCTTCTTCATTAAATACCCCTCTTTTCCAACATTTTTCTCTTCCTTTGAACCTAAGGAGATTCTTGGTGGGCTTTCCGTTTTTTCCTGGAGAGTTCCACTCCTGCTCTTGACAAGAACCAAATCATCTCTTCCAGAATCCGAACTTTTATCTAATGCTTCATCATTGGAGATAGTGCATCTACCAAATGCATGATCTCTTAAATGAACTTTATGAGATGTCACAACATTTGCAGATTCTAAATCTTCTGGTTGTTGTGGATGTGACTCTAAGTAATTTTTCTTGGACCCCTCAATTGCAATGATCCATTTATTCATCTCAGTGATCAATTCCGCTTTAAATAAAAATTTCCTTTCTTTGGTGATAAGTTTAAACGGATAGCCTTCATCTGTGTCCTCTGAATGTTGTTGCGTCTGCAATGTCACTGAGACAAAATTCCGTAAGGGAATCTTTCTAATGAAAGGACTTTTATCATCATTTGATTTATATTGGAAATAAAAAATGGTATCCAACTCCATCCAAGGAGGAAGTTGGTCTTCTGTTATCAGCGTTTCAGGATTTGAAGGAATCACTTCCGGGGAAGCTGACTCACCAGAAATGAAGGGCTTAGAAGATATTAGGATGCACCATCTTTTTTGGAAAATGGAAAGTTTCTTTCTCTTCTTTTCCAAAAACCCCATACAAATGCGGGAATCCAACAACTGAGATTCTATTTTATCAGTGTATTCTTTAATGCCTTTGACCTCAAGAATATGATCATTGTCCAGAAGCAATTCGATTTCTTGATGGATGGGAGGATGTTCCACAACGTTTTTAATGAGACTTACTAAAACAAATTTTAGAAAACCTTAGAAATTTAAATTACTTTCATGTTCAGCTTGGACATCATTGAAGACTTGAACATCTAGGTTTGAAACTCTCCATTTTTCTTTTTTTTCTAATAATTTAAAAAAAATATTTTTCTTTTTTAATAATTTTTAGAAATGAAAAATTTGGGAATATGATATTTTACTTGTTTCTGCACTTTTATCTGTTTCGACAGTGATTTTGATTGAATTGGACAGGTTGTCATATCTGCTTTTTATTGTTTCACGAAGAAACGACAATGCGAACATCCATTTCTCACAATCCTGCTCATTATCTGCTCGCAGCTCGAATTTTCTCTCTTCATATTGAAGACAAAAGCTAAAAATTAATTTTATATCAAAACAAAATTATTAAAAAATATGAAAGAAATGAACTCAGTTTTGTTTTTTTTCCAAATGTCACTAATGTCTTTAATTTCCAAGACTCCTTTTGGCTTGTCTTTTAATTTCTTAAAATTTGGTCATCAGTTTTTAGTTAAAATATATATAAAAAAAACAGGTTTTTCTGCATAATAAATCAATTTTTGTCCATGGTCCCGAATGCAAAAATAGCTAAGACGATAAAAGGTTTCATATAATTCAAGAAAATGGAGTTTTTATTAAGAAAAATCAACCGCTTTTGAAATCCAACTAAAAATTGAGGACTCATTTTTGATAAATGTCCTTCAAAGTTTGAGATCTAATTAATTTTCTATGGTTTTTGAAAAAAAAAATGGTAATACTTGAGAAAACTTCTCTTCTTTTGAGAAAGTTCGCGTCCTCATCAATGAAGCAATAAATTTTAATAAATAATAAACATGCTAAAATAAATTTAATACTCATGTTTATTTATAAATTAAGAATTAATTTTTTTAAAGAAAAAACCAAACAATGATTATATTTTAGAATTTAGATAAAAATTTTCAAAAAAATCGATTTTTGAATTAAAAAAATAAACTTTGAAAAAATAAAAACAAAATAATTTAACAAAATCTTAATTAAAAATTAATAAACACTTTTTTTCATATTTAGCAAATATATTTTGTTAAACGATTTTTTTAATAAAAATAAAGGTAGACTTTTGAATAAATTTTTTGTTAAATGTGCCCCGAAGGGAATCATTTTGTTGATCTGACAACGCCGCGGCGTTTGCTAAATTTTGAGGAATAATTTTCTTAATTTTTCATTCAAATTTAGGTAAAAGAAAAATTAAATAAAATTTTGAAATTTCTATCATTGTTTTTAATTCAATTAAAATTCAGAAGCGATGATCCTTTTTCTTTCTCCTACCAAACGTTAAAATTATTCCCGCTGTACATCCCCATGATATTCTCCTGTCCAAGTCCTTTCTTGTTCATTTGCATTTCGTTCCCACTCATAACTGTTTCAACCTTGCTGGTGTTGTAAAGATTCATGATATCTCCTGAGTTTTTTACTTTATTTTCATTGCTATTGAATATTTTAGCATTATTAGTAGTGTTTTGGGTATTAGTTCCGATTGGATTATTCATCGGATAAGCTCCTGGCATCATATTCATTCCTCCGAGCCCCATACTAGGTCCCATGTTCATGCCATTATTGAAATTATTATTGTTATACATCATCTGTTGTTGACTCATCATATTCCAATTTCTCATGTTCATGTTATTTCCACCATTCAAATTATTGCCCATCATTGGATTATTCATCATATTCATATTCATGCCATTGTTCCCCACATTTGCATTAGATCCCATCATGCCTCCAGTGTAGCCAACATTATTCATAAAGCAATTATTGATTGGAAATGATTGAACTGGCATTCGGTTGACATTTTCTTTCGGTCCCTCCAATGGCTTTCTATACATTTCCATTATGCTTGCTGAAGGGGTAACTTTGGGGGTTAAAGGTGGGTTTTGGCTCTGAGCCTCGACAAATTCACCCCAATCTTGATTGTTTTCTGCAGCAGCGAGCAGGTCTCCGGGCTCTTCTCCCCAAAGATTCTGATGATCTTTTTTTGATGGTTTGGGCATTGGTTTCACCTCAGGTGCTACCTTCACTGGGGCTTTTGTTAAAGTTTTAATTGTCAAATTTTGAGCTTTTGGCTGTGGCTGCTCCTTGCTGTAAATAAAAATTATAGGCAGAATCAATGAAAATAAAAAGAGATATACATGGCTGGTTTCAACTCGATGCCGTTTTTTTTAGCGTCCAGATATTCCGTGACAGGATCGACAAAATCTGGAGGGGAATACAATCGTTTCACATATTTCTCCTGCACAAATCTCTCCAGTTCCGAACTTCCAGAATTGACTGTTGGTTTCCTGTAACCGATCGGCATTTTGTATTCCCAAAACTCGTTAGCAGTTTTATTCCCTATCTTCTCCATAATGTCCGCCATGTTTCTGGTCCAAACGTCCAATTTAACTGATTTGACTTTGGTATATAAAGGACCAAGGCTTCGATGAGGACCTAAAGTTCATAAAATAGCAAGTAATTGTATGGGAAAACCATTTAAAATTAGATATATTACCAGCACATCTCATACAAATGAACACCCCAAAGGAGAGGGAGGCCCATCTTGGAGCCTTGCCACTACAATCAGCACAAATTGCGTTTTCTTCACGAGAAAGGATCTTCTCGAAAAAAAGCTCCTGGACCTTTTCGGTTAATTTTTCGTCTTCCTTCATTTGGAATGATAATAAAAGAAATCGGGGGAGATTGGTTATAAAATTTGGAAGTCTTGAATTTTTTTGAATTCTTGATTTTTGAGTATTATAAAACTGATTTAGTTAAAAAATATCCGAAAAAAAAAACAAACAAAGAAATTATAATCATAATATTTATCCAAAAATGTCCAAACATAAAAAACCAGAAACCAGCCTTGGCAAAAGTCTCATGAGACGAAAAAAGAAGGTCCCCAAAATAAAGGAGGCTCGTTTCGAGCATATCGAAATTGTGAAGGAAGATCATACAAAATTACAATCGATTATAGAACAAAATGCCTTAAGTGAATTTCTTCAAGAAGCAGAACTATCCTCTAAGAAATTCGAGGTGCTTCCTTTCTTTATTTACATTTAAAGATTTTACATTTTCTCTTAAAGGCTGCAAAAGATTTCAAAATTCACACCAAATCTGAAGGTCAAACGATCATAATCGACATAAACGCCTTAAAGAATCAAGGTGTCGCAAGACAAACCAAAGAAGAATTGCTTAAAAACATGAGGATTCCAAGACGGCCGAAATGGAATGAAAAAACCACACCTGAGCTATTGGTTCAATTGGAAAACCAAGCGTTTTTGAATTGGAGGAAGGATTTGTCGAAAATTGAGGAAACGAATTATGATCTACATATCACACCATATGAGAAGAATCCAGAGGTATGGAGGCAATTATGGCGAGTGATTGAGAAATCAGACATTGTGATACAAATAGTGGATGGTCGAGACCCTTTATTTTTCAGATGTGAGGATCTAGAGAAGTATGTGAAGGAAAACGACTCTATAAAAGAAAATATCCTCTTGATCAATAAAGCGGACTTGATGAATGAAGATATTAGGTAAATTAAGAAACATGTTTGATTGTTTGATAAAAATTACAAAGGAAAAATTGGAACCAATATTTTCTGAAGCATAAAATTAATCACATTTTTTTCTCTGCCAAAAAGGAACAAGAGAAGATCGACACTGAAGAAAAAACCATAGAAGAAATACAAGCTTTAGAAAATTATGACAATACTCCAAAAGTTGCAACAAGAGACATACTCTTGAAAAATTTACAGTCATTGGTTCTGAAAATAAAAGGCCTCAAAATCCAACATCCAGAACAAGACACCCAAAATCCGCATAAAAATCTGGTCACTTTGGGGATGGTGGGATATCCCAATGTAGGGAAAAGTTCAGTGATTAATGTTCTTTGCAAGAAAAAATTAGTGGGGGTCGCTGCCAGACCAGGAAAAACCAAGCATTTTCAAACAATCTTCATTGAAAAAGACCTTTTGTTATGCGATTGTCCAGGACTTGTTTTCCCCAGTTGTTCCTCCACAAAATCTGAAATGGTTTGCAATGGAGTTTTACCAATAGACAATTTGAAGGATTATATGAGTCCCGTTGAAGTCATTGCCACAAAGATACATAAGTCAATATTTGAAAAGTTGTATCATATAAAAATTGATGCAGAAAAACCTTCAGCATCACAAATTATGAGCGCTTTTGCGTTCCAAAGGGGATATTATACCGGAGGTAGTGGCCTTCCTGATCATGCCAAAGTGTCAAGGATCATTTTGAAGGATCTTGTCAATGGGAAGTTATTATTATGTAAATTAAGTCCTGAATACAATGAAGAGAAAGATGGAAAAATCTATACAAGTAATGAGTTTTTCCAGAAAGAAATTGAAGAACATGAAGAAAATCTTAGAAAAGAGAAGGAAAACGCAAAGGAGGAACTTGGTGAAGAAGGGGAAGAAACTAAAAAGGTTATCGATGATGAATTTTTCCAAAAGCCGCAAGAAGATATGGAATTAAATGAAAATGATGTGGATTTGCTTATGCAAGGAAAAATCGTGAAAGGAGTGAAATTAACAAAACAAATGAGGAGAGACTTAAAACATTCATTAAAACGAGGGGAGGTATTAGAAATAATTTAGTTTTTTAATGTTAAAAATGTTGATTTTAGCATGTTGATTTGAATAAATTGATGAACCCAGAAAAAGAAGAGAAAGATATTAAAATAATGGGCAAATATGCCGAAAGAAATCATTATAAGAATATTTTCGCCAGGATGGAGGAAAATATCAAGGAAACCCAAGAAAAAGATGAAGATTTTGAAGATATTGAGGATGAAGAAAAAGCATAAAGCATTTCAAAATCTAAAATAAAAAGAAAAAATAAATTTTTTTTTTATTTAAATTCTGAAATTTTCTTTGTTTCTCCTTTTTTCCTATTTATTTTCCTTAATAATTTGGCTTATTTCCCTTGTAAAAGGATTTCAAGAAGGTGGTTTTCTTCCCATATTTTTGTTCATCCAAATAAGAAAAGCCTCTATCAGATAAAAGAGTGGAATCCTTTAAAATTTTTTATTTTTTTCGTTTTTTGTGAGAAAAAACAAACTCTTGGACAAAAGAATTGATAAAGATGGGTATTTTGGCAATAATGTTGCTCAGCTTCAGAAAGAGCATCATATCCTTTGGCTATATGATGGTCGATGATGGTAGGGTCTCTCAAATGAGACTTTTCTTTAAAGAGTCTCGCACAATTGATCTTCGCTTGGACTGGATTGACTTTCGAATATATATTGTGAATTCTCAAAAGAAATGGTGTCTTTTCAACAAAACAAAAAAACACAATTCAAAACGTTAAAAATGAATTTTTTTGGATATAAACCATTCTGCAAATTTTTCGAAATAATCTAAGTGATTTGAAATGAGCCTCGATTACGTTTTTGGAAGGATAGGTTGCAGGAATGTGATCAATGGTGTTGGCTCCTCTGTTTGTAATGTTGTTTCCAGCTAGGAATAGGCAATCAAAGATAGAACGAGGAAAAGTAAAGAAAGAAAACCGAGGCCTGATGGTCCGTATTTAAAACCATGACCTGCAGCTTTATTTAGCCATTCGAACATGTTCTTTTAGTTTTTAATTTGAGAAAAAATTATTGATTTAAGAACTGAGGAATGTTTGTTTTTATGTTATATATAAAAATCACTCACATTCGAATTCCAAAATAATTTGTATAATTTGAATTAAAAAAATTTGGGCTTTTTATATATAAATTTGTATTTTTTAAATAAAATGTGAAAATTTTTATTTTAAATTTTGGAAAAAAACAAATTTTTAAAGATTTAAATAACATCTTTTGTTAAATATTGATATAAATGTCACCACATTTAGGGATTAATTATTTTTTTTTCTTCTAAACATAAAATCAACTTTCGCTATAATTTAGATGATTAGAGTATAATTTAAATAAAAAAATCCAATGATTATTTTAAAGTTTTGAGTCCTAAATAATCAAACAATGAACAAAACCAACATCAAGGAAATGGTGGATTCCCCTTCTAATGGTAATGATGATAACCGCCAATTTAACACATGTCCTAATTTTGATGATCGGGCTTCCAAAATCACCACAATGTCAAAAAGTTGACTTAAAAACATCCTTAAAAAAAACCTCATAATTTCTAGAAATAAACAGTCAATGCGATGGACTATCCCCAACTAAAGTCAGTGGATTAGGGACTCTAAGACAAACAATCATGTAAAACTATAGAGAAAAAGTTCTTAACAAATTAATAAAATTTCATTTAGCGACCTTAATAGGAAATATCAAATAAATTGGTTCAATCCGAAGGAAAAAATCGAAAATCAAGACAATCAAATATATTCAGTTCTCTTTGAAATTCCGGAAATATGTACAGTTGAAGATTGCATAATGATGGGATTGAAAGAGTTAAATAAAATTTTAGAGTTAAAAGAAAAAGGATATTGTTTAGCTGAAAACCCCAAACTCTATGAATTATTTATTTCCAAAAAAAATGGCAAGCCCAAAGAAGACTATCCATGTACATAATTCTTCTATTTTCTTCATTAAATCTAAATTTCAGCTTATGATTATGATCTTTTAGTGACCACAACCAAAAATTTTAACTTCACACTCATCCAAAAAAACGAACAGGCCTTAATTATTAAAGAAAACTCAAACAAAGGCTCAATTAGCCCAAATAAAAAAACGGTGAAATTCCTGGAAAAGGATGAAACGAAGAAAAGCCAAAAGGAAATAATTTCGCTTCCAGATGATGATGATGAGCATTCATCAAATAACTCATTTTTCAATTTGTTCTGTTTTTGCTGGTCAAATAACAAGAAAAAGCTGCTGAAAAAAAAAAATTGAATTCTGCGAAAAAAATTCATGATTTATCCAATTCGTTTTTAATTATTTCATATTCCTCCTTGAATAAATTAAACAAAGAGTTGTCCTCCCCGTTTTTGTCCTCAATTTTTTCAAAATTCGCCACAATTTTCTCTTTGTTTCTCCTTTCCCGGTAAAGTGCAGCCAATCGTTCTAAAATCTCGCTACTGCTAACGAACCCGCGAGCTGAGACTCTTTTTTTAAGCTTAACATTTTTTTTTTCATATACATTAAAAAAAAATAATAATTAAAAATAACTATTTGATAACGGAATTTGTTTTCTTGCGAATTTCTGGTATTCTTAACTTTTTTCCAATCTATTTCAGTGTCTGATTCAATGCCTTGATCCATGATTCTAATAAAATAAAGTATATTTTCTTATAGGTATTAACAAAAAAATTAAAGTTTGTATATACTTATTAGGGATTTAAAAAAATGTAAAATAAATGTATGCATTAAAAAAGAAGTTTAAAAAATGTATATTTTTTATAGAAAAAAATTTTAAATATATATATATATATATAGTGTTAAAAAAAAATGTACTGATCGACTAATTCTTCATCTTCTGATTCTGTATATTCGTTACCAGAATACAAACAGTTTAAAACCTGATGATACCATTTGTTACGACAATCATCCTTCGATTTGGTTTTCAGTTTATTGGCAATTTTGGTCCAGTTGATGTTTTTGAAATCTGTCTTTCGAGTTACTTCGTAATTGATGAATTTGCCTAAAATTTTCTATTTTTTTCAAAAAGTTAGGAAAAAATATTATCTTTTGAAAATCAACCATTTTTTTATCGAATTCTTGTAAATGTTTCCGTTTCCTGCTCGTGTCCATATAAACATAATCTTCCTTTTCCTCCTTTTTCGTTTTTATGAACTCTTCAGTTATTTTAGGGTTTAAAATCTCCTTCTTAACTCTTTTTTCTATTAATCTGATCAAAAGAATTAGTTCCCCCATCGTCCAATAATCTTTTTGGCGTATTGAATGGAATTCCTCTCCCATTGATTTGAATTTGTCACGAACGTTTATTTGTGTTCTCCCTAATTCATCAGCTATTATTTTCCATTTTCTACCATGCATATCTATCAACCTTAAAAAATTATATAATTTAAGAATTTTTCACATATTTTAAAAAAAGGAAACGTAATCAATCTTTCTTCTTCAGTGGAAGTCCAATGGCCTTTATAATTCAAAGGATTGAACAACCTTTTGGCGAGATTATGACAACTTTTCACAGATCTCAAAGGAAGAGCCTCAGAAATAGTTGTCCAAATTCCCAATCTTTCAAAAATCGGATGATCTTCACTCACCAATTTTTTCAATCCGTCCAAACCCAAATTATGATTCTTAAAAATTAACGAATCTCACTAGAATTATTATAAATATACGGTCACATATTGACATATGCTGCGTTTGAGAGTATCAACTTCTTCAGGATCGAATTTCCCATGCTTAAATTTTGTTCCATCTGCTGCTTCTGTTTGGTCCCATCGTCGTCTTAGTTCGGTTGCTATTTTATGAAGAAAAATGAGAGCTTAGTGAGGATATTGAAAATTATACTTGCTTCCGATTCTTTTATTTTTTTAGAGAGCTTTTCAGATGTTTTGGATTTTTTTTTAGATTGGGATGGAGGTTTTTTAGAAGTCATTTCGGGATGCCCTTCAACAGTATTTTCATCAAAATGAACTTTTTTAGAGGAGGATTTCTTCTCAACAGGCTTCGGATTTTTATCTTGGATCATTGGAATTCATTGTTAAAAAATTATAAATTTTTAAAACTCAAGATTTTTTTTAACCACTTATAGTTATTTTTATAAAATAATTAAAAAAAAATTTTTTTTTTAATAAAAAAAATAAAAGATTTGTATTTGTCTATTTTAAAAATATTTTTTGAATTTATAATTCCAAAATTTGAAATAATGATTTTCTTAATATTTCGTTTTCCGAATTAGTAATAAATCACATGTTTTAATAACATGAAAATCACCTATCTGGTCTGAAAATAATTAAAAGCCTTAAAAAAACCCCCAAAAATAATAAATTCATTGATTTTATTTTATTTATTGGAATTTTAGCTTAGTGTCCGCTTGCTGGGAGAATGGGGTCAAAAACTATGGTATTTCTACTATCACTTTCTGAAGAATTTTCAGAGATATTCACTGATGATGATGAAGGGTAAAATGTGTTTAGATTGCCGCTTCTTTGGTAAACTCCACCTGGGATGCTAACCTGATAAACACCTTTTGAAAGATCAATCGTTGCAATGTAGTTTTGGTTGCCAGAGTTAAACTGAATATTTAGATTCAAGTTGTTTAAACCCGCTGGGGTGATAATTTGGCCTGTGGCCGAGTTTTGAACGTAGCCTCTGACTGTGTAGTACATTGGGGTAAATACAATGGTATTTTTACTATCATTTTCTGACGAATTGGCAGAGATGCTCACTACTGAAAATAGTGGGTAATATGTGTTTAGGTTCCCGCTTATTTGGTAAACCCCAGCCGGAACAGTCACATGATAAACACCTCTTGAAACATCAACAATAGCTGAGTAAGATTGATTGCGATAGTGAAATATAACAGTGATCCCCAAATTGCTTAAATCGGTTGTGCTGACGACTTGGCCTGTGGCAGAGTTTTGAATGTACCCGCTGATTGTGTAATTGGGGATGACAGGATCATTGTTAGGGTTTGAAAGTTGTAAATCAGATAATTCTCGATGGGTTTTTAACATTCTATTGGCAAACTTCACTGCATTGACGGTAAACAACAAAGCTGTAAAAAATAGCAGGGTTTCTATTTTCATTTTGGGTCAGATAAAAATTTTGATGAGTTTTTGGTTCAAGTATTTTTAGAGGGTCTATTGTTTGATTTTAAATTAATCCTATAAAAGTATACGTTTTTTTGATAAAAAAACGAACAAATAATTTATTTGGACAATCTTTTTTCTTCTTATCTCTCTCCCTCTTTTTCACATAAAATTATATGAAAACTTTAGCACTAAAAAACATTTTTCTCCCGTTTGAAAGATTTAAATGAATAAAAAAACACATGTATTAAGAAAAAAAAAATTATTTTTTTTGTTTCTAAAATTTTCTTTCCTGAGTTTAAGTTTTGAATATATTTAAAAAACATAAGTTTAATAGAACGAAAATTCAAAAGGAATATATTTTGTTATTTTGCATTAAAGCCAAAAGATTTTCAAAAATTAATAATTAAAAATAATTTTTGAAAAAAAATTATTTTTTGGG
>Ga0302186_10000983_pt1 | contig 24483 bp, 14 predicted proteins | sample II_Bog_E1_2_FD_198782 | JGI IMG/M metagenome (GOLD analysis project Ga0302186, IMG submission 198782) | Peat permafrost microbial communities from Stordalen Mire near Abisko, Sweden - II_Bog_E1_1 | ecosystem: Environmental > Terrestrial > Soil > Wetlands > Peat | place: Sweden: Abisko...
TTTTATACATTTTTATACTTCATCCTCCAAAAAAGTCTATTCAAAATTTGTAATGCCTTTCATTACAATTTTTGTTCAGTTATATATTTGGTCCATACAAAATTAATTAATTTCATTCATCATAGAAATTTAATTCATTATAATAGTTGCATGGAGGAGAGACCTTAAACTACATCCATAATAATAATGAAATAATTCATAAACAATTAATTATGATCCAATTTCATTAATAAATATAGATAATTTTCTCTGTAGTTTTTATTCATCTTTTCTGTTTGAATAATTCATATATTTTATGAAGATTTTATATTTAAAAATTAGGCTTGCAATAACCCCTTAGATATGATTAATTGTCGGGATTATATCATTATATTTGATGGCGGAGCAAGAACTTTTTCTATTGCAATTGCTAAAAGTACCTGTGATAGTAATAAAAACGTTGAGTAAGATCTTGTCAATTCTAACCTATCTCCCCAATTATCTTTTCCTTTACATTGTTGATTATATGGTCTTCAATGAAAAATGGCAGGAAAATATGAAGGCATATATTCTTTCCTGGGTGCCACGTTTCATCCTTCTTTTAGCTGGCTTGGGTATTTTTGTGGTATAGTTTTTCCTCATATTCTCACTTCTTCAAATGTAAGAACATGGATTAGCGATCCAGATTATCGGCATCTTTTTTACTCTGGCTGGTCTATTAATATTAATGCGCACAGGATATCTGTAAATGATATAAAAATACAATCTCACTAAACTAAAATCTCCAAAAGAGCATCTTGAAATAAGCCTTGATTTTGGAATTGATCTCTTAGGAATTTTCCTTGCTATCATAAACGGAGTGATGCTGATTAATCTACCAAAAACTTGCTCCTATACATACTAAAAAACTGCCCGTTTCAGGTTTATTGTTCATATAGTTAACCTTATAAAATAAAGTTGGATTTTATATCTTTAATTCTTTTATATAAAAATATTCTTTAAAATATTTCCATGGAGATTCATCTTACAAAAGTCTGATTATCAGAAGGAAAAAGGATAAAATAATGCATTGAACTGTTTAGTACTCTTAACTCTCCTTTTCTGGACAACTGTTTTAGATATTTTAGTGGTCTTCGTGTTTGGACTTCCTCTCATTATTGATTTTCAAAGACGAAAGTATTATCAAAAATTATGCAAAAGTCATTAAAAATGGAAAGTAACATTAGTTCAATTTGGATTTGTCTCAATAAGAACCCTACAGCTAATGTTGGAAATTGTCTTATTTCCTATGAGTTGGAATGATGGGAAAAAGGCAATTAATTTGATAATAACTTATGAATCTATAAATCAGCTTTTTGGACAATAATTTTGGCAATTAGTTAAAAGGGCATTCTTAAAAATTCCATTTTATTTTTGCAACGTAGTGATATTTATCCATGGATATAAATATTATCGAAAAAAAATGCTTTTATCTGATGTTTAGAAAAATAATTCAGGAGAAAAGATTTCACCGTTTATTGTTGAGCGAACAACATTTAAATGTTTCAGGGAGCTTATTGGAGACTACTTTTTCTTTCCTCTAATTATTGGATGCACTTTGGCTCGTCCTTGGAGATATACATGGTTAAAATTTATCATAAATAATAATTATGAGATGAATAGATCTACTATTTTAAAATATACTAGGTTAAACATTATCGACATGATATCTTTACCGTTTGTCTTCATATTAGGTCTTCTAATTATGATATACTAGATAAAAAAGCCTTATCGTCTCTATACAGAAGCTGGAAGTAAAGTTGATAAATTATATCTTGAAATAAATAACAAGAGCAATTATGCTGGAGTCGCCCCTATTAATGTTGATATAGATTTAATGATTATAGAAAGATAAAGTCAACTTTAATAGTGTTTATCATTGATGATGATTTCGATAAAGAAGGATTGGCCTCACCTTCCTTATTTCCTGCTAGTAAAGATAACATTTTTGAATATTTACAACTCAAATTTATTACCAGCAAGAACACCAAGCTTGTTACATATCCTTTATCGTACATATCTTTATGAATACGTAAAAGAATCGAAAAGATTCCCCAATTATTAATAAATGTTTAATAGGGCAAGAGCAAGTGGAATAGTAAGATCTAGTTTATAAGAAATGAAATTTTGGAAAATAGCCTATAAATGTGAAAGATTAATAAAAATTCAAACAATTTTAAAATTGCTAATGCCAAAAAGAATAGCACTTAAAGTTATTGATAAGATAATAAAGTAAGAAGGTCTATCATAGCTCTCAACTCAATATTGGTATTAATATAAATTATGCAAAGCGTTGGCATTAATGGTTATCTACTTAACTATTGAGTTAATTATCTCTATTATAGGAGTAGTTTTTATGATGCCTTTAACTCTTTGGAGACTACCAACTTTTATCAAGCTTTTACTTGTAAAAAAATCAAAAAAATATTTCTTCCCTATATTGTTCAAAGTTTACAAGCAAATTTTATATGATATCATGATCTTCCCTCTTAAAGTTGTTGGGCTGATAATCAACCCCAAAATGTATTATCAGTATGTTAAAAATACAAGCTTTAATTATGGTCCATCTGGAGTTTAGACATTCTAAATATATCAAGATACGAAGTGGAATTATTTTATGGATAATATTATCAAAATAAATTTAGTCTTAATCCTTTTGCATACGGAAATATCTACAATTGTCCTATTTTGGATTAGAATTAAAAATCTAAAAACCTTCCTCCGAAGAGAAAAAATGAATATTTTTTCTCTATACAAAGAGTTAATCTTTAAAAGTATTCGGGTTCCCACAATGGAACAAATGATTACGAACGATTACGATAAGTTATATTATCAAAAATTATAAAGAATTGTATGGGGTATCCACCATGTGTTCCTTGATGTTCTGCAAGATTTACCTTATCTATTATTAATGCTTTTCATTTTCATCACCATGCCCTGGAGAATCAATTACATACTACAGGCGATCAGAGACATGAGAGATGATAGCAAATAGAGAAAACTATTTTATAAATTAGTGAAAAACATTTTCCAAGATTACCTATGCATATTCTTGAATATAGTTTTGCTATTTTCTGGATGGAAGACAAAGAAAGCTTTACTTCTCATCAGGAGAAATTATCGCCTTAATTTCTTCATTGGATTCCTTGAATATAGTTACTTAAAAGAGCTCAAGACATAAATAATTAAACTTGTTGAAATATATGTTAACATATTCTTTTTTGGAATCGCTGCTTTATTTGGATGGTCCAGAGCTAATTAAATTACTAGATAGCTTATGGCCTTGCGCAAGAAATAAAAGTAGACTGAAGAGGCTTCGGCAGCCCATAAGATCATTTATGATAATACGGTAAAAAGTGGAAAATAGCTACAACTGTTAAGCAAAATGGGATATTACAATTACTTGAGTGTGTGTTCTTTTCTTACTATTCCAGAAATAATAAACCTAAGAAAAGCTGATAAATTTAACTATCTGATGACCAAAAGAGAATAAATTTGGTTCACTAAATGGGAGTTAACTTATGCGGGTAAACAAAATATTAGCAGCTAATCTTTCGAAAATAAATGCATGATTGCCTATAAAAATTAAATAACTGTAGCGAATGGTCAGGAAAAGATAACGTATAATCTCATTATTATGAAACATTTCAGGAGAAATGTTTTCGAATAGAATGTCGATATTTCTATTTTTCTAAGAGAAAGAATTCCACTTCCTATTTATGACAGGATTTTTAAATAATATATATATTCAATTCAGGAAGGCTACGGACCTTAAAATGAACTGCCGCAAGGATAAAATGAGGATTAGTAATTTCTCAGATTAACTAATCAAGTTCGCAGACAAAAAGTGTAGTATGACTAAAACAGGATGTATCTGAATTGGTTGTATCAAAAACCTTCAGAATTCATCATCCAAAAATTTCATGGATACTTTAGAATCGATGATAAAAGAAGAATAAAGCAGTTAGTTTCTCTTGTACTTGTCGTTGGACTCCTTATAAGTTATTTATAATTTATCTGGATTTTTAGGGAAAGTATTTTTGTTATTGATTGCTTAATAGCGATCAAGATTATATCCACATTCTATTTTCATACTTTCTGCTATCTTTGTGCAGCAAGAATTACAGTATTATTCCCTCATTGGGTTTCTCTTCAGCCTTTCGATATTTATCATGATTTTGTCAATTTTCTTCTTTTTGTCAAAAAAACATTTACAGAAAAGGTTATAAATCCGACCATAATTTTAACTTAAAAATGTAAGAAAAAGATCATTTAAATTGTAAAAAAGATATATCAAGTCATCGCAAATTTAATAAAAAAAATTTATGCAATGATAGCTGCAGTTGTTAAAAAGATTTATGCAATAATAGTTGCAGTTGGTAAAAAGATTTATGCGAAGATAGTTGCAGTTGTTAAAAATATTTATAATAAAATAGTATATGGAGTTACGGTAACAAAAGATTTTACAGTCAAATATTCAACTTTAGTTTATTAAAAAGTAGTAAAGCCTTTGTATCTTGCAATAGCTGACAAAATTAGACTCCTTAAAAATTTGTTAATTGATGTATTCACAACAGTATTTAACTCCATTAAGGCCTTCTTCATCCTTATTGGAAAATTATTTGTAAATCTCTATGAAGCTATTCGCGAAGTCTTTTCGAACATTAATAGATTATACTATTTCATTCTCTTAAAAAGCATGAAGTTTATGCTGAAATTCGGTGTTATTGGCAATTTAATCTTCACAATATTTGGATTAGTATTAATGACTCTTCCCTCCTTAATTTGGTATTTCTTCTACAGCAAAAGATGGTATCTAATTGTATCGACTATCCATACCATGGTACTCATGGTTATGGGCTATAAGCATCTGAACAAAATTAAAAATCAAAAAGCAGCATGATAGTGCAATAAATCATTCATCAACGTAATATTATTATATAATTTTCTTTGTATAAAATGTTTAGGTCTTTCATGGCTCAAAGGATCGGGTTTTATTTTTAAATAAATTATGTATAGCCTATTTCAAGCAAAAAAATAAATCACTAAAACTCACATTTTATCTTGTTTCCTTTTTATTTTGCATTGTTGTAGACTTGCGAGTTAAAAAATAGATTGCCATTCTTTCCAAATGGATGATAGTTCTTTGACTTGTTTCCCATTTAAAATATGAATGCTCTCCTTAAGTGCATCAACTAAATTTTTATATTTATGATTGTCCTACCGCATTGATTTTATTTCTGTTTTCATTCTTATTTCCTTTACTTATGATTCTTTAAGAAGACTCTAACATTTCATAGTTAGTTTTTCAGCGTGCTTCTCTAATTGATGAATTCTTTTTTATTGTCCTTTTGATTATTTAATTTGTTTTTGGACTATTTTTTTTAGTTTTTAATTCTCATCTTTCAGTTGCTGATTTTACTACAATTGAAAGATATATTTTTATTGAAGGCTGTCAACGAGTTAATCTCTCTTCACATTATTGTGAAAAGAGTCTCTTAGAAGCTGTCTGTAATTAGATAAATGAATTTAATAATGTAGAGATGATGGTTTTTGCTTTCTAGAAGAAGATTCTTCTTCAATTTATTGAAATTGATGAGTTTTGATAATTGCTGGATCGCTTTTCATTCGTTTAAAAAATTATTTAGGAGTAAGCTTCTTTTCACAAATATTAACATATAAATTGTTCAATTACCTTGGATTACAAGGAAGTGTATCTGGTCCGGCATATTATTTCATAGGTTCTGCTTGTATCTTGTTTTTATTATGAGAGCCTTAACTTTAAGATCTTTAATTATTCTCTGAAGAATGATGTGATTAGTGCATTTTAAATTTAAGAGTATAATAAAATATAATATTCTAATATATCAATGATAATCAAGCATAAAAAAGGATAGAAGCACAAACCGATCATTTGTTCTTCTTGTTTCGGCCGACTCTGCTACTGTATTCTTCCAACTGAACCATTCGATTCTCCAAAATGGCACCCCTTTAGATTATGGTATCAGGCTAGCCTAAAAGTTTTGTAGTGATTAGAAAGTCGCAAAATGAAGAATTTATTTAATTTAGTGATTGAATATGTCAGATTTATGATATTTTTAAAATGATAATGGACAATTTTGAGATCCTAGAGATTTATAACCTTTCACTCATCACCATTTTCTTAAAGTTCTGAGGTCCATAACTTCAGGTTGTCTCTTATCAATTGAATTATGGTGGTGGCATCCTTGTACTGGTCTTCCTCAATTTAATCGATATCAGCAATAGCATCATCGAAGGCTTGTTTGGACAGTTGGCAGGCCTTGCTTGGGTCGTTTTTAACCTCATAGTAGAAGACGGAATAGTTGAGGGCAAGACCGAGTCTGATTGGATGAGTGGTCTTAAGGGAAGCCTCAGCATTTTCAGTGGCAAACTTGTAAGCCTCATGAGTCTAATCTGCGGCTTTGTTGTGTTCAGCCCCGGAGGTGTATTCGGACATATATCTGTAATAGTCTCCCTTGATTTTGTAGTAGAAGACCCGAGCTTCAGCGTTAGCAGATTTAACGAGGAATTGGCTGTCAATAAGGTAAAGTATCTCATTGCAGTATCTGTTGAGCTCTCCCTCCACCTTAGCTTTGTACCTCTTAAGAAGGCCAATGTTCCTGGATCCCTTCTGTTCCTCCTTCTTTTCAATGGAGGAGAGAGCTCTCCAAGCGGTTTTTCTTGAGAAGATGGTGTTCTTGTAGGCAACTGAGAGTAAGCTTCTCTCTTCCACAGTGAGATCAGCATTGGCAGCTACAACCTTGTTCATGGCGTCAACCATGTCCTCAAATCTTTCAGTTTGCTCAGCAATCTTAGCCATATATAAGAATTCCTCTCGGGCAAGTTCTAGAATTGAAGATTGTACTTTTTTTGGAGACTTTTCTTTGATTTCCAAATTTTATTTAATTTCTTTGATTTTATTTTCACTTTATTTTTTAATAGTCTATAACTGAATCTATTTTTTTTGAATTTCCTTTTCATGCTCTATCTTAATCAATTCCACTACCTTGTCTGTGCTCTCTTTCATTACCTTGATCTCATCCTGTAGTCTTTTGTTTTAAGTGTTAGCTGTCGCTACCAATTGCTCAAGCCTATTCACTTAAAACATGTAATTGGTGACATTCTTTCGGGCTTCGTCGTACTTTTATTTCAACTTTTTGCAGTCTTCGTTTCCTGACTGATTTTTGATTAACTCCGGGGAAGATGATGAGACTTTCTGATGTATCTTCTGATTTTCTTGCCATAAAGTAGCAATTTATTTTTCTTGTTTTTCAATAATCTAATCTTTAATCTTCAGCGTCTTTGCCATTCTCTCGCATTTCAGTTCGAATGAAAGCTTGAGTTTGGAGACAGGAAATGGTACTATAATTTACTCATCGTCAATCATCATAGGAATTATCAGTTGATTTTCACTGTTCACTGACATATTTTTTGGGATATTTTTACCTAACTTTGCAAATAATTTTGCTGGAGTCTTGAACAAAAATTTTACCTCATTGGGAAAGCAATCGGGAGTGAATTTGCCTGCAAGCATGAAATCCTTCTCATTGCAAGTCAATTCAACGACAAAGGCAGTGTCCTAAAGCTTAAAGACTACGTCATAGTTCTCCGCCTTGGCAGATAAAATGTTATTTTGCATGTATCTTATAATTGTTGAAAGGAAAAATTATTTAATAGTCAAACAAATATGAATAGATAAAGAATGTTAATTTATTTAATCAATTATTATTCCAAGTGAAAAATTGTTCTATTAAATATTATTAAAGGAAATAATTTGATTAAAAAAGTGCATATTTAATATTTTGCTATCTAATACTAATAATCAATTAACTGATGGAAAAAATAGAGAAGTCAAATAAATGAATAACCGAGACAATAACTACAAGGAGATAGAGAGAGACAGGTGCACTATTTAGTTCTAGTGAAATTAGTATAAACTAAGACATTTTTTCTCACAACATATTTACATGTGCCCCATAGCGTTAAAAAATCAGCAAAGATTAAGACCAACAAAATGAACCAGTAAAAGTATATATCAGAATTAAAGTTTAACTTATTAAAAGATTATAGTTTAACTAATATATTAGATAAAAACTCAATGGTCATTAACCATCGATCTGCACATTGCAAAAAACAATATGGTGACCAAGAAGAAGATGTCCAGAATTTGACAAGCACAAATTAGTTAATATCAAGGGGAAAGCCTATTGGAAAAGCACCATAAAAGAACTTAGACAAAACTTGCCATAAATATCAAAAATTGATGATACTCAAACAATGGAAAAAAATAATAAGAAAAGGAACTATAAAAATGAAAATAACCGAAAGTGCATGTTACATAACTACATTGAATATTATTATTTTTTCATTTAGGCAGCTTTCTAATAAGTATGAAACTTTTAAGCTATCTGATACCATGGTGTAACTTTGCGGAATTGAGTGGCCCGGCTCGGAGAATACCGTCAACACAATCGATCAAAGAAAAAATAGCAAAAATAATCGGTTTATGCCTCTATCCTGTTTTTTTATACTTGATTATCATAGATATAATCGAAATTTTTTTTATTGAATATCCATTTATATTTTATTATAATTTTATTTAAAATTTTATTGATTTAATTTAATTTGTAATGGGAAATGAATAACTAAAGAGGCAGAAAAATTAATAACTTTCTATTTCCGTCAATCATCCCCATTGTACAAATGCCAAGCTTATCACGGAGGGAGGGGAAAAAAAGATGTAGCTTACCATAGGAGTTGATTTGACAGAGTACGAGAAATGGAAACAAGGATTGATGAAAACTAATCTTAACTCACCGACGCTACTTTTACCCAAAAAATAAGAGTTCATCCGGAAGGGACTCTGTGGTGATTCCGGAACAATAAAGGTATATACTATTTGACTTAGCTTAACTTTGATAATTACAGCTACCTTCTCTCAGAATAAATAAAAAGTCGAGTTAACCTTAAAACAAAGTTCGAAGAATGGTAGCTTTGGTATTTACTTCTAAATCTTTCGGATGCTCAGCATTATATGAAAAGCAAAACAGGATAAAAAGTAGGGGATATCCGACCTCAAAATGTTTTTCTAAATGAGAGCGGCGATATAAAATTATCGAATGTTTACAGTTGGCCAAGAGAAATTACAAATTATCGCAAAACCTTTGAAAATTAAAAAACATATCTCGCTCCTGAAGACATGAAAAGATTGCAAAAGGGAATCATGGAAGACAGTGGAAGTTTTTCATCAGAAGTATTTTCTATTGGGTTAACAATTCTTAGTGCAGCGATGCTTAAAGATTTTCTGATCTTATACGATATTAAAAGTTACGAGTTCAATATAAAAGAGGCTACCAGTCTTTTGAATGAATGGAAAACAAATAAAAATTACTCATAAATATTCACAGCAGTCGTTGCGAATCTCTGTTCATTTTTCCCCAATAAGAGACTTGACGAAAATTAACTGTGGAATTGGCTTTTCTAATATGAAAAACCAATTAGAGAAAAAAAAGATTTTGTTATCTATTCAGCCCCTTCTAAGATTGATCAATAAGTTTTGGAATTACGAAAGAATTTGATGGGAAATCAAAATAATTACCCTCCTCTTATATTAAAAGGCGCTCAGTCTTCAGACTTTATTAATGATCAATCTTATGTTGAACCCTATACTTCTGAAATTCATGGTTCCCCTCCAAATTAGGCAGTAAATAAATAAAAATAATCAAGGGCTTAAAGTTTACCATTTGCAAATTAACCATTACCAATTAGAAAATTTTACATTGATAACAACAAACCGAATATAAATATGAATATAAATATATTCTAAGGATATTATAAAGAACCAACTCAAATGGGACATTATATTCCTGTTCCTACAACTAAGCCAGGAGGATAAGTTTAATTATCTTCACAATTTGTCAACAAAGCTGATAACAATACCTATTTTACTCCCCAATTCAAAAATAATTATGAAAATAGTCCGTACCACCAATCTTACTTGCCGATTGATAAAAAAAGAGAGCAATTAAATGCAGAAGGGCAGGATTCTAATTCATAAAAAATCAATTATTTTCAAGATATCATATATCCTCAAAGGCCATGGGGTGGACGGATTGAAGAAACAATTTATATTCAAAGGCCTGAAGCGGGACATTAGCAATCTCTCCAATAACATAAATGAGACATCTTTATCTATACAATCAAGATATTATTTATAGCTTTAAAGATAAAAATTATAATTTAAATTGAGTATCATTTCTTATAGTAATTAGTTGCATTCTTCATTTTCTTAGCAAAATCATTTCTCCAACCAGGTTGAGTGACTTTCTCCTTGATTTCTTCTTCTCTGGAACTATTTTGTCTTGTATTTTGATTGAGTCTGTCTTATCTTCCTTGTAATAATGTTTCATTATTAGATACATATTTTCCATTTTATATTTCTTCAATTTTTTTTGTTTAGTTATCTGCTAATTTTATGAATATTTTTTATTGCTCCTTGATCCAACTCTTTTTTTAATTGATGAGGGCATTTTTTTCAATTAATAAAGTTTCATTTTATCTTTCTATCCTTTTTCTCTTTTATTCTTATAATTTGATTTGATTTTCGGCTTCATTAACACGTCTGATAAGGGCATTGTTTTGATCATGCATGGCTTCAATTTATTTGTAAAGCTATTCAATTCTATTTGTTTTTTATGTAATTACTTATAAATATTTTCTTTATTTTTATTTGAAATTGTAATGATTAGCCATTTGTTCATCTTTAGGATCACTTACTTACGATTAAAGATTCTACAGTTATCTTTTCAATATTTAAATTGTTTATCTCTCTGAATAAAGTTATAGGTTTTTTTATTACAGCTTTTATTCATAGAATAACTTCATTTCAGCTAACTCCTTTTCTGAGTTCACCATTCTAACTGATAAATGAGAAGATGTTTGAGCTTATACAAAAGCTTTCTTTTGCAAATTGATTTATAAAGATTCATTTTTATTTTTCAATCGCTGACATTAAGATAGCACATCCTAATATTTCATGGGATGAATAAAATATTTTTGAAGTTTTATTTGATCGGTTAATAGATTGAAGTTGGAGTTCAATAAGTTCAACTGAATCTGATGTGTCTTTTCTTTCTAAGCCATAATAAACTCCAATCCTCTCATCTTCCGTACATGCTCTTAATTTCTTTCTTGAACCTACGAAATTTTAATAGACAATTGTTTAATGTGATCTGTTTCTGATTCGACGACAGTGAGTGACTGTTTATAACGTAACTCAAGATCATTTTTCTAAAACATTTGATTTTTTAATTTATGGAAGGAATCTTCATACAAGGCCGTATATTTTTATAGTTCAGCCTTTCTAACTTACACTTATTCTTTAATAGCTTTATTTTATTTATCCAATATGACATTTTCCTCTTTTAACTTTTCTATCTTTTTCTTATTCATCTCATCTTCCGCTTGTAATTTTTGAGTTAGTAATTGAAGTTTGGATTATAGTATCTTTTTGTTGATGTTAAATTCAGAAACAGTGCGTTCTAAATTTTATACCTTATCGTTCAAAGTATTGATTAGATTTTACTTTTACAAGTAATAATTTTTATAAATTTCCTATTTGCTTTTGTATTAAACCAAACTCTCCTCAATTGATGTTTTTATCTTTTTCATTTCTTCGATCTTTTTGTAGCAATCTTTAATGTCTAAATTTAATTGTTGATTTTTTTACTATACAATTTAGATCTATGCTGTTTTTTAATCTAAAATTTATTGGATTTCCTTCATATTCTCTTTGCTCTTTAGAATATCATCAGTTTTTTCCTGAAGTTTCATTTTAAAAAATTACACCTCGGCATAAACGCGCGAATGTAAATCTTGATATTCTTTTTTTTACACCATTTGAGTATTAATTTGTTATAGTTGCTTCTGTAAGGAAGAAATAAGTTATTTATTTTATTGTAAAGATCTCTTATACTCTTTTTGCAACTCTTTTTATGATTCTTCTCTCAATTTAATCATTAACTCAGCATTTTTCACTGCATTTTTTAGTTGGTCCATACTTTTTTATCTCTCTCTTATTTAGATCACCAAGGATTAGTTTCTATGTTTCCAATCGATCTCTTGCATTTCAAATGTAGCATATTTTCTTTTGATCTAATCCATCAAATTGGCATTAAATTAGGCCTCCTCTTTTAAACTATTATTCTCCATCTTTATAAATATATTATCGTTTTTCAGAAGTGAATTTTGTTCGGTGATGACCTGAAGTTTTTATTTAATAACTTTCACTTAATTAGTTTTTACTTGCAAATCTTCATAAAGACGTTGGTGTTTAATACCCAATTATCTATGAACTCCATGAATTTAATTGATTTTGTTTTAAAATCTAAGTCTTAGGGATACTTCTTCATTGAAAGCCTGCTCAGCTTATTTATAATCTTATAAAAGTACAATTTTGTCATTCTATAGATTGACGTTTTCCTCCCTTAGAAGTTTTAATTACTTAAAAATTTTAGAATTCTTTTATTGATTGATTTAATCATTATTTTCGATTATTTCCTGTCTTTTTTATATCTATTGCTTCATTGCCTCCATTTTTTTTATTTTGTCTCTCTATATTTCTCCTATCATTGTCTCAAAATCTCCACTAGAACAATACTCCAACAAAATAGCGTATACCTTCCAAAATGTTTTTCTGATACTTATATTTTTGTTGCACAATTAGGTGAGCAGAGTATTGAATCCCATAGAGTAAACAAACAATGATTTAAAGATACGCTCGATACTTTCTTGATTAATCCCTTTGGATAGAAGTGAATTTTTATCAATTCCATATTTTTTGAGAGCGGGATTTTAAATGGTTGCATCAAATTTTTAGTCATGGCAGTATTATTGAAGAATTTGATTGAGCCAATTCTCAAAATGTTTATGCTTCAGTTGCCCATTTTTTGAAATCTACTTTTCTTGTTTAGCAAATTTACTGGTTGGTAAATCTTTTATTTATGCTAATTTAGCAGGTTTATTCAATCGTTATTTGCTTGATTCAAACTCTGACAGTTCCTCCGCACAGCTATTATTTTTAGTCCTTGCGGTTTGGACAAAGGCGGTGTAGTTTTATTTAATTTGCGATCTCTTTTTGACTGCCGAGGTGGAAGATAGCCTTTTGGTAGACAGAATTTATGTGGTGCGTTGCGTTTTATCAGTAGATATTAGGGGCTTGTTATCTATAAGCTCGGACTGATCACATTCTGAAGAGACAAAAAATTTCTTTTGTGTTCTATTTTTACTAACCGAGTTGCGCTTTCTGAAGGCTTTAACATTATAGTTTTCTGCATCTAATCTGGAAGTAAACTGAATTAATAAAGAACTACTTCAATCATATCGTCTCGCAGAAATACATCTTGGTCCATCTAAATAAAATTATTTTATAGTGAGCCTTAGTTTTATTATATTTTGATGTATAATCATCAAAAAGAAAAATTCTGTTAATCCTCCATTAACAGCACGAAAGAATAGATTAAAATTAATTTTTTTCCACTAATCTTATAAAATAATCCTTTACAAATTAATATATATTTAATATTTGAAAATAATGAAAGCACCTGTTCAAGAATAATAAAAAGCAGAAACGTATACTGGGGTAGACCAATTTCTATATAGACTAACTTAACTTTAGAGTTCTTTAGTAACTTTATTGATAATTCTCAAGTATAAGATGTTTTATATAGATTGATAACTCAAGATCGCAAATTTCTGAGGCTCCTTCCATTCAAATGAACTACAGCGTTAATTAACTTCAAATAAAAGCTTTTCAAATGCAGAATCTTGTATTAATTTGGTCAAGTGTCAGTAAGCGACAATATATTGGTATGACATAAATAATGAATAGATCGATGGATTGAAAATAAGGAATATGTAAAATCTTTAGAAAAGCGCACTCCTTAATTCATGACGAAGGTATTCTTAAAAATATTCTACACCATAGCAATAAAATTATAAGTTAAATATTCTTTGACCTTCAGAAAAATTGAAAAATATGCTAAAAATAAACCAATTACTTAAAGCAAATGTATGACTGTAAATATGCGTCTTGGTATTACAAAATTATAACAAGCATATTCTCGAATAGTACAAAAATATTTCGATGAGTGTCTAAAATATTACATTTTTGCCAAAATTTACAACATCTATGAATTCAAATATCAGATTATTAAGATGATTGATATTGTTGAGCATTATCTTAAGGTAAAATTATCATCAGGATGGATGAGAATTCAACATTTTATATGCTTTCAAAATAAATTGCATATTTTAGTTGGAACTATCAATTTAACCATTCATCCTTCAATGAGGGAAGCTTTTTGGCATTTAAGAAGAAAACAGTTTCTTTTTTAAAGTTAAAAAGATAGTTTGGCAAATGGAAAAGAAGATATGCAGAATCACACCAATTAACAACGTTCAAATAAATTGCTCATAAAATAACCTCAGAATAAGACAGAGTACGAACCTTGTTATTCAAGAACAAAGTCAAAAAAGATGATAAGTTTGGCAAATCTAAAAAGAAAAAAGGAAGAAAATATACTTAGATACCAATCTTAGAATTTTATAAAATTAACTCCTTCTATAAATATTCCATTACTTACATGTACATTTTTATTTAAAAAGTATCAAGCCGTTAAATTTCTGACCATGCTACTTATCAAAGAAATGTTTCTCAATAAAATGAACAAATAAATAAATAATAAATAATAATATCAGATGGTACTAATTGTTTTAAATTGGAAAAAGAAAAAAAACAGAAGAAACAGAAAAAGCAATAATATAAAATGTCGAGTCCTAATTCCAAAAAAATTGATTATTATGTTGATAAAGCTAGTTTATTTACAAAAAAATATGCTTAAAATGTGAAAAGACCTACAAATTAATTAGCGTCTTTTCGAGCAAAAATATAATCTATTAATAAAAAAGAGGAATTTCGTAGCAGATCAAGTAGATCTTAATTAAAAAATTCTAAATCTATAAAAGCAATAAAAAAAAAATCATTGTCCAAGAAGCAGCCAAACGAATGTTCAGATGATTATCAGTATTTTACAACTATAAAATAAAAGAATAAACAGAAAGAGAAAGAGAAAGAGAAAGAGAAACCGACAATCAATAATTAAAAGAATTCATATTTTACTTTAGCAAAAAACAAAATTAATAAATAAAACCCTTTAAAATGATGTATTTTTATTATTATCATTATAAATCAATTGCTATGAATAAACATAAATTATGGGTTATCAATATTTCCTTTGTTGTATCGGACACCAAAGATAGTTTAATTAGTTTTTAGCATATATTTTGGCAATATAGTAATAGTGAGTAAACATCAATCAAATGGGAGTTTAAGATTGAGAGATAGTCAATGGACTGTATTGCAAAGCTTTTACTCTGAATATTTGATAAAAATACTCCTAAATTTATATAGATTTGCATCGTCACCAAAGATATAAGGTATTTTTCGGATAATTTACTTGATAATATGTCTAAACACTGAATTATAATGAAATAAAACTAAATTCTTTCAATGATTTTTAATAAAAGTATACTAAAATAATAAAAATAATTGTATATTTCATAACCTTATACTTATTAACAGATGTATAATCTTTCTGTTATAGTTTTTACAACTGAGTCATTAATTAATTACTCTTCATTACTTCATAAATACAGCTATAATTATAAGAAGATAAATTAGATAAACGAAGAAATACAATGTCTTGGTTAAAAAATAGTGTACCTTATATAATTTTCAAGATTATTAGATTGATCAATAAATTCATCATTTTTCTTACATTGAAACTCTTGATCTATCATTTAATATTGATAAAACAAAAAGCAGCAAACAAATGGGAGCATGGATTATAACAAAATTTTATAAATAATAGAGAAAATGAAAATGGATGATTAATGATTCCATATCTCAATAATATTATTTGTAAAATTTATAGAAAGACCTCTATAATCTGAATTATATTTATATTACTGGTGGAGTATAAATGAATTCTGATCACCGAATACTGTTGTTAATAATTGATGTTTTTGTAAATAGTCTTTTTCTTGCATCTTGACTAATTTGAGATTTACCCACTAATGGTTTTTAAAGGCAACGCAGACTGCATTCAAAGCTTGGTGATTTTCCTATTTAAGTCATGTGATGTTTGTGTCCGTTATGAAAGTAGCATTTTTAGCATAAGTCATAGTCTAGGCAGAGTCCGCAAGTATACCTTGAGCCGATTATGGGTTGATAATTGTTGCATAAATTGCAAAAATATCCATAATGCACATTTTAGCATAGGTTCCTGCGCTCTGCTAAAGTCATTCTTCTTCCCCTCTCCAACTTTCCTTCTTTGCTGCTTAAACGTATTTTTTCCTGTTCGCAAACTGTTTTGCATCTTTATCTTAGACTACTACAATTTTAGTTTACCACTCCTAATTTAAACTGTAAAACAGCTTAAAAAAATTTAATAAGTGGATTACCCTCTTCTATATATTGATTCCCTTGACATACTAAACATTTGGCATTGACTTGCCCCTGACAAAGAGGGCAACTAACAAAATTGAGAGATTTGCTAGGAGATGGCGATTTAAGCCCTAGTTAGTTATCTGATGACTTTGATAAAAAAGAAGAATTGATGAGGGAACTCATCTATTCGTTGCATGGTTTAAAAGGGGATTTTTCTTTGAGGATATCTGTGGAGCGAGGGTGGGAACCATCAGATGGACTGTAACTTGATTTTTATTGGTGATTAGAGGATTATTTTTGATGTATCGTTTATGCAATCTCCTCACAATTCTATTGAATAGACCTTAATTGAAAAGAATCATGTTTAGTTCCTCTAATTTTGTTTGGTGAAGCGTTGAAGTGTAGTGTATTCATTAATTATATGGGATAAGCTCCTCGTTAATTTACAAGCAGCAGTAATTTGGATTATAAATAAAGAATGACTTTTATATGGAGGCTAGAATAAACCCTATGCATAAAGAATTCACCAAATATTAAAAGGGTTATTATCATTTGTCAATTGTTGTAATATCCTTATAATATGGAGCTTATCCGGGTAATTTATTTATTACCTTATCAAAAACAAATATCAAAAGAATGCAATTAAGAAGTATGCCGATCAATTTTGATTACAATTTCAGATTATTATCCCAATAATTTATAAAATTATCTTTTGTTTTTAATATAATGGACGCAGAGCTTAAACAATTTATTGATCTCATTGCCAGAAGCAGAGCAGTTTAGTAGTTGGAAACTACTCTTCCCCTCGAAGAAACAGCCCTTCTTCACATCAAAGTAGTTTATAAGTCATTTAGTGGTCATAAAATTGGCGCAATCAACTTGAAAAACATCTTAAAAACTTATCTTCTCGATGCGATCTGCCCAGCAAAAAATTGGTGATGATGTCTTGTGTTGATCGCATAAACTTTTAGCTCTCCCTGCGAGGATAGAAGAAATTAAAACTTTGATTGTGTTTTTATTATTATAATTTCTTTTACTTATATGCAAGAAGGTAACAATTTGCCTCTGGTGGATATCCATACTGTAATCCAGTGCTTCAACTATCTCTACGACAACAACTCCACCTCTTAAACTCGGAAGAAGGCAGATCAGCTCTTGATCGAATTGGAAAAGAACACAGTTGCCCTGCTGAATGTCCTGATCTCTATTTTCGAGGAGAATTCTGATCCCAAAATATGTTTCCAAGCTTTGGTCTACTCATGCAACGTGTTAAAGCGAAGCTGGACTCAAAGAAGATACAATAAAACTCACTCCGAATTTGAGACAGTCAAAAAAGTGATCCGCAGCAAAATGTTGTAGTATATAATGAGGATGGACAAGCGCTACATGGTTACTCTTTTCGATATGCTAAAGTACATTGTCAAGATTGATTATCCCCAAAACTATCCTGCTTTTACCGAGTTTGTAATCAAGTTAGCAAGTGATATACAGATGACTGAACTATGTGCCCTTATTTTTAAGGAGATCAAATAGGTAATGAAAGTGAAATGTAGATATTCTTTGAGCTCGGAGAAAGGAAGGGTGTTGTCTCCAGAAAATACTACGAGTAGAATCTACGTGAGCTCATAAACAAAATTGGTGAGATGAGCATTAATTTCAAAGGATTGATTGAATCAACATTGGAGAATAGCTCTCTAAATACTATAATCATGAAACTCAGCAAATACTCTGATCAAATATTGATTTATACGTTGCGAATGGTACCCAATGACATCTTGGACGAGTAAATTATGTTTAATGCAGTGGGATATCTTCTCAAATTGCAAGCTTTCTGCTCAGTAAACTACAAATTCTACTCACTTCGCACAACAGCTGTAATGACAAATTTGTTCGGTCCTTGCTGTAAAAAAGTAAATCTTTATGAATGATAGACATTAAAAGCTTAATATACGACTTAGGATTACTGTAGCTATCTAAGCCTTTGATGCTATCTTGGATTATAAAGGATTTATACAACATTTAACTGTATGTCTTACAAAACTATGAACTGTTCACGAAAAATACTTGTGTTCGATATGCATTGATCGGACTGAAACGCATAATAAAGTAGTTTGCTTATTATGCTGAAGACTCTGTCTTCATGAGTTCTATCAAGTCCAAAGCCACAAGTGCCAATTGCTTGCAACTCAGAAGAATGTGCACCTAATTCTACTCAAGCACAGTCACTGAAAACGTTGTGTAACAACTACTTAATTTTCTCATATTTAACCCTCTCATAAAATCAAATAAATCTGAGCACAGCTTGTTCGATCTTGATGAAGGACTGTGCATAGAGAAAGGCCATGAGAAATAGTTAAGTCTAGAGGCCTGCGTAGTATTTTTGATTGAGGGTCTACTATAAAGATTCACAGCCCTTACTCATCGTTTGATAAAACAGTTGATTCTCAATTCACTTTAAAGTATCGTTTATATCATTTAGGTAACTGGAGCAATATTGACCGTAATTCCTTAAGCAACTTGTTTAGTGTACTGGCCTTACTGCCAGCTACCTGCAAAAAGAACGATATATCACATCTGCAGGAAATTCCAGTTTTGTAAATTCTACAATACATATATACATCTCAATGCTTTAAACTGAAATTCGCATCCATTGTTTCTGGCTGGATGGATGCCTTCAGCAATGACCAACTAAACTCTCTCACTGAAGTTCTTCTTAACTTTATTGAAAGCGAATCTGGCGGATAGTAGGATTCAATTGATGTGTTGATGGGGTGCTGCCAATGTTTAAACAAGATCATTCTTCAACGTAGCGGTGCCATTGATATGCAGAACGCTATTCAAAGAGTTGTGCCCGTCTCACTTTTAGTGTTCCAAAAAATAGATAATCCAGAGGTGCTCTGGCCGATGGTTACCCTCATCTCAAACATTATAGTAAAAGTAGAGTTCAACTCTCAGCTTATAGTTAACTCAATAGACAGTGGCAAATTGTCTCTTCTTATATCTAATGAGTCTTCTGTGCTAATTGAGGCTCTCTGCGATATGTTTAAGGGATTCCTATGTGTAATTCCACGCGATGTCCCTGCTCATTCAGTATACGAGTTAGTTTGCCGCTTCTTAAATAATCACCTGTCAAAATTCAGCAACGTAAATCATTAAAAAATATTTCACCTATGGTACATCGCAATCAGAGAGTACTCTCCTCTCCATGTTTGCGATGAACTATACGTCTAACTGTTCTATACGCATTTTCTAAAGAATTTATACCGCAAGACCTCAACTTTGCTCTATATCCTAGAGGAGTACTTACTGTCTGGGCTTATTCCAAATGAAGTGGAGCAATTTTTGTCTATCATCATAGACTGCTATATAGAAGCAGAAGATTTGGAAGGGGAGGATAAGGAAAAGCTAAAAATAGCAGCACTTTCTTTCCAAATTACACTCATCACCAAATACGACCTGCAGCAAGTAAACTCTGATCGAATGCTGCAGTTAATTCTCAAAGATTTTGTGAACTTCGACCTCTCCGTCATTACAGCTACAATTCATAACAGTCTCATATCCATCATTAACAGATATCTAATATTATACCAGCAAGCGTTCTTCGGTTATCTTTCCTCTGTAAACGTTCCCCTTTCGGCCTTTCTCGAGGCATATTTTAAGAACATGTCTTTCCTCACATCTCATACTGCAATGTACCAAACATATAATGTAGGAAGATTAACGCCATTGCTCTCCTTTCACTTATTAACACCCTCGACAGGAATATCATACTCCCGCAACTCCACTTCATACTTAAAGAGCTCATTCCAGAGGTTTAAAAATATGCCTCTACTATCCAGTCCACAGGAGTTCAAAATTTCATCGGACGAGTAGATAACAGTCCCTCTTTACGATTCGCATCCAATATACTCAGTCAGCGTAAGGAAGAGATAAGAAAAAAAGATTGCTTCGATAGTGTGGATTTATTTAAATATTTCAGAGATGAGCTGAATATATTTTCGGTTCGGTAGGGAGTAGGTTTGCTCGAGATTGCAAATGCATTTAACGAGGGAATTTGGGGATAACGTTTCTTAAAATTATTCTGATGTTATAATTGCCATTAGTAGTATATGCTAACTAAATTAAGTTTACAGCTATCTTAATTATTTTTAATGTCATCTGAAAATTTTAGTATCCCAAAAGATTTTTCCAAAGTTGCCCTTGTCCTGATGGGTATGAATTTTCAACTATGGTGGGCTGGACATGAAGTGGATAGCTTTCGAAAGAAAATTTTCAATAAAGAGTTTATGTAAAAGCACTTTGGTTAACTGCACCGCAAATAAATGAAAGAGTAAATTCAAGCAGGAGGGTACCCTGATGTAGGTAGTGGAGTATACGCCTAAAAACTGTCATATTCGTACATATAAATTTATTAAGTGATTGGTATACATTCAACGTGCTGCAAAGGATACATCTGAACTATTTATAAAATTTTAATTGGGCTACTTTAGCAGTAGTGTCTGCTGGGATAGTCAAAGCAAATTACGGAGTGGGTGTAGGAGTTAGTTATATGATTGCGAGGTAAATGTTATTTTAAATAGATTGCTATATTCAACCTTTTACAAAAGAGAAAAAGGAGCCCTAAATCCTGGGAGAATAATTGGCATTTCTCTGAGTTATGCAACCTGTTTGGCTGGAATTGGTATCCTTCTTTACAAACTAGCAAGGAAATGATAAAAAATCAATAGTTCTTTAAACTTTATATATTGATAAGATTATTCAAGCATATTTTATAAAGATTTTTAGCAAGAAAGATTTAATCACTTAAAATCAATAAAAGGAGTTGCCCAGCTTATAGTTTTTCTATATCTTTAGGGAGCACGATTTTATTTCATCAGCCAGCTTTTCCACCCGCGGAGAACAGGCTTCGCACAGACCTATACTTTACAGCTGTTCAAAGTATTGCTTCATCGTGGAGGAAAGCACATAAAACTCCTCTCTCAGCTTCGCCAAGTATTATTGTTTTAACTCCCAGTTGCTGAGCCATTTCCTCATCTTGTCTACAAACTACCGAATGCATTCCGTCTTGTACTCGATCGCCTTTGCGCCCTCGTGGTCCTTAATAGATTACAATCATACTTTGCTCTGAAATATTTAGGCCTCTTTCATAAGGAAGTTTTTTATAGCCCCCACATTTGGTTCTTAAGGGTGGTTGTCGCGTGGATCAACTGGTCTGGTAAGAATATTGTATTAGTATTCAAGTTGCTTTTTAAGCTATATAAAGGGGTGCTATTCATAGGTCAAACTTGAGGCAGCCGCGTTGTTTTGGAGGTAAACGGCATACTCGTAGATGTCTGACTCAATTTCCTTGCATTCCTCGCTGACCATCTTCATCATCTCGCTGGTTTCAGCAACGTAAGTGAAGATCTTTTATGTTTAGTTGGTTCTTTCTATGAGGATTTGCTACTTCGCCTCTATGCTTCGAGTGAGTTAGATCACTCTTGACTCTAGGGTTCTGACTTTCTCTTCGAGCTATTGAGTCTTCCCCTCCAGCTGCTGAGCCCTCAACTCCTGCTCCTGATTTTTCTTCCTTTTCTACTACAGTCCAGCATTTTATATTTTGTTATACAATTCCATAATTTCAATTTTTTCAGTGAGTTCCCCTATTTTGAGGTCAAGGATATCGATCGTCTCGGATTAGTGTTCAATTGCTTATCTTTTGGCAGCTATTTCCTTTTGATAGTCTTCGCAGCCAGAAACTACGTTTAGGATACTGGAATTAATTTGTTGTCTATCAATCAAATGGGCACGTTTTAATGTTTTACAAAATTAATAAATACTGGCGTAAGCCTATCGAATATTACTGAATTCCTTAAACTATTTGTTGACTTAGCTCATGGGTTCTCCTGCGAGTATAAAGATCAGGTATTCAAGGATATTTAAAAAGTAATTTTTTTCGAGAGTATAAGAGTGAACCTGCTCAGAAAACTGATAAGGTTTTTAAGCTAGAACATTTAAAAACCCACTAAAAATATTCTCCAAGTCTTTGTTTTTAATCAGCAAATGAATTTCTTTAATTTCATGTTTATCCTCTCCTATTTATTTAGAATTACAATTGATAAATAATTTTTTGTGAGTCGGACACGCTATAATTTTTTTTTTTGACTAAATTAAAACCTGAGAACACCTATTTGACTTTTAGCTGGCACTTTTTTTCATATCTTAATTAAGACTCAGTTTTAATCCTGATTCATATAAACTTCGGACTGGTTTTAAAGCGAATATAGACATTCTATTAATCTACATTAAAGGGACCTGCTTCCTTTCATGTAATTCTTTTGTTAGTTGCATTTTTTTTTTATCATTTTTGACAAAAATACTCTTTCTCAACATTTTGATTCTTCTATGGATAGAATTAAATATTATAATAGCGTTAAGTTAAAGGACTTAAACACAAACAATATCCCAAAGTCATTAATTATAGTAAAATGATGCTTATCAGGCTCATCTGAATTTATCATTGATTATTATAGGAATATTTTCTTTCTTTATTAAAAATTATGAAATCTACATTTTGATTTTATTTAACAATCATATGAAGAAAAAGTTAATTTAATCTTTGGTTCATTTAATAAGTTTAATAACTCAATAGAATTGCCATTATAACTTTCAACAAGTAATTGTTAATAGTATTGTTAAAATTAAATTTACTTTGGCAAATGAAAATTAAAAAATAATTTACCTATATAATTTATTTATTGTGAAAATGGTTTATAACACATGTTTTTTAAAAAGTTTGTATGCTTATTGTTCTTAAAAAAAAAAATGAAAAAAATATATAACATCGTAATATTCAATCTAAATCAATTTTATTAGTATGATTAATAAATGGAACATAAATCAAATCATTAATTCCGTTGATCTCTCATTATTTATATTATTGGCAAGGACTTTTTATGGAAAGACAGCCTTGCATTTCCAACTTATTCTTGGAAAAATATTTTCTAACAGATGAAGCACACTTTTATAATTCAAGAATGAATTACTTACTGCTCGTTTCTATTAAATCTTCAAACTAAGAAACATTTTACAGCTATATGTTCTGTGTAATCATTCAGATTATTTTATGAGATGAGAAAAGTGCATCTTTCTCTCTGATTTCTGATTTCAACAATTTTAGTCTGGATGAGCATCAAGAATATCAAATTAGAATAACTTGTTTCATATTATCAATTATCTGTCGCAAGAGTGTTTATGGGCTGCAAATCCGATCAAAACTAAACTCATCAATAAGGGCAGATCATTGGCTTAAGACTGAATCATCTCTTTAACCGATAAATAAGTTTAACGAGCAAATGTGTTTTGGATATGCGGCCTTCTTTACTGGAATTGGCGACAGGCTCGTGAGGAAATGATAAAATGATAAAAGATTTCTTTAAACTTTATGAATCTAATTGAGTAAGCAATTATAGGCTTTTACTAAAAAATGTATATGAGCTTATGATATCCAGCTCATCATGTTTTAGATACGAGATAAAAATTTATTCAAGTGTATTTTGTAATAATTTAGTAAAATATTGTAGCATAAGATCAATAAAAGGAGTTGCCCAGCTTATAGTTTTTCTCTATCTTTCGAGAGCACAATTTTATTTCCCCAGCCAGCTTTCCTACTCGCGGAGAACAGGCTTCGCACAGACCTACACTTTACAGCTGTTCAAAGTATTGCTTCATCGTGGAGGATAGGACATAAAACTCCTCTCTCAGCTTCGCCAAGTATTATTGTTTTAACTCCCAGTTGCTGAGCCATTTCCTCATCTTGTCTACAAACTACCGAATGCATTCCGTCTTGTACTCGATCGCCTTTGCGCCCTCGTGGTCCTGAATAGATTACAATCATACTTTGCTCTGAAATATTTAAGCCTCTTTCATAAGGAAGTTTTTTATAGCCCCCACATTTG